>Ga0185299_10002318_pt1 | contig 29994 bp, 27 predicted proteins | sample PaiPotPPA55metaG_FD_128002 | JGI IMG/M metagenome (GOLD analysis project Ga0185299, IMG submission 128002) | Iron sulfur acid spring bacterial and archeal communities from Banff, Canada, to study Microbial Dark Matter (Phase II) - Paint Pots PPA... ...
TTTAGTTTATTCTGTTTAGTTTGCGGTTCAACGCTTGAGGGGGCCCATTGAAGAGATCGCGCGTTATTGTTTGCCTGTTCGTCTTCGTTTCGCTCTTGGTGTCCATCCCATCGAGCGCCGCGCAGCAGATTCCCGAGAATGCATATCAGGAACTGCGTTGGCGCATGATCGGCCCATTTCGCGGAGGCCGCACCCGCGCCGCCGCCGGCGTCCCGAACCAGCCAAATGTCTTCTATATGGCCCAGGTCAACGGCGGAGTATGGAAGTCGGACGATTACGGCCGCATCTGGACACCGATCTTCGACCGCGAGTCCACGCAGTCGATCGGCGCCATCGCAGTAGCGCCTTCAAATCCGAATATCATTTATGTAGCCAGCGGTGAAGGCCTGCACCGCCCCGATCTCTCGGTCGGCAACGGAATCTACAAATCGACTGACGCTGGAAAGAACTGGACTCATCTAGGATTGCGCGACGGTTTGCAAATTCCCGCACTGGCCATCGATCCTCGCGATCCCAATCGAGTTTTCGCGGCCGTGCTCGGCCATCCCTATGGCCCAAACGAAGAACGCGGCCTTTTCCTTTCCACTGATGGCGGCCAGAACTGGCGGAAGGTCATTTACAAAGACGAGAACACCGGAGCCTCCGACGTAGAGATTGATCCCTCGAATCCCGACGTGATTTATGCTTCGATGTGGGAAGCGCGCGAGGGGCCATGGGAGGACGGCAACGAAGTCAACGGAAGCGGCGGCGGATTGTTCAAGTCTACTGACGGCGGGAACACGTGGCATCCCCTTACCAACGGCCTGCCGAAGGATCTGTCGCAAATTTATGTTGCGATCGCTCCCAGCGATCCGCGCCGTCTTTACGCCACGCTGGCAATAGCCTCGGGCAGCCTCGCTTTCTACCGTTCCGACGATGCCGGAGAAAGCTGGTCCAAAGTAACGGATGATCCGCGCCCGTCGGGCCGTATTGGTGGCGGCGATCTCGCCATTCCCCGAGTAGATTCCAAGAATAAAGATGTGGTTTACACCGCCAGCACTGTAACCATGAAGTCCGGCGATGGCGGCAAGACGTGGTCCGGATTCCGCGGCGCACCCGGCGGCGATGACTACCAGAATCTCTGGATCAACCCCAACGACCCAAACATTATTCTTCTTGTAAGCGATCAGGGCGCGCTCGTCACGGTCAACGGCGGGTTCTCGTGGAGTTCCTGGTACAACCAGCCCACGGCGCAGATTTATCACGTCGCGGTGACTCCCACTTTCCCCTATCGCGTTTGCGGAGGCCAGCAGGAGAGTGGTTCGGTCTGCATCTCCAGCCGCGGCAACGACGGCTCGATCACCTTCCGCGAGTGGCATCCCGTGGGCGTTATCGAATACGGCTACGTCGCGCCCGATCCCCTCGACCCCGACATTATCTACGGCGGAGGGAGGAACGAAGTCTCGAAGTTTCACTGGTCAACAGGCCAGGTACAGAACGTCACGCCCATCCCTCTTCGCAGCGCAAAGTACCGCACCGACCGCAGCGAGCCCACGATGTTCTCGCCTCTTGACCCGCACACTCTCTATTTCGCGAGCAACGTACTCTTCAAGACGACGGATGGTGGAAATTCCTGGCAGGCCATCAGCGACGATCTCACTCGTCAGAATCCCGGAATCCCAGCCAGCGTGGGCAATCTTGTTCCGAAAGATGCCGATAAGAAACGTGGAGTAATCTACGCGCTCGCTCCTTCGTTCAAGAACATCAACACACTCTGGGCGGGCACGGACGACGGCCTGATCTGGCGGACGCGCGACGGCGGCAAGAAATGGAATGACATCACTCCAAAAGAACTCACGCCCTGGAGCAAAGTCACTCAGATCAGCGCATCGCATTTCGATGATGAGTCCGCCTACTCCTCCGTGAGCCGCTTCCGCATCAACGATCTGCAGCCCTACATTTACCGCACTCACGATGCCGGCAAGACCTGGAAGCTGATCACAGCCGGCCTTCCCGCCTTCGGACCCGTCGACACCGTACGCGAAGATCCCGTCCGCAAGGGACTGCTGTTTGCGGGCACGGAGAATTCAGTCTGGGTCTCCTTCGACGACGGAGATCACTGGCAATCTCTGCAACTGAATCTGCCGCACACCTCTATGCGCGATCTTTGGATACACGACGACGACCTCATCGTCGGCACGCACGGGCGTTCGTTCTGGATTTTGGATGATATCACCCCGCTGCGGGAGGTGGCCCCTTCGTTCTCCGCCGACGCCCATCTTTTTACTCCAGCTCCTGCGTACCGCGTGCAGCGCGATACCAACACCGACACGCCGCTTCCCCCTGACGAACCGGCTGCCGCCAATCCGCCCGATGGTGCAATCATCGACTACTATCTGTCGCACACCGCTTCTGCTCCCATCATTCTCGAAATCCTCGATGCTCGCGGCCAACTCGTTCGCAAATTCTCCAGCGCCGATCAGCCCGACGTCACTGAAGCCGACCTCAAAAAACAACTCATCCCTCTGTATTGGCTGCGTCCTTTCCGCGCTCTACCCTCCGATGCCGGCATGCACCGCTGGGTTTGGGATCTGCATTACCCCGCGCCTGATTCTCCGCGCCACGAATATCCCATCGCAGCAATTCACGGAGACACACCCCGTTCCCCCCTCGGTCCCACAGTTGTGCCCGGCTCCTATACCGCGCGGCTCACCGCCAACGGAAAGAGTTACACCGCGCCCTTCACCGTGAAGATGGACCCTCGTATCCAGATCTCGTCCGCCAGCCTCGAAAGGAAATTCCAGCTTGAAATACGCCTGGCATCGTTATTGAGCCAGACCTCCAACGCCGTAATGCAAGCCGGATCGATTCGCGAGCCTTTGGAAAAACTGAGTCAGAAAGCCACGGGCACGGCCCGCGATTCCGTTAAAGCTTTCCAGACCAAACTCGCATCAGTTCTTGGGACGCCGGCCGGTTTTGCCGCACCTGCCGCCGACGAAATCACTCTCACGCGAGTGAACGGGCAAGTCTCCGTGTTGTATGGCCAGGTGTGGCAGGCCGATGCCGAACCCACAGCAACGCAATCTGAAGCCATCGCGGCCACCGAACACGATTCTTTGGAAGCGATGAAGCGTTGGGACTCTCTTAAGGCCTCTGACCTCCCCGCGCTCAACGGCGAACTCCGCGCCGCGAACTTGCCAGAAGTACATATTGAATCGCACCCGCACCGGGACGATTCTGGCATGGATGAAGAATAGGAAAAACCACGCACCAACTACAGTTCCCTAGTAGTTCGAGGGGCGAAAGTTAGGGTTTTGCCGTCCCGCTTCGCATGCAGTATGCAAAATGTTGCAAACATTCCAGGCCTTCCGCATCTCGCGCGAAATTAATTGTCAAATCTTAGCGAGAACGTGATCCGAATCGCCCAAGACGCGGTATAATCCGGCGGCTTTGAGACTCTCGGGACCGAAACGCTTTCTCGGCATCTTCCCTCTGCGGACTTGTATTTCCCCGCGGGTAGTCCTGCCGTCCGATCCTGTCAGACTCTGGCTTGACTCAAGAAGAAAATTCAAAATCGAGGAAACAGCATGAAGTTGCGCTTACTCTCCGCAGGCTCTCTGGTTAGTGTTTTAGTGCTCGCGTCGGCGGTCATGGCCGCGGGCCAAATGTCCCAGCCTCTCTATGCCCCACACAAGCCTGGAACTCCACAACCTCGCATCATGGCGGCGAGTTCTGAGGTCCAGCCAGTAGTTTCACCTTCCTCCGCCTTCTGGACGAAAATTAAAACGCCTCCGTCCGTCTCCGTCGGGGCAATGCTCTTGCTCACCGACGGCCGAGTCCTGGTGCATTCCGAGCCAAACTGTTCGGGTTGCACGGGGAACTACCAGAGTTGGTACACTCTGACTCCCGACAATACCGCAGCTATATCAACGGCACCTGGAAACAGGTGGCAAGTTTGCCCGGTAGCTACGCCCCGCTGTTCTTCGGCTCCGCGGTTCTGCCGGATGGTAAGGTTGTGGTCACAGGCGGCGAATACAATTGCAAGCCCAGCTGCTCCGGCGACTGGCAATCTTTGGGCGCGATCTATGATCCCGTCGCCAACACCTGGACGGCCACGACACCGCCGAGTGGCACTACTAACATCGGCGATGCCCAATCTGTAGTCTTGCCGAATGGAACCTGGATGCTGGCGGAGTGCTGCGCGATCGCATTCGGTGACGCCACTTTCCCGACTTATTACAGCTTCAATGAAAGCACTCTGACCTTCACCGATCTGGCCAACTCTACCGATGGCAAGAACGATGACTTCGACGAAGAAGGTTGGACTCTACTGGCAAACGGCGAGATTCTGACGGTTGACGCCTACACCAGCAACACCGTTCTCACGGGCACGAATTCAGAGACGTACAACTCCACAACCAATAAGTGGACCACTGCCGGCAGCACCATCCAACAACTCTGGGATTCGAACTGCAAGAGAGGTGGCGGCAGCGACGAACTGGGGCCGGCGATATTGCGCCCAGACGGCACCGTGTTCTACACCGGAGCCAGCGACTGCGAGGCCGGTCACACGGCAGTCTACGATTCATTGACTGGAGTCTGGACCGCAGGACCGGATTTCCCCAACAGCGATGCTGCGAATGATGCGCCGGCCGCGCTTGAAATTACCGGCGACGTCGTCGTCGAAGCCAGCGCCTATAGCGGCACGTTCAGTGCGCCGGCCAATTTCTACGAGTGGAACGGCACCACCCTCACCGGTATTGCTAACCCACCCAACGCCGCCAGTACACCCTCGTTTGTGGGGCACTTGCTGGTTCTGCCAAACGGGCAGATTATGTATACGGATTTCACCACCGATGTGGAGTTTCTCACTTCGGCGGGGACTTTCAGTTCAACCTGGCAGCCAACGATTACGTCCGTGCCCAGCACGCTGTCAGCCGGGACGACGTATTCGATCTCGGGAACACAATTCAACGGCTTGTCACAGGCAAATGCCTATGGCGACGACTTCCAGGATGCCACCAACTATCCGCTGGTGCAGATCGTAAACACAGGTACGGGACATGTTTTCTTCGCCAAGACCCACGGACACAGCACAATGGCTGTAGCTACGGGTAGCACGATCGTGTCCACGAACTTCGATGTGCCCGCGGGAATTGAAACCGGCGCGAGTTCACTGTTTGTGATTGCAAACGGCATTCCTTCGGCTGCCGCCAGCGTCACCATTTCGGCGGGGACGAGCGGCTTCAGCCTCTCCGCCAACCCCACTTCGGTTTCGGTGAAGCAGGGTAACTCGGGAACCTCAACCATTACCAGCACGACAACCGGCGGCTTTAATTCACCTGTTACGTTGAGCGCGACTGGTCAGCCAACTGGCGTGACCGTAACCTTCAACCCAACCTCGATTACCGGAACTGGTACTTCGACCATGACGATGGCGGTAGCCGCAAGCACGGCGACCGGCACGTACACCATTACGGTGAAAGGAACCTCGGGCAGCACCACCGAGACCACCACGGTTTCGCTGACGGTGACCAGCTCGGGTGGTGGGAGCTTCACCCTAGCCGCGAAGCCGACGAAGGGTAGCATTGCTCCGGGTGGACACGGCAACGTCAAGATCACGGCAACTCCTTCTGGTGGCTTCACCGGGACGATTGCCCTGTCTGCTTCGGGACAACCAAGCGGCGTGACGATAACCTTCAAACCAACGTCCATCACGGGTGGCTCTGGAACCGCTGCCATGGGAGTCAAGGTGTCCAGCAGAGCTGCGGCTGGAACTTTCACAATCACCATCAAGGGTACGAGCGGAAGCACGACCGCAACCACCACATTCACTCTCACCATCACGTAGTCGGCCCGGTGAACTTAAACCTGAAAGGCCCGGATCATGTGATCCGGGCCTTTCTCGTTTCAGCTCCTACAAGGCTTCTACGGCGCGCTGCAGGTCCTCGGCGATTTGACCGGGATCGCTGCCGGTCGCAAAGTTCATGGGACGGCCGATTCGGACACGAATCTCTCCCGGCCTGGCAAACTTTCTGCCTGCTTGCTTCACTTCAAACAATCCCTCAATCCGGACAGGCAGCACCGGGATGCCCAGATTATTCGTCAGCAGCCCGATCCCCGCTCGAAACGGATTCATCTTGCCATCCACAGTATGTCGTCCTTCTGGAAACACCAGCACACTGTATCCACGATCCACAGCCTCACCCGCATAGGCGAAACTTTGCCGGAAGCCGGCCTCCCGTGGCAGCGGAAATAGATTCAACAGCGAAACGCCCAGCAGCCATCGCGTACGATCATAGATCGTTCGGAAATAGATTCTCCCGAAAAAGCTTCTACCCGGCGCCGGCGTGCGCAAAGCTTCCAGATCCTCGCCTCTAGTCGCAGTAGCTATACGGTTTCCCAGTCGCGCCGGCAAAGCCGCCTGCACGAACCCTACATCCACGTCAGAAATATGATTGCAGACCACCAGCAGCGGCCCTTTCCAGCCGCGCAAATTCTCCCGCCCTTCAATCCGCGGCCTGCCCAGCAGCATCATGGCCGGCCTCATCAACAGATAGTGCGCCAGCCATCGTAACCACGTCACCGGCCAGCGCAATACCCACAGCGGATAGTGATATTCCACGCGCGGCCGCACCCCGCCGCTCAACATCCGCTCCACGTCGCCCACCGTTCGTGCCGCGCTCAAACCAGTCTCGCTAAGATCGACTTGATATCGATCCTCAAGCGCGCCGATCAGTTCCACCCGGTCCAGCGAACTGAGCCCAAGATCGGAAGAAAGATCGAAATCAAGCGTCGCTTCGGCGTTCACCCCATTGACGCTTCGCCCTGTGATGCGGCCGATCAGCTCCATCACCTGACTGTTGCTCGCAACATCTTTCTTTCCAGCTTGCAGAATTTGCCCTGCCGCGAATTCAGCAATCAGGTTCCGCCGCGGCTTCTGCGTGCTCGTGCGCGGAAAGTCTTTTTGCGGCCACTGTACCCACATCCGCATGCGCTGGAATTCCGCCAGCAACTGGTTCGCCCGTTCTACAACTGCCTTCACGCTTTTGTGGTCGCGCACATCGTCGCGTAAAACCACCACCGCACAGGGCTCTGCGTTCCCTCCCCGCTCAATCCCAATTACCACACAATCTCTTACTTCCGGCTGCCGCCGCAGCGCCGCCTCCAAGTCTTCTGGATAAATATTCAGCCCGCCCGGCGTTACGATCACTTCTTTCTTGCGTCCCTTGAAATAAAGGTTCCCGGCCTCATCCAGCGCGCCGACATCTCCCGTGCGGTACCAGCCGTCTTTATTCGTAACCTCGTCAACGACTGCCTGTTGTCGACCGCCATTCCAATACCCCGCTGCAACTCCGCCACCGCGGATCATAATCTCTCCATCTTCCGCCAGCTTTACTTCCCGCCCCGGCAGCACCTTTCCAATCGATCCTTTCCCCAACTTGAATGGATGATTCACGCTAATCAGCGACGTCGTCTCTGTCAGCCCATATCCCTGAATCGTGGCGTAGCCCAGCCGTCCCCAGAATTCTTCGATCTCTGCATCCAGCGCCGCTCCTCCGCAAATGAATGCCCAGAATTTCCAGCCGAACTGCCGGCGAACCGCGCGGAAAATCCACCAGCGGAGCAGGAAGTGCTTCCCTTCCGAAGAGCGGAACCGCCGCAGAAAGTCCTCGACCTTTCCCCCGCTTTCGGGATAACGATCTTCAAGATCACGCTCAATCTTCTGTTTCAGGGATTGCAAAACTCTCGGCACACTAACCAGAACTGAGACCCGCTCCCGCCGGATCGTGCTCACAATCTCCGACGGCTTCAGCTCTTCCTGAAAAATCACCGTCCCACCCAGCAACGGAGGCAGAAACATCCCGAGGAATTGCCCAAAGACGTGACTCAAAGGCAGCAAATTCAGAAACCGCACCGGATGCACCCACCGCTCATATTTCAAATACCGCTGCATCTCCCGCTCCAGCGGAGCGATGTTGGCCAGCACATTCCCATGCGTGATCACCACACCCTTAGGCTCAGCGGTAGTCCCAGAGGTAAAAACAATCTGAAGGATGTCATCGCGCTCAATCGCCACATCGGTAGGCGGCGGCGAGGATTGGTCGCGGGTGCCCCGTCCTTGTCCCTGCGCTTCTTGCAGGGACAGGGCGGGGATTCTGACGTTCTCAAGGGCTATCACAGGAACTGGGCTGCCAATACGCGCGTGCTCCGCCGCATGCCTCGGCGAACAAACCCAAAGCTTCGCCTCTACCCGACCAGAAACCCGAACTACAAAATCCGGCGAAGCCCCATCATCCATCGGGACAACGACAACACCGCGCAAAGCACAACCAAAGAATGCCGCAACCCACTCCGCGCAATTCTCCCCCCAAAGCATCACGCGGTCGCCCTTACTAATTTCCCGCGACTCCAGTTCCCGGCAAAACCAAAACGTCATCTCCAAAACCTGACCGTAAGTGAACCACTCCATGCGGTATCCATGTCGCTGCCCGTAAGCGCGCTCCTCGCGGTGCGCCTGAAAGCTCGTCAAGAAAAGCTCTGCTACGGATTCAGCCATGGAGTGAAAAATGGAGGCGGCAGAGAAACAAAAGTCGGAAGTCTTGCCTCTCAGGCAAGTGTAGTAGCAGAGGGAAACAATCGCACATCCCCACGGGAGATTGTGAAAAGCCTCACTCCCGCCCCACGCCCAGCGCGTCCGCCACGCGATTAATGTAATTAAACCAAGAAGCAATCAAAGTAATCTGCAGAATCCCGCGATCGTCAAATCCCACCCTCCGCAGCCGCTCGATGTCACCTTTCGAAACGCGAGTCGCATCTTTGGTCAATTTGACCACGTAGTCCACCATCACCCGCTCTTGGGGTGTAATGGGCGCGGTCGTGTAATCCTTTTCCAGCGCTTCCACCAACTCCCGGTCCAGCGTCACTCTACGCAGAAACTCTGCGTGGGACTCGATTCAATACACGCACCGGTTGGTCACCGAGACCATGGTCGTAATCATTTCATGCTGCCGCCTCGTCAGCGGCAAATCCGGCGACATCAGCGCCCCAAACGTGGCGAACGAGTGATACAGCGCCTCCGGAATCAGCGTGTGCGACCCAACAATCGACGACCCTCCCGACTCATCCGGATGCACCGGCTCGAAATACTCCTTGGGATACATCCCCTTCTGGCCCTCAATCGCCTGCCGCAGCTTCTCGTCGGCCTCCGACATCGGTATGGTTCGAATCCAAGTCATAAGTGCAATTATCCTTCGTCCAAAGTTCCCTGCAGTTTCGCGAGGCAAGGCTAAGCCCATAAGCATACCTTGTCGCCCACACCTCAGGACTACAGTAAAATTCCCACACTAACTTTTTCAAGGGCGGTGCGCGTGGATCTCTTGAGTGACATGGAAGTTCGAGTGCTGGGAGCGTTAATTGAAAAAGACATCACCACTCCCGATTACTATCCCTTGTCGCTCAACGCCCTGGTCAATGCATGTAACCAGAAGAACAACCGCGATCCAGTGATGACGCTCAACGAGGACGCGGTGCGCGCGGCGCTCGACTCGTTGCAAGCGCAGCGCCTGGCGGGACCGGCGAGCGGCGCCGACAGCCGGGTCACGAAATACGAGCATCGCCTGCAGGAAGTCTTCAACTTCGACCGGCGGGAAATCGCGATTCTCTGCGTGCTGCTGCTGCGCGGCGCGCAGACTCCAGGGGAACTCCGCGGCCGGGCCGAGCGCATGTATCGATTCGAAGAACTGGAAGACGTCCATGCCACGCTCGACCGGCTCAGCCAGCGCACCCCTCCGCTGGTGACGGTGCTGCCGCGTCAGCCAGGCACGAAAGAGTCGCGCTACATGCATCTGCTCTCCGGCAACGTGCCTGCTGCAGAAGTTGCGCCGGCTCGAACGCCATCACGTTCCTCAGCAGGCGACGATCGCATTGCCAGCCTGGAAAATGAAGTGGCGGAACTGAGAAGAGAACTCTCGGAAATGCAGCAGCAACTGGCGGCGTTTCGCAAGCAGTTCGAATGATCGAATGCTCAAGTGATCGCTGAACCCGCGTATCATGGGATAATCCTCTCTTCGCCGGAGGCTTTATGCATCGCCGTGAATTCCTGATTCGTTCTGTGTCGGGCGTGGGAGCTGTTTGGCTTACTCGCAAAGATCTGCTGACCGCGCTCGCGACCCATCCTTTGTCATCGAAGTTCTCCGCGTCTGACACTGTCACGCTAGGCAACACCGGCATTAAGACCAGCCGGCTAGCCATGGGCACCGGAACCGTCGGCTCGGGACATCATTCGAATCAGACTGCGCTCGGCATCAAGGGACTCTCTGATCTTCTGCTCAACGGCTATGATCAGGGCTTGCGTTTCTTCGACGCCGCCGATTCTTATGGAAGTCATCCTCACGTTGCCGAAGCGCTGAAGCATGTGCCGCGCGACAAAGTCACCGTACTGACGAAAACCTGGGCGCGCGATCCCGCGACCGCCCGCGCTGATCTTGACCGCTTCCGCCGCGAGTTGGAAGTCGACTATCTCGATGTCTGCCTGATGCACTGCGTTACCGAAGCGGATTGGACCGAGCGCTTCAAGGGCGTGATGGACGTGCTTTCCGAAGCGAAGCACAAGGGAATTATTCGTGCCCATGGATGTTCCTGCCATAGCATCGAGGCTCTGCGCGCGGCGGCGAAGTCGCCGTGGGTGGAAATTGATCTTGCCCGAATTAATCCCATCGGTTCCTACATGGACGCCGACCCTCAGACGGTGGTCACTGTTCTGCGCGAGATGAAGGCTGCCGGCAAAGCCGTGGTCGGCATGAAGATTCTCGGCCAGGGCGATCTGCGCAACCGACAGTCGGAAGCCCTGCGCTATGCGCTCTCTCTGGGCGTGCTGGACGCCTTCACCATCGGGGCCGAGAGTAAATCTGAGCAGGAAGACTTGATCCGTCGCATTGCGGCAGCGTAGAGCCTCAGGGATAGCCTCCGGAAGAATTGCTGAATGTTCCAGTTGGAACATTGCACGAAGTGGCTTTATTCTCTTTAAGCTATTATACCCGAGACAAAGCCTTATCCTGCTAATGGTTACGAAATCATCGGCGGAAAGCAGCGCATAGCTTTGGGCTTACAGACGCCGATCCATTTTCTCCCTAAGTACAATGATGTAAAGGGGTTAGCGGGCATTCTTTGATCAGCGCGTAGCACGGTGCTACCAAAGTGGCTAATCAGTTGTGCAGGGCCCTCTCGGGATGGCTTGTGGTCGGGTCGGCAGTGCTGCGGCCCAATGAACCTGGGCCGCCTGGACGGACGAATGCGTCCGTCCCCACATGGGTTGCACAAGGGTTGGGTGATCTGCAGCCGCACTCATCGCCGTGTACCAGACCCCACGTTGTGTCTGGGCGCCCACGATGGCGAGGATTCTGCGCCGCTCTAACCCACACGAAATCAACGTCCCGCCCGTTGGCCAACTCCTTGCACTTTCACTGGCGCTGCTTAGCAGCAGGAGGTGACCAACATGACCCGTATCAACCTGTTTCGCACCACAGAAGCTCGCGCCACGACGTTTCGCAGTACGACGTTTCGCAGTAACCAGGCAACGCTTGATTCTGTTGCCTGGGGCGAGACTAACTTCGACAAAAACACCAGCACGCTGGTATTCGCCGCGCTCTTGATAATTTGTTCGGTGGCCGTCGGATGCTCCAGCGAGAAACCTAAGACCGCAAGTTCCACCAACCCATCTGCGATGACTCAGCCGACACCACCCGCAGTGTCCACGCCCGCGACCGTGCCTGCGACGCCCGCAGTGCAGGCCGCCGCAAAACCGATCCACAAGAAAGTCGTCCGCAAGGTGCCAGCGACCGTGACGTACGTCGACAAGACTTCCGGCTTCTCATTCCAATATCCGCGCAAGTACGCCTTGGAGACAGGCGACGCCGGCATCGAGCTTGTCTCATCCGATCCCATCCCGATGGACTTTGTACAACCGGGTGGAGTCGCACTCGCTGCGGTATCGGTGGCTGAGTCGGCTTATCCGAACAGCGATCTAGCCTCGGCCTACTTCAACGTCAGCGTGAACAAATCGCTCACGGAGGAGCAATGCGGCGAATTCTCTGTTCCGCAAGCTAACCCGGCGACGCCGGCTGATCCTACAGTGCAGCCCACACTGCAGGCCACAGCGCAGCTTTCCAAGCTGATGATTGGTGACATGGAACTGCAGTCCACGAAAACCCTTGCCAGCCAAGGGCCTCGTGAGGAAGCGTCGAAGTACTATCATGTCTTCGAAAATGGCGCATGCTACGAGTTCGCGCTCAGGGTCGCGACCACTGGAGTCGAAACCGAAGGCGGCAAACATGTAGATCGCGACCAAGTATTCCAGCGGCTGGAAAAGATCCTGGCCACCGTGAAGATTACGCCGGCAGCCGCGCCTGAAGTTACCGCAAGCGCACCGGCTACCCCAAGTGCTCCGGAAACTCCGGCGCAGTAACTTGTTGTGAAATGGGCCACGCTGCTTTTGCGGCGTGGCCTTTTGGTGCCTCCGATAGAGTGTTGTCGATTGGCGACTACGCCCGCAACTTGTAAACGACCGTGGCGATGTCGTTTTCCTGAAAAAGTCGAATCGCGGCAATTCCAGCAGCGCCCGCCCGCAAACACGATCCCGCATTCTCCAGAGTCACCCCTCCCAGCGCGAGCACCGGGATCTTTGCGCGGCAAGCCTGACGAAGAGCATCGATGCCGGCGGGACTGGCTCCGGGTTTGTCCTTTTTCTCGAAGACGGGACCGAGAACAGCGAACGTAGCTTTGCCTGCGGCAGCTTGGAACGCATCTTCTGGCGAGTGACAGGAGACAGATATCACGGGATCTCGTGGTGAGATTTGGCGGGCAAAGGTGCCCGCGCCACACGCCCTGTGCCATGCAGTTCTTACTTCTCGTGGCGACACATCGTCGGCCCGCAGATGAACTCCATCAGCGCCGCTGGCCAGGGCGACGTCGGTACGCGAGTTTATGAGCAAAACAGTTTTCAGTTCCCGGTTTTCCTCTAAAAGCTGGTGGATGATTTCCACCGCTTCGCGGGCGAGCGGCTCCAGGTCACGGGTTGGCATGTCCTTTTCGCGAAGCTGGATGTAGTCGACGCCGCAGCGTGCGGCTTCCGCGATTTTGTTGAGAAGTCGAAGCCGCCGAGCGCGCTCGTCGCCGGGGAGAGCAGCGCGGTCCGTGATGTAGTAGAGGACAGGGCTTTCAGCCATCGTCACGGCCTGGTCTTGGCAATTTCAGGCAGGACTTCCTGCTCTTTTTCTTTCTTAGGCTGGCCGCCGAGGTGGTACTCGGTCAAACCGTCGCGCAGGAAAGCGAAAGCGTCTTCGGGAGAATCGACGAACTTGAAAAGATTCAGATCTTCGGGAGAAACGGTTCCGGCGTCAACAAAGGCCTGGAAGTTCATGATCCGGTGCCAATACTCGCTGCCGTAAATGACCACGAGAATTTTCTTCGCGAGTTTGTCGGTTTGCGCGAGGGTAAGAATTTCGAAGAGCTCGTCGATAGTACCGAAGCCGCCGGGAAAAATCACCAGAGCCTTGGCGAGGTAGGCGAACCAGAACTTGCGCATGAAGAAGTAGTGAAACTCGAAGTTGAGCGCGGGCGTGATGTAGGGATTGGGGTACTGCTCAAAGGGCAGATTGATATTGAGGCCAATAGTCTTGCCTCCGGCTTCATGGGCACCCAGGTTGGCGGCCTCCATGATGCCCGGCCCCCCGCCGGTGGTGACCACGAAACGGCGGCGGCGGGCGGGAATTTGAATGGACCACTTGGTCAGAAGAAAAGCCAGACGGCGCGCGTCTTCGTAGTAACGGGCCATATCGACGGCGGCCATGGCTTGCTTCAGGTTCTTTTCCTGTTGTGGAGCGGGCGCTTTCGCGTCATTTCTTTCCGTCGCCGTTAGATTCTTCCGGGCCGCGGCGCTTCCCTGGAAGCGGGCCGAACCGAAAAAGACGACTGTGTCCTGGATCTGCTCGCGGCGAAAGCGCGACAGCGGTTCCTGATACTCACCCAGGATGCGGAGAATGCGTCCGTCGGGACTGCTGAGGAAGGGTTCGTTCTTGTAGGCCAGGGGCGCGGGTTGGAGCTTATTCGTCATGTCGAGACTCACAGCATTAAGAGATTCGTATGATGAAATCCTGTCTTACGAAATTCCAATACTCTGCGCTATTGTTGTTCGTGGTAGTGGAGGGCTTCCCAAAAGCCGATCCAGATGTCGAGCAATCCCAAGCCACTGCACAATCCACGAAAGAAGCCGGTCGAAACGAGGGTACGAAGCCAGGGAAACGAGAGCAGCAGATAGTTGTCGGTCCACTCGGGGGTCCAGGGCAGGATCACGAGCAGCACCCCGGCGACCGCGCTGATCAAAACGAAAAGAAAGACGGAGGTGCGGTGCACCCAGAGTTGCAAACCGCTGTGGGCAGGAGCGGCAACCCCGGCCTTCGGCCCGGACTGGCCGGACGCGGCTGGACTGGTTTCAACCGGCAACTTGGGGTCGCTCACCGGGCGCTCCGCTGCAGCGGGGCTGGAATAACGCGCAGATGGAAGAACGGTCCACGGTGCGCTGGAAAGAAAGTATGAGGGACAAAACCCATCGGGCTATTCTACGACTTCAGGGGCTTGATGCGCTCGGCGACGTCGCGATAATCAATGTTGCGGCCGTAGACCTCCATGAAATGCTTGAGGGCTGAGGGTTTGTCCCCGGCGGTTTCATAAGCGGCGGCGAGTTCATAATGGAGAGCGGTCCGCGTCTCTTCGTCGATGCCGGGGGCGTGAAGAGCCTTGTCATACCAGCGAATCGCGGCCTCAGGTAAACCCTTGTCGAGGAAGCATTGGGCCAGCCACGTGTACGTTTGCATGACCTGCGGGAAGGGATGTCCGCGATCGACGGCTTGGCACGTCTTCTGCAATTCCCCAATGGCCTCGTCGAGCAGGCCCATTTCACGGAACGCGATACCAAGGTTGTAATGGGTTTCAGGATCCTCCTCGGTAGTCGATGCACCGGCTTCGAGATCGTGTTTCAGTTCGCCAAACATTTCCGCGAGGTCAATGCCAGCGTCCTCGCCAAAGGGAGAAGGCTTCGCACCCGCGGGCGCGCCGGAAATGACTGAACCAGGAACGGCTGAATTAGGACTGACTGAACCAGGAACGACTGGCGAAATGTGTGGCGCGGGCGCAGCCGGAGCGGGGTAGTGCGCGACGGGTGCTGAAGCGTGCGATGAAATTGCCGGAGTGCCCGAGGACGCCGCCGCAGCCGCAGCGCTGGCTGCGATTGGAGCGCTAACCGGAGGAGCAGGCACGGTCCAATGCGGCGCTGATGCGGAAGCGACAGGGGCCTCCGCCTGCGGCTCAGGCTCAGTTTCGGCAACTGGCGCTCCCTTGAGGAAGTCTTCTCCCAGGGAGGCTTCTAGATCGGCTACAAACTCGCCCATCTGCTCCGTTTGGGGTACCCCGAAGCCAGTGGGCGCGGCGTTCCCGATAGGCTCAAGTTCCTGCTTAATACCCTCAGGTTCGCCGCCATACTGTCGTGCCGATGCCTGCGCGGAAGCGTGTTCGACAACAGGCTCGGCCTCATGCGAGATCGTCCCCGGAAGAAAGCTCTCACCCAGAGAAGATTCAAGATCGGAAACAAACTCCTGAAGAACTCCCGGCGCTGGAGCTGGCGCTGGCGCTGGCGCGATTTCCTCCATTGCCGGAGGTTCAATGACGGCATGCTCATCGTGTAGCGCAGGCGCAGCGTAAGTTTCCGCCACCGCAACGTCGGCTGGCGGTTCCGGGGAAGTCTCTTCGACGAACGCCGCGGACTCTGGTACGTCGGCAGAAATCTCGTCGATGGTGAATTCGGCCTGCGGCTCGTCAGTAGCAAACTCAGAGATCGCTTCGACTTGGGTCACTTCTCCCACTGGCGAGGAGTGCTGCGAAGCAGCCTCGATTTCAGCTCGAATGGCATTTAAGGTAGCTTCATCGTCGCTCACGGCCTGCAGCTTTTCGAACGCTGCCGAAGCCTGTTCCGGCATGCCATGTTCGAGGTAGAAACGGATCTCTTCGATGGCCTCGTTGATCTTCTCCGGGTCGAGCGTCGCTTCGCCACGCTCACCTTTGTCCAACTTGCCTGTGGGTTCCCCGTGGCCACCCACGGCATCGGTCAATTCGGTCCCGGCAGGTGCTCCGGGTAGTGTGTCGGTCTCAACGGTAATAGTGTCGTCCCACTCCGACGACAGATCAATCTCCGCGGGAGCCGACGAAGCTTCGGCAACCGCTGCGGTATGGTGGACGTGCTGAACATCGTCTTGATTGTCGTCTGAATCGCTGACCACAGAGAATTCAGTTTCTTCCGCAGCCGGATTCGTCGGCCAGGGTTCTGAGGCTTCAGCAGCGACCGCTATCTCCGTCGGGGGGGCCGGGAAATCGGCGTGCTCGATGATGGGCGCGGCGGGAGCGGGCGCTGCCGAGCGCTCCTCATAGCGTCCGGCAAGTTCGCCATAACGCGTAGCTTCTTCGGGATAACCCGCATCGGAGTAAATGTTCTGCAAAGTCCGGCAGCAGACGCCGGCTTCGGCGAAACGTGCGGCGCGCGTATGCAGAGCCGCCAGGCGCTGGTTCAGGCGCAAATCGTGGGGTGCCTGCGGCAGAGCTGCCATCAGCGGTCCCAGAGCCTTGGAGGGCATGTTGTAGGAAATAAAAAGTTCAGCGTCGGTAAGCGCGGAACGAACTGCCAGCGCGACCGCATCGGAATAATGCTGGTGGATCGATGGCGCGGTCGCTTCCAGTTCATCCACGATAACCGCCGCCTCTTCCGCGGAAATGAGCTTGGCGCTGGAATCGCCGCCGATCTGGCTCACCACCTGCTGGTAACTGTTCATGTGCAGGGGATTGCCGGGCTCCATGGTGGCCAGCTTCTGATAAAGATCGCGGGCCCGGGGCAGGTCTCCCGCCTGCACCGAGGCGTGCGCCAGCAACTCGATGACCTCCGTGATGTGAGTACTCTCCCCGGCTTTCTGGAAAAGATCGAGAAGGCTCTCCAGCAAAGCTGGATTATCGCGCACATGCCCGATAATGGAATGCAGATTCTTTAGAACCTTGTCGGAATCCTCGGCCAGCATGCGCTCGGCATGCTGGTCATACACCTGAAGCGCGTTCTCGTATTGGCCCGCCTGCATCAGGGCATCCGCCAAAATAGATATGGCGGCCAGGTCGTTGTGGACCGCCAGAAGCTTGCTCGCCAATGTGCCGGCATCGGAAAGGCGGCCCGTCTTCAGGTATGCCTTAAGCAGGTCGCGCAGGCCATCGGGATTGGAATCGAGATCGGAAACCTTCCGCAGCGCTTCGATCGCGCTTTCGTCGTCTCCGGACTCCAGTAGGTTGCGCCCTTGCGCCAGCAGCGCGTAGCTGTTGCCGGGGTCGAGCGTGAGCATGCGCTGCAGAACGTCTTCGGCTCCGCTCAGCGAACCCTTGGCACGCAAAGTCTCGGCGGCCGCGGAAAATATCTGCCAGGCGTCATTTTTCTTCCCCAGGCGCACATACACTTCCGCCAGGCGGACGCGCATGTTGGTGTTTTCCGGATCCATCTCCAGAATCTTCTGGAAGATGCGCACCGCGTCTTCCAGCGCGCCTGATTTCAGGAATTCTTCGGCCACCTGCAGATACTGCGCGCGCGCATCATTGAACAGTCCCTGCTGGGTATAGAGTTCGGCCAGCTTCAGCACGCTCTCCAGCGATGGCTTGAGCTTGCTGATCTTCTTGTACATCGCGATCGCCTTGACCGTGAAGCCCTGGTTGGCATAGGCATCGCCCACTGTCTTGAAACATTCGGTGGCTTTGTCCGCTTCACCCAGGCGCGAATAAAGGTCCCCAACGGTATTGATCACCGTCAGGTCCTTGGCGTCCGCCTTGATTATCTTTTCGTACTCAGCGATAGCGTTTTGCATCTTGCCCTGCTGGACATACTTCTCCGCAGCGCTGAGCACCTTCTGTTTGTTGAATCCGAAACCGAACGCCATAAGAGTACGAACTCCAGCCCTGGTCTAACTTCGAAAAGCTCTAAACCGAAAAACCCTAATCCGACAAGCTCTAAGCCCGGGAAGCTGCTAAACCGAAACTTCAACGCCGAGAGACTTGATGACGGCCCGGCGGAATCCCACTTGGCCAAACTCCTGTTCCGGAGATGGCCGGTCGGACTAGGGCAATTGTACGTCTGGAAGGCGAAAGTGCATGGTTACCAAGGGTTACCAAGAGGGAGTGTACGAACGAGTTACCTGCGGAACCACTCCAACCCCACTCTCGAGGTTGCTTCCAGCGCGAAGTAAATTGATTTTGGGTGGCGCAGCGCTTCCAGCGCTGCGATAATGTCGTCCTCCAGTCAAACTGGCCCAAGGAGCGAAAAATGCGGCTGCTAATAAATTGGGTTCTGAGCGCATTGGCCGTGTGGATTGTAGCTCGCATAGTGCCCGGGATCTCCGTAAGTGGCCCGGTGGCAGCTCTGATTGCCGCACTCGTGATCGGCTTTATCAACGCAACCGTCGGAGCGCTGCTGAAGATCCTGACCTTCCCTCTGACTCTGCTCACCCTGGGACTCTTCTGGTTCGTGATTAACGCCCTGATGCTCGAACTGGCGTCGGCGCTGCTCGCGCCCGGCTTTCAGGTGCGCACCTTCACCGCAGCATTCATAGGAGCGATCGTGCTAAGCCTGGTAAACATGGTGCTGAAGTGGCTAGTCAGTCCGTCAAGCGACCGCGACTAACAGGACGGGGGGCAACCCCCAACAAGCGCTAACTTAGGAATTGATTTCGGTTTGCCCCTCATCCGTCGGAACTCAGAGATGAACTCCTAGAAGGAGGCTATTCACTTCCCAAGAATCGGCCTCGGTGCGGTGCTATACTTTCGGCCAACTAAATAGTTCTTCCGCCTGGGAAGAGGGCAATCATGAATCACCGCCACTTGGGCATTTTGTTTCTCGCATGCCTTTTGCTTCCGTGCAGCGTGTCTGGAGACCCGCGCCCAGATAATCTTCTTTTCGTTGCTAACCAAATGGAACACAGCGTTTTGCTCATAGATCCCCTGTCCAAACAGGTACTGGCCACAGTGGGAGTTGACATCAACGGACACGAGGTCGCTGTCTCCCCGGACGGTCGCTTCGGCTATGTTCCGATCTACGGAAACACGTGGGTGGGAAAGCCCGGCTCCAATGGAAGCACCATCCACGTCGTGGACCTGCGCCGGGGAAGGACTATTGCCGTCATCGATCTCGGAAAGGAGGTTCGCCCGCACTGCGCGCACTTTGGGCCTGACGGATTGCTGTATGTTTCCGCGGAACTCGCAAATGCCATCTACATCGTGGACACAAAGACTCGCTCTCTCGTGGGTGAGATTCCTACTGGCGCCACCCACACTCACATGCTCGTGATCTCTCCTGACGGCCGGAGGATCTACACTGCGAATAACGAGGCGGGCAGCGTGAGCGTTCTCGATTTGCCAGCGCGGACTTTGATCGCGACGATCCCAATCTCTAAGAAAGTGCAGCGCATCTCGATTTCGCCCGATGGCAAGTCTGTTTTTACGCAGGACCAGGAAACACCTCGCATTGTGGTCATCGATACTGCAACCAACGCGGTCGTCCGATCGATTTCCCTCCCGAGGATTCCGTTCTCTTCCGCGGTCACAAAAGACGGCCGTTGGCTCCTCGCCAATTCCGAATCAGGAAAGCTGTTCGTCCTAGATGTCGCCCGTGGAGTACTTACAAAAACGTTTGACACTCCGGATATTCCTGTCCTACCTACCCCAGGAGAATTCGCATTGGCACCAGACGGCACCCGCGCCTATCTGAGCTGTCCGCAGGGTGGCACCATCGAGATCCTGAATCTGAAAGACTGGAAGCTCGAAGAGCCCATTCGGCTCACGAAAGGCGTGGACGGCATGGCTTGGGCGCCTTCGGCATGAGTTCAGCAGCCTCCGACACGCGCTGACTCCCGAATAGTCGGCTACTTGGAAGTTACCACCCCGAAACCGACCCGCAGGTTGACCTCTAGCCCGCCTTGCTTAAAGTTAGCGCTTATGGGGGCAACCCTCGCGGTTCGCATCAGGGCACGGCTTCAGCCGTACCGCTAGACGCCGCCAGGAATGCGGGCTTTAGCCCTGAGGAAGCCGCGGTCCACGTTCCTCTCACCCGCGCGCGAATCTCGACACAAGCCGCGCCAGACGCACCAGCCGATAAAGCGGAAACAAAGGCTTGGGAAGCCGAACCGCTTCCCACTCCCCAGGACCGGGAGTGAAAGTCAGCCGCGTGAGGAACCGCAACCGATCCGCTTTGCGTTCGCGAAGCCGCATCATCAGGCGGAAGTAAGATACCTGCTGTTCCCCGTACGTAACCCCGCGCCCCACGTCCACCGCGATCTCGTCGGCGAAGGCCCGCGCCGCGCGGTCCTCAAGAATCGCCTTCTCAACCGGCGACGGAATTGGCTCCCCCAAAAGCCGGTTCGCCAACAGCAAAGTGACATGCAGAATCCGCTCGATGCCAAATTTCCGGGCGCGAGCCTGCACCAATTCCCAATTCAGATTCCCCAGCTCTAGAATCTGCACGATGTCGCACAGCCAGATCAATCGTCCCCAAACATGTTTCGCCGCATGCACCGAGAGCACCAGCAGCAGATCCTCGGGCGAGGGCGTTTTCACGCGGCGCCCCGCAACCTCCAAGTTCACCGCCCGCTCGAACAATCCACCCATATCGAAATCGACCGCGTAAAAGCGTGGCTGCAGCGCCCACTGCAACTCCAGCAAATTCTTGCCCGCTGGACTGTCGAACGTGCACTCATATCCCGAAGCAATGTAATCCCTTTCGGCATTGTCGGGAATGGCCACGCGCACGGTGTATCCCAACTCACGCACAGCATTCTTGATGCGCGGCACGTCCTGCCCGCGGACAAACAAATCCAGATCTCCGGACTGGCGCAGCGCCATGTCGCCGTAGTAGACCTCCGACAACACAATGCCCTTATAAGGAATCACCTCGGCAGCGATCGCATCAAGGCAATCAAGAATACGGATCAACTCGCGCGCCAGAAAAAGTGACTTGTGCACGTTCTTCTCATAACTCTGCCGCAGCGCTGCCAGCACAGCCGGCGGCGCAAGATCACGCAAACGCAAAAAGTTCTGGTAAAGCAGCGCCGATGTGCCGTGATGATCCGCCAGTCGAAGCACCGCCTCCCACTCGAAGAGTCCACTTTGCATCAGCGAATCGACCAGGCTCCGGATGCGGCCCAGATCGCCCTCCCGCGGCCCGGCACAGCTCGCGGCCCGCACCAGGTCCCACTGAAGCGCACCTGAAGCGGCGGGCGCAAGACGGTCCACAGATGTGTCGGACTCGCTGATCTGATTCATGAATGTCGAGCCATCTTAACAGGGCTAGAAAGCAAGGAGGCTCATATCGAGACAGCCGCCTCGGCTGCCAGCCCTGAGACTCCGAACGATCCAGCCTAGCGAAAACGAGGCGGCATTCTCCGCACCGGCCGTCCGAAACACAACCGCAGTCTTTCTCCACCCAGCCCCAAAGCCGACTGTTACTTCCGTCACCCTCTTCTGCTCTTTCCTGGGACCGCATCCCACCTTACTTCTGTCAAACTGGAATCAAGACATTGCAAGCCAGGTGACTTGGCGCACATGGAAATACTCACAACCAGGCCGGCGAGGCGCAGCACGCGATTGCGGGTGGAGATTCCCGTAACCGTGACCAGCCTCGACCGCAAGCATCCCTTTTCCGCGAAGTGTGTCGCGCTGGTAGTGAGCCCGCAGGGCTGCGGATTCCGCGCGTCCCAAGCCTTGCCGCTCGAAACTCCAGTGCTGCTAAACGATCTGCCCGGCGGCGGAAGCGCTTCCGCCCGCGTCGCAACCTGCCTGCCGCTCGGCACCGGCGGGAAATACTTTCTTATCGGAGTGGCACTCTACAACCAGGCGAATGTGTGGGGAATTGCGAATCCCCCTGAGGATTGGAATTGCGCCGCCGAGGCCGCTGCATCCGCGGGCAGCGCAGGCAAGACCGCCAGCAAGGGCAAGCCTGCCTGGCCCTACAACCTGTTCTCTGGTAAAGGCGAGGCCCATCCCAGAAGGAAGTAGTGGTCAGTGGTCGGTGGTCAGTGGTCAGTGGTCGGTGGTCAGTGGTCGGTGGTCAGTGGTCAGAAGGCAGTGGTCAGTGGTCAGTGATCAGTGGTCAGTGGGCACGCATTCGGTTTTGGCTGAGCGCTGAAAAAATCTTGGAAGGTTTTCAGAACAATCTCGTGCAAAGTGATCTTACTGACCACTGGCCACTGACCACTGGCCACTGACCACTGGCCACTGACCACTGACCACCGAATCCCACTCCTTCGTAACCTCGTGCCGAGCCCAACAAAGCTCCATACTTGATCCACGATGTCGCAGAGCCCAGAATCGGCCACGCCGGACCCATCTGCCGGCACCGGCACCCAGAAGCAAGGGCGCCCGTTCCGCGTCAAGTTCCGTGGATCCGTCCTCACACTCATGCGCCTGCCCAACCGGCGCGAAGTGCGGGGCAAACTGCATCAGCTTTCCACCACCGGCGGCCTCATGCACGTGGAGACGCCGCTCGACGAAAAGCTGGAAGTCGAGCTGATCTTCCAACTCGGGACGACCATCGTCCGCGAAAAAGCACAGATCATGTTTCCCATGTGGGCGACCCAAGGCTGGCTCCAGCCCTTCCGCTTCGTCGAACTTCCCGACGCCAGCAAAACTGCACTGGAGACAAGCCTGCTCTCATTCATCCAGCAGAATGCAGCTTCCTCAGTCCCGGCAAATCGATAACGAGCACGCCGAATCGGTATCGCCCCAGCGGCTTCCCGCAACAAAAGCAAAGGCCGTCCTCACAGACGGCCTTCGCTGAAACGATCTCACCGCACTGCCTTAAGGCAGTGCACCTATTTATCCAGTCGAATAACCCCGAACGTCCCGTTCGTGTTGTTGTGGGACCAGCGGTGAAGAAGAGTTCGTTTTTCCTTCCGTTGAAATGCGATCCACCGCCAAACTCAATGCCCCAGATTTGGTCGATGTGGATTGGTTTGCCCTTGCTGTACGAAAGCGTGCCTATAAATTTCCCCGTGTTGATGTCAAAACCGTTGATGACGCCGTTGGTGTCGAGGTTATTCGAGATCAGCAACGCTTTACTCAGCGGCCCGAAGTTATGCGGAGCCACTGCGAATCCCCAGGGCTGATTCAGCTTTGAGCTGCGCGTCAAGTGCTTCACGAATACCCCCGCTTCTGTGAAGATGTCAATGTAACCACCCGAGCCGCCCGACGTGCTGGCAAACGCCACATAGACCTGACCGTTGATGTCCTGGATGCCGAAGGGCGCAAAGCCGGGGGGAAGCGTCGTGTCAGTGAACGACGTGACCAGATTGAAGCTGCCGTCATATACGTCCACCTTGTTGTTCCAGTTGTCCGCCGCAAACAGAAAATTTCCAGATGCGTAATTGGTAATCGCCAGGCCCGTGTAAATAGCGCCCGAACTCCAGTTGTTCACCGCCACAATCGCCTGCGTAGGATTCGATTGCGGCGCCCATCCGCTGATAGTTCCATCGAGCGTGCAAAACAAAAAGATCGACGCCCAGCCTTCCACCTGGAACTCCTGCGATCCGTTGTACACAATTCCGGTGGGGGAGCCCGTCCCATTCCCGTCGAACGTCGGGATCACCACCTCCAATCCCTGCTTAACTCCCCGGTCGTCGTAAAGTGTGGACCAACCCGTCCCTTCATCGCTGATCCAAAATGGGCCGCCCGGCCCGTAAGTTAGTCCCCAGGCATTGACCAGAAGCGGATCCTTATGCCTTGCCCCATTCTGATTTGAAACCAGGTTTGTGAGTGAAAACTGCGCCATGGCCGCGCTGGAAATAAACATCAGCGCAAAGCCAAGGCACGCGAAGAAAGCAATCTCGCGACGCTGCATAAAGTTTCCTTTCTGTGCAAGGCCAGAGACAGGGCAGGTCAACAAACCAAATTAGAAGCAGGCTTGGCCGAAATTTCTCTGACTGCTGCGCAGCAATCCTAGATCAGCCGGTCCCGCATTTGTCATCGCCGTGTCATGAATTTGTATAATTCTCGTCGCCCTACCCTGTGAAACCCGGTGCCCTCTGTGTTAAAGATTTAAGAGAGTACCGCACGAACTCACGAGGGCGCTCAAAGGTAGGCAGGCAATGGCATCCAGCAATCTGATCTTCTGGGAAGTAGACACTCAGGCGGACTTCATGCTCCCCGGCGGCAAGCTCTACGTACCCGGCGCCGAACGACTGCTGCCAAATATTCGCCGGCTAACCGACGCCGCCCGCCAGGGCCGCGTATTTCTGGTCTCGCATGGCTGCTACCACACCAAGGACGATCCTGAATTCAAAATCTTCCCCCCCCACTGCATCAAAGGCACCTCAGGCTCCGCCTATGTTCCCGAAGCGCTGACGGAGAAGGTTGTCACCGTCCCGAACGAACCCACGGCAACTCTGCCGCAAGATCTTTCCAAATATCAGCAGATTTATCTCGAAAAACAGACGTTAGACATCTTCGAAAGCCGGCATGCGGACGAACTCGTCAAGCGATTGGGAGACGCCGCCGAATTCGTAGTCTTCGGCGTGGTGACGGAATACTGCGTCCGTTTAGCGGCCAAGGGATTGCTCAAACGAGGCCATCGCGTCGACGTGGTCAAGGATGCCATCGAAACCTTGAAGGCCGAAGATGGAGAACGAACGATAGCGGAACTGGAAGCTCTCGGAGCAACATTTATTACCACACATCAGGCGCTGGCGCGACTCAACGATCCGAAATAACAAGTCGAATGTTGCAATATTGGCCGCGGGACTTTTCGCACGTGGAGCCTGCCAGACGACGGCTAGCCGCGCAGAACAGGGGTGCCTATTGCTATGAAGAAAAATATCTGGAGAGCGGTAATCGAAGTGGCCTTTATCGTCTTCCTGTTTTATTCCAACCTCTTGATGGGAGAATTCGAACGCTCAGGCATGGGCTCCAAAAACGGTCTGGCTTGGGCCATCAGAGACATCCTTACTCTTGCAAATTTTGAAATCGCCATAGTGGCCGCCATCATCGGCTATATCCTCTTTGAATTTCTAAGGAAGAGATTCTAGTTCACCCAGCCAAACCCTCAATCGCCCGCACCGCATCGGGCGAGAGCGCGAGTGATCGGCTGGCCAGATCCTGCTTCATGTGCTCAGCGCTCGAGGTTCCAGTCAGCGGCAGCATCCCAACCGCGCGCGCGAAAGCAAACACAACCTGCGCCGGAGTAGCGCCCCCGCCAGCGGCAACCCCTGTAACCACAGGATGCCGCACCACCTCCGCATTCGCCGTAAGCAGCGAAAATCCCTGATAGATGATCTTCCGCTCCTTGCAGAACGCTCTCACCTCGCGGTCCCATCCGAAGCGCGCATAGCAGCAGTTTTGCACGAACCCAGGCGCCTCCAAGTGAACCTCCAGCATCTGCTCCAGATGCCGCAGCGAAACGTTGCTAACCCCCAGCAGCCGCGTGCGCCCGGCATCGCGCTCCTTCCGCATCGCTTCCCACACCTCAGCGTCCGCATCGCTCCACTCATAGCCGGAGGCCGGCCCGTGGAGCACGTAGCTATCTATGTGATCAGTCCCAAGATGTTCCAGAGAACTGGCCAGCGATTGCGCAACCTGCACCGAAAGGCTGGCCGCAGGATCATAGGGCAGCCGACGATCCTGCCCCGGCTGGTAAGTGAATTTACTCTGCAGAAAAAGATCGCCGCGAGCCACCACTCCCGCGCGGTAAGGGATATTCTTCCTTTTGCGATCATCTTGCGGAAGAGAGAAGAGCAATTATACGCCGCAAAACGGGACATCTTCGGCACGAAGGGATTAGACTTGGCTCAGTCACGGCACAGCGGGCGGATGCGTGACATAGTTTGTGCACGTGTTTACCAAGAAACCAGTGGTTTTAAGATGTTAACTTATAGCGATATAATGCTTTATACGCTTAGCTAAGCCGCCTGCCCCGCCTTGGCCGCGGCGGCCGCCGGCGGGTCCTGCGTCCGGGTCCACGTATAGCGCATGCGGTGGATCACCGTCACCGTCGAAAGCACTGCGATCACCCACAGCACCGGAGCCATGCGGTTGAAGAGCGCGCCAATGATCACCAGCACCAGCCGCTCGTCAGCGAAAGTAAGGAGGTGTATAATGAAGTAAGGAGACGATCACCATGCAGAAACAGGCCCGAATCACCAGCAAGGGACAGATCACGGTGCCGCACGAGATTCGCAAACTGCTCGGCGTAAAGCCGGGGGACGGTCTCCTCTTCGAAAGCGACGGCACGCGGACTGAGGTCAGGCCCGTAAGAACCGTCAGCCCATTCGAAAAGTATCGCGGCATCGGGCACGGGAGGGCAATATCCGGCAGGAAGGCCCTTCTGCAAGCGATGCGAGAGCTGCGGGGTCGCTGAAGACACCAAGTCGCGGTGAACCATGACCACAGTCGCCGACACCAACGTCATCACTGCCCTCTGGGACAGCGATGACGCTCTGAATGCAATCGCACGATCCTCGCTTGACGCCGCCCTCGCCAGAGGGTCGCTGATTATTCCAGCACCCGTCTACTCTGAGTTGATGGCCTTTGCCGGCCGCACCGAGTCCTTCCTGGACACCTTCCTCGGGGACACCGGCATCGACGTTGACTGGAATATCGAGGAGCGTGTCTGGCGTGCGGCGGGGCAAGCCTTTCAGAGCTATGCACGACGCCGGCACAAGCAACGTGGGACTGGCCCCCGCCGCATCCTGGCCGACTTCCTAATCGGGGCGTACGCCGCCAGACACAACTTCCCGCTGCTCACGTTCGACGAAGGGCTCTACCGAGCGGCTTTCCCAGCGTTAAGGATTCTGAGAGCCTAGGGTTAAATCGGGAGGAGTATTATCTTAGGCTAATATATAATAATATACATTAGCTAAGCCGCCTGCCCCGCCTTGGCCGCGGCTGCCGCCGGCGGATCCTGCGTCCGCGTCCATGTATAGCGCATGCGGTGGATCACCGTCACCGTCGAAAGCACTGCGATCACCCACAGCACCGGAGCCATGCGGTTGAAGAGCGCGCCAATGATCACCAGCACCAGCCGCTCCGGACGCTCCATGAATCCCACGCGGCACGACCCAATCAGCGACTCAGCCCGCGCCCGCGTGTAGCTCACCATGATGGCGCTGATCATCACAAACGCAGTCAGCACCACATAAAAGAAGCGGTCGCCCCGCGCATAGAAAACCAGCAGCCCAAGAAACTGCGACGCGTCACTGTAGCGGTCGACCACCGAGTCGAAGAACGCGCCGAAGCGCGTGACCCGGTTGGTCGCGCGCGCGACCTGTCCATCCACCAGATCAAAAAATCCTGAGAAGATGATGACCAGGCCGGCGTAAAAAAACATGCGCCGCTGCGTGAGCGCGGTGGCTGATCCAAAAAGGATCGCGGCCCACGTGTTCACCACCAGCCCCATGAAGGTCAGCACGTTGGGATTGATGCGCGACAGCGCCAGCCAGCGGACAATCGTATCAAGCAGCACGCCGCAGGCGCGCCCGAAAGCGCTGGTCCAACTATGCCACGACATCAGGCGTCCGCCTTCTCGGGCTCAGCCTCGTCGTGGATGGTGCTCAGGCTTAAAATTTCCAGCTCGCGCTTGCCGTTGGGCGTGATCACGGTGGCCTCGTCGCCTACTTTTTTATTCAGCAGCGCGCGTCCTATGGGAGAGGTGGTCGAAATTTTTCCCGCGCCTACGTCCGACTCTTCGCTCGTCACCAGCTTGTATTCGATCTCTTCATTCTTGAAGCTGTCGTAGACCTTCACCGTGGAACCCAAGCCCACCTTGTCTTTCGGGATGTTGTTCATGTTAGTGAGCGACAGGTCGGCGAGGCGCTTGCCGAGCTGGCGGAAGCGCGCCTTGACAAACTCCTGGCGCTGCTTGGCCATGTGATACTCGGCGTTCTCGCTGAGGTCGCCGAGAGCTGCGGCCCGCTTGATCTCCTTGGGCAGGTCGTGGACCAGTTCGTGCTCGAGCGCGTCGACTTCTTCCTGCAGTTTTTTTCTGAGTTGATCCGTCATACTAATGAGCCATGCTAATCAGCCATGCTAATCAGGCGTGCGTGCGGTACGCTCTTGGGATTATAAACCTGTTGCGGGGCGGACAGCGTAGAGGCTGGCTTCCGGCGCCCGGCTTCTGGCGTTATGTTCCGGCCGGAACATTGTGCGCGAATGTTCCAACTGGAACATAACTCAGGTTTTACCGGAACACTGTGGAAATCTCGGAAATCTCGGAAAACCACCTTAAAGCTATAGTTGGGGGACGGCAAGTGGCTGGGAGGGTGGAGTTTAGGCGAAGCGCCGTGAAACGCGGCTAAAAAGACACGGGGCGAAGGAAAAGCGTCGGACATCGGCCACGATGCTGGCACTTGGCGGGGGTGAGTGCCAATTGTATAGACTTGCGGGATATGGGGAACGTCCCGTCTGTCCCCTAGTCATGCCGGAGCATGTTCATCTGTTGCTCAGTGAACCGCAGCGGGATGTGTCTGGCAGTCGAAATGCGCCACCCGTCGCGGCGATAGTCAAAGTCAAAATCTAAAGTCAACGGTGACGGACAGGAGTGTCCGTCCCACACGGGCGGGCGTCTCGCTGCGCTCGACTGGACAGCCGAGGCGGCTGTCCCCACATGAGTTCGGGATGACTAACGGCTGGCTAGGCCCCCTGTCGTCTCGCCGCCGTCTAGCGTGTAGACATGGCCCGTCGCATACTCCGCATCGTCCGAGGCTAGAAAAGCGAACAGGGCTGCTATCTCTTCTGGTTTGGCGTGACGCCGCAGGGGGATCTTCTGGTTTACTTCTTCTAACATCGCGTCGGTGTATTCGGCTCGTTGCATGGGGGTGAGCACGTAGCCGGGAGCTATGGCGCATACGCGCACTTTCGGCGCGAGTTCTAACGCCATGGTTTTGGTTAGCTCGATCACTCCCGCTTTTGTCGCGTTGTAGTCGGCGTAATAGGGTTGTCCGACCATGCCGTTGATGGAGGCGGTTTGCAGAATCACTCCGGCGCCGCGCTGGTACATGTGGCGGGCGGCGGTTTGGGCTACGTAGAAGACCCCGGTGAGGTTTACGGCGATTACTTTGTGCCACTCTTCGGGAGTAATGTCGAGAAAGTTGTGGCGGATGCTGATGCCGGCGTTGTTGATGAGGACATCGACTGCGCTCATGGCGCGGACGGCTTCGGCGAAGGCGGCTTCTACCTGCATGAGGTTGGTGACGTCGGCGATGATGGCCTCGGAGATGGTTGGGAGTTGGTGGCGGATTGCTTCGCAGGCTTTCGCGTCACGGTCGAGGATGCAGACTTGCGCGCCTTCTTCGAGGAAACGGGCGGCGGTGGCTGCGCCGATTCCGCTGGCGCCTCCGGTGATCAGGACTCGTTTGGATTTCAGGCCGCGCAATGCAGTTCTCAGTTCTCGGTTCTCAGTTCTCAGTTTCTGGTCTTGGGTCTCGGGTCTTAGGTCTCGGGTTTCAAGGTTTCGGCTGTTTCATCTTATCGTGTCGCCCCTGACAACGCGACCGAAGTCGTGCCCATTCCGTTTTGTTGCACGCGGTAGCGGTGGTGGCGGAGGCGGACAGCAGGTTCCTCGTCGCTTCGCTCCTCGGAATGACAAGGTTGTGGGAGAGCAGGCTTTGCGGCGCGGCTGAAGCCGCGCCCTTTCAAGGCAAAAATCCTAGACGGCCCTTTCACGACGAAATCCTAGATTAGACCTTCAAGATGAAAATCCTCAGATGGGTTTGCCGCGGAAGAAATAGATTAGTTCGATGATGAGGATTATTACTACCATCAATTCGAGGACGAAAGCCCGGCTTTGGTTGAATTCGTCGACCATGAAGCGGTAGAGCTCTTCGGAGGTTTGCAGTTTTTGCTGGACCAGGTCTTTGTAGTCGGGGACGCCGATTTTCGAGGCGGCCAGCTTGTAGAGGCGGGCGG
>Ga0185299_10002319_pt1 | contig 29991 bp, 31 predicted proteins | sample PaiPotPPA55metaG_FD_128002 | JGI IMG/M metagenome (GOLD analysis project Ga0185299, IMG submission 128002) | Iron sulfur acid spring bacterial and archeal communities from Banff, Canada, to study Microbial Dark Matter (Phase II) - Paint Pots PPA... ...
GCCTGCAGGAAGCCAGGGAGCTTCATTCCCTGGTCGGTCTTCGCCGCGCGGGTGGCACGTGGGTGGTCTGTGGACCGTTACGGTGGCGCTTAGGAGGCGGTGGCTGCGTGCTGAGTAAGCGGATGGTCGCGGTTCTCGCGCTGCTGAATGGTGCTGGGGGCGATGGCCTCGGCACGGAGCTGCTCCCTGCTGCCGCTGCTGCGGCGGTTGCGTTGGGGGTTGATGGTGTTTCGGCCGGGCTGGGTGTGGGTGTGCAGGGTGTGGTGGTGGCGTGGGGGCGTGAGGCGGTTGCTGTGGCGTTGGATGATCTTCAGTTTACGGTGGGTCAGGGTCCGGGGGTGGAGGCTGCTGCGGGTGGTGAGCCGGTGTTGGTGTCGGATGTTCGGGAGCATGGGGGGCGGTGGCCGGGGTTTGTGCCGGGTGCGTTGGAGCTTGAGGTGCGGGCGGTGTTTGCGTTTCCGTTGCGGATCGGGGCGATCAGTGTGGGGGTGTTGACGGCGCATCGGGGGGTGCCGGGGCCTTTGGTGGAGGGGCAGTTGGCCGATGCGTTGGCGTTGGCTGAGGCGGTGGGGGTGTTGTTGTTGCATGGGGCGCCGGTCGGCGATGGCGGGGATGGGGTGTTGCTGGGGGAGGGGCGGCGTGGGGGTTGGGCGGGGCCGGGGACGCATCGGGCTGAGGTGCATCAGGCGACCGGGATGGTCAGTGTGCAGTTGGATGTGAGTTTGGCTGAGGCGTTGGTGCGGTTGCGTGCGCATGCCTATGCCCAGGACAGGGGTATCGCCGAGGTCGCGGCGGACGTGGTCGCGCGGCGTCTTCGTTTTCGGGATCCGAACCCGTAACGAGCCTGGCGCGGTTGTGTCTAAGGCGGGGTGTGGCACCTATCCTGGAGGTATGAGCGTGACCCGCGAAGAACAGTTGGTCGACGCGTTTGTCGAGGCGGCCGACACCCTGGTCGATGATTTCGATGTGATCGAGTTCCTGCATACGGTGGCTGCGCGGTGTGTGCAGTTGTTGGCGGTGGATGCGGCCGGGTTGATGCTGGCCGATCAGCGTGGCCAGTTGCATGCGACGGCGGCGTCCACGGAGAATGCGCGGTTGCTTGAGTTGTTCGAGTTGCAGAGCGATGCCGGGCCTTGTCTGGATGCGTTCCGTAGTGGTGTGCCGGTGGTCAATGCGGATCTGCATGCCAATCAGGAGCGGTGGCCGCGGTTTGCGGAGGCGGCGCAGGCGACCGGGTTCGTGAGTGTGCATGCGTTGCCGTTGCGGTTGCGTGCGACGGTGATCGGGGCGTTGAACCTGTTTTGTGCCGCTCCCGGTGCGTTGAGTGACGCCGATGTGCGTACCGGTCAGGCGCTGGCGGACGTGGCTACCATCGGTATCCTGGCGCAGCGCACCCTGCATCAGGCCGAACTGCTCTCCACCCAGCTCCAGCAGGCCCTGAACAGTCGGGTGACCATCGAACAGGCCAAGGGCGTGCTGGCCGAACGCCGCTCGATCACCCTCGATGAGGCGTTCGAGGTCCTGCGCACCCACGCCCGCACCAACAACCTACGACTCTCCGACCTCGCCAGAGACGTCGCACAACGCTCCAATGTCATCGCGGGCCTGCTCGACCTCCCGGATCTGGCCGCTGCAGATTCCGAGTAGGAGCAGAGCGGGCCCCTGAACACGGCATAAGTGCACTCTCGCGAAGGGAGACCAAGGTGATCGAAGCAGCGGATATCCGCGAGTGGCGTACACGCGACGTCGTGGACGCCGACGGGCACAGGATCGGCGCTCTGGAAGCGGTCTACGTGGATACCAGCAGCGACCAGCCGGCGATGGCCACCGTTTTGGTCGGTATGCCGACGCGGCGCCGCCTCGTGTTCGTCCCCCTGGGCGGAGCGATCGTCGGGCCCGGTTACGTACGGGTCGCCTACACCAAGTCGCTGGTCAAAGGCTGCCCGTCGATCGGCACGGACGACGTGCTGCCGGCCGAGGAGGAAGAGGCGATCTTCCAGCACTACGGCATGGAATACCAGCCCGGCGCCGGCGGCGAGCGGCAGCTCGCCCGCCGTTAGGTGAGGAGTGAGGAGAGGCCGCCGTGGTCCTGTTCCTGCTGATACTGATCGTGGCGATCGTGCTCGGCATCGTCGGAGCGGTGGCCAAAGGACTGCTCTACCTGCTGGTGATCGGCGTGCTGCTGCTGGTCGCCGACGTGGTGTTCGCCGGCGCGCGCTGGTCGAAGCGCTCGGCCCGACGCCCGCAACGGTGAGCCCTCCGCGTCGGGCGGCCGCACTGGTCCGGCCGGCACCGCCGATAAATCAAAGTTCTGTCGCGCTCGTACCGTGCCGGGTTCAGCCGTTGAGCGTGTTCATCCCCGCCGGTGAGTAGCGGTCGCCGGTGACAGCACCGTGCGGGGCGACCGCCTCGATCGCGGCGATGTCATCGTCGGTGAGCGTGACCTCGGTGGCGGCGACGTTCTCCTCCAGGTAGCTGCGGCGCTTAGTGCCTGGGATGGCGACCGCGCCCTGGTGCTGGACCCAAGCGAGCGCGAGCTGGGAGGGGGTGACGCCCTTGTCGGCCGCGATACGACGCACCTCGCGGACGACCTCGAGATTGCGCTCGAAGTTCTCGCCCTGGAACCGGGGGTCGGTGCGACGCCAGTCGTCCTCGGCGAAGTCGTCGGGGCTGGTGATGGCGCCGGACAGGAAGCCGCGCCCCAGCGGCGAGTAGGCGACCAGGCCGATCTCCAGCTCCCGCAGGGTCGCCTGGACCTCGTCATGCTCGATACCGCGCTCGAACAGGGAGTATTCCGTCTGGACGGCGGTTAACGGATGGACCGCGTGCGCACGCCGGATGGTCTGGGCGGCCGCCTCGCACACGCCGAGGTAACGCGCCCTGCCCTCGGCGACCAGTTCGGCCATCGCGCCGATCGTCTCCTCGATCGGCGTCTGCGGGTCGACTCGGTGCAGGTAGTAGAGGTCGACGTAGTCGGTGCCCAGGTGACGCAGCGAGCGCTCCAGCGACCTGCGCACATACTCCGGACTGCCGTTGAGGCGGACCATCTGCCCGCCGTCTGTGATCTCCATGCCGGTCTTGGTGGCGAGCGACGCGGCCTCCCGGCGGCCGGCGAGCGCCTTGCCGAGCAGGATCTCGTTACGGAAGGGACCGTAGCTCTCGGCGGTGTCCAACAGGGTGACACCGAGCTCCAGGGCGCGGTCGATGGTCGCCAGAGATTCGGCTTCGTCGGTGGCGCCGTAGAAGGCGCTCATCCCCATGCATCCGAGACCTTGGACGCCGACGGTCAGGCCCTGGCTGCCCAGTGTTCGCTGCTCCATGGCTTCTTCCTCACATGGTCGACTGGTCGGACGCACCCATCCGGCATCTATTTGACATATGAATAATAGTTCCGCTGGTGGCGAATCGCCACTTTTGGGACGAGGTAGTCCGCCCTCATGGGTGGCGGTCAGCTCCACCAGATCGGCGCGCAGGCGGCCGAGGCCTCGATCAGGTCCTGCTTCGTCACGTTGTCGTCGCGGATCCAGGCCGCGATGGCGCCGGCGAAGCCGTTGGCCATGAAGGCGGCGATCACGCGGCGGTTCGCCTGTGGGACATCCGGGTGAGTCGATCGCTCCATGAACGCCACCGCGTAGACGGCGAAATGACGAACCAACGCCTCGTAGACGCCGCGATCCGCGGGGTTCCGCAGCGCCTGGCGGTAGACGGCGTGGAACCTCTCGACGTGTTCGGCGACGTCGGCGACGGTCAGGTGCAGCATTTCTCCGGCCGAGTGCCGACCCTCGGACCGCAGTTCCTCCTCGTGCCGATGGCCACGCTCGAGGTCCGCATTGAGCACCTGAATGAGCAGGTCCAAGGGGGAGTTGCAGCGGTTGTAGACGGTCGCCCGCGTCACCCCGGCGTGTTCGGCGAGCGCGGCGACGGTGATCCGCGAGACCGGCTGCTGCGCCGCGAGTTCGACGATGGCCTGCTCGAGGCTCTGAACGGTACGGGTGATGCGCGGATCAGTATGTTCGGTCACCCATTCACCCCTGCGTGGTTGCGGTGCGCGACGGCCTGTGGTCTGATCTTATACAGGTGTCAAACAGTCTCGCGAAAGGACACGCCATGGCAACGCACACCACGATCTCGCCGCAGGAGGCCGCCGACCGGCTGGCCATCCGCGAACTATTCGACGCGTACGCGCACTGCGCGGACCGGCGCGACGCCAAGGGCCAGATGGCATTGTTCACCGAGGACACCCACTTCCTGGTGTACATGGACGCGAAGGACCCCGAGCCGACGCAGGAACTGCACGGCCGCGACTCGCTCGCCCCGGTGTTCGACGCCCTCAACGTGTACGCCGCCACCATGCACTTCAACGGGCAGAGCACGGTTTCCCTGAACGGGGACACGGCGACCGGAGAGAGCTACTGCATCGCCCACCACCTCAGCGTGGGAGACGACGGCAGTCGAACGCTGATGCTCGCCCATATCCGCTACCTCGACCAGTTCGTCAAGCAGGACGGCGAGTGGCTGTTCGCCGAACGTCGGCTCATGGTCGACTGGACCGAGACCAGGCCGTCCACGCTTTGATCACTGGGCCGCGATTGCTGAAATAACGACCCAGACAGCGCATCTCAACGGGAATCGGCATGCAGGACGTCTCCGGAGCGGCGGACCGCCGAACGCGGTGGGCGCAGGTGCGCCGTCGCCTCTGGCAGCCGCCCCGCGCGCACGGCGAACAGCCCCGCGAGCGCGTCGTCGGGCCGATCGAGCTGTTCTACGACCTGGCCGTGGTCGTACTCGTTGCCCAGGCCGCGCACCATCTTGCCCTGCACCTCACCTGGAGCGGACTGGGCGACTACGTCGTCGTATTCACGCTCGTGTGGATCGCCTGGACCAACGGCAGTCTGCATCACGAGCTGCACGGCCACGAAGACGCCCGCGCCCGCAGCACCTTCCTGCTGCAGATCCTGATCCTCGTCACGATGGGCGCCATGATTCCCGAAGCGGACGGCGCCCGCGGCGCGGCGTTCGCGGTCAGCGCGGCCGTGCTCTTCGCGGTCCTGGCCGGGCTGTGGCTGCTGGCCGCACGCGGCGACAGTCCCGAATACCGCCGTTCCAGCCGGCTGTTCGTGTCCGGGACCGCCGCGTGTGCGGTGCTGCTGGCCGCCTCCGCCCCGTTGCCGGCGGGAGACCGGATGCTGGCCTGGGGCCTGATCGACGCCGCCTACCTCACCGGTTTCGCCGTTCTACTCCTCACCGCCGTACCCGAGCAGCTCGCCGCGCTGAGCGTCACCGACGCGCTCATCGAGCGGTTCGGCCTGCTCGCCATCATCGTGCTCGGCGAAACCCTTACCAACGTGACCGCCGGACTGGCCCAACGGCCAATCAGCACTCTGACTCTCGCCGTCGGCCTGGTCGCCGTCGTGGTCGGCTTCGGCGCGTGGTGGACGTACTTCGACTTCGCCGGACACCGTGAACCGAGGCCGACCTCCTCAGCCGACCTGCGCTGGATGTTCGGCCACCTGCCGCTCACGGCTTCGATCGCCGCCATGGGCGCCGCGATGGTGAGCCTGGTCGACCACGCCGGAGACGGCCGCACCCCGGCGGCCACGGCGTGGGTGCTGTGCTCCGGCGCCGCGGCGGCGCTCAGCTCGACCATGCTGATCGCATCCAGCCTGCAAGCCTGGCGTGAGGAGCGCGCGCTCTACCGCCCGCTCACGTGGACGAGCCTCGGCGTGGCCCTTGCCTGCCTCGCGCTCGCAGCCGTCCGGCCCGCGCCGATCGTGCTCGGTATCGTCCTCGTGCTCCTGCTCAGCATCCCGTGGGTTCTCGCCGTCAGGCACCGCATCGTCACAGCGGACGACGTCGACTGACTCTAGAAGCCGGTGACGTTCACCCCCGCAGACTCTTGCTGAGCGTCCCACCAGTCCTTGTCCTGAGCCCAGTGCCTGACCCAGCCGGCGAATCCGGACTGCCCGGTGGTGTAGCCGAACTCTGCGCCGAAGGGCATGGCGCCTGCCTCGTCGATGAGCCAGATATGGCCGCGGTGGGCACCGGTGATGATCAAGTGCCAGTACATGCCGCAGCCGTCGGTGCCCAGCACGAGCGAGCCGTGGTCGTAGACCGGGACGAGTTCTTCCTCGTCGGGCTCCGGACCTTCTCCGCCTTCCCAAATCCACGGCGCGCTCAGCGGGAATGGCATGGTCAAGTGCCGATCTGGACGACCTGCACCCCAGTAGGCAGGAAGGACGCCCAACTCCAGCAGGCCGTAATCCGGAGGTCCGGCAGCGGAGCCATTGCTGATGGTGGCGACGAAGCTGCGGTAGGGCTCGGGTAGGACGACGTCGTGTTCGGCCTCGAAGGCGTGCACCGCGTCCCAGCCCAGTGGTGTGGCGTCCGGCCCGAACTGTTCGAGCAGCATCGCCAGGTCTGCGGGCGCGGCGAGCGCGGCGTCTATCGGATTGCCCATAGCGGGCAACGATAGCGGGAGCGCGGCGACAGCATCCTGATCGAGCGGCGCCTAGTCCAACGCCCGCCAGCCGGCTGCTGCTGCGCGCTTCATCGCGGGCGCCAGGTAGTCCTCGGCGGTCTGCTCTTCGCAGGTTCCGTGCACCGTGCAGGCGAAGGCTCCGGAGACCGCGCCGGCGAGTGCGCACTCTTCGACCGGCCGGCCGGCGAACCAGCGGCTCATGAACGCGGTGCTGAACGCGTCGCCGGCGCCGTTGCTGTCGACCACCGGGTTCTCCGGTTGCGCGATGGGGAAGCGCCGCACGTGCGGATCCGTACGGGTCAGTACGCGGGAGCCGTGTTCGCCTTCGGTCGCGGCGACGACTGTGGCCCTGCCCCGCTGCAGGATGCCGTGCATGATCTCGTCTATTCGGTCCGGCGCTGCGGCCGAGCTGAGGAAGACCAGATCCGCCTCGAGGGCGTAGCGGCGGGCGGAGTCGCCTTCTCCGTCCCAGGCATGGATGTCAGTGGACGTGGTCACCCCGCGCCGCTGCGCGTGGGCGAAGGCGCCGAACGCCCGTCCGGCGACGTGCAGGTGACTCGACTGCTCAAGTATCGGGAGGTAGAACTCGGACGGCAGTTCGGCGTCGGCGGGGTGGCGCCCGTCGAAGAACGAGAAGCGACGGCCCTGCTGGTCCACCAGGTTGACGCTGCGCGGGGTGCCGTTGGGCGCGGGCAGGTGGCCGAAGTCCAGGCCGACGTCGGCATAGCGCGCGAGGACCAGCGCTCCGAGCGAGTCCTCGCCGAGGAAGTCCAGGAACTTCGTGCGCATCCCGAGTCCGTGGAAGCCGAGGGCGACGCCGTTGCCCGAGTGTGCGACGTAGTCGTGCACCGGCGGCACGAGCACCCCGTCGCCCGGGGGGATTTCGAACGTGGGCACGTGCACGATCGTGTCTACGCCCACTCCGCCGAGTACCAGCACATCGAAGCCGGACACGCCGGGCTCCTTCCTGGACCATTCGGGCAACGCCCGCCCCGTCAGTCGAGTGTCGGCAACACTCTGCCACAGTGGGCGTGCGAAGATCGGAGCGTGGAGAGAGTACTGCGATTCAGTGAAGCGTCGGACGCGGTTGAGGGAATCGGCTGGCGATTGCTGCTAGGTACGCTGCGCACCGCGGTTCCTGTCGATTCGATGGCGCAGGGCAGCGAGGTGGTGGGGAATGCCGTCACGGCCTGCGGCGAGCATGCCGACGGACATCTGCGTGCCGACGTTCGTCCCCGTCGGGTGGTTCTGACCCTCCAGTCGCTCGAGCAGGCGGCGGTGACCGACGTCGACACCGATCTTGCGCACCGGATCTCCGCGGCCTTGCATGCGGCCGGCCTGACGACTGGCTCGGACGTGCGCACGGACTCGCCGCACTCGGTCCAGCTCCTGGAGCTCGCGATCGACGCGTTGGACATCCCCGCGGTCCGGCCGTTCTGGAAGGTGGTGTGCGGATACGTCGGTGAGGCCGGTGCAGACGGCCCTGCCGATCCGCTGGTCGACCCGGATTACCAAGGGCCGGCGATCTGGTTTCAGCAGATGGACCAGGCGCGGCCGCAACGCAACCGCATTCACTTCGACCTCTGCGTTCCACACGACGAGGCGCTACACCGGGTCGAGGCGGCGCTGGCCGCGGGCGGACGGCTGCTGTCCGATCAGCGAGCGCCGGCGTTCTGGGTGCTGGCGGATCCGGAGGGCAACGAGGTCTGCGTGACCACGTGGCAGAGTCGTCAGAGCTAGCGTCCAAACCGGAAATAAGTGTATCTATCGCCTAAAACAGTCACGGCGATGCCTGGTCGACGACGGCAAACGGGCTTCTTCGTGACGCGAACGAGATTGTCCCGGCATACTTGGCGCCATGCTTAACATTGTTCATGAAAGAGCTGCCACTACGCTCCGCGGCTGCGCCTCGGAAACGTGACGCACTCGTCGCGATGAGTGATATCTCGCGTCGAAGTGAAGCTGTTTCAGCATGCAATGTATTACGGGCCCTTACTGAGCGTGGGCCGCATGAACGGAGCCGGAGTCAATGTCGCAAGCCACGTATGCGTCCTCACCGGCAGAGGAGGCCTACCCGGACGGCGAGACCTACGACGAGTCTCCGGAAGCCGGGCGCAGCCGTAGGCGGCGCTTCGCCATGCTGGCGATGTGGACGATCCCGTGGGCGCTGTACTTCGGCGTGCACGGCGGCTTCTCCTGGCACTTCTTCGTCCAGGGCAGCCGGCTTCTGTTCGCCGGCGCCTCGCCCGGGCAGCCCGCGGGCGGACTCCACCTCTACGCGAACTATCCGCAACTGCAGATAGGCCCGGTCACCTTCGCCATAGGCGAGGTGCTCCGACACCTCGGTAAGGCGAACGGAGTGGTCGCGGCCGAGGCGTTCATGACCGTGCTCGGCCTGGTCGTGCTCTACTGCATCGAGCGAGTCGGCCACGCGATGCGACCGGAGCTCGCCAGGAGCAAACAGCTCGACCGCACGATGCTCATCGGCGGCGGAGCGTTCATGATCGGCTGGACCGATCTCAGCGTGGCCATCGGGCACCTCGACGACGTACTCGCACTGACCTTCGTGACGCTCGCGGTGTGCGCGTTGACCGCGAACCTGCCGGCCGTCGCCGGTATCTGCCTCGGGCTGTCCGTGGACGCGAAGCCCTGGGCACTGGTGTTCCTGGCGCTGGTCCTCACGGTGCCCAGCTTCATGCGGCGGGAAGTGGCCGTGGTCACGATCGCGGTGGTGGTGCTGGCCTGGCTGCCGTTCGTCGTCGCGGATTGGCACACGGTGACGGCGGCCTCGCAGTTCACCATCCCGAACGAGGCGGCCTCGTCGCTTCGCGCTCTCGGCGTGCCCGATGCGAGCACGCCGAAGTGGGACCGCGTGGGACAGATCGGGCTCGGCTGCCTGCTCGGCGGGATCGCGGTGTGGCGCCGCCGCTGGCCCGCGATCATCCTGCTCGGCGTCGGCGCGCGAATAGTGCTCGATCCCGGCGTCTACGCGTACTACACGTCCGGGATCCTGCTCGGCGCTTTGCTGTGGGACATGCTCGGTCTGCGCCGGCCCATGCCGCTGTGGACGCTCGTCTCGGGCGCGGCCCTCGCGGTCACGCCGATATTCGTCTCAGACGCCGCCGTGCTCGGCCAAGTGCGGCTGTGGTTGGTGGTCGCTTTCTCCGCCGCGCTGCTGCTCGCCCCCGCCTACCCCGTCGGTCCGCTCGCGCGACGCGGACTCGGTCGCCGGAGGAAGACCGCCCGCTGAGCCGCCGGGGGGCTGGATCACAGCCGTCGGTACGATTGGTCTTCATCATGGCAATGACTCAAGGTCTTCGTGCCGCCGAACCTCAGGCCGGCGGGTTTCGCCGAGGCCTGCGACGAATGCTGCGGCAGTGCCTCATAGCGGCGATCGTGTGCGTCGTGAGCTTCACCGGGTTCGGTTTCGTCTACAACCTGGCCACCGAGGGCGCGGTGCCGTATCCGCCCGGGCTGACGTTCGTGCGGACCGGCGACATCTCAACGCGCTACCGCGAGTGGGGCACGACCGGCACGCCGGTGCTGCTCCTGCACGGTTTCGTCGAATCCGCGGACACCTGGGCGTCGACGGCCGAACTGCTCGCGCGCGATCACCGCGTCTACGCGATCGACCTTGACGGATACGGGTACTCGGAGCGTGTCGCGCCATACGACACAGCGCACCTGACGCAGCAGGTCCTCGACTTCATCAGTGTCATGCATCTACAGCGCCCGATCGTCGTGGGGCATTCGAGCGGCGCTGCGGTCGCCGCGGCTGTGGCACTCGCAGCACCGGTGAACGTCGGCGGCGTGATGTTCCTCGACGGAGACGGCCTTCCGCTGGACGGCACGGCCAACGGCGGCCGCGACGACGGCGGCACGGGCCTTTGGATCCCGCAGCCCTTTCGCACGACCCTGCTTCGCCTCGTGGTGCGCTCCGATGATGTGTTCCGAGCTGCCTATGAGGCGACGTGCGGCCCGCGCTGCCCGGCGCTCACGGAGGCGGGCATCGAACAGTGGCGGCGGCCGTTCCAGGTCGCGGGGGCGGAGGCGGCGGCGTTCGCTGTGCTGAGCGCGGGAATCCCGGCGCTTCCGGTCGACAGCCTGCACCGGCTCGCGAGCCTGCCGATGCCGAAGTCGGTGGTCTACGGCGCCGAGGATCCTGAATACGCGCCAGGCTCAGCCGAACAGACGGCCGCGCGGATCGGCGCCCCGGCGCCCACCTTGATCCCCAACGCGCGGCACCTGACGCTGATCAGCGACCCGGCGACAGTTGCCGCGGCGGTGGAGAGTCTCGCTGCGCGCGCTTAGCCGAGGACGCTGATGGCCGCATCGTAGTCGGGCTCGTCGGCGATCTCGGGCACCAGCTGCGTGTAGGTGACCGTGTTGTTCTCGTCGAGCACGACGACGGCACGCGCGGCCAGGCCGGTCATCGGGCCGGAGGCGATGGCCACGCCGTAGTCGGCGAGGAAGTCGGTGCCGCGCAGAGTGGAGAGGGTCACCACGTTCTCCAGACCCTCGGCGCCGCAGAACCGCGCCTGGGCGAACGGCAGGTCCGCGGAGATGCACAGGACCACGGTGTTATCCAGCTTCGACACCAGTTCGTTGAACTTGCGCACCGAGCTCGCGCAGGTGGGGGTGTCCACGCTGGGGAAGATGTTGAGAACCTTGCGCTTGTCGCCGAAGGACTCCAGCGCGACGTCCGCGAGGCCCTTGCCGACCAGGGCGAATGCGGGAGCGGGAGTGCCCGTCTGCGGGAGCTGCCCGCCGACCTCGATCGGAGTGCCCTTCAGCGTGACAGTGGACATGTGGAGTGCCTCCCAGTGGGTTCACTGCCCGGACCACGTGGCCGCGGTCAGCCATCGACAGTGTTCGAAATGGTGCTCGAATCCTATCCGGCCGTCGGTTCGCACGTGATGACCGGGGCTCGCGGGGACCACGTGTGGCGCGGTGGGTGAAGATTCTTTCCGCAGCACCGCATCCGCGTCGTCGAACCGGGCGTGTAATCGGGAGATCGCGTCCCCGGGGTGGTTCGCGGCTCTGGAGCACGGGACTTTGGAGGAGGGGGCGCAGTGCCAGGTGAACTCGATTTCGACGAGTTCTACACGGCCAGCTTCCGGCGCATCGTAAGTCAGATCTACGCGATGACCGGAAACCTGGCCGAGGCGGAGGATTCGGTCCAGGAGGCGTACGCGCGAGCCTGGCAGCGGTGGGACGACGTGCGCAGATACGGGGATCCGGACGCCTGGATCCGGACCGTCGCCTACCGGCTGTCCGTCTCGGCCTGGCGCAAGACCGTCAACCGCACCGCGGCCCACCGCCGGGCGGCCGCCGTGCCCGAACTGCCCGGGCTGAGCCCGGACCACCTGACCCTGGTGGCCGCGCTGCGCCAGATCAACCCGGACCAGCGCCGCGCGATCGTGCTCTACCATCTCGTCGGCCTCACGATCGGCGAGATAGCCAGGGAGACCGGAGCCCCGGAGGGCACGGTCAAATCCCACCTGAACCGCGGCCGCAAGGCCCTGGCCCCGCTGGTTTCCGAATTCGCCGAGGTCGGCTCGGGCGGTCCCCGCCGTTCCGGCACCGGCCTGGCAGGGGAGTGGTGAGCGCGACCATGCCTGAAAGCTTCGACTCCATGCTGTCCGAACTGGCCGATGCCGCCGTCTCGGCGACCGGGCTGCCGGACATCGCCGCGATCCGCAAGCGCGCCCGGCAGCGCACAGTACGTCATCGTATGGCCGTCTCGGCCCTGGCCGTCGCGCTCGTCGGCGTCTCCGGCGTGGCCGTAGCGGCGGTGGCCGCCCACCGCCCGTGGACGTCCACCGGCGTCGCTGCGGCGGCCAGCCCCGGCACGACGGCGACTGTGCGTTCGGCCGCGCCGAGCCCGAGCCTCCTCGGCACCCCGAGTCCCACGCCAACGTCGGCCGCATCGTCGGCGTCGTCATCTGCGTCGTCGACCGCCTCTGCCTTCAGGGCGCCGACGGTCGGGTTGTGGAAGCGGTCCGACGCGACCACGGGCTACCTGGTGATTTACGGGCCGGACGGCACGAACGGCCAGAACGCGGTGATCGGAATCACCGAGGCCGGCAGCTGGGATCTGTGTTACGGCATCATCGCGCCGGTGAACGCGAAGGGCATATACCCGATCACCGGGGTCCAGTGCGGCGGAAATCTTGCCCCTGACATGCAGCTGGGCTTCGACAAGGGCACCGGGTTCATCCTGTTCGTTCCGGCGACCAAAACCACCGCCGCGTATACGATTCCGTACCAGAACGACGACACCGACCTCGGCGACGCGGGTGTGAACCCGAACATTCAGGCAGCCGTGGGAACGTGGGTGGATTCGGCCGGCCGGAAGTTCACCTTCTCCGCCAACGGCACCGCCGTCTGGAGCGGCCTCAGCCACGGCTCGGTCCAGAGCGGCACCGGGACGGTCCAGAGCGCTCTGGGCGGGCTGAGCGTGCTCGTGCCGTGTTCCAGCGGCACCGGATACTGCGGCGTCTTCCAGTTGGTGTTCAATCCGAGCCTGACCCAGATGACCGTGATCGGAAGCTACGGGCCGGATCAGTTCCAGCCCGCCACGGGCAGCACGGGCAGCACGTCCGCGACACCCTGACCGATTCCTTTTCCTCGCCGCCGAGGTCTACCTGGGAGAAGCTGGAACTCGAGCAGGGAGCGCAAGCGATGACGGCAGAGGGAACGGTCCAGGTGGTGACGGCGGAGCTGAGCCGGGCGGCGAACAGCACGATGGAGGTGCTGCGGCAGGTGCGGGCCGAGCAGATGGCCGCGCCGACGCCGTGTGCGTCCTGGGACGTGCACGCGCTGATCAACCACTTCGTCGGGTCGGCGCGGTGGTGGGCGGCGATGCTCGACGGGAAGGACGACGGCGCCGCCCCGGACTATGCGGCCGGAGACTACCTGGCCGCGTACGAGGAGAGCATCCGGATCGCGTGCGCGGCGTTCACCGACGAGGGCGCGCTGGAGAAGGTGGTCCGAATGGAGCAGGGCGAGTTCCCCGGCGTGATGCTGCTCGGTTTCGCCGCGGCGGACCAGTTCACGCACGGCTGGGATCTGGCGCGAGCCATCGGGTTGCCCACTGCCGAGCTCGACCCCGAGCTGGCCGAGGGCCTGCTCGCGCAGGCCAGGTTCGCCGTCACGGACGCCTACCGCGGGCCGGACGGCGAGGCCGTGTTCGGACCGGAACGCCCGGCCCGCGCGGGGGCCGGGCCGGCCGACCGGCTCGCCGCGTTCCTCGGCCGGTCGGTGTAATCGATGGCTGATACAGCCGCGTTCGTCGCGGAGACCGAGCCGTACCGGCGTGAGCTGTTCGCGCACTGCTACCGGATGCTCGGTTCGGTTCCGGATGCCGAGGACCTGGTGCAGGACACGTACCTGCGTGCCTGGCGGTCCTACGGGGGCTTCGAGGGCCGCTCGTCCGTGCGGACGTGGCTGTATCAGATCGCGACGAACTGCTGCCTGACCGCGCTGGCCGACCATCGTCGCAGGATGCTGCCCTCGGGACTGTGCGCGGCGGAACCGGATCTCGAGGCGCCGCCGGAGCCGGCCGGCACGGACGGTACCGGCGTCAGTTGGTTGCAGCCGGTTCCGGACGACCGGGTACTGACGCAGGGGGTCGGCGAGGGCGATCCCGCGGCGATCGTCGCCGAGCGGGAAGGTGTGCGGCTCGCACTGATCGCGGGCCTGCAACATCTCCCGGCGCGGCAGCGCGCGGTGCTGGTGCTGCGGGAGGTGCTGGCGTTCCCGGCGCGCGACGTCGCGGCGATGCTCGACACCACCACCGCGTCGGTCAAGAGTGCGCTGCAGCGCGCCCGAGCCACGCTGCGGGAACATGCTCCGGACGCCGAGCGGATCGCCGAGCCGGACGAGCCGCGTACGAGGGAGCTGCTCGAGCGGTACATCGCAGCGTTCGAAAACGCCGACGCGGCAGAGCTGGAACGGCTGCTGGTGGAGGACGTCGTGCTGGAGGCGACCCCGATGCGCAGCTGGTACGCCGGCCGCAAGACGTGCGTGCCCGTCCTGCGCTCGCATGTGATCGGTGCGCCCGGAACCTGGCGCATGTACGCAACTCGTGCCAACGGCCAGCCCGCTCTCGTCGGGTACACGCGTGACGCGTCGGGCGTCTTCCGGCCATACGGCGTGACCCTGCTGACCGTCATTGACGAGGGGATCAGCAGGGTCACGTCGTTCGGAGATCCAGAGCTGGTAGTAGCTTTCGGCTACCCGCGGCTGCCTCCGCCATCTGCGGTGTAGGCGCGTACGTCCGCAGTGCTCCACCAGCTGCCGCTGGCGGTAGTCAGAGTCATGCGGACGTACTGGATCGGCCCTCCGTCGAGGGCGACGGTGGTGAATTGGCCGGCGCCAGTGCCGTTGGGTACGACGGTGGTCCAGTCGGTGCCGTCCGAACTTGTCTGGACGGTGTATCCGCGCGGGTAGTCGCCGGTGGAGGCGCCGGTGTCGAAGACGACCTGGCGTGCGTGGATCTCCTTGCCGAAGTCGACCTGGAGGTACTGGCCGGGGGCCTGGGCGGCGTCGGTGGAGTAGCGGGTGCTCGCGTCGCCGTCCACGGCGTTGGCTACCGCGTCGGAGCCCGAAGTGGCGGGGTTCGCGGCGGCGGTCCAGCCGGTCGGGTCGACCTGCTGGAGCGGGTGGGCTCCGGCGAGGTTGCCGTGCCAGACGAAGGTGGCGAGCGAGTCGCCGGGCAGCGTGTAGGTGAAGCGCTGGTCGCCCTCCTGGACGGCGAATGCCTGCGCGTTGTCGTTCTCGTTGTGCGCGACCAGGACTGTGGAACCGTCGGGGTTGACGAACGCCACGTCCTCGACCTCGCCGTTCCAACCCGTGGTGCCGAAGGAGGTGCTACCGATTCTGACCGCGCCGGGCTGGACGAAGCGGGAGAGTTGGCCCAGGGCGTAGTACTCGGCGTTGTTCGTGACGGTATCGCCAGGGCCGACGGTCACCACACCGGTGCAGGTGCCGCAGCCACCGACGTGCGGGCCGCCCTGGGGGTTGAGCGCGAGGTCCCAGTTGACCACGGTGCTCGACCAGTTGCGGGTGGAGCCGATCTCCAGGTTGCGTGAGTGCCACTTGAGAGTGTCGGAGAAGGTGTTCGCGGGGTCAGAGGACTGACTGCCCGAGCACTCGGTCTCGTCGATCTGCTCGTTCGGGTACTGGTCGTGGAGCGCGGTCATCGCGCTGGGATCGCCGTAGTAGCAGTGCTCGGCGATGCCGGAGATCCACTGAGCTGCAGGCGAATTCAGCAGCTGTTGCGGGTAGTCGTTGATGTCCATCGTTTCGTCGGCCGGGGTACCGGTGATGTTCGTGGTGTCCTCGGACCAGTTGTGGTCGTACCCGTAGATCTCGGTGTCCAGGTGCGCGGCCTTGAGCATGGGGCCGAGGTCCTCGATGACTGCGGCTTCCTGCCACGAGGGCATGTCAGTGCCGGGGTACGTGTTCGACGTGCGGTTCTGCGGCTCGTTCTGAATGGTGATCGAGTTGATGCGTACGCCGTTGGCTCGGTAGGCCTCGATGAACTTGAGCAGGTAGAGGGCGTACGACTGGTACATCTGCGGCGTGGCGGTCAGCCGGCCGCCGATCAGTGAGTCAGAGGTCTTCATCCACGCGGGCGGGCTCCACGGCGTGGCCATGATCTGCAGGTGCGGGTTGAGGTGCTCGGCTTCGCGCAGCAGCGGCAGTATCTGGGCCTGGTCGTGGGCGATGCTGAAGTCCTTCATCGCGTAGTCGGTTTGGCCGGCGGGCAGGTCGTCGTAAGTGGAGGGAGCGGTGGCGACCATGTCCGTGCCGCCGATCGGCTGACGCAGGTAGTCCAGGCCGTCGCCGGTGATCGGGGAGAAGAGCGAGGCCATGGTCTCGGCCCGTTGCGCGGCCGGGAGGGTGTAGAGCACTGAGGCGGAGGCGTCGGTGATCGAGGCCCCGAAGCCCTGCATCGTCTGGAAGGTCTGGGTCGGATCGACCACGGCGGTCGGCGCGGTGCTCGGAGCCGCGGAGAACTGTACGGTCCCCAGATCGCTGAGCTTGTCCGCACCGTTCGCCGTGGTGATCCAGACGTGGGCCGTGGGACTCCACGCCCCGGAACTCGCGGCGTCGGCGGCTGAGGCGGTGGTTCCGGCCGCGGCCGCGGCGAGCGCGGAGATGAAGCCGGCAGCGCCGACCAGCGTCCGATGTCGCGAAATTCGCATGGCTGTCCCGGTCCTTCTAGGAGTTCTGGTCTACGAGATCTGGTCTAAGAGATCTGTTCTACGAGATCTGGTCGAGCTGGAAGGATTGCGCGGAGTCGTCGTTTGCGGAGCAGGTCCATTGCTGGAGCCGGGCACCGGGCGAGGTGGACACGTTGGTGACGTCCAGGCACTCGGTACCGCTGTTCTCCACAGAGAGCTGATAGTCGCCGTTGCCGAGGGAGACCGGTTTCCACTGCTGGTTGGTGCCGCCGGTCGCGCTCCAGGTCTGGATCGCGATGCCGTTCCCCGTGGCTCCGGTCCCGCCGGTCACATCCCACACCTCAGTGGGCGCGTTCTTGTTGGCGACCTGGTAGTAGCCGTTGGCACCGGTCTGGAACTGCCAGAGCTGGTTGGCCGCGCCGGTGCACGTGTTCTGCTGTACCGCCGTGCCGTTCGAGGTGCCGGAGCCTGCGGTCTCGACGCACAGGCCGCTGTTGGTGTTCTTCACCTCGTACCAGCCGGACGTGTCGACCGGGCCGGTGCTCGTCGTCGCGGGCCAGGTGAAGGTCGCGACCGCGCCGGCGGGCAGCGTGTAGTCGAAGTGCTGGCCGTTCTCGTCGACTCCGAAGGTGTTCGCGCTGGAGGTGTTCGAGTTCAGCACGATCATCGCCGTGGAGCCGTCAGGGTTCTGGAAGGCGACGTCCTCGATGTTACCGGAACCGAATGTATTTGAGTTGATGCGAACGGCGCCGGGTTTGACGAACTTGCTGGCCTGGCCGAGGCTGTAGTACTCGGCGTTGTAGTTGGCGGTGCCGGCCGAGTTGTTGACCGTGACCACCGCGGTGCAGGTGGTGCAGTTCATGGACGGGCCGCCGCTTGGATTCAGCGCCATGTTCCAGGTCACGACGGTCTTCGCGTAGTTGCGCGTCGCGTCGATGATCAGGTTCTCGGTTTCCCAGTCAAGGGTGTCGGCGAAGGTGTTCGCCGGGTTCGAGGACTGGGAGCCGGAGCACTCGGTGAAGTACGTGCCGTAGCTCGGGTACGCCTGCTCCACCGTCGTCTGGGCGCTGGGGGCTCCGGAGTAGCAGTGCCATGCGGTGCCGGTCACGTACTGTGCGGCGGCCGAGTCGCCGAGCACGGTCTCGGGGAAGCCGGGGTCGTTCCAGTTGTGGTCGTAGTCCAGGATCCCGGTGCTCAGCCCGGCAGAGCGGATGGCCGGTCCCAGGTTGTTCGCGATGAGGTTGGCCTCCTGGGTGGAGGTCAACGTCGAGCCCGGGTAGTTCGAGGGGGAGTATTCGGGCTCGTTCTGCGGGGTGATGAGCGAGATGGGCACTCCGGCCGCGTCGTACGCCTGGATGAACTTGACCAGGTAGTTCGCGAACGCCTGGTAGTCCGAGGAATTGAGCGAGCCGCCGATCATCGAGCCGCTGGTCTTCATCCAACCCGGCGGGCTCCACGGCGTGGCCATGATCGTGGTCTGCGGGTTGATCGACAGAGCCTGCTGCAGGATCGGGATGATGTACGCGTTGTCGTGGGTGACCGAGAAGTGGGTGAGCGAGGGATCGGTCTGACCCGCGGGCATGTCGTCGTAGCTGAACAGCGAGCTGGAGAAGTCAGAGGCACCGATCGGCTGGCGCAGGAAGTCCAGGCCGATGCCCTGGCTCGGGTCGAACAGCTTCGTCATGATCTGGTTGCGCAGCGGCGAGGCGGCCACCAGCGACGCCGAGGAGTCGGTGAACGACGCCCCGAACCCGGTCATGGACTGGTACGTGGTGGCCGGATTGATCGTGATGACCTGGCTCTGCGAGCTGGCGCCGGCGGCGAACGCGCTGCCGGTCTGCCGGGCGAGCAGTTGGCTCTGGTCGGTGGTGGTCTCCCAGACCGAGACCGCGGGGCCTGCGGCGGCCTGGGCGGTGGAGGCGAGTCCGACGCCAGTGACCGCGGTAGCAGCCAGCGCCGTGACGCCGATCGCCGCAGTGGCGAATCTGGCCCTGTTCCGGGACAACGCTGTCCCTCCTTCGTGGGTTGTGGCCGTCGCCCGAGTGGGCGGGCGAGGCCCGTGCGTGAAACAATATGTAACGCTTTCTGGAACAACGGCGAGGCTCAGCTAACTGCCGGCCTTGGCCCCTGTCAAGGCTTCTTGGCCGCTCAGCCCAAGACCATCTGCGCTGATATGCTCCCCCCCGTGAAACGAGTTGATGTAACAAATGGCTAGGACGGCGGGTACCCGGGTCACGGTGCGGGCCATCGCCGCCGAGGCCGGCGTGTCGATCGCCACGGTCTCGCGCGTGATGAACGGCCGCGTCCCGGTGAGCGACGAGACGCAGGATCTGGTGCGCCGCGCGGTCGAACGGCTCGGCGCGCCGCCCCCCGCCGCGCGCGGATCCGCCGACGGCGCCGTCTACGTCTACTGCCCGTACGTGCTCACCGATTATTTCGGGCTGATCGTCTCCTCGATCGCTGAGACGCTCGACCTGCACGGCAGAAGGCTGATCCTGGGAGCGGGCACGGCCTCGCGCAACTCCCTCGCGCTCCCCACGCTGCCGAACGACCCGGCCGTCGCCGGCGCCATCATGGTTCTGCCGCCCGAGCCCAGCGAGGAACTCGAAGCCCTGCGTGCCCGCGGGCTGCCCTTCGTCGTGATCGACCCGATGACCCCGCTGCGCGAGGACATCGCTGCCGTGAGCGCCGCGCACGTCGCCGGAGCCCGCAGCGTCACAGCGCACCTCACCGCACTCGGCCACCGTCGCATCGGCGTGATCAACGGCCCCAACGAGTGGCTGGCCAGCCACTCGCGTTTCGTGGGCCATACCTCGGCGCTCGCCGAGACCGGCATCCTGCCCGAGCCCGACCTGGTGCGCAGTATCGAACCGACGGTGGACCTCGGCTATCGCGCCGGGTGCGAACTGCTCGACCTGCCCCAGCGCCCGAGCGCCATCGTCGCCTTCAACGACAAGGCCGCCGTCGGTGCCCTACGCGCCGCCGCCGAGCGGGCCCTCCGCGTACCCGAAGACCTCTCGGTCACCGGCTTCGACGACATCGACCTCGGCCGCAGCACTACACCGACGATCACGACCGTCCGCCAGCCGCTCGAAGAGATGGGCCGCATGGCCGTCTCCCTGCTCGAGCGCCTCCTGTCGCGGCACACCGTGGACACCCTCCACATCGAGCTCGCCACGCATCTGATCGTGCGCGGCTCCACCGGCCCGGCGTCACGTCCCTGATGCCTACGCAGTGGGTGTGTTCCGTGGCGCATCCAGCGGCCCGGTAGTCCAGGACGCGAGGATGGTCAAGGCGTCGTGCGATGGGGTGCCGGGTTCTGCAGTGAGCACCATCAGTCGCTGGCCAGAGTTGTCCGGGCTGTTCCAGGTGTCGCAGTCGAGCGTCAGGTCACCGACGAGCTGGTGGCGGTAATGCTTTGTGCCGTGCCCGGAGCCGGTGACGCGGTGCTCGGCCCACCAGGTGCGGAAGTCAGGGTCCTGCACGGACAGCTCGCCGACGAGCCGGACGAGTTCGGGGTCGTTCGGATCGGCGGCGGCTTCCATGCGTAGCGCGGCGACGGCGTCGCGCGCGTCGTGGGCCCACTCCTTGTGCATGGCGCGGAAGACCGGATCGGTGAACAGCAGACGCACGTAGTTGCGTTGGCCGGGCGGGACTTGTGCGAAGTCGAGGTAGAGGGCCTTGGCGCCGTGGTTCCACGCGAGGATGTCGAGTCGTTTTCCGAGCACGACCGCAGGGGTGGCGGTTAGCTGATCGAGCAGCCGTCGCGTGGCCGGGCGCACGCGCTGAGCCGGTCGCCGCCGATTCGGTCGGACCGCGACCTGGCCGGCGATCTGATACAGGTACGCCTGCTGGTCGTCGTCAAGGCGAAGGGCCGTGCAGAGGGTGGCGAGCACGGAGGCCGACGCGTGCACCCGGCCCTGCTCCAAGCGCGTGTAGTAATCGACACTGATGGCCGCCAGTTGTGCGACCTCTTCCCGGCGGAGCCCGGCGACTTTGCGGTGCTGGTCGGTCTCGGGCAGCCCGACCTCGTGCGGTGCGAGCCGAGCTCGGCACGCCTTGAGGAACGCACCGAGTTCGCGCTGCTCAGGGATGGCTGCCATGCGTTCATTGTCCCGCAGGGGCGCGCGAGTTGGGTGGGCAGAATCGTTCCCAGGCAGGATCTTGCTGCTTTTGCAGAAGGAATGGCACCCCGATGGTGGAGATGTGTCCGGCAAGAGCGCTGGGCACCGGAGCCCGCCAGCACAGTGCGGACCCGTAGCCGCGAGCAACGCAACTATACGGAGCAGTTCATGCCCAGGATCGACGTCACCTTCGACAGCGCCGGCATCCCATTGGCCGGTCACCTCCACGTTCCCGACACGCGAGCGGCGGGCCCCCGGCCGGCCGTCGTCGTCGGCCATCCGGGTAGCGGAGTCAAGGAGCAGGCCGCAGGCCTCTACGCGCGGCGGCTCTCGGAACAGGGCTTCGTCGCGCTTGCCTTCGACGCTGCGTACCAGGGGGAGAGCGGCGGCGAGCCGCGCGGCCTGGAAGACCCCGCGCACCGAGTGGAGGACCTCAAGGCCGCCGTCTCCTTCCTGACCACCCGCGACGAGGTAGACGCCGAGCGCATCGGCGCCCTCGGCGTCTGCGCGTCCGGGGGATACGTGCTCTCCGCGACCGCGGGCGACCACCGGATCAAGGCAGCGGCCACCGTCAGTGCCGTAGACATCGCGCGACACTTCCGCCTGGGCGGCGACGGGACCCAGGACCCGGCCACCTTCCAGGGAATGCTCGACGCGGCGGCGCGCGCTCGGACCGCCGTCGCGCACGGCGAGGATCCGGGCGCGCTACCCCTGTTCCCCGCCACGATCGAGCAGGCCAGGGAGTTGGGCGGTGAATACGGGGCCGAAGGGTTCGAGTACTACTGCACCCCGCGTGCCCACCACCCGCGCTCGGCGCGCACCCTCGACTGGACCAGCGTCGACAAGATGGCCGCGTTCGACGCCTTCGCGCTCATTCCCTTGATCGGGTCGCGGCCGTTGCTGATGATCGCGGGCACCCGCGCCGTGACGTCGTGGATGAGCATCGACGCGTTCCAGCGGGCCGTCGGGCCCAAGCAGTTCCTTTGGATCGAGGACGCCAGCCACAACGATCTGTATGACAAGAAGCAGTACGTTGACCCGGCAGTCGAGAGGCTCTCCACGTTCTTCGCCGAACATCTCGTCGAAACGCGCTGAACGTACCAAACACGCTAAGAGCCGGCCGCTTCGTAAGCCTGGCCGAGCAGGTTGGGCGCGCCGCCTGGCTGAAACAGGCCGGACTGTCCGGGTGTCGTAGCGGGGAACGCGAACCACGAGTAGCGCTGGACGTAGGACAGTCCTTGGAGCATGGACGTCGACGCGCTGACGAACGCGGCCTGCTGCTGCGCGGACGGGTATGTCGGCGTGGACCCGGAGAAGCTGATCAGCGCGTACTCGGTGAGCCAGATCGGCAGGTCATAGCGCGCGTGGATGGCCTGGATATAGCTCTCGAGCTGGCTGACGGCGTCCGAGGTGGTGAAGTCCGAGCCGTACCAGTGCACGGTGATGAAATCGACGCGGTAGCCGCGCGCTTTGGCGCCCTGCATGAACTGGTCGAGCCAGCCGCCCGGGGTCGCGGCGTTCACGGCGACGGCCGGACTCCCGAGAGTCAGACCGGTGGCCATCAGTTTCGGCCACAGGTCGAGGGCTTGCTGCGGCGTCATGTTCGCCTGGCTCGAACTGTCGGGTTCGTTGAAGCCGAGCAGGTCGCCGCCCTCATGCTCGACCTCGGTGAGATTCGCGCTCGTCACTGAGTTCGCGCCCCACATCATGGGGACGAACTGGACGTTCCGAGGGCTCGAGATTCCCTGCGGATCGGCGGCCCAGTTGTAGTACCAGGAGACTCCCGATGCGGCGAATGCATTGTCGATGCCAGAGAAGTTCCAGGTCGCGGCGCCCTTCTTGGTTGAGGTCGCGGGCGACGCCAGTACCGCCGCTGCGGAGGTGTGTGGGGCGGCGGATGTTTTGGGCGCGGCCGCCGACGAAGCTGCCGACGAAGCCACCGACGCGGCTGCCGATGCGGTCGACTGGGTCGGGGCTGCGGGCGACGTGATCGTCGGCGTAGGCGTCGATGTCGTGGTCAGTGTCTTGATCTGTGCGGCGGAAGCCGTCTGCCGCGTGGGCTGTTGATTGGACACGACCGCCGTGGCAACGGCCGCCGCCGCGACCACCGCCGTCACCCCCACTGCGGCGTGCGTTGATACCGACAACCGGCCGAGCCGCAGTCGCCGTGCCTGCGCGACGGTGCGCACAGCGCGATCAGTGGCATGCCCCTGCTGCATGGCCTGCAGAACCTTCGGGCTCAGGACGACGGCCACGGGTACGAGCCCGAGCCCGACCAGCAGTCCGTCAGCCGGCATCAGGCCACGAGCACACTCGCCGCAGTCAGTGCACGAACGTACGTGTCGGCCGAGGCGCTTACGCCACAGCGGGCTGGGCATGCCGTTCCAACCCGCTGCCAGCGCGGAGAGTTCGGCGCAGCGCGGAGTGCGGTTCAGCGAGCGAACCAGGACCCTGCCGAGATCGAGCTGCTGCCTCATCCGCTGTACCCGGACCGCAGCGTGCTGCGTCGTCACCTCGAGTGCGTTGGCGAGTTCAGTGCGCTTGAGGCTGCCTGCGGCCTCGAGCCACCACAGCGCGAGGAGTTCCTGATCCGCCTCGTCGAGCCAGCGGGTGGCTTCGGCGACCTCGCGGCGTTGGCCACTGAGCCCCAGGCGCAAGACGCAGACATCGACGAAGTCCCCCGCCGGGTCGGGACGCTCGGGCGCGGAGGCGAGCGAGGTCGGTTGTGGCGCCTGGGCGCGCTCGGCATAGTGCCAGCGCAGCTGGCGTATCGCGACCGCCGCGACCCACGAGCGGAACGCGGTGGGCTTACGCAGCTGCGGCAGGCCGCGGACGATCCCCAGCATGCTCTCCTGGACGACATCGTCGACGTCCGCATGACCGCGCAGACTGTGACCGATGATGTTGTACACGAGCGGCAGGCTGAACGACAGCAACTCTTCGAGCGCATCCTGATCCCCCCGCTGAGCGGCGGTCACAGTCTCGGCCGAGGGGTTGCCGACGGCGTCGTCGTACCGTGCTGTTCTCGTCATCGTGCCTCTCGCTTCGTTCGCCGTACCGTCGCTCGACGCGCTGTGCCCGGCCGGGTGGAATGTACTCCCTGTGTGTGGAGTCAGGCGGCCGAGCGAGTGGATAACGAAAATCCCAAGATCTAGCCGCGGGATTTCTGTTATCGCGAGACGCAGCAGGTCTACCCCCTCCACGAAGAGGACACATACGCCAAGGAGCGAGTGACGAGGCAGCACGGATGTCGACGGTTACGACCGTCGCGGCGACTCAGGCCGCGACGTCGAGTAACACTGCGGCAGCGCCGGCGGTCGGCACAGGTGAGGGCTTGGTCACGTTAGCCAACTCGACCTCGCAGACCATCTGGCCGGCCGCCCATTTCGCGCCTCATGCGGGAAACCGTCTGAGCTGACTTCCTGCTCACTTCCGGCTCGGAAGCATCGCAAGTGCCTGTGAGCGCTGGGTGACCAGGTCGGCGTAGGTGCCGTCGCGCTCAGCCCAGCGGTGCATCTGTACGCCCTGGACGAGGATCTCGTGCGGAGTGGGGTCGGTCTGGAGCAGGTCCATCACCTCGGTGGCGAAATCGGCCAGTCGGAGCGCGCGGGGGTTGTTCTGTGCGTGTTCCGGCAGGGTGGCGACGGCCGGGGGGACGAGCTCGGCGACGTTGATGCCGGTGCCGTCCAGTTGTGCGCGGAGTGCTTCGGAGTAGGCGTGCACGCCGGCCTTGGAGGCGGCGTAGGTGGGCATCGGCGGGAAGGGCAGGAATGCGATGCCCGAGGTGACCGTGATGATGGTGCCGGCGCCGCGTGCGATCAGGTGCGGAGTGAATGCGTCGATGACGCGGATGGTGCCCAGGAGGTTGGTGTCGATCGTCGTCTCGGCGGCACTGAAGTGCGCTGGATCGCGCAGGTCCTCGGGGATCATGACCCCGGACATCGTCATGACCGTGTCGAGGTTCGGGTGGGTGTGCAGGATCGTGTCGCGGGCACGGTCGATGCTGCTCTGGTCGGTCACGTCGATTTGAACGGTCGCGAAGCCCGCTGCCGCGATCTGGTCGAGCAGGTCGGTTCGTCGGCCGCCGACGATGACGGTGCTGCCGGCCTTGGCGAATCGCCTGGCAAGCTCGAGACCGATTCCCGAGGTGGCTCCGGCGATGAATACGGTGCGATCGGTGATGTCCATGGCTTCAGTCTTGAGCTGTTTCCCGGCCTTAGGCAGTGCCCCCGTCTTCCGGGGTCCTCGCAGGGCCCCGCTTGAGAGATGACAGTGGTGACGGGACCGGAGTTACGATGTTCACTATGAGTGACGAAGATCGCGCCAGCCGGCTCGGCAGCTATCTCCGGGCCCGGCGGGATTTGGTCACCCCGGAGCAGGCCGGGATTCCGGCAGGTGCGCACCGCCGCGTTCCCGGGCTGCGGCGTGAGGAGGTGGCGCTGCTCGCCGGCATCAGTGCCGACTACTACCTGCGGTTGGAGCGCGGCCGCGACAACAACCCCTCGGTCCAGGTCCTCGAATCGCTCGCGCGGGTCCTACGACTCGACGAGGTCGAGCAGGAATACCTCCTCAGCCTGGCCGCCTCGCGCCCCAGACCGCAGCGGCGCCGGAAGCCCGAACGCGTGCCTGCACGGCTTCACCAGCTGCTGGCAAGCGTGCAGGTCCCCGCGTTCGTCGAAGGGCGTGCCTTCGATGTGCTCGCATCCAACCAGCTCGCCGTCGCGCTCTCCCCGCGCCTTCAGCCCGGATACAACCGATTGCGATCACTGCTCCTCGATCCCGAGGAACAGGCGTTCCAGAAGAACTGGACGCGCTCTGCAGAGGGATTCATCGCCGCTTTCAGGAAGTCCATCGGCGACGACGTCGACGACCCGCGGTTCGTGGAGCTGGTCGGCGAGCTGGCCCTCTCGAGCGAGCGGTTCCGAGCCCTCTGGGCGCGTCAGGATATCCGCAACCTGGATGGCGGCACCGCCACCGTGAATCATCCTGTTGTCGGGGAACTACGCCTGCACCGAGACAAGCTCCCCGTCGACGACGTGCTCCTCGTCCTCTACTACCCCGACCAGGGCAGCGAGAGCGACGAGAAACTACGGATGCTCGCCTCCCTGATCCATCAATAGCCGGACAGCATTGTCGCGTTTGTCGCGGCCCGCAGCGGTCGTCTTTGCCGGGCGACGGCCCGGTTGGCGGAAAACCGGTTTCGGCCGCCAGTACGTGCACGCTAGCGTCAGTGCAACACGTCCGCCGTCGAGTGCGGACCTGAATCTGGGAGGGTGACGATGCTTCGCGAGACTTTCGCCGCCGTCGCCTCCCGGCCTCGCTTCGAGGTGATCCTGGTGTCTTCGCCGGCTCGGCGCCGGCTGCGCGGCCTGCGCTGAGGATCCCACCGGACCCCGTCTTGCGACCCTGATTCAGGGTCTGCATACGGCTGCCGTCGGCAGCCGTGTCCGGGAATCGCGCTGTCCTGATCCGGATCGATCCGAGAGACCCGAGACCGTGCGTACTCACCAGAACTCGAACAGAACCACCGCCCTCGCCGTCGTCCGCAACTTGGGCATCCTGGCCCATGTGGACGCCGGAAAGACCACCGTCACCGAGCGGATGCTGTTCCGCACCGGCGCCGTGCACAAGCGCGGCGAGGTGCACGACGGCACCACCGTCACCGACTTCGACCCGCAGGAGCGCGACCGCGGCATCACCATCTTCGCCGCAGCCGTCACCTGCACCTGGAACGAGCATCGCCTCAACCTGATCGACACGCCCGGGCACGTCGACTTCTCCGACGAGGTCGAGCGCTCGCTGCGGGTGCTCGACGGCGCGATCGCGGTGTTCGACGCGGTCTCCGGCGTTGAGCCGCAGAGCGAGTCCGTCTGGCGGCGGGCCGATCGGTATGCGCTGCCGCGCATCGCCTTCGTCAACAAGATGGACCGGCCCGGCGCCGACCTCGACGCCGCCGTCGCGTCGATCCGGGAGCGACTGCATCCGGTGCCGTTGGCTGTGCAGTTGCCGATCGGGAGCGAAGGCGACTTCGTCGGCGTCGTCGATCTGCTGCGCATGCGGGCACTCGTCTGGGACGCGGACCGCGACGTGGCCGACGCGATGACGGAATCCGATATTCCCCTCGATCTGATCGAGGAGGCGAGCAGGCGCAGACGTGAACTGGAGGAGGCAGTGGCCGAGCGGCATGCAGCTGCGCTCGAGGAGTATGTCGCGCATTCGCAGCTCTCTGAGCAGGCGCTCAGGACGGCGCTGCGGGAGCTGACCGTCTCCGGGGACGTCGTCGTGGTGTTGTGCGGCGCCGCGTACCGCAATTGCGGGATCGAACCACTGCTGGACGCCGTCGTGGCCTACTTGCCGTCGCCGCTGGATCGTCCGGCGGTGCGTGGTGTCGGCGACGAACTGGGCCCCGAGCCGCGGAACCCCGATCCGGCCGAGCCCCTGACAGCGCTCGTATTCAAGGTGCAGATGACCGGGACCGGTCGGCTCACCTATGTGCGCCTGTACTCGGGCACGCTGCGCAAGGGCGATTCAGTGCTCGATGTCGGGGCCGGACGCGTCGAGCGGATCGGTCGAATCCTGCGAGTGCAGGCCGATCGGCACACGGAGGTGGCGGAGGCGGTGGCCGGTGACATCGTCGCCGTCGTCGGGCTCAAGACGGCCCGGGCCGGCGCGACGTTGTGCACGCCGGGTACGTCGATGCTGCTCGAGCCGCCGAGCGTGACAGAGCCCGTGGTCTCTGTCGCGGTCGAGGCCGGGCGCAACGCCGATGCCGAACGCCTCGCCGTGGCGCTGGCCCGCGCCACGGAGGAAGACCCGTCGCTGGTCGTGCGGACGGACCAGGAGACCGGGCAGACGGTGCTGTCCGGCATGGGTGAACTGCATCTGGAGGTCGCGGTCGAGAAGATCCGGCTCGAGAGGGGGATCGTCGTGAATGTGGGTCGGCCGCAGGTCACCTACCGGGAGACCGTGCTGCGCGGCGTGTCAGGGTTCATCTATCGACACGTCAAGCAGGACGGTGGGTCCGGCCAGTTCGCGCACATCGTCATCGACGTACAGCCGCTGGGCGACGGCGGCGAAGGCAAACACCTCGGCGCGACGGGCTTCGTCTTCGAGTCGACGGTGACGGGCGGCCGGGTGCCACGCGAGTACATCCGCGCGGTGGAGGCCGGCTGCCGTGACGCACTGGCCTCCGGCCCGCTGGGCGGCCACCCGGTGACGGGCCTTCGCGTCGTGCTCACCGATGGTGCCACGCACGTGAAGGACTCCTCGGAGATGGCCTTCCGGGCAGCCGGCCACCTCGGTCTGCGCCAGGCTCTGCGGGCGAGCCGGCTCGCGCTCCTGGAACCGGTAGTGGAGGTGACGGCGACGGCACCGCAGGACGCGGTCGGCGCGGTACTCGGCGACATGTCCGCCCGCCGCGGACGGGTGACGGCTTCGGTCGCCCGTGGCGCGACGGTGGTCGTGACCGCTGTGGTGCCGCTCGCCGAGGTGTTCGGCTACGCGACGCGCTTGCGCAGTCGTACCCAGGGGAGGGGCACGTTCACCACCAGGGCACTCGGCTACGCACCGGCGCCTGTTGGATGAGTTAGATAGCGCAAAGCACTGCGGCGGGCTGGATAAGCCAGTCCGCCGCAGTTGCCGTGAGATCACTTACCCGGTCTCGGTCTCGGTCTCGGTCTCGGGTTCGGGTTCGGGGTCGGATTCGAACCCAGATTCAGTGTCAGGAGTGGGCGGTGCCGGCTGCGACGTAGCTGTTCCAGCCGGACCAGGAGCCGTCGGGGCCGGCCTCGTGCTCGGCCCGACGTCCTCAGGACTGCTGGAAACAGTCAAATATTGTAAGATATTGATATCCAAAGTAAGTACTCTGAATATTTGGTGTCAGACGGCGCCGGGCCCGCGCGGAGCCCGGAAACCCGTCACAGCCAGCCGCGTTGCGCAGCCTTGAGCCCCGCCTCGAAGCGGCTTGACGCCTCGAGCCGCTCCATCAAGGCGGCCATCTGGCGTCGCACGGTGCTGAGCGAGACGCCGAGGCGCTTGGCCGCGCTCTCGTCGGTCAGCCCGCCGGCCAACAGCTTCAGCAGTTCGCGCTCGGTGACGGTCAGCCCGGTGTCCGGACTGACCGGCTGGTCGCTGCCGAGCGGGACGGCCGCGTCCCAGGCCTGTTGGAAAAGCGCGAGCAGCGACGCGACGATGCCGGGCTCGCGCGTGCACAGCGCGCCCTGCCTTCTGTCGCTCGGATCGATGGGCACCAGCGCGATCTCGCCGTCGAACACGAGTAGACGCGGCGGCAGCAGTGGTGCCGTACGCACCTGCCCGCCGCGATCGGTCAGCCAGCGCGCATACGACCGTGTCGCCGGATCGTTGCGGACGTTGTCCTTGTACAGCACCTGCATCGCCACCCCGCGGCTGAGCAGCGCCTCGTCCGCGGGCCTGGCAGCTTCGAGAACCTCGGCCGAAATCGCCGCACCGGAACTCACCGCGCGGAACTCGCGCTTCGTGGCGGCGGACAGAGCATCGATCTCCGCCTGCACCGAGTCGAGACCGATCAGCCGCTTGGTCCCCTCAGCCCCCGAGCGCGGCCGCAGCTTCGCGTACTCCGCGACGAGCTCCGCGGCGGCGGCCCTGCTCGTGGCGAGTTCTTGTTGCCGGCGCGCCAGCTCCTGCTCCTGCCGGCGCATCAGAAGTTCGAGACCGATCTCGGGCGCCACCACGTGCATCCGACCGGCCTGCTCCCGCGATTCGCGCAGCAGCCCGGCATCGAGCAGGGCGTCGAGGGCCTCGCGCACCTGCGCTTCGGGCAGTCCGGTCTGCGCGCACAGGGAGGCCACTCCGTGACTCGGCTCGGCCAGCATGATGCGGTAAACGTCCTGCGCCGCCGTGTCGATTCCGAACAGTTCCAGCACCGTTACCCCCCGAAGTCGCCCCATATCGTAGGCGGCTGTCATCTTGCTGTTGCCCCGGCCAATCCTTCCAGAGCGCAAGGGCGAACTCAAGGGTGAGAGCTTCTTGTCAGAGTAGTTGCTCTCAATCTCAACCCATTCCCTCGGCCCATCGGCCTCGGCACCATGGAACACGTCGGCCCGCGAAACCAAACGGAGCCGGATATCCCGTCCCCACTTAGGAATCGGAGTCCCGCCATGTCTGGAATCGCCCGCGTTCGGCTGCCGCGCCTAGTTCCCGCCGCCCTCGCGATCGC
>Ga0185299_10002320_pt1 | contig 29975 bp, 30 predicted proteins | sample PaiPotPPA55metaG_FD_128002 | JGI IMG/M metagenome (GOLD analysis project Ga0185299, IMG submission 128002) | Iron sulfur acid spring bacterial and archeal communities from Banff, Canada, to study Microbial Dark Matter (Phase II) - Paint Pots PPA... ...
ACGTCAGCATCGGCGAGGAAGCTGGCTATTTCAACGTCTGGCTCGGCGTCAACCGCTGCGATTTCGCTCCGCGCATGCAATGGACCATCATGGTTGCAAACAACGACTTGCTTCTGCACGAGCCCGAGCTCATCCGCGGTGTTCTTTCCGGATGCCGCCGGAGCTATCGTTACGCTGCTGAGCACCGCGAGGAATGGGGCGATTTCGGCGCTCAGTATTTCCGTATCCCCCGCAGCACCATGATGCAGTCCATCGAGCGCGAGCTTCCCGATCTCCATTTCGACTGTGAGGTCGACATGGAGGGGCTGGCAGCGGCCATGGCGCTCCAGCAAAGGCTCGGCAGCGTGCCGGCTTCCCTTCGATTGAACGATGTGCTGGACCAGCGCTTCACTGTGAGCGCCGCGCAGCCGGCGCTTGCGACTTGAGCGGGTCGCTGGGGGTAGAGGTGAATTCGCGAATGAGCAGGCATACGCCGGCATCCAGCGAAGCGCACGAGCATTGGGACGATACAGCCGACGTTGTGGTCGTGGGATATGGCTATGCCGGCGCTGTCGCCGCGATCGAAGCGCATGATGGCGGTGCCGACGTGCTCCTCATCGAGAAGATGCCGGATCCTGGCGGCATCTCCATCACCTCGGGAGGCAACGTCCGCATCGTTGAGGACGCGGAGGAAGGCTTCCGTCATCTGCAAGCCACCAGCGCCGGCACGACGCCCGATTCCGTGCTGCGGGCCCTGGCCGCGGGGATGGCCGATATCCCCGCTTATTTCGGCATGCTCGCACGCGTCTGTGGGGCAACGGTCAACCGGCGGCAAGCCGACGGCAATTATCCCTTCCCCGGCACGAAGACCTTCGGTTACGTCAGCATCGACCATGTGCCCGGATTCGACGCCGAGCAGACCTATCCTTTCGTTTCGAGCTATGTGCCGATCCATCGCGCGGCGGGCGTGCGCCTCTTCAAGGTACTTCAGGACAATATTTCCTCGCGCGGGCTGCGGGTTGAGCTCGCGACCTCTGCGACACGGCTGGTCACCGGCGCGCAAGGCGAAATATGCGGTATCATGGCGCAGCGGAATGGCCGGCTGCTCTCCATCAAGGCGCGCCGCGCTGTGGTGCTCGCGTGCGGCGGCTTCGAAGCAAACGTCGAGATGCAGAGACAGTACTGGCAGGAAAAGCCGGTGCTCAATGCCGCCTATATGGGCAACACCGGAGATGGGATCCTGATGGCGCAGGCGGTCGGGGCGGCGCTCTGGCACATGTGGCACTACCACGGCGTTTACGGTTTCAAGCACCCCGATCCCGCTTATCCCTTCGGGATCCGGCCGAAACGGCTGCCGGACTGGATTCCCGGGGAGAGTCCGCGGCCCGACGTCAAGATGCCATGGATCATCGTCGACCGGCTCGGCCGCCGATACATGAACGAGTACCAGCCTTACACTCAGGACACGACCTGGCGCGCGATGGCGATCTTCGATGGTCAATCCATGACCTATCCGCGCATTCCATCCTACATGATCATGGACGAGCCAGGACGCGGCGCCTACCCCATCGCCTCGCCGACCTTCAACGATCGCCGTTTCAAGTTTTCCTGGAGCGAGAAAACGCTGCGTGAGCTGGAAAGCCGCATCCTGCGCAAGTGCAGCTCGCATTTCGAGCTCGCGGCCGCCATGAACGTCCGCGAGGAGGCTCTTGCGGCGACTATCGCCCAATGGAATGCTGCGTGCGAAGCAGGCGAAGACGCCATGCATGGACGGCCGCCGACGTCCATGTTGAAAATCGCCACGCCTCCCTACTACTGCGCCGAGGTTTGGCCGGTGTGCTCCAATACCCATGGCGGCCCGGTGCATGACGCCGAGCAGCGCATCCTCAATGCTTTCGGCGAGCCCATCCCCCGCCTGTTCGCGGCCGGCGAGCTTGGCGGCGTATTCGGCCATCTCTACATGTCGGGCGGAAACCTCGCCGAATGCTTTGTCGGCGGCTGGACCGCCGGGCGCAACGCGGCGCGGCTTGCGGCGTGGACGTCGATGCACGCGGACGCGCCGGAAACCAACAGGGTCAGGGAAGAGGTGCGCTAGGCCTTGTCCGGCGCGGCAGATCGCTGCGATGAGAGTGAATTTTCGTAAGGTTACTCGATCCTTTGGATATTTTGTTTGTAACGGCCACTACTGATTGAGGCGGCGAGCATTTTTGCCGGAAGATACTGATCCCACGCGAGATTCCCTGACGGGAAGCTGCGCGGCCGCAAGCGCCTCGCCGCCGCAACAGCGAGAAAATCTTAACCACCCTCCCGTAGCTTCAATCTCGCCGGTTGCTGCTGGGCCGTACCGGAGCGTTGCGTGCGTGGATAGGCCACGGCGGGCTCGCGACAGCCTGGTCGCCGAGAGAAATGCGCCATGGCAACAGCTGCGGGTCGGGTCTTGGTTGCGACGGCCGCCTGCCTGTTGACCCTCACCGGCTGCGAGACGTCGGTCAAGCTCGGCGACCTGTTCCATTCCAAGGCGGAGAGCCCGCAGCCGCTTGCCTCGTCTGCCGAAGCCGACCCGACCCCGACCGGCAGCGTTCGACCTCCTCCTCCAGACGACTTCCAACAGGATGCCGTCCCCAAGGGGCTGCTCGGCAAAGACCCCAATGACGACCTCAGCCTCGGCAAGAAATATTTCCGTGCCGCGGATTTCGGCCAGGCCGAGCGACACTTCCGCAAGGCGGTCGAGCTGCACCCCCGCGATCTCGAGTCCTGGGTCGGGCTTGCCGCTTCATACGATCGGCTGCGCCGGTTCGATCTCGCCGACCGCGCCTATACCCAGGCGATGAAAATCGCCGGTGCCACCCCCGAGCTCCTCAACAATATCGGCTACTCCTACATGCTGCGGGGCGACTATCGCCGGGCCCGCGAGACCCTGCTCCAGGCGCAGGCGCAGGACCCCGGCAATCCCTATATCAGGAACAATCTCGAGCTGCTCGAGGCCAGCTTGCGCAAGGGCAAAGCGATTCAATAAAGGAGCAAGCGCCGCTTACGAAGACGGCCATCCAAGTTCTGCTGTCGGCCATTGCCCTTTTCGCTCTCGAACGGCGTGCTAACCTGATCTGCTTCGCGAACCGGTTTTCATTTGACAGGGGCTACCCAGGATTGGCCGATGTTTGAAAGTTTTCGCAAATTGCTCGCCGACGTCTCGCAGGGCGACAAGCATCCTGCGCATTTCGAGCCGAACGATTACCGACTGGCGGCTGCTGCGCTGCTGGTGCATGCTGCGGAAATTGACGGCAACATCTCGGATCTCGAGCGAGCAGCATTGCATGATGTCATAAAGCGCCGGTTCGATCTTGATGAAACGCAAACAAATACATTGCTTGCGGAGGCGACGCAGGCCGAGCATGAAGCCGTCGACCTCTATCATTTTACCAGGCTGCTGAACCGCTCCCTGGATGAGGATGGACGCCGGCGCATGGTCGAGATGATGTGGGAAATCGTCTACGCGGACGGTAGGGTAACCGAGTTCGAGAGCAATCTCATCTGGCGCGCGGCCGATCTTCTGGGCATCTCTTCGCGCGAGCGCATCGAGCTTGGCCAGCGCGTGGCAAACGAGCGCGGGAGCAGCAAGCCGTGACCGCAGAACGCCGTCCAGTCGTGGTGATCACCGGCGCCTCCTCGGGAATCGGCGCTGCGCTCGCGCACGAGTTTGCCGCCCACGGCCACGAGCTTGTGCTCATCGCACGACGGGAGCAGGCCCTGAACAGTGTCGCTGATGCCATCGCGGCCAAAGCCGCAACCCGGCCGACGGTGCTCCGCCTCGATGTGGGACGCATCGATACCGCTCGCGATATCAGCGAAGCCCTCGGACAACGCGGGCTTGAACCCGAGATCGTGGTCAACAATGCGGGGTTTGGCCTGATGGGCCCGGCCGATAAGCTCGACCGACAGCGGCAGCTCGCCATGATCGACGTTAATGTCCGCGCCCTCACCGAGCTCTCGCTGGCCTTCCTGGAGAGCATCGAACGTCGCAAGGGCGGCCTCCTCAATGTGGCGTCGGTCGCGGGCTTCATGCCGGGGCCGGGCATGGCGGTCTACTACGCGACGAAAGCTTACGTGCTCTCGTTCAGCGAGGCGCTTCACCAGGAGCTCAAGCCCCGAGGCGTGCGCGTCACCGCGCTCTGCCCGGGGCCGGTACCAACCGAGTTCCAGAGCCGTGCGGGTATGGACGGCTTTCGGATTCCTGCCTTCCTTTCGGTGCCCGCGGAGGCCGTTGCGAGAGACGCCTATGAGGGGCTCAAGCAAGGGCGCCGGATCGTCGTGCCCGGCTGGGCAAGCAAAGCGGCGCCGGTGCTCGCGCGCATTCTGCCGCGCGCGGCTCTGCTCAAGTTGATTCAAGCCACGCAAAATGTGCGCAATGCATGAAAGCCCCCAGAAGGGTATGGCGGGTTTGCGACGCTGAACCTTGCAATCGGGCACCGCGCGTTCCACTGCACTCGGTGAAACCTTGACCGAGCACGCATGCCGGATCCCATTCTCATCGTGATGCATCAGGAAACCTCGACCCCAGGTCGAGTAGGCCATGCGCTGCGCAAACGCGGCTACGCACTGGATATCCGCCGCCCGCGGTTCGCCGCCCGCCTGCCCGAGACCATGCGGGAGCATGCCGGCGCCATCATCTTCGGCGGCCCGATGAGCGCGAATGACACCGATGATTTCATCCGCCGTGAAATCGACTGGCTCGCGGTCCCCCTGCGGGAGAACAAGCCCTTTCTCGGGATCTGCCTAGGGGCGCAGATGCTGGCCCATCATCTCGGCAGTCGGGTCTACAAGCACCCCGATGGCCATGCCGAGGTCGGCTATTATCCCATCCGGCCCACCGATATCGGACGCAGCGTCTGCGATCCTTGGCCGGAGCAGGTCTATCAGTGGCACCGCGAGGGCTTCGACCTGCCGCTTGGCGCCGACTTGTTGGCGGAAGGCGACTCGTTTCCGGTGCAGGCGTTCTGCTATGGCGGCTCGGCCTTCGCGCTGCAATTCCATCCCGATGTGACCCACGCGATGATGTGCAGGTGGACCACCCGCGGACACGACCGCATGCTGCTGCCGAACGCAAGGCCCCGGGCGGCACACTTCGCCGATCGCCCCGTGTATGATCCGGCGGGGCATGCTTGGCTCGCCGCCTTTCTCAATCATTGGCTCGGCAGCTAGCCGACATGTCTTGCACCGCAGCGCCCAGAAACGCGATGATGCGCTCAGCGGGCTCAATTTGCGGCTATTGAATTTGCTCGATTGAGCCCTCAAATGCGCTTGCACGGGCAGGTGACAGAAATGGAACAGAGGTTTCCGCGCGATTGGATGTGGTCGCAGGCTTGCGAGATGCTGGCTCGCGCCGAGCGATTGAACCGGGAGCTGTTCAGGCCTTCGAGCCCGAGTCCCGGGCTGCCCTCGTGGGAGCCCCCGCTCGATATGCTGGAAACCGAGAGTGAGGTTCTCGTCCTCATCGCGTTGCCTGGCGTCGATCCCGATCACGTTGAAGCGGTGCTTGAGGATGATCACCTCGTTGTCGTCGGAGTCCGCACCCTTCCGAACGAGCTGCGCACCGCAATCATTCATCGCCTCGAGCTGCCGCAGGGCCGGTTCGAGCGCCGCGTACGACTTCCGGCCGGCCGCTATAGCGCGGTACGGCGCTCAGCCTGCAACGGTTGCCTGCTGATCACATTGGAGAAGCCCGGAGCTTTCCTTGGCTGACACTCAGTTCCTCGACTCGTCGCAGGAGAGCTCGAACCAGCGGAGCGCAGCGCTGCCCCCGCTGCCTCCCGATGCGCTGGTCATCGTTCCAGTTCGTGGCATTGTGCTGTTTCCCGGAATCGTGCTGCCGATCACCGTCGGTCGGCCGCGATCGATTGCGGCGGCACAACAAGCAGTACGTGACCAGCGGCAGGTCGGTATCCTCATGCAACGTGCTGGCGACGTTGCCGATCCAACGCCGATCGATATGCATCGCATGGGCACGGTGGCCAACATCGTGCGTTACGTGACTACGCCGGACGGCGCCCATCACCTCGTCTGTCAGGGCGACCAGCGCTTTCAGGTGACGGAGTTTCTGAACGGTTGGCCTTTTTTTGTCGCTCGCATTTTGCGAATCCCGGAGCCGGACCCGCGGTCGTCCGAGATCGAAGCACGATTTATTCATTTGAAGCAGCAGACCGTCGAAGCCGTTCAGCTTTTGCCGCAGGCTCCGCCCGAGCTGGCGGAAGCGATCCAGGGCGTCACCTCCCCGGCAGCGCTCGCGGATCTTGCCACTACCTACATGGATGTTTCTCCGGAGGAGAAGCAGGAGATCCTCGAGACCATCGACCTCTCGGCCCGCATGGAGAAGGTCTCGCGCATGCTGGCGCATCGCATCGAGGTCCTGCGGCTCTCTAACGAGATCGGTCAGCAAACGAAGGCGGCACTGGACAAGCGGCAACGTGAAGTCCTGTTGCGGGAGCAGATGGCGGCGATCCAGCGCCAGCTCGGGGAGGGCGACGAGGGCAAATCAGCGGAAATCGCCGAGCTCAGCACCGCGATCACCAATGCCGGTATGCCGGAGGAGGTCGAGCAACAGGCACGCAAGGAGCTGCGACGGCTCGAGCGCATGCCCGAGGCGGCCGCCGAATACGGGATGGTGCGCACTTATCTTGATTGGCTCATCGAGCTGCCGTGGAAGCTTCCCGAGCCGACTCCAATCGACATCGCCGAGGCGCGCAGGATCCTCGACGAGGATCATTACGGCCTGGAGAAGATCAAGCGGCGCATTGTCGAGTATCTGGCCGTGCGCAAGCTCGCGCCGCAAGGCAAGGCGCCGATCCTGTGCTTCGTCGGTCCTCCGGGAGTCGGCAAGACATCATTGGGGCAATCGATTGCGCGGGCGATGAACCGCAAATTCGTGCGCGTGAGCCTCGGCGGCGTCCATGACGAGGCTGAGATACGGGGGCACCGGCGCACCTACATTGGCGCGCTCCCCGGCAACGTCATCCAGGCTATTCGCAAGGCCGGCACGCGCGATTGCGTCATGATGCTCGACGAGATCGACAAGCTCGGGGCCGGCATCCAGGGGGATCCCAGCTCGGCCCTGCTGGAAGTGCTCGACCCCGAGCAGAACAGCACGTTTCGCGACAACTATCTCGGTGTTCCCTTTGATCTCAGCCGTGTGGTCTTCATCACCACGGCGAATGTGCTCGACACCATTCCGGGACCGTTGCGCGACCGGATGGAGATCATAACGCTTGCCGGCTATACGGCTGACGAGAAGCTGCAGATCGCGCGGCGCTATCTGGTGCGCCGGCAGCTGGAAGCGAACGGGATCCCGCCTGGCCAGGTGGAGATTTCGGACGACGCGATCCGCGACATCATTGCGCTCTACACCCGGGAGTCCGGAGTGCGAAATCTCGAGCGCGAGATCGGAAAAGCCCTACGACATGTCGCGGTCCGGCTTGCGGAAGGGGAGCGCGGACCGATTCGCATCGCGAGCGGCGATCTCGGCGCGATTCTCGGTCCACCGCAATTCGAGAGCGAGCTCGCAATGCGCACCAGCGTGCCTGGGGTGGCGACCGGTCTCGCGTGGACGCCGGTTGGGGGCGACATCTTGTTCATCGAGGCGACCCGCATTCCGGGGAACGGCAGGCTGATCCTCACCGGGCAGCTCGGCGAGGTGATGCGGGAAAGCGCGCAGGCCGCGCTTAGCATCGTGAAAAACCGCGCTGCCTCATTCGGCATCGACGCCAGCCGGTTTGAGAAAAGCGATATTCACGTGCATGTGCCGGCCGGCGCAATCCCGAAGGACGGGCCAAGCGCCGGGGTCGCGATGTTCATGGCGCTGGTCTCGCTGATGAGCGAACGGACGGTGCGCCACGACACCGCCATGACCGGAGAGATCAGCCTCCGCGGGCTCGTGCTTCCGGTAGGCGGCATCAAGGAGAAAGTCGTCGCAGCGCATCGCGCCGGCATCAAGCGGGTGATGTTGCCCGCGCGCAATCGCAAGGATTTTGAGGACATTCCGGAGGAGGCGCGGCGAGAGCTGGAATTCATCTGGCTCGAGCGCGTCGATGACGCGGTAGCGGCGGGGCTGGAGACAAAGCCGCAGCCAACCGAGGTAGCCGCAGAGTAAGGACGCGCCGTCATGCCGCGCTGGTCGTGGGCCTCCACGCCTTTCATAGCTTCGCGACAGTGCAAGACGTGGATGGCCGGGACAACCGGGTCGCCGCTGCGCAAGCGCAGCGGGGTTCCCGTCCCGGCCATGACGAACGTCTGGAGCAAGCGCTCATTGCGAAAACGCTTCCAGTGCCGTGGACAGACGCGTCCAAGCTTCCTCAGAGTCTGGCAGCCCGAACCGCAGCCACGTGGGTTGCTCGACGAAGCGGCGCACCCAGATGCCGCAATTGCCCAGATGCTGGAACAGCGCGTCTGCCGCCGGTGTGCGGGCGAGCCGGAATAACGAGGTGCCACCGACAACCTCAAGGCCGCAATTCGACAGCGTTCGATCGAGCCGCTGCGCATCCTGAGCAAGAGAGACGCGCGCCGCCTGCCTCCAGGCGGCATCGCTCAGACCCGCTCGACCGATAGAAATGGCCGCGCCCGATACAGCCCACGGCCCAAGCCACGCGGCAAGGCGCGCGATCAGCTCCGGGGCGGCAAGCGCAAATCCAAGCCGCAGCCCGGCGAGCCCAAAGAACTTGCCGAACGAGCGCAGTACCACAATGCTGCCGCGGTCGACCTCGGGCGCCAGGCTGGTTCCGTCCGGGGCGACATCCATGAATGCTTCGTCGACAATGAGCTGACCGCTGCATGATCGCAGCTCATCGGCCACGGCAAGCAGGTCGCTTCTTGAGCAGAGCCGTCCGTCGGGATTGTTGGGGTTCACGACGATTGCAAGATTTGCCTGGGCAAGCTCGTTGATTTCATGGACTGCTTTCACGCCATGTCCGACCAGTGCTGCCACCCGGGCATGCTCCGCGTAAGTGGGCGCAAGAATCGCAGCCCTCCCCGGCGGTATGAGGGACGCCACCAGCGGAAGCAGAATCTGCGTACCCGGCGCTGCCAGAACGTGGTCGCGGGAGGGCGCGCCATAGGATCTCGCAGCGGCGGCGATAAGCGTCTCGAGCTCGACCGATTGCGGCAGACGCGCAAACAGCTCAGACGACAGTTGCGCGATAGGGTAGGGGTGAGGGTTGATGCCGGTCGATAGATCGATGAACGGTTTCGGCGCGTCGGGAAACTGTCGCCGCGCTTCAGTGAGATCGCCGCCATGTCGCAGCGGAGCTGAGCCCGTCTCTGGAGTCATGCCATAACCCTCATCCTGCTCGCACTGCTGATCGAGGCCACGTTCGGTTATCCCGACTGGCTGGTGCGCACAATCGGACATCCCGTGACATGGATGGGCCGGTTGATCAGCGCGCTGGATGGCAGCTTGAACCGGGAGGACATGGACGCTCCCAGGCGGCGAGCCGCAGGAGCGATCACGCTCCTTGTCATCATCGGAACCGTCGCGGTCATCGCCTACATTCTCGAGCGGGTGTGTCTTGCGTTGCCTCTCGGCATGGCGATCGCTGCGATTGCTGCGAGCACGCTTTTTGCCCAGCGCAGCCTGTATGAGCATGTCGAGCGCGTCGCCATGGCGCTTGAAACGGAAGGGCTCATCGCTGCGCGCCTGACGGTGTCGCACATTGTCGGGCGCGACCCCGAATCGCTCGATGCAGCGGGCATTGCGCGTGCTGCGATCGAAAGCTTGGCCGAAAACTTTTCCGATGCAGTGGTGGCTCCCGCGGTTTGGCTGGCTGCCGCCGGGCTCGCCGGAGGCGCCGCCTACAAGGCGATCAATACCGCCGACAGCATGATCGGCCATCGCACCCCGCGCCATGACGCTTTCGGCTGGGCCGCGGCGCGTGTCGATGATCTGGCCAATCTCCCGGCGTCGCGCCTTTCCGCTCTCTTGATCGTGGCTGCCGCCGCCGTGACACCCGGCGCATCTGGCGGGAATGCATGGCGCGCGATGGTGCGCGACGCCCGATACCACCGCTCGCCGAATGCGGGCTATCCCGAGGCAGCAATGGCTGGCGCGCTCGATCTCGCGCTGGCGGGTCCCCGCACCTATGGCGGCATCGAGATTGCGGATGCTTTCATGGGAAACGGTCGGCACTGCGCAACGGCGGCGGACATTCGATCCGCGCTTTCCCTTTATCTCCGTGCTGACGCGATACTGATCGCAGGTATTGCTGCACTGGCGCTGCTTGCTACCGCGATAGGCTGAGGATCCGATCGAGATCGACGTTGGCTGCGAGATGCGCGGCCAGACGGTCGAGCGTATCCTCGATCAGTGCATCGAATGCGATCGCCGACGCGCCGGCATCGAGCCGCGCGAGCCATGCAGAGCGCTGTTGATCATCGGCAAACAAGCCATGGATATACGTGCCAAACACGCGTCCATCGGCCGAGACTGCGCCCTCCGGTGAGCCGTCCGCACGATGTGCAAAGGGCCGCGAGCAATCCGGCCCCTGGGTCACTCCCACGTGCATCTCGTAACCCGAGAACGGCGCGCCCGCGCCGGTCTTGCCGCAGACAGGCTCCAGGGTTTTCTCCCCGGTCAGCGTGGTCTCGACATCGAGCAATCCGAGTCCCTCGACCGGTCCGGGAGGTCCTTCGATGCCCTCCGGATCGTCGATGACGCGCCCCAACATCTGATAGCCGCCGCACAGGCCCAACACGCGGCCGCCGCGGCGTAGATGCGCGGCGATGTCGATATGGAAGCCGGCGCTTCGAAGCGCGGCAAGGTCTGCAACCGTGGCCTTCGATCCCGGAAGGATCACGAGCCTGGCATCGCCGGGGAGCGCCTCGCCCGGTCGGATGCGGACAATGTTCACCCAGGGCTCGGCATCCAATGGATCAAGGTCGTCGAAATTTGCGATGTGCGGCAGGATCGGCACCGCGATGCGAAAACGGGCCTGTTTTTTTTCAGGTCGCGGCCGCTCGAGCGCGAGCGCATCTTCCGGCGGCAGCAATTGCGCATCCCGAAAGAATGGAATGAGCCCGAGCGCCTGCCATCCGGTGAGGCGGGCAATGGTGTCGATGCCGTCCGCGAACAGCGCGGGATCGCCGCGGAACTTGTTTATCAGAAAGCCGCGGATCAGCGCGGCATCCTCGGGCGCTATCACCGCCTTGGTGCCGACCATGCTCGCAATGACGCCGCCCCGCTCGATGTCGCCGATCAGCACGACCGGCACGTGCGCCGCACGTGCAAATCCCATATTGGCAATGTCGTTTGTCCGCAGGTTTGTTTCCGATGCGCTCCCCGCGCCCTCGACCAGCACGAGATCGGCGTCGAGGCGCAGACGCGCGAAGCTGTCGAGGACGCGCGGCAGCAGGGTCGGCTTCATGGCCTGATATTCGGCGGCTTTCGCCGTGGCGTGCACGCGGCCTTGCACCACGACCTGTGCCCCGATCTCGCTTTGCGGTTTCAAGAGCACGGGATTCATATCTATCGCAGGGGACGTGCGCGCCGCGCGCGCCTGCAGCGCCTGGGCGCGTCCGATCTCGCCGCCATCGACCGTCACTGCTGCATTGTTGGACATGTTCTGCGGCTTGAACGGCCGCACCCTGAGGCCGCGCAACGTGAATGCACGCGCCAGGCCGGCAACAATCAGCGACTTGCCGACGTCGGACGCGCAGCCCTGGAACATGATTGCGCGGGCAGACAACTCAGAACTCGATGCCGGGCTGCGCCTTCACGCCGGCGGCAAAATGGTGCTTCACCAGGGTCATTTCGGTGACGAGATCGGCCGCGGCAATGAGCTCCGGCTTGGCGTTGCGGCCAGTGACGACGACATGCAGATCGGACCGGCGCGCGGCGAGCGCGACGACGACTGCGGAGAGATCGAGGTAATCATAACGCAGCGCGATGTTGAGCTCGTCCAGGATGAGCAGATTGATTGTCGGGTCGGCCATGAGCTCGCTCGCCTTCGCCCAGGCGCGCTCGGCGGCCGCGATATCGCGCTTGAGATCCTGGGTCTCCCAGGTGAAGCCCTCGCCCATGGTGTGCCAGGACACCTGGTCGCCAAAGCGGGTGAGCGCATCGCGTTCGGCGCTGTGCCAGGCTCCCTTGATGAACTGCACCACACCGATGCGCTTTCCGCGCCCGAGCATGCGAAGCGCAAGGCCGAATGCAGCGGTGGATTTTCCCTTGCCAGTGCCGGTATGCACAATCAGAAGACCCTTCTCGATCTTCTTTTCCGCCACCTCGGCATCCTGGACCGCCTTGCGCTTCGTCATTTTTGCGCGATGGCGCTCGCCTTCGGTGTCATTGATGGTCCTCGTCATAGGGCTCCCTTCACGATGAGCGGCAGTCCGGCTACGAGAAGGACGACGCGCTCCACGCGCGCGGCAAGGCGCTGATTGAGCTGACCTTGCAGGTCGCGAAAACGCCGCGCAAGAGCGTTGTCGGGGACGATGCCGGAGCCAACCTCATTGGACACAAGCACAATCGGCCCGGGGCGCCGATCGAGCGCCGCCTCAAGCTCACCGGTCTCGCCGGCGATGTCCGCATTGGCGAGCATGCGATTGCTGAGCCAAAGCGTCAGGCAGTCGATCAGAAGCGGGCTTGTCTGCGCTGTGCTCGCTATCGCCTGCGGCAAAGCATGGGGTACCTCGACGATTTCCCAGCGCTTGTCACGCTCGGCACGATGCCTGGCGATGCGCTGGGCCATCTCGGCATCCCGCGGTTCGGCGGTGGCGACATATATCCAGGGAGGGGGCAGGGCAGTGATCAGCATTTCGGCGTAGCGGCTCTTTCCTGACCGTGCTCCGCCGAGAACCAGCGTGCGCCGGAAGCCTCCGGCGATAGCCGTTTCGGTCATACGTTCATTGCACGGTTTTGGCGGCAAGCAGCAGTTGCGGCCCCTGCTCGCGGCTCGATCGAGCGGCTTGCACGTCGAAGCCGATTCCTGCCGCCCTCAGCGCCTGCAACACCAGGGATTCCTGCGGAGACGGTCGCGCCGGATCGCCGACCACGACCGCGAGTCCTTGCGGCGGCCGCTCCGTCAAACCCATCATCACGCGATGGTTTACCAGCCATCCCGGAATGCTGCGAAATGCGTCATCGAGGTCAGCCGCGTATTGCGGACAATCCCAACATCCGCCCTCGTACACGATTGTCACGGCATATTGCGCCCCGCTCGGGACCTTGGATTTCTCGGTGATGATCTGTCGTTGCTGGGAGTTTACTCGGCGCGGCTGCAACTGCGCTTGTAGCGCGCTTACTTCGTCGGCGAGCGCATCAAGTGCCGTCTTTGCTTCATCCGCCGAGGCGCCGTGGAGCTTTTCCCGGTACTCCGCGAGCCGCTGACGCAGCAGATCTGCTTCCCCTCGATAGCTCCATATGGCGGCACATGAGATCAGCCCCGCCACCACCAGAACGCTGCCAAAGGCCACGGGAGCACGGGCTACGGCGCGATACTCCCGTCGCAGGTAGTCGAGGGTGTCTTGCACCAGGAGCCTATGGCGAGATCTACGCATGTGTAACGAGTTGAAGGATTGTTAAGCGGCGCGCAAGGAGTTTGTTGTACAAACAAGGCAGGATCGGGACGCGCAACGACGCTTGCGCTGGTTCCTGCTCTCGGCAGGCAGCGTGGTGCGCGAGCGCGCGGGCGAACGTCCCGCCGACGTCGCCGGGCACTAAAGCATTTTCCCGCTCGGTTGAGCTGATAAGGCTTTTCCACCTCGCCACGCCGGCCTGGCGTGGCAAAACTCTGATCAGTCTAATGCTCACCCCATTCCGGAGGCGGAGGCGGGCTCGATCTCGCACATCAGCCGCACCTCTCCGGGTGCGGCATGGGGATATTTGTCCTTGCCGAGATACTTCTTGGAGAGCGAATCAATGTGCGCACCCGCGCCCTCCTCGGTGCAGCGCCGGACCCGCCCGCGGATCTGGATATAGCGATAGGGATTGTCCGGATCGACGACTGCGAGCGCGACCGCAGCGCCCTGTTTCAGGTTGCGCGCCTTCACCCGGCCCTTGGCGGTATTCACCCGAACGATGCCGTCCTTGTAGTCGAACCACACCGGGGTGACCTGGGGCGATCCGTCCGCCATCGTCGTCGCGAGCGCGGCAAACGCCTTCTTCCTCTCCAGCAGATCGAGATATTTGTCGGGGATAGCCGTCATGTCTTCCTCCTGCTGCTGCGTGTGCCTCTAGAGCGGGATGTCGTTTCCTCAATCGTCATCCCGCTCCATCCTCTTGTTTGAGCATGTCCGTTTCGCAAAACCGGTTCCCACTTTCGCTGGACATGCTCTACTCCTGCCGAACATTGCGGCTGAAATCGTAATCGCCCGCTGCCTCGCATGCATAACGTTGCCGGCGGACGGAGCGATCGTAACCCGGCGCGAGTACCTCGTGCAGGAATGCGAGCTGCTCCGCCCAGGCTGCCTCGGCCGGTGCGGGCCGATAGCGTCCCGGCATGGTGTCGTTGAGCCATCCGTGCGGCGCGTCGCGATAGACATGGATGCGAAACGTCTTGCCGTGCCGTTCCAGGCGGTCGCGAAAGCGCCGCACGTCATCGATCGCAATGAGGTGATCGGTCTCGCCGAACATGCCGAGCACGGGACAATCGACTGCCGCGATGATCTCCTCGAGCGCGCGCGGATATTTGCTGTTGACCGCCCATTCCCGTGGCTGCGCCGCGCCATACCAGATGAGCGCCGCGGCCATCGGCCGTGAGGCCGCAAGAACGAGGGGATGGCGGGCGGTCTGACAGACCCCCATCACGGCCATACGCCGCGCATCCGTTTGCGGCATCTTCGCGAGCGCCTCGATCGCGGCCTCAAGGCGCATGAGCGCCTCCGGATCGCTCATGTCATAGCCGGCTTCGCCGCGGTGGAGCGCGTCCTGATCGGGGTGCTGAAAGTAAAAATCCGGCGCGAGCGCAAGAAATCCGTCGCGCGCAAAACGCTCTGCCAGATCGCGCGTGTGGCGCACCAATCCGTAGCGCTCATGCATGACGATGACTACCGGCGTCCTCGCGTCCGACCGCGGGGCCGCGACAAACACCGGCATTCCTCCGCCGCAGGTCGTTGTCCAGGTCCTGATGCCGCTCATATGCATGCTAGCGCCCTTATCGCGATGCCTCTGCGAGGAAGCTCGCATCGATGAATTCCGATAGCGGGGGAGCCTCTTTCAGCTCGCCCATCTCGACCAGGGCATCGAGATTGGCCCTGATGCCATCCGTGTAGAGCGAAGCCTCGCGCGCAATGACCTGCTGGCGGATGTAGAGGTCGTAGGTCGCGGCTGCGATCTGCGGCGTTGCATGCGTGTGCTTGGCGAGGATGCCAATGACCTCGTCGCGATTCCTGCTGTCGTAGAGATATATGGTCGCTCTGATATGCGCGCGCAGGAACGCGAGGACGGCTGCGCGGTTCGACTGCGCCCAGCGGGTATCGACGAGGATATTGTTCTGTGCCCAGTGCGGCAGGTACTGTTGCACGCTGCCGAGATCGACAAACCCTTGCTCCAGCGCGGTGAAGTCGACGGGATTGGTGAGAATGGCCGCAGCCGCCGCTCCCGACGCGAGCTGGGCGAACCGGCTGGGCGTGCCGCCGCCGTAGACCAGATCGTAATCGTGGTCGGCGAGGCCGTTCTTCCTTGCCATCACGCGCACGAAATAGAGCGTCACGTCGGTCAGGCCGCCGACGCTTATGGTCTTGCCCCTAAGATCGCTCCAGCCCGTGATGGTCTTGGCGGCAAGCATGCGGAAGGGCGCGTTGGAGGCTGCCCCCGCAACGATCCGGATCGGCGCCCCGTGCAGGATGGCGCGCAGCGACTGATCGGTCGCAGCCTGCGCGATATTGAGCGAGCCCGCGGCGAGCTGCTTGAGCACTCCTGCCGCGGCGCCGGCGACGATCGTGTCCATCGCCAGATTTTCGGAATCGTAGTACTTTTTTTCGGTTGCGATGTAGTGGGGCAGGCTGAAAGCGGTGCTGCTGGTGATGCCGAATGCGATATCGGTCGCCGCCCGGCTCGTGGTGCTGCTCGCGAGGAGCGCCAGGGATGCCAGCAGGAGTGCTTTGCGTTGCATCACCGCCATTCCGCTGCAACGTAACCGAAACCCGGTGTAAGATATATGCGTAGCCGCATTATCGACTCGACGGAGGCATTCCATGCCTTGGCTTCGGATCAGGCGCTTTGGCCTGCTGCTGGCCGCGATCATGGTGGCGCCCACGCTCCTGCGTGCTGCACTGCCGGCGCCGGCGGAAACGCCTTCGCGCCCCTCGCTGGCGGGCCAGCTTCTGGTCGCTTCGCCTTCCATCAGCGACCCGCGGTTCTATCAGGCCGTGATATTGATGGTCAGGCACGACCAGAGGGGCGCGCTCGGGATTGCCGTCAATCGGCCGATGGAGGAGCGGTCACTGGCGGCTCTGCTCGAGGCAACGGGCGAGAAGGATGCATCGGTGACGGGCAGCGTGCGGGTCTTTGCCGGCGGTCCGGTGCAGCCCGAGCTCGGCTTTGTGCTCCACAGCACCGACTATCGCCGCCCGGAGACCATGCAGATCGATGGACGTGTGGCCATGACCAACAGTCGAGAAATCCTGCACGACATCGCCAATCATCAGGGTCCGGCAAAGACCCTGATCGCCTTCGGCTATTCGGGATGGGGAGCCGGCCAGCTGGAGGGCGAGCTCGATCAGGGCTTCTGGTTCACCATACCGGAAGATCCGGCTCTGGTGTTCGACCGCGACCGCGGCAAGGTCTGGGACGACGCCATGAAACGGCGCACGCAGGATCTCTGAAGGTCTGACGGAGCATCAGCCCGCCCTGGCTTCTCCGGCCGCTGCCGCGGCAGCCGCGCGTTGCGGAAAGGCCCGGGCGAGAGCAGCTTGGTTTGGCGCCACGACGCCGCGTTCGGTGATCAGGCCGCTCACCAATCGCGCCGGGGTGACATCGAAGGCGTAATTCGCAACCTGCGTGCCTCCCGGCACGATTCGCACGCTCTCGATGCGGCCGTCCGCGGTCTGTCCCGTCATGGTCGCGACCTCATCCCCGCCGCGCTGCTCGATCGGGATTGCGCCGCCGTCCGAGAGCGTGAAATCGATGCTCGGAGAGGGTGCGCCGATATAGAACGGCACATCGTTGTCCTTTGCCGCGAGCGCTTTGAGGTATGTCCCGATCTTGTTGCAGACGTCGCCCGCCGCGGTCACGCGATCGGTGCCCACGATGATGAGGTCCACCATCCCGTGCTGCATCAGGTGTCCGCCGGCATTGTCCGCGATCACCGTGTGGGCGACGCCGTGCTGGCCGAGCTCCCAGGCCGTGAGCGAAGCGCCCTGATTGCGCGGCCGGGTCTCGTCCACCCACACATGGAGAGGCACGCCGTCATCGTGCGCGACATAGATCGGGGCGAGCGCCGTGCCGAAATCGACGGTGGCCAGCCAGCCCGCATTGCAATGGGTGAGCACCTGGACGGGCTCCCCCGCCTGCTTTGCAGCGGCGATGCCGCCGATCAGCCTCGCCCCGTGGGCTCCGATGGCGCGATTGATCGCAACGTCCTCGTCGCAGATCTCCGCCGCGCGTCGATAGGCGTGAGCGACGCGTTGCTCGCGCGGACGGTTGCGCACGGCTGCGAGCATCTCATCGAGCGCCCATTTGAGATTGATCGCCGTCGGGCGCGCTGCCAGCAGGGCGCCATAGGCGCGCTCCAGCGCCTCGTCCGATGAATCGCCGCGCAGCGCCAGGCATATGCCATAGGCTGCCGCCGCTCCGATCAACGGCGCGCCCCGCACCTGCATCGAGCGGATGGCGGTCACGACGTCTGCGAGCGCTGCGAGGCGCGTGGTGACGAATTGGTGCGGCAGCCTGGTCTGGTCGATGATGCCCACGGACCAGCCGTCGGGCTCGAGCCAGATCGTGCGCATCGATTTGCCGTTCACCCGCATGGCCCCGAGATAAATCCGGCTTCAATAAAAAGCAAAGCCTCGTATCCTCGCCATCGATGCGAGATGCTACAGCTATGCCGATGGACTATGAGGCCGAATACAACAACCGCGCCCGGGTGCCGGAGCATGCGGAGATCTTCGCGCGCTGGGCCCGCGAGGCGGAGGATTATCGCGCCGAGGCCATGAAGGAGCGGCGCGCCGAGCTGGGGCTGAGCTACGGCTCGACGCTCCGCCAGGCGATCGACCTTTTCTTCCCCAGCTCCGGATCGAATGCCGCAGGAACCGCCGCCGGCGTCCCGCTCGCGCTGTTCGTGCACGGCGGCTACTGGCGCTCGCTTGATCCCTCGCTGTTCAGCCAGATGGCACGCGGGCTCAATGCCCACGGGGTGGCGGTCGCGGTTGCCGGTTACGATCTCTGCCCCCAGGTGACCATTGCCGAGATCATCGAGCAGATCCGGCATGCCTGCCTGTTCCTGTGGTTGCGTCTCGAACGGCGCATCATGGTCTACGGGCACTCGGCCGGCGGTCATCTGGCTGCGGCGATGGTCGCGACCGACTGGCAGGCGCTCTATCCCAAGGCGCCCGCGTCGCTTGTCCCCGCGGCCTGCTCGATCTCCGGACTTTTCGATCTCGCCCCGCTGCAGCAGACCGCCATGGCCGAGGATCTCCGTCTCAAGGAGACCGCCATGCGCGCGGTGTCGCCGCTGTTCTGGCCGCCGCCCGAGGGGCAGACGTTCGATGCCGTGGTCGGCGCGCTGGAATCGAGCGAATTCCTGCGCCAAAGCCGGGTCGTTGTGGAGACATGGGCAAAGGCCCGCGCGCGAACGCGTTATGAGGAGATCGCCGGCGCCAATCATTTCACGGTGCTGGATCCGCTGAGCGACCCGCAATCCGGCATGGTGCAGCGACTAGCCGCCCTCGCCCGCGAGGGCGGCTAGGACTCCGCTCGAGTGGATATGGTGGGTTAGCCGTACTGCATCACAAATTACTCTGGCCGTCATTCCGGGGCCGCGAGCGCTCGGATCGGCGCTTCGCGCCGTCCGAGTGCGAGCGGAGCCCGGAATCCATAACCACAGGCCGTCCGGTTGCGAACGGCGAGCGAGCAACTGCCGGCTGGGGTTATGGTTTCCGGGCTCGTCGGCAAGTCGGTGAAACCGACTTGCCGACGCCCCGGAATGACAGCGTAGTTTGTGATGCAGTATTACTAACCCACCCGCCGCGATCGTGATTCAACTTCATCGAGACGAGTTCTAACACTGCGTTTGCGAGGTTCGAATCATATCGCCGCATCAATCAACCTGGTCATGAAGCATGAGGTCAGCTGGACGTTCCTAAAAAAAAGCCTGGATGCCGGTCTGCGCGCGTCCCAGGATCAACGCGTGGATGTCGTGGGTGCCTTCGTAGGTGTTGACCGTCTCGAGGTTGCAAAGCACGCGCATCACGTGGAACTCGTCCGCGATGCCGTTGCCGCCGTGCATGTCGCGGGCCAGGCGCGCGATCTCGAGCGCCTTGCCGCAATTGTTGCGTTTCAACAGTGATACCGCGGGCGGCGCGGCCTTGCCCTGCTCGAGCAGGCGGCCAAGCCGGAGCGCCGCATGCAATCCAAGGGTGATCTCGGTCTGCATGTCGGCGAGCTTCTTCTGCACGAGCTGGTTGGCGGCGAGCGGCCGGCCGAACTGCTTGCGATCGAGCACGTATTGGCGCGCGCGATGCCAGCAGAACTCGGCGGCGCCGATCGCGCCCCAGGCGATGCCGGCGCGGGCCACGTTGAGGCAGCTGAAAGGACCGGAGAGTCCCTTTGCATGCGGCAACAGGTTCTCCTCGGGGACGAAAGCATTATCGAGGACGATCTCGCCGGTGATGGAGGCGCGCAGCGAAAGCTTGCCCTCGATCTTGGGAGTGGAGAAGCCCTTGGTCCCGCGCTCGACCAGGAAGCCGCGAATGACGCCGTCGAGCTTGGCCCAGACCACGGCGACATCGGCCACGGGCGAGTTGCTGATCCACGTCTTGTTGCCGGTCAGGCGGTAGCCGCCAGGAGAGCCAGGGGCGCGTTCGGCCCTCGTCGTCATCGAGCCCGGATCGGAACCGTGGTCGGGCTCGGTGAGGCCGAAGCAGCCGACGAGCTCGCCGGTTGCGAGCTTCGGCAGGTATTTGCGGCGTTGCGCCTCGCTGCCGAACTTGAAGATGGGGTGCATGACCAGCGAGGACTGCACCGACATGGCAGAGCGATAGCCGGAGTCCACCCGCTCGATCTCGCGCGTGATCAATCCATAGGCGACGTAGCCGAGCCCGGCGCCGCCGTATTCTTCGGGGATGGTGGGGCCGAGAAGCCCCAGTGCTCCCATCTCCTTCACGATGGCCGGGTCGTAGCGCTCCTCGCGATAATCGAGGAGGACACGGGGAAACAGCTTGTCCTGGGCATAGCCGCGCGCGGTGTCGCGCACCATGCGTTCTTCCGGCGTGAGCTCGCCTTCGAGGTCGAGCGGATCCTCCCAGTTGAAATGGGCCTCGGTGCTGGGCGGTTGCGGCCGCTGCTCGAGCTTCTCGGCGGTTTGCGGCATGGGGGTTCTCCCGGAGCTGATAGGGGCTCTACGTCCTGGCTTTCATGCGCCGGTTCATTGGCGCGATTCAAGGGGCTTACGTGCGGCCGACCAGCGGGGCCCGCGTCGCCGACGCCGTTGCCGCAGCAGCAGGGGTGGGCTACTTAATCATTTTCGCGCGCCCGTAGCTCAGCTGGATAGAGCGCTGCCCTCCGAAGGCAGAGGTCGTGAGTTCGAATCTCGCCGGGCGCGCCAACAAGATCAAGATCTTACAGAAACAGCGCCAATCTTCTTCGGCATGCCTGTCCGCGGAATGTCCGCGCAACCTGTTCGGCAGTCGTTTCCGAGTGCCTAGCCTTCAACCCGATTTCGCCAGCGGGCGAAGGGCTTTGTTTTGCATCATACGCCTCAAGGCTTCGACATGACGGACGCCCTAACCACACCGAACAATCACGTCGATCTAAAGCAGCTTGCGCGCATTCTTGGCGGGGACGTAGTCGCGGGACAGGTGATCGCGCCAGGGCCAAGTCATTCACCGCGCGACCGCTCTCTCGCCATTAGACCCTCTGTAACATCTCAATTCGGATTTATCGTTCACAGTCACGCCGGTGACGACTGGCATGTCTGCCGCGACTACGTGCTCGAAAAACTTGGACTGCGGCGCGAACTCGGCTGCGAACGCAATCGACACCAGCGGAGGCCGCACCCCGATCAATCGCCTGAGGATTACGAGCAGCAGCAGCGTGAGAAGGCTGCCTGGTTGTGGTCTCAGCGCCGGCCGATCGCGGGGACGCCGGCAAAGCGCTATTTGCGCGAGGCACGCGGATACGCGGGGTCCATCCCGCAAAGTCTCGCGTTTCTACCACCACGCAAGCCCACGCAGCACCCCGCGATGATCTCAGCATTCGGGAGCGTGGGCGAGCCGGAGCCAGGCATCCTCGAGATCCCCCCTAGTGTCGACGCCGTGCACCTCACGCTGCTTCGGCCAGATGGTGGCGATAGGCCGACATCGAGCCAAATAGAATAACTGTCGCGTCACCGCTAGGACATCCAATCACAGTTGCGCCGCCAAACGATTTATTAGGGCTGGTCATAGCCGAAGGCATCGAGGACGCACTCACAGCGCACGCAGCAACCGGATTAGGAGCCTGGGCCGCAGGCAGTGCCTCTTTCATGCCGGCGCTTGCAAATGCGGTTCCTTCCTGGGTGGAAACCGTCACTATCCTCGCGCACGCGGACAAAGCCGGGCAGGCCGGTGCGCGCAAACTCGCTGAGGCGCTAGTCAGCCGTGACATCGAAGTCTTTGTCGAGGGACTCGCTACGTGAAGGATGTCCCGGATGTTAATGATACCCTGGGCACCGAAGGAATCGATGCGGTGCGCGGTCGGCTTGACCGCGCGTTGCGATTCAACGGGGGCACATTTGAAGAGCCCCAACTCGGAGAGATGCGTCCACCGGCCTATACAGATGAAGCTCTTGCGCTCCGGTTCGCGGAAATTCATGCAAACGATTTGCGGTACGTAGCAGCGTGGGGACGATGGCTCTTCTTCGACGGGACACGCTGGCGGTTCGATGAAACCTTGCTCGCGTTCGACCGAGCTCGCCAGATCTGTCGGCAGGCTGCGGCTGCGTGCAATGCGAATCTCGCCAAAGTGCTCGCCAGCGCAAAGACAGTTGCCGCCGTTGAACGACTCGCAAAGTCCGATCGCCGACTCGCGGCGACTGTGGACCAATGGGACGCTGACCCATGGGAGCTCAATACACCGCTCGGCATGCTGGATCTACGCACCGGCAAGCTGCGAGCGCACCGATCAGATGATTACGTGACGAAGATGACGGGTGTAGCTGCGGATGCGTCCTGTGAGACGCCGCTATGGCACAAGTTCCTCGATCGCATCACTGGTGGTGACACGGAACTAGCCGCGTTCTTGCAGCGCCTGACTGGGTACGCACTCACAGGCTTGACCCGTGAGCACGCGATGTTCTTCCTGTACGGGACCGGCGCCAACGGCAAGACCACGTTTCTGAACACGATTATCAGATGTGCCAACGATTATCACCGCACCGCACCCATCGAGACCTTCACCGCGGCCATGGGCGAACGTCATCCAACCGATCTAGCAGGCTTGCGTGGGGCGCGACTCGTAACTGCTGTTGAAACGGAGGAAGGTCGCCGCTGGGCCGAATCTAGGATTAAGGCGCTCACCGGCGGCGACAGGATTGCCGCGCGGTTCATGCGCCAAGACTTTTTCGAATTCACCCCGAATTTCAAGTTGCTGATAGCCGGCAATCACAAGCCGGGACTACGAACCGTAGATGAAGCGATTCGACGCCGGTTTAACCTCATCCCCTTCACTATTACCATACCGCTGGCGGAGCGAGATGAGTCATTGGCCGAGAAGCTCAAGCCTGAACTCGCGGGCATCCTCGCTTGGATGGTCCAAGGATGTCTCGAATGGCAAAAGCACGGCTTGGCGCCGCCCCAGGCAGTAACATCCGCAACGCAAGCCTACCTCGAAGCAGAGGACGCGGTTGCAGCGTGGCTGGATGAATGCTGCGTGCGCGACCCAAAGGCATGGGAGAGAACCGCCGCACTATTCGCGAGCTGGTCCACATGGGCCGAGAAGGCCGGCGAATACGTCGGTTCCCAACGGCGCTTCGTCGAACGCCTTGAATGTCGTGGCATTACGCCGTTACGCAAGCGCGACGGCCGCGGTTTTGCCGCCATCCGGCTGACCTCGGCCCTTTGGAGTAGCAGCCCGTGACGCTTGTGACGTTGCGGCAACTTATCGACGTCACGCGCGCGCGAACGGTGGGAACCAGATTTGTCGTCATATGCGTCACGGCCTGCTCCGACCTGCCACCGGCATTCCCTCGGTTGATTTTAATCAACATCCGGGGCGGGCAAAAATCCACCATGTCTCTGATAAACAATGGATTCTTCAGATTGATTTTTTTGATTTTGCTCCGAAATCAAATACTGTGCTCTGGCAGTCGTTTTCCCTCTTGCACATCGGATTGGTTGTCGACCGTTACGTGTAACCCCACATTGGCCTGGATGGACCCGATCCCCTTCGGGCTAAAGGGTGCGGAGCTTTGAAATCGTCAGAAAAAGCAGCCGAGCGCATGCGGCTCTATCGCAATCGACGCCGGGCGGGGCTGCGCTACGTTCGCATCCCGTTACATGTAACGGAAATCGACGACCTCATACGGATCGGACGTTTGAACGAACATGAGCGTCAAGATGCCGAAGCGCTTCGAGCCGCTGTTGTGGGCCTCTTCCAGATCGCATTGGACGAGATGCGCGATTGTTGGTTAAGGTGAAGGATGGCCCGGCCTTACGGCACTGGTCGCGCAACCTGCGAGTCGTGCATCTCGATTGACGTGCGCCGCTGGTATCGCGAGGGACGGCTGCACGCGGGCCAACATTTCTCGTGCTCCTGGACCTGCGGTGGAGAGCCTTCCGGGAATATCAGTGTGCGTACCGAAGTTAACGCCACTATTCTGCTGTACCGCTCGCGGCGGTGGGGGGATACAGAGTGGAAGTCGGTCGAGCAGCGCGTGCCGATTACATGGTCCGCGTGCCACCTCGGCGGCCGTCGTCCCTGGTTCATCTGTTCCGTCTGCTCGCCTGGCCGGTACTGCGGGCGCCGCGTAGCGCTTCTCTACTGCGCCGGCGACCTGTTCGCGTGCCGCCGCTGTTATAACCTGGCCTATGCGAGCCAGCATGAGGCCTTGTGCCATCGCGGGCTCGGCAAGGCCCAAAAGATACGAATGCGCCTTGGAGGGAGTGCTAGTATGATTGAGCCGTTCCCCGACAAACCGAAGGGCATGCACTGGCGCACCTATGACCGGCTTCGTCATGCTCACGATATTGCTGAGGCGCGGTCGACATTGGGCTTGATGAAATTTATCAATCGCCCGCAGCGTCGTCTTTAGCCATGAAGCCTGCAATTTCTCGGCCCTTATCCCACCGTCCCGGGCAATCAATCGGGACAAATGGCGTTCAGCCAAGTTCATCCGCCGAGGTTGCGCGCAGGACCCCAGTGCGCGTCAGGATGCGGCAGCTCGGTGTGAACTCTGGCAGGTTTTACCCGGCCGATGGTGACGGAAAGAACTGGTGGCGGGCAATCAAGCGTGCGCTTGGGACCACCTCGAGTTCGTTCGCCAATGCATCCATTGCGCAGCTAATGGCGGCAGCGCGTCTGCCGGATGGCCCGGTTTCAGAGATGGCTCTGAATGCGGCTCTCGCGTTGATTGAAGCAATAGCGCCCCGAAACGAAATGGAAGGAGCGCTCGCGGTTCAGATGGCCTGCACCCACGCCGTCGCGATCGCTGCTCTGAGTCGGACAGGCGCGGCAGGACCCAAAAGCGTTGCGGTTTACTCGAACGTGGCAGTCGTCCTGATGCGGAGCTACGCGGCCCAACTCGAAACACTGAGGCGCCTGCGAGGCACTGGAGCGCAGCACGTTCAGGTCGAGCATCTCCACATCAACAATGAGGGGCGGGCTGTTATCGGGACGGTCGCGTTCAACCCGAATGGGGGAGCACGCGATAGTGGGCGTAATCCCTAGGGATCGGCAACGGCCAACCGACTCCCAGTCTACCTTCGTGGCAATTCAATCGTAACACTGCGTAAGAACATAGAAGCCCATCTTCAGCCCGGGAAATAATTTCTCGCAACATATCGCGAAATCCGCGTAATCCCGTCCTCGTGGAACTATGGTGGAGAACCTTCGGGGAATGTTAGTGCGCGCACCGAAGCCAACGCCGTTCTGACATACCGCTCGCGACGGTGAGGGGATACGGAGTGGAAGTCGGTCAACCAGCGCATGCCGACATGGTCCACCATCCGCGCCGCGAAGCCTCGGGGCACCTTCAATCGCGACGGTGATCGGCGGTTCAAGCCGGAGGGTCGGGCAAGAGGCCCTGCTTGTGCAATATGAATCGGAGGCCCCACCGAACTTTGTCCGGGTCCGTCTGCACCAACTTTTTGGCCGTAGCTTCAGCCTCCGGAAATTTCTCGAAGAATTTGTCATCGAGAACATTCGCATGATGCCTGTACGCAGTCAGGTTCATGAAGAGCTTCATCTCATCAGGGGCTGTGCCGCTCAGTTCCATGTAGGACGAACAGTTGAGCATCGTCAGGATCTCGTTCACGGTATTGAGCTTGTCTCCACTGGGGCCTTCATAGCCCTCGGCCGGGTCCTTGTCGGCATGCTTGAAAAAATTGTATGCGCTCCGCAGATGCTGCCTCCACTCGTTGAGCCGATCCGGCTTAATCGCGTCGTCGAAGCTGCCTGATAATTTCACCTTCTTGGCTTCGGCAATGGAACGGAGCATCTCCTCGCATGCCATAACGATCACGTGCGTAGAATAGCCATTCACGCCCATTGCGATCATCTGGATCGCCGCTCTGATGTGGTCACCTGCGATGTCTAGTTTTGAGGTTTTCTTCGCCTGGCGCGCCTCACGCTCACCCTTCTCCACCATTTGCATAATCTTACGGAACTCGCCAATCTCGAGCCCGGTCTGGCCGACAAGGTCCTGGATGTAGTGACGGTACTGGCCGATCGTATCCTTCTCTTTCGCCACAAAATTCTTCCAGCCTTTTGCCGCCAACTTCGACACGCGGTTAAGCCAGCGCGGGTCGAGCTCGGAGCCCTGATAATTGCGCAGGAAGTCCTCGCGCGGGACACCATGGCTTTCGGCGAGCCGCATGAGGCGACCCTCATAACCGACGAGGCGTTTGTTGATGTCGTAGAGCTGCTCGACCAGCGAATCGATGCGGCTCTGGTTGAGGCGAAGCGACTTCACCTCCGTGATGATCTCGTCCTTGAGCTTCTTGTAGCGGCGCTCCTGAGCGGGGGAGAGCGTGGTATTCTTGAGCTTGAACTCGATATCCTGATCTTGTAGCCTGCGCAGGCGCTTATAGGCATCGGCGATATTGTCGAAGGTCTGCAGCACCTTGGGCTTGAGCTCGGCCTCGATGGCGCCAAGCGAGAGCGCGTTCTCCATATCCTCTTCATCGGACTCGGGTTCGGGCGCGGCGCTGTCGCCGCCTTTCGGTCGCTCATCACTCTCAACGTCGCCGCCGTCCCCGACCGGACCGAGCACCGACTGCGACACTGGGATCGCCTTGGCATCGAGGCCGGCACAGGTCGCTTTGAGATCAATGATGTCGCGCAGAAAAAGCTTGCCGTCGTTAAGCTCGTCGCGCCAGTTGATGATGGCCTGGAAAGTGAGAGGGCTCTCGCATAGGCCGGCGATTATAGCTTCGCGGCCTGCCTTGATGCGCTTGGCAACCGCGAGTTCGTCCTCGCGCGGCTGAAGTTCAACCATTTTGCGTTCATACACGCGAACGGCGTCGTTGGAACTGAGCATTGTTTGTGACCGCGAGATAGTCGGAAAGCTTCATGGTCCACCTCGTGGCTCTATACGGCCTCACGTTGCAATACGATTTCGCCGATTTGACTGACGGTGTGCAGGGGAGAAAATTCGATCTCTTCCTGTCGGGCTTGATCCTTAAGTGTCTCAATTGATTCGCTGATCCTATCCAACTGGCGGACGGTGAATTGAGGGTCCGTCTCGGCCGGATGTTGAACGAATAGCTCATGGAGACGGTCCACTAATTGTCCGCGTTCCAGGTCTCGTGCAACCTTGAGGTCCCAAAGCCGGCGCTTGATACGATCGACTGACGCAGCGTGGCTTGCGACGGAAAGGGTTCCGAAATTAGCCACGAGATGTGAGCCTGCATAATCAATGATTACCCGCGAGACATTCCCACGACGAGCCGACATATTTTGCCTGATGGTTTCGTTGAAGAACTCCGTCAGCCCTGGCCGCTTCCGACTCACGTATTCCATTATCAAAGTCGGAAGCCGGTCAGCGGGTGGGCCTCGTTCAAGAACATCGATGGCGACCGCGGAAGTGACAAGCTGCGCTTCTGTGTCAGGGGTCGCTGTGTACAGCGACGAAAGGGCCATCATCCAAGAGGAAGCGATGCTTTCAAGCGATGGACCTTCGCCTTCATGCAGTTCCCCGATACTCACGCTTGAAAAGACCGGTTCGAATTCAACAAGGGCATTGGCAGCTCGCGATACCAAATCACTCGCCAGCGCCTCCAGACTTGCTTGTGCGGCAAGTATGGCGGCTTCGGCATCATTGGAGAAAAGACAATGCAACCGATCTAACCGGTTCGCGCGTTCAAGGTGGAATGCGGTGGAGTTTGCCACGGCAACGCCAATGACCAATTGCTCGGGCGACCCCAGGATCGGCCGGAGTAGTACTGGCGCCCACTGCGCGCGCACAAGGCCCGCAGCAGATGGAAAATCCGATACAGTAAGCGGCGGCATAGCTCAGGCGATCAGATCCAGCGCATCTGCGGCAATTCTGGGCACATGGTCAACTCGACCTATCAAAAATGCAACAACGGCGCTGAAATCAGATGCGTCCAGCAGGTCTGCAACCCAGTTCTCTGTGGCTAGGGCGCCTGCGTCAACTCCCTTGAGCTTGCTCGCTAAATCTTTTGCATCATCGGCATATTTCTCCCGATTCTCTTTGGTGAGGCCCGGTGTTAACCACTGCTTGAGGCGGCTAGTAAAAATCAGAGAGGGGTCAGCCAAGTCGCTCGCCTTCCAAAGACTGCCAGTGAAGCATCGTCCGTGATCGATCAGCCAAGGCCATCCTGTGCCACCCAAAAGGATGTTGCCAACGTGACGATCGACATTGGCTACCCAGGAGTCGAAGCCGTAAAGGTCTCCAAGGCAGCCACTTTTCATAAGAAACTCAATTGCGGCCCGAATTGCCGCTGATTGATCACTTGCGGTTCGTACCACAGAGGCCACCGAAGGCGATGCTACATCTGCGGTGGCGAAAACTAGAGACAGGCCACTGAGCTTCGGTGCGTGCTTGGCAGGTAGAGCCGCTTGCGGAGCAATGGCAAGGTATGCGCGCGGTACAGGCAGCGCGAGAGCAGTCCCAAGTGCGGTTGCGAGCAGCTCATTTGCCAGCTCTCGTGAAGGAATATCTTTTATGATCGCCGGACGGACCTCGCTCGTGCCAACTAAGATTTGACCCCGATAAGTCTCTCCCACATTGGGGATCCCGAGGTCCTTAAACGGGGTTGCTCCTGCGAGTACGCGCGCAAGATTGATACAATTCGACGGGGGAGCGGCCGCGACAACAGTCATGGGCTCTTACACGAACGCAAAGCCATAGCAGAATTTAGTAAAGACCCGTTGCCCGGCTGAGTCGAGGGCTATCAGACCGCAGCGGGGTTTGCGCTCGCTGCGGGGGAATCCCGCTGACTTCACTAACGTAGCGAAAAGTAGCAGGACATCGGCGCCGACATGACCACGCCGGGTACAGACCATGCGAGAGCCCAGCGGTCGGATAGACGTGTCATCCGGCAGATGATCGGCATTCATGGTGACGCTGTGGTTGCAGTTGATTGACCCACAATAGACGAGCAGATCTCGGCAGCCGTGTGAGCGAATGTGCCCCGACAGTCACCGACTCGAAGGTCTCGTGCTTCTGGCCGGCCATAATCCCCAATCTTCCTCGGCCTCTCGCCTCACTGCCGGGGCGTTCGGGTTCTTCGATTTGATCCAGTCCCGCGATCGACCTGAACTGTACGGCGAGTCGCGGCGCTTCGACACAATGCCCTCGAAACCGAGCTTGCATGCATGCTCGAAGACGAGCGGCCCATCTTCCTCGTCTAAGTGCTCGTTGAACTGGATGGCCGGCGCCGCTTGCGCCAGGATGCGTTCCAGCGTGGCTTTTCGCGTGGCGAGCGGACCCTTTCGCAGGTCGTCGCCGTTGAGCTCGATCAGGTCGAAAGTCCACATGAACACGTCCCCATCATGCCGGTGGTATCGGATGCGATCGAAGGACGCGATACCATCCGGTCCGCATGCGACAGCTTCGCCGTCGAGAATGCAGGAGCGCGCGCGCAAACGGGCCAGCGCCTCGACAATCAGTGGAAATCGATGGGTGAGATCATTCCCCGGCCGGCTGTAGAGCCGCACGCGCTTACCGGCCTTCCGGGCGATTACCCGGAAGCCATCGTGCTTAATCTCGATCAGCCATTCCGGCCCGGAGGGCGGCTGGCGTGCTGATGTTGGGAGGCACGGCGCAATGAAGCACGCCGGCAGGGCACGCGGACGCGAGGACACGGCGGACTCAAGTAGGGCGCTGGGCCGCGGGAGTCGAGTAGGCGCGGCACCTCTGCCAGTTTGATAGGAATTGCGCTTTGGCCTCATCCAGGCTCGGCGCGCGCCCGCTCGTTGTAATGCCCTGCTTGGGATCGACGTACACGGTGATGGACCAGAACCACCGCAGATCCGGCAAGGCGTGGCGGTCCTCGTAAGTGTCGGCGTATCGTCGGCCTTCATCCATTTTTTCGTTGCTACACTGCGCCAGGGGATACGATCCAAAAAAGAGCCCTGGGTGTCTGGGGGCAGACTGCGACAGGGCTCTCGACCGACCGCCGCCTTCTATGTGCGATAG
>Ga0185299_10002321_pt1 | contig 29961 bp, 29 predicted proteins | sample PaiPotPPA55metaG_FD_128002 | JGI IMG/M metagenome (GOLD analysis project Ga0185299, IMG submission 128002) | Iron sulfur acid spring bacterial and archeal communities from Banff, Canada, to study Microbial Dark Matter (Phase II) - Paint Pots PPA... ...
CGGGCAGCAGCGCTGCTTGCTCCGGACTGTACTCTTGAAAGGGCATCGATTCTCTCCTCTGCCCCTTTTTGCCTCACTTCCCCCAGTCATTCAAGCTCAAAGCTTGATCAGTTGCGACACAGACTCTTTAGCCGTGCCGTAAGTGCCGCCCCCAAACCGGCTTTAGCCGCTGAGGGACGCACTGGCTTGTAACCAACATTTTGCATAGACTCTGATGAGGAGAACCAAATGGCGGTAAAAGTAATGATTCCAACGCCGCTGCGAGTCTACGCCGGCAAGCGCGATTCCGCCGAGTTCACCGCGGCGACAGTCGGTGAAGCTCTAGGCCACCTGACCACTCAATTCGGCGACCTGCGAAAACACCTGTTCACCGAAGACGGCAAGCTCCGCAGCTTCGTCAATGTCTACGTCAATGACGAAGACATTCGTTATTTGGCGAAAGAAAACACCCCAACCAAAGATGGCGACACCATCAGCATCGTCCCCTCCATCGCCGGCGGTTCTTCTCCTTATAACTGTTGCCCCGCATCCTATTGTTGTTGATCCTGCTCAACTTAAGTGCGCCGCGCGCGGCATTTGCATCGACTAGGAGCGCGCATCATCTAATGCAAGCCAAAGATCAACGAAACGCAACGCGTCCTAATTACGACGGAATTTAGAGGAATTACAATGTCAACCAAAGTTCAGCCGTTAACCGCATCGCCCGCTGCGCAACCAGCCGCGACCAGCCTCTCCAACGAAGAGATCCTGCGCTACAGCCGCCACCTGATCATGCCCGAGGTCGGCATGGAAGGGCAGCTCAAGCTCAAGAACGCCAAGGTCCTGCTGATCGGAACGGGCGGACTTGGCGCGCCGTTGGGTTTGTATCTAGCAGCTGCCGGCGTTGGGAAACTCGGACTTGTAGATTTTGACGTCGTCGACTTCACCAATCTGCAGCGGCAGATTGCTTTTGGCACCGCGGATGTCGGCAAGTCCAAGGCGCAAGCGGCGCGCGCGCGGCTTTCGGATTTGAATCCCGACATTCAGATCGAAGCGTTTGAAACGCAATTGACCAGCGCAAATGCGCTGGAATTATTCAAGGATTTCGACATCATCGTGGATGGGACTGACAATTTCCCGACGCGCTATCTGGTCAACGACGCTTGCATTCTGCTCGGCAAGCCCAACGTTTACGGTTCGATTTTTCGGTTCGAGGGACAGATTACCGTGTTCGGCATGCTGGATGGTCCGTGCTACCGCTGCCTCTATCCTGAGCCGCCTCCGCCGGGTCTTGTGCCTTCGTGCGCTGAGGGCGGCGTGCTGGGTGTGCTCCCTGGAATCGTCGGCTCGATTCAGGCCATGGAGACGATCAAGCTGATTCTCGGGCGGGGTGACAGTCTCGTCGGCCGGTTGCTGCTGTTCGATGCGTTGGGAATGAAGTTCCGCGAATTGAAGCTGCGCAAGAATCCGAATTGCCCGATGTGCGGCGAGCATCGCACCATCCATAAGTTGATCGACTACTACGAATTCTGCGGCGTGCGCGGGGAAGAAGCCCCTGCGCCGGATCTGGCGGTTCCAGAGATCACGCCAAAGGAACTGAAGTCGCGGCTCGATAAAGGCGACGATCTCTTCATTCTCGATGTGCGCGAGCCGCACGAATACCAGATCTGCAATCTCAACGGAAAGCTGATTCCGCTCGGGGAATTGCCGCGCCGCGTCCATGAACTCGACACGTCGCGAGAGATCGTGGCGCATTGCCGCAGCGGCAAGCGCTCCGCCGAAGCTGTCGATTTCCTGCGCAAAGCGGGCTTCCGCAAGATCCTGAATTTGAAGGGCGGAATCCTCGCCTGGTCCGACGAAGTCGATCCCAGTGTTCCTAAGTATTGAGCATTCACCTGGTAGCGCCGGCATCCGTGCCGGCGTTTTTGAAGTCGGCGCAAAGCAAAGAGCCGGCAAGATGCCCTTCGCGACTCAGGGTAAACCGGCGCTACCAGGTGGTGACCGATCTTTAGATCGGTCCGACAATTTCCGAGCGATTTAGGGAGCAAACCGACGACCGGTCTGAAGACCGGCCACTACAACTGCGGTATGATCGAAGCTGATTTCCCAGGAGAGCAGATGGCGGCAACCAAGATCATCGTGAACCACAATGGCTCGATACGCGTCGAAGGCGACTTCGAGATCGTCGATCCCGAAGGCCGCTCGTTCGGCTTGGCAGGCCGCACCGCGATCGGGCTCTGCCGCTGCGGCCACTCCGCGAACAAGCCGTTCTGCGATGGGTCACACAAAGCGTGTGGATTTGCCGACACGGTGGCCGCACGCGAATTGCCTGCCCCGAAGCCTAAGATTTAAGACTTCCGCCGAAGGCGTCTACCGACACGGTGAGATGGGCATTGAGGCCGCGCGCGCCGCGGGAATGACCTCTAGGAGGTACCTACCTGGTAGGCCCGTAGGCCTATGATTAAATTAGAGATTCCCAATTTAGGCTGAGACGAGTCTCAGACTGAGAATGCATCTCATTTCGCCTCCCTGACGCGATTCTCACGAATAAGTGTCCAAAAATGAATTAGATAGCTGGGCATACTCGCCGCTTTCTGCGGGATACCACTGTCTCGCGGCTCCGATACGGCCGTGCGCTGCCAGTTACCCCTCCAGTAAGTCACTCAAATTAAGCAGCTTACAGACCGACAGTTTCCGTCGAGAAGGGACACCGACGTGCATTTATCGGGGTTCGCAGGTTTTTCTTCGGCATTTGGGGGATTTCGTGGGGCGTTGGGGCAAGATCATCGGGTTTCTGGGGTTTTCGCGCTTAGCGGATGGCACTAGCGCGGACCGACGTGCGAGTGTCGCACCGAAAACGGCGGCGTCTCGCTGGCTGATCGCCTCGTATGTTGCGCTGGTGGCTGTTTTCTTTGGGTTCATCTTCTATCTGCGGCAGGCCGGAATTACCGGAAGCCCGCAAAGCTATCTTTATCTTGAGGTTGGCGGGACGCTGATCAGTTTTTGCTACGCGGCCAACGCGTTGGTTCGATTTCGTGGGACTCACGATCGCACTGCGCTGATTCTCGCGTTTGGTTTTGTGCTGTCGGGGATTATTGAGACGGTTGGGTACTTCGCACTGAATGCGCAGATGCAGGCGGGCCATGCGGTGCCGACGACGGTGCCGATGGGCTGGATGGTCAGCCGAGTACTTCTGGCGGTGATGCTGCTGGCGGCCATCGGCGTCGAGCGGTATATGCCGACGGCGCGGCAGCCGAGCCGGGAAACCGCGGGCGCGTTGCTGGTTGTTCTGTTGGCTGCGTACCTGACCAGCGCGGCGTTCCTTGCGGCACCGGCGGCGCCGTTTTCTCACGCAGCGCGGATTTTATCGCGTCCCTGGGACTTGCTTCCGGGAGTGCTGTTCCTCGCGGCGGCGATTTGCTACCGGCAGCGTCTGGACCGTGATAAGAGCAGCAAGAACCCCGCAAGCCTGTATGAATACTCACTTTTTGCAGTGGCCTCGCTGAACGTTGTTTGCCACGCCGCCGCGGCTTTCTCACGACATCTTTTCGATGGGCCTTTTTTCGTTGCGGAATTGTTCAAGACGGCTAGCTACGTGGTCGTGCTTGCCGGAGCGCTGCTGGAGCAGGCGCGTTTGTTCGAACAAGTTCGCTCCATGGCCGTCAGCGATTCGCTGACAGGATTGGCGAACTATCGCCGGCTTATCCACGTTCTGGAAGCTGAGCTGGACCGCTCGCGACGCACGATGCGGCCATTCAGCGTGATCCTGCTGGACATGGATGGTCTCAAAACCATCAACGATCAATTTGGGCATTTGACCGGGAGCCGGGCGCTGGTGCGGCTCAGCAAAGTCCTTACGAATCATTCGCGTGCCATCGACACTCCCGCGCGCTATGGCGGAGATGAATTCGCATTGGTTCTGCCGGAGGCAAGTCGCGAGGTGGCTGCTCGCGTGGTTGCTCGCGTTCGGGAGCGGCTTGCCGCGGAACCCGAGAGGCCCGCGCTTTCGGTCAGCGCAGGCGTTGCCGCGTTTCCGGAAGACGGGGATACGCCAGAACAGCTTCTGGGGGCCGCGGATCGCGCGCTGTACGGCATGAAAAACCGGGGCGGCAGCATACAAAATCTCACGCGCATCGCGGCGTGCCTGTGAGGAATGAGACGAAGATGTCTCCCCGGAGGAATTTTGCGTTTCACCGCGCCGAGCGCCGCATCCCGATGGAGATTCCCGTGGTGCTGGACGGTCATCGGCAGACGCCGGGCGCGGAATCGACTTTTACAGAGAATGTGAGTGCGCGCGGAGCGCGTGTGGTGAGCACGCGCCGATGGGAAAAAGGGGAACCACTTACCTTTGTTTCGCGCACAGGAGAGTTTCGTTCGTTGGCTCGGGTGGCTTACTGCCAACCAATGCATGGCGACGGCTATGCGGTTGGAGTGGAGTTCCTCGATCCGGCGGGGCGATGGGTTGTTCAATCAAAAGAAAGCTCGGCTTAACGGTAGGGCGGATAGGAGGGGAACGCCTGGAACGGAAGACAAATAACTGGTGCAAACAAAAGAATAGGAGTTGAAGCGCCGCACGGAAGAGAAGGCCGGGCGGCGCTTCATTCTTTTTGGGGAGAGATGAGGCCGGGAAGTAAGGAAGTACAGAAATAAGGAAGTAAAGAAGTAATGAAATAAAGAAGGAGAAAAGCGACGGAAAAGATTTAACGCAGAGAGCTCAGAAATTGCAGCACGGAGGACACGGAGAGTTCGTGCTGCTACTGGACAGGCGGATTAAAGGTGACTTTGCCTGCCGCTGCTTGCTCCAACTCCGACTCTAACAAAGATTCGCCAGATCGTTCTGTCTTTACTTCAGGGGCTCGCTCATTTTTTTTTGGTTCATGGCTCATGATTGCTTTAGATTTGCGTTCGAGGACTCCGAGTTTACTACCGGGATGGAAGGAGCGCCGCACGGAAGAGAAGGCCGGGCGGCGCTTCATTCTTTTTTGAGGAGGGTTACGAGAAAACTGCGGCGTAGTCGCTTACCGTCAGGCGTTGGTGCCGCCGTCAACGGTCAGGTTCGCGCCGGTAATGTACGACGACTCCGGGCTGGCAATGAACGCCACCAACGCGGCGACCTCGTCAACGGTCCCGAAGCGGCCGAGCGCGGTGACGGCCTTCTGGGGCACAGCCCAATCGCCCGTGGCCGGATTCAGGTCGGTGTCGATGGGACCTGGCTGGACGTTGTTGACCGTGATGCCGCGGTCGCCCACCTCTCGGGACAATCCTTGAGTAAACATCTTGATGGCTCCCTTGGTGGCCGAGTAGGGCACCAATCCGGGCGTCATCATCCGCTCGCCGACGCACGAGCCGATCATGATGATGCGACCACCATTGTTCATGTGCTTCAGCGCCGCCTGCGTGGCGACGAAGGTGCCGCGGAGGTTGATGTCGATCAAGCGGTCCAACTCCTCCAGCGTGGTCTCTTCGAACTTCTTAGCAATGGCAGTGCCGGCATTGTTCACAAGCACGTCAAGCCGGCCTAAGGTCGCGACGGCCTTTTCGACTGCGCCCTGGACCGCAGCGGCGTCGGCCGCGTCCGCTTGGATCGCGAGCGCTTTTCCGCCGGCTTGTTCAATGGTCCTGACGACCGAGGAGGCCGCGTCCGCGTCTTTCGCATACGTGAAGGCCACACTCGCCCCATCCGACGCCAGCCGTTTGGCAATGGCGGCGCCAATGCCGCGCGAGGCTCCGGTGACGAGTGCCACTTTCTTGCTTAGCTTGGACATGGGATCTCCCTTTCGTTTTTCTGTAACTGCGTCGATCACTGCATGCGTAGTTCAACTAAAAGAAATCTTGATCGTCTTCCGAGACTGCTTCGAGGGACTCAGACTTGCGACCACTGTCATCGACAAGCGACTCGACGATGGTGGCGGAGCAGGCGCTGCATGCAGGACTTCTCCGTTGTGGGTACTTGGATTCCCCATCGCAAAGCTTCGATACACAGTTTCTTGGCCGAAAATCGGGACTTTCGCGAATTAAGTTCTAGATTTCTCCTATCGCGGCGGCAGGAAAGCATGTCGTCCGAGCGCTTTTCCGAGAAATAGTGGCGTGCGCCAGAGCGTTTCTGGGGCCCGGGTCACAGAGGAGGCTGCGCAGAAGAAATTAATTCTGGTGGTTCCGCCCCCACCAAGAAAAACGGTCGAATCGTGAGGGGGCGGAACGTTCCTTCGCTGAGAGACGCTGATGAAAATTAGTGAGCGGATTTGGTCTTGAGTTCGACCAGGACCGCGTCCACGGGTTTGTCGGAAAGATTCTCAGGCAGGTGATCTCCGGCGGGAGTCCATTGAGAAGCGTGGGCCTTTCCGTTCGCTTCGACGGACTTGCCGTCGGGTGTGGTCATCTTCATGTGGGCATCGCTCTCGTAAACCACGACAGCGTCGGGATGAGAGTGCATGACCGATTTTTCGTGGGGCCCGTAATGAATTCTGAGAACGCGGACCTGATCGTTTTCAAATATCACCTTGTAATGTTGTGGATCGACTTTGACGGGATCTTGCGCCAGCGTGGCAGAACCCGTGAAACACACGAACACCAGCAGAAGCAGTGAGCGAAGCATCTGTGATTTCTCCTTGAGTGCAAATACGAGTGTGGCCGACCTGATGGGCGCCACACTAGTATTGCAGCGGCGATATGTCAATCATGAGGGGTACAAACGCAGGGTTGGATGCTTGCGCAACTTACGGCAAGTCACGTACCGGACATTGAGAATCCTCATAGCGTAACTTCCGCCTATTGGGTACATCCAACTCGCGCGTTTGGTCTCCGCACGCGCACGCTTGTCCTGGCAGGGTTTCTCGGGTATGGCGCGGACAATTACCTACTACGTTCACGAAAGCTGGTGGGATGGCCAATTCACGGTGGCCCTTCATCTCGGTGATTGTATACATCGCGACCACGGCACGGGCAGTATGCCGGTTCGTTTCTGCGTCGCGGCAAATGGCACGGTCCGTATAGAAATCGACGCAAGGCGATGGCTAAACTCGCCTCTTTCCCAGGCATCGCGGTGCGTGTGACCTGCGATTGCGTTCAATGAGAACGCGGACTGCGGAGTTGCTCGGCACGCGGTGCATTCAGGGCCGGATTGGGCGGCTATTCGACGCGGAGGGCGCGCATGGGGTCGATTGTGGCGGCGCGCCATGAGGGAACGATGCACGCGACCGCGGCGACGAACACGAGGACGGTGGCCGAGGCCAGCAGGGTCATCGGGTCGCGCGAGCTGCCGCCTGCCCAGGAGGTCAGCACGGAATCCAGAAGAACGCTGAGTGTTATGCCGACCGCGATCCCAATCCCCAGCATCACACCTGTGGAAGAAAGTACCAGCCGCACAATGCTGGCCCGCGGAGCACCGAGAGCCATGCGAATGCCCACTTCCTGAGTGCGTTGGGTGACCGCGTAGGATACGACGCTGTACAGACCGGTGGCAGCAAGCACCAAAGCCAGAATCGCAAATAAGGAAAAGAGCGTGGCGATGAAGCTCTCTTTTCCCCAGCCTTGCGTGTCGAGCCACCACGTCAGAGTGTGATCGTTGCCCACCACCAATTCAGGGTTGAGCTGGCGCAGGCGTTCCTTAATCGCATGTGTCACGAGTTCAGGGTTACCCGTCGTGCGGATGAAGAGAGACTCATCGGTGGGGAGCACAAAGCTGTAAGGCAAGAACACAGCAGGCTTCACAGGGTGATCGAGCCCGTCATTACGCGCGTCGCCGACAATGCCGATGATTTGCAGCCAGTCGTCCGGCGCCATCGCGACGAGTAGATTGGGTTGCTCAACCTTAAGCATGGAGCTGCGGACGCTCTGGCCAATGGGGTCTCCGTCGGGAAGAAATTGCCTTACGAAGGCCTGATTGACCACGGCGACGTGGGCAGCGCGCATTACTTCGCTCTCGTCAAAGACGCGGCCCTTCAACAGAGGAATGCTCAGGGTAAGGAATTCGTATGGACTTGAAAGAGCGAGAAGTGCTTGCGCGTCGGTCAGGCCGGGCTTGCCCTGGATCTCGACCTTGGCGCGAAAGCCTCCGAAGGGAGGAAACCAGCTGGTAGAAACGGTCGCGGTATCGACGCCAGGCACTTCCGTGATGGTTTTGCGGACCAACTCGTGAGAATTCAGCCGGCCTTGCCACATGGGATTGGAGCCCTTGGGGAAACCAACATTCATGGCCAGAACATGGTCGGGTTTGAAACCGAGCGGCATGTGAGTTCGCTCGACAAAAGCTTTCATCGCTGCTCCCGCGCCGGCCATGAGGAGAAGCGTGAGAGCGACCTGTCCAGCGATCAGCAGGCGATGGACATTGCGGCTGTGACCGCTGCCGGAGTGCTTGCCGGAGCTGGCTTGAATCAGATGGCTCACCTTAGGTCGAGAAAGTTTCCAAGCCGGCGAAATGCCGAAGAGAATGCCAGTGACCAGAGCGACGGCGGCGCTAAAGACGAGGACGATGGCGTTGACGTGAATGGCGGCTTCGTGGGGGAAAGAGTACAGGGGCAGCATCGCGACGATGGCGTCCACACCTTTGTACGCTGCCAAAACACCAAGTGCCGCACCGGTGACCGAGAGCAGCAGGGATTCTGTGAGCAGTTGGCGAATCAAACGGCTGCGGCTGGCGCCAACGGAAACACGAACGGCCAGCTCCTGCTGACGCGCAGTGCCGCGCGCCAGAAGCAGGATGGACACGTTGGAGCAACCGATGATCAGTAGCGCGAGGACCGCTCCGAAGAGCAACACCAAGGTACCCGCGAATTTGCCGAGGACTTCTTCATTGAGACTGACGACCTTAGCGTGGCGCTCCTGAGGATAGTTCTTGTCCAGCTTGGCGAAGCTATCCGCAAGAACCTGGAACTCCCCTTCGGCCTTCTTATAAGGCGTGCCGGGCTTCAGCTTGACGAAGGACATCCAGTAGTCATGGGGATCGGCGCTCGGCACGCCTGGGAGATAGACATCGGAGTCACCCCAGGTGAATCGTGGGGGAACGACGCCAATAATGTTGTAAATCTTGTGATCAAGCTCCAGCGATTTCCCGACGATGTCACGGCTGCCGCCAAACTGACGCTGCCAGAACAAGTAACTGAGCACCGCGACCGGCGCAGGGTTGCCATTGGGTGCATCGCCGGAACTGAATTCGCGGCCTAGGAGTGGAGGAACGCCCATATACTCGAAAACGTTGGGAGAGTAGGTGCCAACGTTGACGGAAACGGGAATCTCGGCGCCGGTCAAGTTCTGTGTCCCCTGCTGTTGTAAGAACACGTCATCTACCGAGGAGAGTTGCCGAAGCTGCTGGTAGCCAGTGCCTGAAACGAAGAGGAGAGGACCACGGTCGGACTTATCGCGCAGTTCGATATGGACCATGCGGTCGTTATCCCTGTAGGGATAGGGGTCCACGAGAACGCCGTAGACCACGCTGAAGATGGCGGTGGTTGCGCCGATGCCGAGCATTAGAGAGACCACGCCGGTAACCACGAAGCCGGGTGACTTGCGAAACTGACGAAAAGCGAAGCGTAGGTCTTGGGTGAAGGTATTCATGAAGGGTCCCTCAGAGACGGGCATTGTTCACTTGTATAGACGTAGAAAAGGCTTCGGGGATAGATACGAGTTTAGTGGGGTGAAGGTTCCAGTTGCGGCGGCGTAGGAACAGGATTGCTGTCGCAATAGCGATAGATGAACTTATGCCCGCGCCGGATCAAGGGGTGTTCGAACAGCACCCACGAAATCTTGGCAAAGCCATACGTCAAAAGAAACGCAAACAGCGAAACGGCAGCTCCTGGAAGATCGTAAATTCGGGGCAAGGAATGGAGCACTATGCCGTGGGCGAGATGAAGGATTGCAAGGTGAATCAGATACATGCAGTAGGAAAGCTTGCCCATCTCCCGCAAAAAACCTAAACGGAGAAAGGAAGCCCACGCTCCATGGGGCTCCAACAGGCTGAATAGCAGCAGGCCCGTGAATAGCATGGCCAGCAACGTAAATCCGAAGGCGCCCATGGCCAACGTGTAGGGAACAAACATCCACTTAATAAACATCGGGATCGCCGCCGCCAGAACGGCCAGCACAAACAAGAACAAGCGGCGGTTCATTTCGTACCATTGCCGGACGCTTCCATCGCGCCAGTAAATCGCCGCGAGAACCCCAAACGCCAAAGAATCGGCGCGGCATGGCATCCACACGTACATCGAGGTTCCTCCGTTGGGCAAGAAGCGATAGACCAATACGCGCAAGATCGGCGCGGCCACAACCGTTGCGAGTAAAACTTTTTTCAATGCCTCGCCAGACAGGGCCCGGATCAACGGCGGGGACACGAGGTAAAACTGCTCTTCTACTCCCAGCGACCAGCAGGCCGCCAGCCATGTCCAAATCAGCGAACCAAATGGAAGCTGAAGATAGTTTTGTAGAAATAAATAAAACAGAGGAATGGTGTGAAATGCCGAGGACCCAATAGGCATCACACGCGATACCGCTCCTCCGGCTACGGCTGCCACCAGAATAAATAGCGTGACCCAGAGATAATAGATGGGAACGATCCGGTGCAACCTACGCAAGTAAAACACGCTGAAATAATTGCTGGCGCCGCGCGCCTCCAGGAGGATTCCGCCAATAAGAAATCCGGAAAGTACGAAGAACAGGTCAACCCCGGCCCACCCCAGCCGAAAAGCGGACCCAAATCGATAGAGCAAACTTCCAAACGGCCCGTGATTCGAGTCATTCAGGAAATGCAGGCCAAGCACCAAGAGAATTGCCAAGCCTCGCAGCCCGTCAAGCTGCGGAATTCGCGATGCGCCTTTTTCTTCTTCAGCCATGATGAACCGAGCTAAGCAATTCTGAGTCGAGCTATTGTACGAAAGCGGTTAGGGATTGGTAGACGCGGAGCATTTCGTCGACCATTTTTGCGGCGGAGAATTTTTGTTCGATGCGGGCGCGCGCGGCTGTGGCAATTTGTTTGGCTATGAGTGGATTGCGGAGAAGGGTTGCGGCGGAGTTGCAAAGAGAGGTCTGGCTTCCGAGTTCAGCGAGGAGGCCGCTTTTGCCGTGTTCGATGATTTCGCCGAACGCGCATGTCTCAAAGGCTACGGAAGGTACGGCGTAGCTCATGGCGGCCAGGAGCGAGGTGCCCAGGCCCTCGAAGCGGGAGGGGAAAAGGAAGACGTCCAGGGCGGTGTACACCGGCTCCATTGCGGTTACGAAGCCTGCGAAGATTACGGCGTCCCCTAAGCCTAACTGCTTGGTCAGATGCTCGAGCCTGGAGCGGTCTGGGCCGTCGCCAGCCAGGAGCAGTCTGGCTTTGGGAAATTCGCTACGAAGGTCGGCGAGGACGCGAATCAGGAGGTCCTGTCCTTTGTCGGCCAAGAGTACGCCGACACATCCGAGAAGCGGGGAGTCGTCGGTGACGCCCCAGAGGAGGCGTGCTTCGCGCCTTACATCGTTCGGAGGGAGGCGGGGAATTTCGACGCCTTCGTATACGACGGTCATCTTTTCTTTGTTTATGCCGGAAGCTGCCAGACGGTCCGCGACCCAGCGGGAGATGGGAAGGATCCGTGCTGCTGCCTGGTAACGCGAGATCGCGAGGGCACTTTTGCGAATGGGATAGCCGACGCGGCGCGAGATTACGAGAGGGACGCGCCGATGAGTTCTCGCTAGCCAGGTGGCCGTGACGGCGTGAGCTTCGTTGGCATGCACGATATGGAAGCGGCCCGGTGTGGTGAGTTCGGAAATTTTGAGGGTCGCGGAAATCCTGGAGAAACGAGGAGAAATCCGACGGACGTGGATACCCCTGGCTTTTGCGCGATCGCCCAGGGCTGAACCTTCCGGGGAAACCAATTCCGCATGGTGATTTCGCGCCTGAAAGCCTTCCAGCATCAGGAGGGCCTGATTTTGGCCGCCACGCCATTCGGTGTCCAAGTCCACGAGAAGAATATTCACGAATTGGTGGCTCCGGTACCGCGGCCCTTTGAGGCAATCAATTTGCCAAGCTTAGTGTATTTCAAGCGCACGGAGCGGGCGGCCATCTGGGCAATCAAGGCGCCGCGGTAGCCGTCCAAGAAGCCTCCGCGCAGGGCGAAGTTTTGAAACCAGCTCCAGGGCGTGGCGAACCAGACTGCGCCGCGCCAACGGCGCTTGCCATTGGCGAACATCTGCTGTGCGGCGAGGGTGGAATAGCGCTCGACATTGGCCTGGTGTTCGTCGAAGGAATGCACCGTGTAGTGCAGCAGATCGCCGTTCAGGCGGCCGGGCTTGCCTTCAAATCGCAGCGCTTCATGAATGGTGCCGGAGAATTTGGCGGCGTCGCGGCGGTAGAGGCGGCGCTGAAAATCAGGGTACCAGCCGGAGTGTTTGATCCATGCGCCCAGATACCAGGTTTTTCGCGCGACCTCGTAGACGGCATGGTCCGGTTTGCGTTTCTTCCAGTTCAGGAGGGAGGTGTGCAGCAGGCTGCTGAGTTCCTCGTCGGCATCCATGGAGAAAACCCATTCATTGGCTGCTTGTTGGGCCGCAAAGTTTTTTTGCTCCGCATAGTTCGTCCACGGACGGGAGAAAACCGCCGCACCGTGTTCCTTGGCGATTTCGGGTGTACGGTCGGTGCTTCCCGCGTCCACAACTACGACTTCGTCAGCCACACCGGCGAGGGAGGCTAGCGCTCTCGGTAGATTGTGCTCCTCGTTGAGTGTGATCAGGCAGACGGAGATGCGGTTCATCGCAGGTAGGCGAAGAGCTTTGGCTGAGATTCAGTATCTCATAGTCGAGAGGTTTCGTAGGCGAGCGTGGCGGTCGCGTTAAGTGTGGGCAGTGCCGGGCGGGGCCCTTCGAGGCTCAGGATAAACAAGCCCCGCCCCTACAAAGAGGATTCCGGGATGGCGACCACAAAGAGAATCCGGATGGCGAACGGGTGGCGGGGGGCCTTGACGGGCGGACGAGTTTACTTTGGTTGGAAAGAGATGCGCAGGACGGTTTCGCCTATGCGGAATTGGGCGTCGTTGACTAGCATGGCGGCGCGGACGCGTTCTTCCTCGTAAAAGGTGCCGTTGGTGGAGTCCAGATCGCGCAAATTGACGTAGGTGTCGCGTACCTCGATAACGCAGTGATGGCGAGAGACTTCCGGGTCTTGCAGCGCGATGTCCGAGCCTTCGCGTCCGACCACCACACGGGGCTTGGATAGTCGATGCGCGGCGCCTTTGCCGGGGCCGGAAATGATCGTTAAAACGACGGTTTGCGTGGCGGGAAGTCTCGCGCTGTCGTCGTGCTGCAAGAGATTATTCGTGGAACCGGAGCCGTTACCGCGGGCGAATGAAGGCAGCGGGGAGATGACCATGGTCGCGTTTGGATGGCGCCTGGTGTCTACGACCGTCTTCATGCCACATTTTGCGCAGCTAAATTGGACTTTGGGATGGGCGCCCACGTCCGCGTCTCTGAGCACGTGTTCGGTGCCGCAGTGGCTGCAGCCTGCTTGCATGTGTCGAAATTAGCATGTCTGCGGTGCGCCGGCGGGACTGCGCTGGCGGGCTTGTTGCAACGGTAACTGTGATGCGAAGAGCGGGGCGTGGGGAGTATATGGGGCTAAGAGCGCCCGCTACGGAAAGCGGCCGCTACATAGCCGCTAGATGGACTGCTACACGAACGCGATATGCTACGATTGCAAGTTCGGAGTTGGATAGGAGAGCATGCCTTGGCCGAGCATATTTCGCGCAAAGAATTGAAGCAGGACAAGATTCACGACGCCTTTGAGCATGGGGCGGAGGCGGTCTATTCGCACAAGCAGGTGACGCTGGTTGTGGTGTTGATCGTTGCGGTGATTGCGGCGGGATACGCGGGTTGGAGCGTTTACACGGACCGGCAGACGGCGGCGGCTTCCGCGGCTTTCGATACGGCCATGAAGGCGTACACGGGTCGTATTGGCGCGGCGGACCCGGCCGAACCGGGCGAGGCAACATACGCGGATGAAGGGGCGCGGTCTGCGGATGCGGAGCTGAAATTTTCCATGGTGGCCGATAAATATCCGAACACGAGTCCCGGACGGTTGGCGCGCTACTATGCGGCGCTTTGTCTAGAAGACCAGGACCGGCAGAATCAGGCGTTGGAACAATTGAAGAAGATCAGCTCCGGGAGCGATAAGGAGCTTGCGAGCCTGGCGGAATACCAGACCGGGGTCATCTATTTTCGGACGGGAAAGACGGACGACGCGGTCAAGATATTTCGAGCGCTAGCCGACAAGCCGTCGGTGTTTGTGCCGCGTCCGCTGTCGTTGTTGGAATTGGCAGCGGCATTGCGCCAGAGCAATCCGAAGGAATCGGCGAACGTGTACCAGCAGGTGAAGAAAGAATTTCCGGAGTCGGCGATTTCTGAAGAGGCCGACCGCGGTCTGGATACGCTTGCGCCGAAATCCTGAGCTGGCGGTTCGTTTTCGCTCGACGGTAGGGTGCGGGTTCGCGTATCTGAGGCACAGACCCTTCGAGCTTAGGTAAACCCTGAGGAACTCGGGGTAAGCCCTTCGTTCCTCAGGGCGAGCAAGAGTCTGTGCTACTTACCGGGCAATATCCACGGAGTGGCTCATCGAAATAGGTTTCACACTTGCGGCTTGGGCCATGCACGCCGGTCAATCGCGCGGCCGCCGCTATCCAGAACCGTTGCACCGTTACCGCAGTGAATACGCGCGGGACCGCGACCGCATCGTCCATGCGCGGGCCTTCCGGCGCCTGGAAGCCAAGACACAGGTTTTCACGACGCGCTTCTCCGATCATTTTCGTAACCGGCTGACGCATACGATCGAAGTGTCGCAAATCGCGCGTACCGTGGCCTCAGCTTTGGGCTTGAACGCGGAGTTGGTCGAGGCCCTGGCCCTGGTTCACGACATCGGCCACCCACCGTTCGGCCATGCCGGGGAGCGCAAGCTGGACGAGTTGATGCGATTGCACGGCGGAAGCTTCAACCACAATCGGCATGCGCTGCGCATCGTGGAGCAGTTCGAGCAGCGCTATCCGGATTTTCCGGGGTTGAATCTCACGTTCGAGGTGCGCGAAGGCATCATCAAGCATTCGCGGGAATATTCGGCGAAAGACTTCCCTCAATTTGCGGAGTATCTCCTGGATTTGCGGCCGCCGCTGGAGGCGCAACTGATCGATTGCGTGGATGAGATTGCGTACAACACGGCAGACCTCGATGACGCGCGTGAGGCTGAGCTTCTGGACCTGGATGCTTTGTGCGGCGAGGTGCCGATTTTTGGGGAAGCTTACGCCAAAGTGGAGGCGACCTATCCCGCCGCACGCGAAAAACTCAAATTCAACGAAGCGCTTAAGCACGTGCTCGATCAGTTGGTGACCGACTTGATCGAAACGACGAAAGGGCGCGTGCGTGACTCGGGAATCGCTAGCGTGGAGGAACTCCGGCGGCTGCCGAAGCGTATCGCAGGGTTCAGCGATACGTTCGGAGCGCGCAATGCGGAACTCAAGCGGTTCTTGTTTACGAATATTTACGACCGGCCGGAGATCACCGAGGATCGCGACCGTTCGGTGCGCTGCCTCGAGGAGCTTTTTCGCTACTACCTGGCTTCGCCTGGGTCGATGCCGGAACCACACGAAGAGCTGACGCGCACTGACCCACGGCACGTAGTTGTTTGCGATTACATCGCGGGAATGACCGATCAATTTCTGCTGCGACAATATCAACAGCATCTCAGTTCAGACGCGGATGCCGTCAATGCGTCCGCGTAGGACGAGTCGCGTGAATCAGAGTGGCGAATGTTCCGCGGCGCGACCGGAGGTAGGTACAATGCTGTGGCGAGTTCTACGCGATTCGCATTTTCCGAGGAAGTGACTGTGTTCAAGGCCCTGGCGAAATCACTTTCCACGACACAGGCACGGATGCTCGTTCTCTTTTTGGCTAGCCTGGCCAGCGTTGGGCGCGCGTCCGGGCAAGTATCGTCCCTTCTGCCCACAGCAAAGCCTGCGCCATCGCAACCTGCGAATCCCACGGACCCACTTGGGCGTGATACCCCTCGGGGGACAGTGGTCGGATTTGTCCGCGCTGCGCAGGACGAGAGCGAACGAGCCATCGAGTATTTCCAGCCCGCGCCGAAAGGGCGGCGGCAGACTCCCGCGGAAGAGCAGGAACTTGCCACGCAGCTGGTCACCGTCTTGAATGCGAGATTTTCGGCGTCCGCGCTCGGATCGATCAGCAACGATCCGGAAGGGCGCGGTGACGATCAACAGCCGCGCGATGAGATCAAGGTCGGCGGAACGCACGGATTGAGCGAATCGTTTCCCATTACACTGATTCGTCTCCAGGACGCGCGCGGCGTAAAACTCTGGTTCATTTCGCGGCAAACACTGGATCAGGTACCTGAGGTCTACGACTCCCTGCAGTTTCCTCAATTGGAAAAACATCTGCCCGCCTATCTGGTCAGGAACCGTCCGCTGGGTATGCCGGCCTGGCAATGGATCGCGGTCGTTCTGTTGGCACCTGTCGCCATGATATTCGGTTGGGCGCTGGCGCTACTGATACGGACCGTCTGGCAGCTGGCGCGACGCGTTCGCGGGCTTAGTCCCCTTCCGCCACAGCCGATTCGGCGCTTTGGCCCGGGTGCCATGCTGCTGGCGGTGATCATTCACTACTGGTTCGTCTTCAAGATCGGGACTTCGCTGCTGTACCGCCAATACTATGGGCGGGTCATCCTGGTGCTGTTGGCGTTTGCGGTGTACTGGGCGGTCTTGCAGGTAACGCATTGGGTGTTCCGAGGAATTGCGTTACGCCTAACGGAGAGAGGCAGATTGGCGGAGCGCTCGCTGGTGTCGCTGACACGTCGCGTCCTGGATGTAATGATTTTTGTGGCGATCGCGTTGATTGTCTTAACCTGGATGGACGTCAATGTGACGGCGGCGCTTGCGGGTCTTGGCATCGGCGGCTTGGCGATCGGCCTTGGCGCGCAGAAGACCTTTGAAAATTTGCTGGGCGGCATTTCCATCCTGACCGACAAGGCGATTGTTGTGGGGGACTCCTGCAAAATCGGCGATCGTGCCGGGACGGTAGAGGATATTGGACTTCGCTCGACGAAAATGCGCACGGAGGATCGCACGGTGGTATCTATCCCCAACGGCACCGTGGCGACCGCTACCCTCGAGAATTTTCGCTACCGCGACAAGATTCTTTGCAAGCAGACGATCCGTTTGCGGTATGACCTCTCACCAGATCACTTGCGTTACGTTCTGGAGCAACTACGCGAAGTCCTAGATCAGCATGCGAAGGTCGAAGAATCGACAGCGCGCGTGCGGGTGATGCGGTTCGGGGAAAACGCGATTGAAGTGGAACTCTACGCCTATATTCTGGAGCGCGACTACGCTACATTTCTGGCGACGCAGGAAGATTTGTTGTTGCAGGTGATGGAAACGCTGGAGCGGACCGGCGGGGCAGTGGCGCTGCCGTCGCAAACGACTATGGTCACGCAGGATGCCTGGGTGGATCCGGAAAAAGCGGATGCGGCGCAACGGGCGATGGGAAAAAGCCGTAGCCTTGGTGAGGCTGATCCCGGACGGCCGGAATTAAGGGCTGACGGCGGCGCTAAGAAGTCTTGAGGATTTCGTTTCCATTTTCAAACTGATCGGATCGTACCGGCCCTGCCGATAATGCATACGGGGAAGCCCTTAGAAAATCGTACGAGGCGCGTGCAAGAAATAATCATCTTCCTCTAACCTTAGAAATGTTTCTCACCTCCTCAGATCGCCGTAATACTCTCAAAAACTGCAAGTTATGCGTCTTGCGCGGTAAGCAGAGCCTGCTGCGAACAATGGCATGCCGTTTGCACAACGTGAGAGCGTCGTTCCCGGGCCTACCGAAATGCTCTTCAGTCTATGGAGGGCTTACGGAGGATGCGATGAGTCCGACGGCAGCAGTCGACACTCAAGTATGCGAGACCTACGAGGGCTTGCTCGAAGAGTGCGAAACCGCGCGCAGAGAATGGAACGAGCGGCGGGCGGAAATTTCCGAACTCGGTTTGCGTGGAAAAGGAATCGACGATGAGCTTCGGTGGTTGCAAGCGAGATTTGCTAAATCCTACGCGATGGCTCGCAATCACTTACACGATTGCAGCCGCTGTCAACCTGCGGGAGGAGCTGACCACGCTGCTGGTGATGAAAGCCATGGTCACCTCTTCTCTCGATACCGTGACTCGTCTTTTTCAAGCACAGAGTTCTCTGCCACCTAAGATCACTTCCGCGTTTATTTCGTGAACGTTTATTTCGTGGAACTGTAGACCGGACCGGTTCATTGCGCTGCAAAGGTGTCGCACGCGTCGATCGAGCCGCTGTCGAGTCCCTTGCTGAACCAGAACATGCGCTGCTGCGACGTGCCGTGAGTGAAGGAGTCCGGCGAGACGTGGCCGGTGGACATTTTCTGCAGACGGTCATCGCCTACTGCGGCAGCCGCGCCTAGCGCGGATTCGACGTCGCCTTTTTCGAGAAGTCCTCGCTGCTGCGTGGAATGCGCCCAGATGCCCGCGAAGCAGTCCGCTTGGAGTTCGAGGCGCACGGAAGCGGAATTTGCACCATGCATGCTGCCTTGCTGCGTTTTTTGTTCAATACCGAGAATATTTTGAACGTGATGTCCAATTTCATGGGCCAGGACGTATGCCTGAGCGAACTCACCTGGCGCGCCAAAGCGTCGCTTCAGCTCATCGTAGAAACCTAAATCGATGTAGACCCGTTCATCGCCCGGGCAATAGAAAGGGCCCGTGGCCGACTGTGCGCCGCCGCAGGCGGATTGAGTGTAGTCGCGGAACAGTACAAGTTTGGCGTGGTGGTAAGGGCGGCCGGTTTGTTGCGGGAGAATCTGCGTCCAGGTGTTCTGCGTATCATCGAGCACGAACGAGACGAACTGAACCAGGGGCTTTTCGGAAGCGTCGCGCGCCGGGTCGGGCTGGCTGACGGTTGTCGGCCCCGGACCGCCTCCGCCGCCAAGCAGCGCAAAGAAATTCTGCCGGAAGATGAGGCTAAGCACCAGCAGGACGAGCGCGCCGCCAATTCCGAGGTGCATCCCGCCGAACTGAAACCCTCCGCCTCCACCGCCGGAATCGTCGCGACGATCTTCAATGTCCTGGCTTTCGCCACCGGGTGTCCAGCGCATGTTGTTCTCCTCGGTGCTGGGAAACCGAAATGGTAGCACCTGGAGAAGCGGGAGGAAACGCACGGAAGCGCACAATGGGATTGCTGAGGAACGTGGCCGCACTTCAGCACTTGCGCTGGCGTTGCTTACGCGCGTTGGTCCCGGCGCGCGCGGGAGATCTCAGGGCTTGGTTTGCGAGGGCAGAACCTTTATGCCCGTCGGCGTGAAATCGAAGCGCACCAGCCATTCACTAGGTACGCGCTGGTCCGCGACCTTTGCCGGAGCGAAATCCCAGTGCTTGGCGGCCTGAACGGCAGCGTCGCCGAAAAACCTGCTGGGACTGGAAGCCGGCTCGGCCCCAGTAACGGTGCCCGACGCATCGACATGAACTTTTACAATGACGCGCACGGTGCCGTGGATTGTACTTCTGGATTTGGCCGAGACCTCGGGAAGCGCCTGATTCAGAACCTCGCCTTGGGTAACTGCTCCCGCGGGCGCACCGGCTGTTGCTTTCGCCGGGTCTATGGAAATCGGTTCGGAATGAACAGCCGCGGACGAGTTAGCGGCAGTCGAGCCGGCACCAGAATCCGAGGCGGGGTCCTTCTTGAATAATTGCCTTTCGCTGGCGGCCTTCAGCGAATCCTGTGATGAACCCTCCGAAGGCTGAAGTGCCGAGCGTTGTGGGAGTCCTTGCAACGCGGGGTCAGATGCCGGCGTAGTTTTTTTCTGTGGCGATTTCGGCTCTGGCTGGGACGTAGGAGTCAGCGGCGACGCAGGCCGCACCGCGGGATGACTCGGGGCAGACGTCATGTCCGGCTCACTCTGATGATCGCGGAGTCTCGGGATGGCGAGCATGGCGCCGAGCGTTAGCGCTACCAGGACAACGACTACGACGTAGTAAGAGCGGTACGACGCGCGTTTTCCTGCGACCGACTGGCTTTCGAGCACGTGTTGCCTTGACGGATGCAGCGGGGAAATGGTCGAGAGTGGAACGGACAACGGGTCGACAGAAGCAGCGGGTTTCGTTGGCCCCGCAGTCTCGGACTCCGCCGCGACGGACGCAATCCGTGATGGCTTGACCGCCGCAGGCTTGATGGGATCCGGTATGGCGGGCGCGGAAACTTTGGGTGCGCGCGGATTGAGCCGTGCAGATATTTCCGCAACAGTCCACCGGCTCTGTGGATCGCGCCGCAAACTGTGCCGCGCAATATCCAAGAAAGGCTGTGGCACGGAATCTGAGACTTTTAATTCCTCTTGGTCCTTTTGCTCCGGCAAATGTTGCGTCAACGTTTCAATCAGCGTCACTCCGAGCGACCAGACGTCCCCCGCCGGTGAACCAGCGGCCACTCCCTCGGGCGCCGTGTAAGCGTCGGTCTTTCCGAGAAGGATCTGAGGCTCTCCGATGCGCGACAGGGAGTCGCTGGAAAGTTTCAGCTGGTCATCGATCGCAAGAATATTTCCGGGCCTGATGCGGCCGTGTACGAAGCCCTTTCCATGCAGATGCGTCAAGGTTTCGACGAAGGGTTCCAGCATGTCGCGTGTTTCCGCGGGCGAGAGAGCGCGTTCCGGAAGGAATTGCGCCAGGTTTTCCGGAGCATTCTCCATCACGACATACAGCAGATCCATTCCTGCCAGGTGGCAGCGGCCACTTTCAAACAGACGAATCAGATTCGGATGGGAAATGTCCGCCGCCTGCTTCCAGCGAGCCAGTTGGATCTCGGCGGTCGCAGGGTCCGCCTGAACGAATTTGATCGCGGCTTGTTCCGATTTGTTTTTTCCACGCTGCGTCAAGAAGACCACGCTGTGGTCAGAGCCGCCCAAGTGTTCGAGCAGCGTAAACTCCCCGTCGATAATCTGGCCTTCGCAATCTTTCCAGCTATCGGACATCGTGCACCCCCCGTCCGTTCACAAAGAGCAAGCACCATCATACTCTCGCAACCGGATTGGCAATCCTGTACGGAGGTTCAGGTCGACATTTGGTTACGGGGCCGGATTGGGGCCCGGAGCATCGAGAATCTGCTAGGCGCGGTGGCGAGCGGAGCCGCTGACAAAGCGGTTGCCGCGCTCGTAAAACCGCAGCAGCCGATGCGCTGCGCGGGTAATGCCGATGCGCTGGCTGATTCCTAACCGGGAAGTCAAAGACTTACCGCTGACGCTCGGGTTATGCAGTCGGGAGAGTGCCCCGAGCCAAAGAGGTCCCGGAGCGCAGAGATCGACGCCATCGACCCGCCGGTCGATTTGGAGTGCGGAGGCCAGGCGGCCGGGTCCGCGGGTGAGATCGAGGAGGCGGGTGGTCGCTCGGTTCTGCTCCATCTGGTGGATGCCATCGATGGGCTCCAGCGCGCGGATCAGGACGCCGCCCCCTACTCCGGGAATTTCGCTCGTGACATTGAGCATAAAATGATTGCCGTAGCTAAAATAGACGTAGGCATGGCCGCGTCGCAGAAACATCGATTGATTGCGCGGCGTCGGCCCTCGAAAGTGATGGGCGGCGGGATCGCGCGGGGGATAGGCTTCGGTTTCGACGATGCGCCCAGCCATTCTGCCCGAAGGAAGCTCGCGAACGATGATCTTGCCGATCAGGAAGCGCGCGAGCGCGATGGTTCCGGCCGGCAGTTCGCTGCGTCGCAGGCGCCGGATCAGAACTGGCTTGGAAGGGTAAGGACTGACTGTGGCTTTTTTGGCAATGCCGTGTGGACGGGCGCTCACGGCGTCCATTTTACCGAATTCGCGTAAGTGTAGATGCCCGGCGTAACTCCATGGAGTACTGTATTTCCGGTACGCTCGGAAGATGCTTCAATTTTGGGGCAGCGGAGCGAAGGGGTGTAAACTGGAGGCAAGGCTGTCGGGGTTTGCCGCGGAACGACGAAAGCCCTAAAATTGATTCCTAAGCGCTGGAGGTATAGATTTCCACAGATGGAGGCAAAAGTCCCGATTCGATCTCTTCTGGAGGAAAATTATCAATGTCAGATCAGGTCTGGTCGGATAGAATTAAGGGCTGTGCCTGCTGCGCCAATAGGCAAAGATTATCTGCCCCCCTCTTGCCTTCGCCTGCGCAGTCGTTAAGGCGGAACTAAAGTGGAAGCGACAAGACAAGATAAGCGCTCGATCGTACGCAGACGAACTCAACAACTCGTGTACTTGGAGCTCGGGAAAGAGAACGGCGGCGTCATGCTGAACCTTTCCGAGCATGGTTGCGGATTTCAGGCCATTACACCGGTGAAGTGCGGCGAGACGCGTTTCGGTTTCCAGATTAACGGGGGGCGCCGAATAGCGGGCGACGCTGAGGTAGTCTGGGCGGATGAGGCCGGAGTCATGGGCGGCCTGCGATTTTTGAATCTCCCTGCGGAAGCACATCGGGAGATCCGCCTGTGGTTGGAGGAAACCAACGCTCCGGTGGAACATGGGTTCGTACCAGCCGCAGCAGCCGCATTTGAGGGTGGTGCGCGGCGTTCGCGCGCAGTGGGCGCCGAAGAGGCCCCCGCACCAATGGCGAATGCGCGCGTGGCAGTGGAGGAGCCGCCCGTGCAGCCAGCGTGGGCGAATTTGCGGGCTAGCACCTACCCGCCGATCGACGACGGGCGATACGGATCGCCTTACCTGGGCGATCACCACGCAGCATTTGGAAATCCACATCGCAAGTCCGCCGCAGTCTGGCGCGGAATCGCCCTGATAACGACACTGGTCGCGCTGGCGGTACTGGTGATCATGTATCAGCACGATGTTGGAACATCTCTAATTTGGCTGGGAGAGACACTCACGGGGAAGGCCAAAGCATCCGCGGTCGCACCCGAAAAGCAGCAGCCTGCTTCGACTTCGCCGACCACCGCCCCCGACGGCAGTGTAGGCAGCCCCGCTGCGAACTCTGAGGTCGAGAAGAATGCGGCGACCCAGGTTCCCGACGATGCCAGTTTGCCACCGAAGAAAGACCCGGATACCGCGCTTGGCAACCCTCCAGCCGACATCGCACCAGCCGCAGGTAGCGTAACCAGCGATCGCCCCGTGTCTGTGCTCGAGCGCCAGGGGTCTGCGCAGAAGGCGGAACCCGTCTGGAACGAAGGGGATAGCGTCGATTCTCTGTGGGGCGCGGTCCAAAGTGGCTCGGTTTCTGCGGAAGTCTCCCTGGCGGAGCGTTTCGCCCGAGGAGAAGGCGTAAACAAGAATTGCGATCAAGCCAAGGTGCTGATGAAGGCCGCTGCCGACCGCGGTAACCGCGAGGCTCGTCTCCGGCTCTACCAAATGGAGACCGGAGGGTGCCGGTAGTCCCCGTTTATCGGAAGGGAACCTAATCTTGCGACAAACCCTGCGCTTCCTTGACTTGGCGGCCAACCCCCTCAATAATGAGGAGACATGAGTGTTCGCGCCGGAGGCGCTGAAGACATGTTCCTTGACATCAAGGACCTTGCCGTCCGGAAACAGATTATCCGGAAGAGTTACGCGCCCGGCAACATCGACTACCAGACCGCGGAAATGAAGCAGATCGATCCGCTGGAAGTGAATGCCACCGCGGAGCTGCTCGAAGGGCAGATTCGCGTCGCGGGCGATATCGCAACGAAGGTCGAGTTAGTGTGCGCTCGATGCCTGGAGCCCGTTGTGGACGAGGTGCACCGCTCATTCGATCTCTTTTACAGCCCGCTGCCCAAGGGCGAAAAGCCGGAAGAAGCGCGGCTTAAAGAGGATGACGCGGAGATTGGTTTTTTTGAAGGAGAAGGTCTCTTTTTGGCCGATGTGTTGCGGGAACAGGTGTTGTTGGCGCTGCCGATGAAAGTGATTTGCCGGAGCGATTGCCGCGGCCTATGCCCGAGTTGCGGTGCGAACTTGAACCACGAAGAGTGTCGCTGTGAGACGCACGCGGCAGACCCGCGATTGGCTCCCCTCGCGCGCCTGAAGCAGGACTGGCTGAAAAAACAATAGGTTTCAGGGCCGAAAGCCCATACAATCCGGCCAAGTTGGCTGGGAACGAGGAGTATTGCTATGCCTAATCCAAAACGACGGCATTCGAAAAGACGCACAAGCACGCGGCGGGCGCACGATTTCTTGGAAAAGCCGGCGCTGGCTAAATGCCCGAATTGCCACGAAATGAAGCAGCCGCACCAGGTTTGCCCCCATTGCGGCTACTACAAGGGCAAAGCGGTTCAAGACGTGTCGGCCTGACGAGACGTTCGTATCGACGTGAGCGAGAGCCTTTCTACCGGTAATTTTTCCGGAATTGCCTGATCGAAGCCCCCCATGATCACAATTGCGGTTGATGCCATGGGCGGAGACCATGCTCCCCGCCCCGAAGTTGAAGGGAGTGTGCTAGCCGCGCGAGAGTACGGCGTGCGCATTCTGCTTGTAGGGCAGCCGAATGTGGTTCGAGCGGAACTGGCGAGGCATGCCGAGCCGAACTTGCCGATCGAAGTTGTGCCGGCGAGCGAAGTGATCACCATGGACGATCACCCAGCGCAGGCGTTTCGCCGGAAGAAAGACAGTTCGGTGCATGTGGCCGCGCGATTGGTGCGAGAGACTAAGGCGGATGGTCTGGTGAGCGCTGGCAACACCGGCGCGGTCATGACCGTTTCGCGTTTCTTGCTCGGGACTTTGGAGTCGGTGGATCGCGTTGCATTGGCGGCGCCGTTCCCGAATGCCAAAGGCGGCGTTTCTGTATTACTGGATGTTGGCGCAAACGTGGATTCGAAGCCTGAGCATCTGGTGCAGTTTGCGGTGATGGGCGAGATTTATTACCGCGCGACGTTTGGACATAGGCGTCCTCGCGTTGGGTTGTTGTCGGTGGGCGAGGAAGATATTAAGGGCAATGAGTTGACGCGGGAAGTGAACATTCGCTTGAAGAAAAGCCCGGTTCATTTTGTGGGCAACGTCGAAGGCGGCGATTTGTTTTCCGGCGACGTGGACGTGATCGTATGCGACGGATTCGTGGGGAACATCGCGCTGAAGATTTGCGAAGGTCTGGCGTTGCAGATTTTTGAAGTGCTGAAGAAGTCGCTAAAGAGTTCGCTGGTGTCGCAAGTTGGGGCGATGTTGTCGCAAGGCGCGTTTAAAGGCTTGAAGAAGAAAATCGACTACGCCGAATCCGGTGGTGCGCCACTGTTGGGTGTCCGCGGAGTATGCGTGATCGGGCACGGGCGGTCCAATGCCAACGCCGTCAAGAACGCGATCCGCGTGGCCGCGGGCCTTGCGCGCGCGCATATGAACGAAAAGATTGAACAAGGACTCTCAGCCGCCGGCGTGCATCCCGAACGAATCGTGACGCGCGCATAGATCAGGGTATGTAGGCGCCGGGCTTTAGCCCGGCCACGCCAAACATGGCCGTGGGAGTGTTTTAGTCAGGGAAGAAGGAATGACGATGGGCAAAACGGCATTTGTGTTTCCGGGTCAGGCTTCGCAATATCCCGGAATGGGCAAGGAACTCGCGGACAAATATCCGATGGCACGAGCCGTCTTTGAGGAAGCCGACAAGGCGCTGGGGTTTTCGATTTCGAATCTGTGTTTTTCCGGGTCGGAAGAAGATTTGAAACAGACCGCCAACACCCAGCCGGCAATTCTTACGTGCTCGGTGGCGATCTACCGGATTCTGGAAGAGAAGGGAATCACGCCGGACTTTGTGGCCGGCCATAGCCTGGGTGAATATTCGGCGCTGGTGGCCGCGAAATCGCTAAAGTTTTCCGATGCTGTAAAAATCGTACACAAGCGCGGGAAGTACATGCAGGAAGCTGTGCCTGCTGGATTGGGAGCTATGGCGGCCATCATGGGGCTGTCGCATGCCGTGGTCATGGATGCGTGCAAGCGCGCCGCGGAGGGTCAAGTGTGCTCGCCCGCGAACCTGAATTCGCCGGAGCAGACTGTTATTTCTGGGCACGCGGAGGCTGTGAAGCGCGCCGTGGAAATTGCGTCGCAGCTGGGAGCGAAGCGCGCAGTGATTCTGCCGGTGTCGGCGCCATTTCATTGCGCGTTGATGATGCCCGCTCAGGAAAGACTGGAGAAGGATCTGCGCAAGACGGAATTCGCAGCGCTGCGATTCCCACTGGTGACCAACGTAGATGCGGACACCGAAACGAGCGGCGATGAAGCTCGCGACGCATTGATCCGTCAGGTGACTATGCCCGTACGGTGGGAAGAATCTGTGCGCGAATTGATCGAAGAGGGTGTGAACACCTTCGTCGAAGTCGGTCCGAGCCGCGTGCTCACCGGTTTGCTGCGTCAGATCGAACGCTCGGTCGGCACGCTGAATGTTGAAGACGAAAAGAGCCTCGCGACGGCAGTTGAGAAGTTAGGCCAGTCACGCGAAGACGCGGCGTGAAGTAGCACAGGCACTCTTGCCTGTGCCCGCGTACTGAACGAGGAAGTCTCTTTCCAAGCAAGTTGTGTGAACGAAGGGACTAAAAGTGTTCAGCTTGAAAGACAAAGTTGCTGTAGTCACCGGAGCATCCCAAGGGATCGGTCGTGACACGGCCTTAGCACTGGCGCAAGCAGGCGCAAAGGTTGCTGTAGCAGCGCGGAGTGAAGAGAAACTAGCCGCGCTGGTGACCGAAATCGAGGCAGCGGGCGGCACTGCATTAGCCGTGAAAATGGACGTGGCCGATGCCGACCAAGTGAAAGCCGGATTCAAGCAAGTGATTGAGAAATTCGGCCGACTCGACATCCTGGTGAATAATGCCGCAATCACCCGCGACGGCCTATCGATGCGCATGAAGCAAGATGACTGGGAAGCGGTCCTGAAAACCAATTTGACCGGCGCGCACCTCTGCATTCAACAAGCTCTCTCTTCAATGATGCGAGTCCGCGCGGGCCGCATCATCAACATCAGTTCTGTGGTGGCTCAGTCCGGCAACGCCGGACAGGCAAACTACGTGGCAGCCAAAGCCGGCCTGATCGGTCTCACAAAGGCCATAGCCATCGAAATCGCCTCGCGCAACATCACGGTGAACGCGGTGGCACCAGGCTTCATCGAAACGCCGATGACCGATGTCCTGGCGGACAAAGTGAAAGAAGAGTTAAAGACGCGAATCCCGCTGGGCAGGATGGGTTCTGCGCGCGAAGTGGCCGCCGCCATCGTGTTTTTGGCCAGCGACGAAGCCGGCTACATCACCGGCCATGTGTTAAACGTAAACGGCGGCATGCATTTGGCGTAGGAGCACTTTCCAGCTAAAGATTGCAGCGCCGAAGTTGACCTTGCGCTGGGGCGTAACTAGAATGGGCAGGTTATACTTACAGGGCTGAAAGCAGTGTGCGTACGGTAGCGTAAGGCCGAGCGGTTTGAACTCATTCTCAGCATGAACCGGCACGACGAACGCAAATCGCGGAGGATATAGGAATGGCCAGCGTTGAAGAGCGCGTAAAGCAGATCATTGTCGAGCAGCTCGGCGTGGACGAAGCGGAAGTCACACCAACGGCATCCTTCGTTGACGACCTGGGCGCCGATTCGCTGGACCAGGTGGAATTGGTCATGGCGTTTGAAGAAGCCTTTGGCATCGAAGTGCCCGACGAAGACGCCGAGAAGATGACGACGGTGAAAGATGCCGTCGAATATATCGACAAACACTCCAAAGGGAAGTAAGAATCCGCTGAGTATTACCACCTCATCCGGGAGCACGAAGCTTTGACTCGCCGCGTTGTTGTAACGGGCGTCGGACTCGTCTGCGCGCTGGGAATTGGCACGGACGAATGCTGGAAGAATCTGGTCGCCGGGCAGAGCGGCATCGGAAACATCACGCTTTTTGACGCCACCGGGTTCGATTGCACCATCGCCGGCGAAGTGAAAAACTTCGATCCCTTCCGCTGGATCGAGAAAAAAGAACTCAAGAAAATGGGCCGGTTCATCCAGATCGCTCTGGCTGGCGCGGATTTCGCCGTCAAGATGGCGAACTGGACCAAGGAAACCGAAGCCGACCTCGACGAAGTCGGCGTCTACATTTCCTCCGGCATCGGCGGTTTCGACATCATTGAGCGCGAACACTGGAAACTGGTGCAAGGCGGCCCGGGGAAAATCTCGCCGTTCTTTATTCCTTCTGCAATCGTGAATCTCGCGTCGGGACACGTTTCGATCCGGTACGGCGCGCGCGGCCCTAATTCTGCAACCGCCACGGCCTGCTCCGCTTCCGCGCATGCGATCGGAGATTCCTTCAAAATTATCGAGCGCGGCGCTGCAGAAATGATGATTTGCGGCGGCACCGAAGCCACCATCACGCCGATGGGTGTCGGCGGATTCGCTTCCATGAAGGCGCTCTCCACACGCAACGACGATCCCGCGCACGCCAGCCGCCCGTTTGACGCGCAACGCGATGGCTTCGTTGTCGGTGAAGGCGCAGGCATCATCATCCTGGAATCGCTCGAACATGCGCAAAAGCGCAACGCCCCGATCCTCGCGGAAATCGTCGGCTATGGCATGTCCGGCGATGCTTATCACATCACGCAGCCCGCGGAAAATGGCGACGGCGCTTACCGCGTCATGCGCGCCGCGCTGAAAGACGCGAAACTTTCCCCAGACGACATCAGCTACGTCAACGCTCACGGAACTTCCACGCCGATCGGTGACACGCTGGAAACCATTGCTGTAAAACGTGTCTTCGGTGATCGCGCCAAGAAGATGCCGGTCAGTTCGACGAAATCAATGACCGGCCACCTGCTCGGCGGCGCCGGTGGACTAGAAGGTGGTATCTGCGTCCTGGCGTTGCGCGACCAGATCGTGCCGCCCACCATCAACCAGGAAACACCGGACCCCAATTGCGATCTCGACTACGTTCCCAATGTCGCCCGCAAGACGGAAGTGGAGTACGCGCTGTCGAATTCCTTCGGCTTCGGCGGTACCAATGCTGCCCTGATTTTCAAGCGGTGGGCAGGCAAGTAAGCGATCGCCGACCTGCGCCGCCTCTCTCTGAGAGGGCGGGTGTGATGTCCCAGGACATAAGTCACACGGATTAGGATGAGCCGCCAGGGGGCGGCACATGCGAGGAGTGGCTTATTCGGTGGCAGAGCGAGAACTGTTGATGAAGTTTCATATCCAGGGGCGTTCCTGGAAAGCGTTGAGCGCGGAGACCGGCATTCGCAGAGAAGTGCTCTCGCGTTGGTGGAACCGCTATCAGGAACAGGGACGAGCGGGGCTCGAGCCCCGCTCGCGACGGCCGGCACACTCGCCGCACCGCTTGAGGCCCCCGATCCAGCAGCAGATTTTGCAGCTGCGAGATCGCGGCTGGGGACCGGCACGAATCGCTTGGGCGCTGCACATTGGGCATAGCAGCGTACATCGAGTGTTGTCTACCCATGGCCGGAACCGTTTGCGCCAGCCGCAGCTGCGGGTGTTCCGTCGCTATGAGAAGAGTCGTCCTGGGGAGTTGCTGCACTTGGATCTGAAATATCTCTATCGTTGGGTAAACTGCTCGCGGGAATACGCTTATGCAGCGGTGGACGACTTCAGCCGCGAAGCAGTGGCGTGCATCCGCCCCAAGCGCTCCAGTCCCGATGCGGTTTCCTTCCTGGAAGAAGTGGTACGGGCTTTGCCGTACCGCGTTGAGGCGGTCATGACCGACAACGACCTGATCTTTTCGATGCGCTACGCCTATAATCCCGAACGGCAAACCCGCTTTCAGCAAGCCTGCAAAAGTCTTGGGATTGCGCATTGGCTGACCAAGCCTTGCCATCCGCAATCGAACGGGAAAGTGGAGCGCTTCTTCCGCACCTTGGATGAAGAATGCTTTCTGGTGCGCGATCCAGGCTGCTCGGAGCTGCGCATCCGCGACCTGCAAGAGTTTGTGTGGTATTACAACCATCAGCGGCCTCATCTCAGCTTGCAAGGTCTAACGCCAATTCAACGGCGCCAGGCCTACTTCCAGCAGCTGCCGATGTGACTTATGTCCTGGGACAATACAGGCGGGGTTTAGA
>Ga0185299_10002322_pt1 | contig 29957 bp, 25 predicted proteins | sample PaiPotPPA55metaG_FD_128002 | JGI IMG/M metagenome (GOLD analysis project Ga0185299, IMG submission 128002) | Iron sulfur acid spring bacterial and archeal communities from Banff, Canada, to study Microbial Dark Matter (Phase II) - Paint Pots PPA... ...
GCGCGGCGTCAGGACCTGGTAGAAAAACTTCTGGCATCGTTTGGGGGGGAATGACTGAGATGACGGTACTGACAAAAGCTCCGGAGAGCCAGTTTGCATATGTGGTGCTGGCGGCGCGGCGCGCGAGACAGATCATGGCTGGCGCACCACCGCTGGTGGAAAATCCGAGAACGCAAAAAGCGACGCGAATCGCGGTGGAAGAGCTCGATCATAGTTTGCTCGAGTACGATTTCGTGGAGCCGGATTCGATCGACGAGGATAAGGACGGCAACAAGCGCCGTAAGTAACGCGGCGCTACCAGGGACGCCATGCGAATCACGATGGGTGTGACCGGGGGAGTCGCGGCTTACAAAGCTGCGGAACTGGTGCGCCTGTTGCAGCAAGATGGATTTACCGTTGAAGTAGTGATGACTCGGGGGGCGCGGGAATTTATTACCCCGCTGACCTTCGCGGCTTTAACCGGGCAAAAAGTAATTACCGACCTGTTTGGCAACACTGAGAATGAAGCGAATCTGGAGAGCGCCATCGAGCACATTGCGGTGGCGCAGCGTACCGACTTGTTGCTGGTTGCTCCCGCAACTGCCGACATCATTGCTAAATTCGCGCGCGGGATTGCCGATGATTTCTTGAGTACTTTGTATTTGGCGTCGACTGCGCCGGTGGTGGTGGCTCCGGCAATGAACGTGAATATGTGGAATCATCCGGCGACGCAGGAAAATATTGCGAAGCTGCGAGAACGCGGCGTGAATGTTGTGCAGCCTGATGAAGGTTACCTGGCTTGCGGAATGGTGGGGGCTGGAAGGCTGGCGGGGCACGCGGAAATTTTGGCGGCGGTGCGCGCGACCTTGCATACGAATAAAGATTTAGCCGGCGAGGCGGTGTTGGTTACCGCGGGACCAACCTGCGAAGACCTTGACCCGGTGCGTTATTTGACGAACCGCTCTTCCGGGAAGATGGGCTACGCATTGGCGGAAGCAGCGGCACGGCGCGGTGCCAAGGTGATTCTGGTCAGCGGGCCTACGGCGCTGGAAACGCCAGCTGGTGTTCGCCGTGTTGACGTGCGCACCGCCGAGCAGATGCATGAAGCCGTGACGAATGAGTTTGCGACATGCTCGATTGGGATCTTTGCCGCTGCAGTGGCTGATTACCGGCCTGCGGAAAAGCATGCCGAGAAAGTCAAGAAGACCGATGGTAATTTAACGCTGCAATTAGAACCGACCGTGGATATCTTGCAGGAGATGGCCAACGCGAAGGGCGACAAGTTTATAGTTGGATTTGCAGCGGAGACTGCTGACGTAGGGCAAAACGCGCGCAAGAAAATGGCCGCGAAGAATTTGGATCTAATCGTGGCGAACGATGTTACCGCGGAGGGCGCGGGGTTCGACCACGATACGAATGTCGTTTCGTTGCACTACCGGGATGGGCGGGACGTGGCATTGCCGAAGATGAGCAAGGCCGAAGTGGCTCAACGCGTGCTGGACGAAATTGTTCGGCTGCGGGGGACGTCGCGAAGCAAGCCTGCCAAGCGTCTGTCGGTGGTCTGATTCCCACTATGACCGGCCGCCTCCCTGATAAACTTCAAGAAAAACTTTCTTTGCGACTGCGATATTACGAAGATATCGGCATTCGGGAATTTTTCCGCAACCGAATCGCTCCAGCAGGTCTAGAGCCTCCACTCGAACAAGCCGTGTCACAGACCGTCGTCAGCATGACCTCGCTCACCTATGAAAGCGCCAAAACGATGAATGAACCACCCGCACAGCTGCGGCCGCTAACCGCGATACCCAAAATTGGCGAAAGCACGCTTCAGACTATTCGCGAAGACATTGGAGATTGCATACGGTGCAAGCTGCATAAGGGGCGCACTAAAATTGTTTTTGGCGATGGGCATCCCCACGCGAAATTGCTTTTCATCGGGGAAGGTCCGGGGCGCGATGAAGATTTGCAGGGGCTGCCGTTCGTTGGGCGCGCCGGGAAACTGCTTACGCAGATGATAGAGGCCATGGGGCTGCGGCGCAGCGATGTGTACATATGCAACGTGGTGAAGTGCCGCCCGCCGGAGAATCGCGCGCCTGAAAAGGATGAAGTGGAGGCGTGCTCGCCATTTCTATTTCGGCAAATTGATTTGGTTGCTCCCCAAGTAATCGTTTGTCTCGGCAGCATTGCGGCGCAGACCATACTCGAGACCACGAGGGGAATATCGCAGTTTCGCGGGCAGTGGCTTGAGTTTCGCGGGAGGAAGTTGATGGCCACGTATCATCCCGCTTATTTGCTGCGCAATCCTGCGGCGAAAAGCGAAGTCTGGAAGGATTTGCAAAAGGTGATGGCCGAGCTGGGACTCGAAGTCAAGAAAAAGTCTGCTCAGACACCAGCTTGATCGTTGAAATAGAACCTCTCACAAAAATTCAGTCCAGCATCCTGCTACGCACCTGGCGATGAGAAACTAACCACATGGGAATTCTGCTGGGCCTGCTCACCGCCGTGACCTGGGGCGGGTCTGATTTTCTTGCGCGATTTGCAACCCACCGTATCGGCACACTTCGGTCCATGTTTTACATGCAAGCCACCGGGCTGGTGTTGCTCAGTATTTGTCTGCCGTGGCTGGGCGGTTGGGGACACTTGCATGACGGATCCGGGTGGCAGCCGTGGGCCTGGGGTGTATTGGCTGGCTGCATTAATGCAGGTTCGACGCTGACGCTTTACCGCTCGTTCGAGGTTGGGAAACTTTCGGTGGTTGCACCGCTGTCGGCCAGTTATCCGGCGTTGACGGTGATTCTGTCTTTGTTAATGGGTGAGCATCTGCGTGCCGCGCGAGGAGCGGGAATAATTTGCACCATGCTTGGTGTGGTGCTGGTGGCACGGGGCGAGCAAGAGCCGCACAAGGACGACGCGGAGGGAAATGCGCGCAAGGGCAAGGGAGTGGTGTGGGCGCTTTGTTCCGCGTGTGGATTTGGCGTGCTGTTCTGGCTATTGGGGATTCGAGTGGTGCCCCGGGTGGGTGCGCCGCAAACGGTGTGGTTGATTCGGTTGACGAGTGCACTGCTGACTGCGGTAATTTTGCTGGCGGCGAAGCAGTCGGTTAGCCTGCCGCGCGGACCTGTTCGATGGTATGTGTGGGGCATGGGCTTGCTGGATACCAGCGCATTTGTGTTGAGCAATCGCGGAATGCAAATGGAACAAGTGGCCATCGTGAGTGTGCTCGGCTCGCTTTATGGCGCGGTGACTGTGGGACTGGCGTCGATCTTTTTAAGGGAGCACGTTGCGAAGTGGCAGTGGGCGGGAATTGTTACCATTTTCGTGGGGATTTTATTGATCAGTCTGTAGGGCGCGTTCCGCTTTCCAAATCTCACCGCCTGTTAAACTACACGCCGAGATATGAACAGAACATTTTGCAATGTGGCGCTGGCTGTGCCGCTGCGAACGACGTTTACTTACGCGGTGCCTGAACAATTGCGTGCTGCTGTGCAGCCCGGGGTGCGCGTACTCGTACCGTTTCGCCAAAAATCGCTGGTGGGAGTTGTTGCTGATCTGCCGGAGGGCGCGCCAGAGAAAGCAAGAATTCGCGAGATCAGCAGAGTGCTGGATGTTATTCCGGCTTTGACTCCGGCCCTGATTGAACTGGGGCATTGGATCGCTGGGTATTACCTGGCTCCGGTGGGAGAAGTCTTTCGCGCCATGTTGCCTCCCGCAACCGAACTGCGAGCGCAGCAGCAAATTACGATCACCACGGCCGGGCGTGAGCTTGTCGATTCGAAATCAAGCCCGCTTGGCGAGGAATTCGCCGCGCAGGAAATCGCGCTGCTTTCGAAATTGATCGCGAAGAACGGGACATTGTCCGCGAGTGCGCTTGAGAAGTCTGGACTGAGTAGCGCGGTATTGCAACGGCTTGCACGCCGCAGACTTGTGGAGATTCAGCAGAGCTTGCTTGCGAGAAAACCGAAGACACAAACAATTCTTGCATGGCGAACCGATGAGTCCGGAAAGCGGGAAGCAATCACGGATGGGTCTGAAGAAAAGCGGGTCCGCCCATTGCAAGGAAAAGCGCTGGAGAAATTTCAGGAACAAACCAGGCGGGTTCGAGAATTGCTGGAGGTCGAACGAGGGCCCCTGCCGCTGCCGCAAGTGCTGAGGTTGGCAGATCTTTCGCGTGGCGCGGTCGAACGCATGCTTGCCTGCGGCTTGCTGTATGGCTGGGAGGAGCCGATTGATCCGGCTGAGGACCCTTTTGATGTGGGATATGCGCCGCCTGCGCACGAATTAAACCCTGAACAGGATATGGCGCTGAAGCGCGTCCGGGCGCGATTCGAATTGGGGGAATTTGGTGTGCAGTTGTTGTATGGGGTGACCGGCAGCGGGAAAACCGAAGTGTATTTGCGGGCGATACAAGAAACGCTGGCGCGGCAAGAAACCGCACTGGTACTGGTGCCGGAGATCGCGTTGACGTTGTGGATGGGGCGACAGTGCCGCGCATGGTTCGGCGCGCGATTCGAAGGGGTGGCAGTGCTGCACTCCGCGCTCACCGATGTGGAGCGCGCGCGGGAATGGTGGCGGGTACGAAACGGCGATGCACGCGTCGTGGTGGGAACGCGCTCGGCGGTGTTTGCGCCGCTGGAGCGACTCGGGCTGATCATTGTAGATGAGGAGCAGGAGAACAGCTACAAGCAGGAAGAAACGCCGCGATATCACGGGCGGGATGTGGCCATCGTCCGGGCAAAAATGGAAAACGCGGTGGCGCTATTGGGGTCGGCGACGCCTTCATTGGAAAGCTATCATCACGCCACGACCGGGAAGTACGAGTTGTTAACGCTGGGGTCGCGTGTTGAGAATCGCGCGCTGGCGAAAGTGGAAGTCGTCGATTTGCGCGAAGAGTTTCAGCAGACGCATCAAGCCAGCTCGATTTCCGCGAAGCTGCGTGCCGGGATTCAGGAATGCCTGGCGGGTGGCACGCAGGCGCTGGTGCTGATTAACCGGCGGGGATATTCCTGGTCAGTGTTGTGCCGTAGTTGCGGAGCTTCGGTGCAGTGCGTGAATTGCAGCATTTCCATGACGTATCACAAGAACAGAAATCGCCTGGAATGCCACTATTGCGGGTCTGTGGCGCAGACGCCAAAGAATTGTCCAAAGTGCGATTCCAAATATGTTTACTTTTTTGGGGAGGGCTCGGAGCATCTGGAAGAACGTCTGCGCAAGGAGTTTCCTACTGCGCGCATCGCACGGCTGGACCGCGACACGACGCGCACCAAGCGGCAATATCAGGAAACGTTAGGAGCGTTTGCAAGCGGTGCGCTGGATATCCTCGTTGGGACGCAGATGCTGGCGAAGGGACACGATTTTCAGCGCGTGACGCTGGTCGGCGTGATTTCCGCGGACGGGTTACTGAGCATGCCTGATTTTCGCTCAGCGGAGCGTACCTTTCAATTGTTGATGCAGGTCGCTGGGCGTGCCGGTCGAGGAGAACTTCACGGACGGGTGCTGATTCAAACATATTATCCGGAACACTACGCGATTCAGGATGCAGTAAAACAGGACTACCTGGCATTTTTCGAGCGTGAAGCGAATTTTCGCCGAACTATGGGATATCCGCCATTTACTTCGCTGGCCAACGTAGTCGTGAGGGATACGAATCTGGAGAAAGCGATTCGCTGGTCACGGCAGCTCTCGGAATATTTTTCACCAAATAATGGGAAAGGCGTGCGGATTCTGGGTCCGGCCACGGCGCCTTTGGCGCGACTGAAAAAGGAATATCGGTTTCAGTTCCTGCTGAAATCGCCGAAGCGATCGGTGCTGACAAAACTGCTAAAGGGGGCACTCGATCATTGCGAGGCTAACGAAATTCCGGATACGGCGGTGATTGTGGATATGGACCCGTTGAGCCTGATGTGACGACGGAGCTAGGCAGGAGCTTGTTTTCTGCGCCAGAAATAATAGGCCGGCAGCCCAAGCAAGAAAATCACGATAGCTACGGCCAGATAACGAAACTGGCTAGGATCGACGAACGCCAGAAAAACGGCATTGCCCACGATGGCTGCGGCGACAATTACGAAGATCAGTGGTGTCCATGGATAGCCGGGCACGCGGTAGGGAATTGGCAGGCCTCTGGAAGCTCGGCGTATGGGAAAAATTGCTGCGGCTGCCAGACCGTAGAAAATCCATCCGATAAAAATTGCACCAGAGGCCAGCTCGGCGAATTTTGCCGCGCAGGAAAGAATTGCCGACCATACACCGAGCGCAATGATCGCCCACGCCGGCGTTTGAAAGCGCGGATGCACCTGCGCAAGCTTTTTGAAGAAGAGATTGTCGTTGGCCATGGCGTAAAAAACGCGCGGCGCGGTTAGGATCACGCTATTCGTGGCGCTAAAGGTGGACAACAGAATGGCAATGGCTACAATTTTTTCCGCCCAGGGTCCCAGCACGAGGCTCGTGGCGTCGGCTGCGATGGCATCGCTCACGGTCGCTGCCGCGGGACCGAGCGCGACAAGATAGGCAATCACCGCGATCAAGTAGAGGGCCATCAAAAATAAAGACCCCAGGAGAAACGCTTTGGGAAAAGCTTGCTGGGGCTTCAAAACTTCTCCGGCGCTGTAGGTTCCGAATTGCCAGCCTTCATAAGCCCAGAGCACTGCAATCATCGCAAGACCAAAATTGGATAGCAGTGAAAATCCGTGTTGCGTAGTGCCAAGGGCTCGGGGCAGATCGGCCGCATGGTGGCCCATGGAGAGCAGCACAGCGCTGAGAATGGCTACCATGCTGACCTTTGTTAGCGTGGTCCAATTTTGCAGATCGGAACTTTTGCGAGTGCCCCAGATATTTACCGCAGTGACCACCGCGATCATGGCTACGCCGACGACGGTACTGGCTATTGGGGAGAGCGGGATGATTGCGGCGAGGTAGCGAGTGAAAGCGCGTGCCAGCGCTGCGATGGTGCCACTGGCGATTATCAGAAAAAGACTCCAGCCGTAAAGAAATGCGGGGACCCGGCCGAATCCGTCACGAATGTAACAATACAGACCGCCGGCTTCTGGATTGGACGCTGCGAGTTCGGCGTACGTGAGTGCGCCGAGGAGCGAGAGGATGCCGCCAACAAACCACACCAATAGGGACAACCCTACGGAACCGCCGAGTTGCTGGAGGATCAGGCTGGGAGTGAGGAAAATTCCTGAGCCGATTACGGAGCCGATGAAGAGAAATAAAAGATCAGTAAGGCGCAGTGTTCGAAGGAGTGGTGGCATCGGCTATGGAATTTTATGAACTTGTAAAAGAAGCGACCAAGCATGATAACCGGAGTTGCTTGTCGAGATGATCAGAAATGATGATTAAAGTTGAGAGTTCTCTCTAGAGGTTAATGATGGGGGCGGGCATGAAACACAGCAGAAATATCAGCAGTGCGAGAAAAGCGGCGTAGCGGCGATCGGGGTCGAGTGGAGTGTCGTCGTAGACGGGTGCGGTGCGGAGAAAGCGCAGACCGAATAGCAGCGCGGCCCAGATGTACCAGCCGGTCCAGTGCCGGAAGAAGCCGAGGAAGAGCAGCAGCGCGGGCAGGAATGTGGAGACCAGGCGATGAGTGCGAGCACTGAGGGAACGAAGAATGTGGCCGCCGTCGAGTTGTCCCGCAGGCAGAAGATTTAGCGAGGTCGCGAAGAGGCCGACCCAGGCGGCGCGTCCCACGGGATGTAACAAAAGAAAATCTACTGAAATGTTGGGGTGAAAAACTCTTGTAAGGATTTGGAGGATTAAAGGGACGCCAAATACTACGTCGGAATTGGCGGGATCGGCCAGACCTGGAACGATTCTTGCGTTCAAGACGCCGTAGACCAGTGCCGGAATCGCGAATAAAAATCCAACGAATGGTCCGGAGGCGCCCACATCAAAAAGAGCGCGAGTGTTGCGGATGGGTGAGCGCAGCAGAATAAACGCGCCGAACGTGCCGATGAGCGTGGGAGCCGGGACGAAGAACGGGTAGCTGGTTCGAATGTGGTGGTGGCGGCAAGCGAAAAAATGGCCGAGTTCGTGCGCTAGCAGAATGGTAAGGAGCGTGACCGCGAAGGGCAAACCGCTGAGCAGCGCTGCGGGATGTTGATACAGGAGCTTAAAAGCTCGTACGAATTCGTCCACGGAGACGGATTCGTTGTGCGCGAAGGCCACTGCGAATTGTGCGCCTGCCACGAGACAGGTACACAGGGTCAACAGAAACAGGAGCCCTGCGAGTGCCAGACTTTTGCGCGAAGGACTAGGCGGGGTGATGGAGTAATAACGGCTAACGGGTGGAATGGTGCGCCAATCTATGTTGACTGGAAGTGGTTCAGTGGTGCCTTCTGGGAATCGAGTGGCCACGAATGATATGACGAACCTTGGAAGCGGCGAAATAATAGTACAGCACAGATGTGAGGAGCGCGCCAGTCAGTCGGAATTTGGCAGTGTCCTAGTTTTGCAGCGTGTCCGGTTTAATCTACATGTAGTCGTGGTGTTGTTACCGGGGACGTCACTTTATGGTGAAGAACGGAATTAATGTGGTGGCGAAAATTCACTGGCGAACCTTGATTGCGGCCCTTGGCATCGGGCTGGTCGTCGAGCTGCTTCTGGTGAGGCTATATTTATGGTATCTGCCCGGCGCGTTGGCGGCTTCGCCAAATGGTCAGACAAATTTATGGCTCTGGGAAGCGATACGACTAACGCAGCAGCCGGGTTTGGGCCTGGTGCAGGCTTGGGTCGGGACCGTGCGGCCCGGGTATGCCGAGCTGATCGGCGACATGTTTCTTGTTCCTGTGATTCAGTGGCTGGTTTATGCCGCGGTTATATATTTGGTTTTGGAGAAGTATCTACGGAAGAGCGTGCGAGCGACGCCGGAAGGCAAGGACTAAGCCGCCGATCATCGTGACGGCAGCATTCCGCTTAGAAAATTAGCGAAAGTGAACTCGTCACGTCGAAAAGTAAATTGCTTAAGCTGACTCAGCGGGCTTGGTGCCTTCCAGGCCCTGCAATTCCTTGCCGGGTTTGAAGCGGACGGCTTTTCCCGGGGGAATGCTGACTTCTTCCCCAGTGCGTGGATTGCGACCGATGCCCGTCTTACGGGGCTTCACGCTGAAGACGCCGAAGCGGCGCAACTCGATGCGCTGGCCGCGTCCCAGCGCGGTCTTTAAGGATTCGAACACCGTCTCGACGGCCTGCTCGGCCTTAGTGCGGCTGATGTTAGTTTTGGTCACCACGGCATTAACGATGTCCAACTTGATCAAAAGGACCTCCCGGGAGCGTGGGCAGATGCTAGAGGGTGTGGCGCAGGTTGTCAAGATGTGAAGACGTACACTACACTGACGTTCCTTTGCGGCCAGCGGTTAATTTTTTTGAATGACTGATGGCGAGTTTTAAATGGTGAAACTTTTCCAGGAGGAAGTGAATGTCCGTTAAGCCAGACAGCTGGATCCGGCGGATGGCGCTGGAGCATAAAATGATTGAGCCTTTTACGGACCGCCAAGTGCGGGAAGGAGTCATCAGCTACGGGGTGTCGTCGTACGGGTATGACATCAGGGTTGCGGATGAGTTTCGTATTTTTACGAATGTTAATTCCACCATCGTCGATCCCAAGAATTTCGATTCGCGGTCGCTGGTGGATTACAAAGGTGACGTGTGCATCATTCCTCCTAATTCGTTTGCATTGGCGCGCTCGATTGAATATTTTCGGATTCCGCGAAATGTGTTGACCATTTGCTTAGGGAAATCCACTTATGCACGCTGTGGAATTATCGTAAACGTGACGCCTTTTGAGCCCGAATGGGAAGGATTTGTGACCTTGGAGATCAGCAACACTACACCCTTGCCGGCGAAGATTTATGGGAATGAAGGGCTTTGTCAGGTGATTTTTTTTGAATCCGACGAGGATTGCGAGATCAGCTATAAAGATAAAAAGGGAAAGTATCAGTCGCAGGGTGGGATTGTATTACCGCGTCTCTAGCCATTTTGAACACGGACTAAGGCGGCGAAGCCCGGAACTCCGCGAAAATTATTTTAGTGCGGGCTCAATGGGGATCAGTTTTACGGCCGGAGCTGTGCCCTCCAGCGGGTAGCCTTTTTCGCGCCAGGCTGCCAGCCCGCCTTGCAGCGGCCTGATACGCTTGATGCCTTGCTTGCGTAAGAGCAGCGCCACACGGGCGCTGGTGGCTTCGTTTGGTCAAGTGCAATACAGGATGACGTCGCGGTCGCGGGGCAAGCGGTCGTTTTTTTCCTGAAGTTCTCCGGCGTCCATGCGAAACGCACCTGGAATGGTTTGTGGGTCGGCTTCGAAATCCATGGAGTGGCGCAGATCGACGATGACGATTTCTTCGCCTGCGTCGATTTTTTCTTTCAACTCGCCGACAGTGATGCGCGCGATGCGAAGCGCGCGGATGAATCTTTGGCGAGCGATGAACTTGTAGGCGATATACAAGGCGAACGACGTCAGCAGCACAATGCCCAGGTGGCCGCCGAAATAAGCGAGATGTTCGGCGATTTGTTCAATCTGGTCGCTGAATACAAATCCCGCGCCCAAAAATGTGCCGGCCCACAGCAGCGTGCCCATCAAATCGAACATCATAAAACGCGCCATGCGCATGTGAAAGACGCCAGCGAGTGGCGGCGCGACGGCGCCGACACCGGGAAGAAATTTTGCGAAGATCAGTGAGCGTGCGCCCTGGCGAGAGAAAACACCTTCTGTGCGTCTCACGCAGGAGTCTGGCTCCAGCGAAATTTTGCAGAGCAACTGGAGGATGGCGATGCCTTTGATTCTGCCGAGCTGATACCACAGTGAATCAGCACAGAGAGCAGCGAACATAGTGATCAGGAGTGCGGCCAGAATGTTCATACGGCCAGCGCCTGCCAAGGCGCCAGCGGCGAGAAGCAACGGAATAGAAGGAATGGGAAGGCCAAGTTGCTCAACGAATACCCAGGCGAGGAGAAGTACATATCCGTGGTGAACCAGGAATTCGAGTGTGCTGTTCATCGAGGCCGGCTAAAATTTACCCTAAATTCAAGGGAGGAACGGCGCTTTTTTTCCCCAGCTTCCGGACATGACGAACTCGGAGATGGGTTTTCGAATACGCGGCGCGACTTCGCGATCGCGCAAAGGTTGTGGCAAAGAATCCGGATCGCCCGGATAGCCAATGGCCATTGCGGCAATGGGCTCCCAGCCGGCGGGTATTCCAAAGACTTGCCGGGCTTTGTCGTGGTCGTAGCCGGCCATTTGATGGACGAATAATCCGCGGGAAATGGCTTCGACGGTTAGCCACGCGCTGGCGGCGCCGACATCATATTGCGCGTTGCGATTTGGGGTTCCGTTCTTTGCGAAGGATAGCTCAGCGACCGCGAGGGCCAAGACGGCGGCGTGCTGGGCCCAAGTTACGTTGAAGGGCACCAGCACGCTGACTAATTTGGCGAAATTTTCCGCATCGGTCTTGGTGGCGACGATATAAGCCCACGGTTGCTCGTTGCTGCTGGAAGGGGCCCAGCGCGCTGCTTCAAACAAGCTTTGCAGCACATCGGGAGCGACCGGCTTATCGCTGAAGGCGCGCGGACTCCAGCGCTCAGCGATGAAATCGTATACGGGAAAATCCGTTGGCGCCCTTTTGTGCATGAACGTTTCCTTTCGCTATTCGGAGCTGCAGTGGCCTCAGACAAGATTTAACGAGCTAGCTTGGTGGCGATTTCTGCTACGTGCTTACCCTGGAAGCGCGCGATCTTCAGTTCATTCTCGCTGGGCTGGCGCGAACCGTCGGCGCCGGCCAATGTGGTTGCCCCATAAGGAGTGCCACCAGTGATGTTGTCCATGTACGTCAGCCCGGATTCGGTGTAGGGCACACCGACGATCACCATGCCGTGGTGCAGAAGCGTGGAATGAAAACTCGTAATGGTGGTTTCCTGGCCGCCATGCTGAGTGCCGGTGGAAGCGAAGACGCTACCAACTTTGCCGACCAAGGAGCCCTTGCCCCACAACGCGCCGGTCTGGTCGAGAAAATTGCGCATTTGCGCAGCCATATTTCCGAAACGCGTTGGAGTGCCGAAAATAATCGCGTCCGCTTCGGGAAGTTTGTCCACCGTCGCTACCGGTACCTTGGCGAAGCTCGCCCTGGCGGCTTTGGCGCCGTATTTTTCCAGGGTGTCGTCGGGAATGAGTTCCGCGACCTGGTACAACGAAACTTCCGCGCCCGAGACCTGTTTGGCGCCCTCGGCAACGGCTTGGGCCATCTTGTAAACGTGCCCGTACATGCTGTAGAAAATCACCTGAACTTTGATGCTCATAATTGTCTCCTTTCAATTTTAATAGTGGGAAACTTTGTCTTTAGGGTGCGATCTTGCTGGCTCGCTTTTGCTTTGAATCTTTTTTTTTCGATTTGTTGAGTGCTCTGCCACGCAAGTCGCAATCCGCTTTTTGGCCAGCGTGCTGCGACCGAACTTCTTCCAACATGGCAGCCAGAACTTTTAATTTAGCCGGGGCAATGCCCTGGAATTGCCGCTCGTGCAAGGCGCTCACAGGGCGATCAAGGGTTTTCAGAAGCTGCAGACCCTCCGGGGTCACATAGGTTTTGACTACGCGACGGTCGTCGCTCTGGCGTTCCCGGGTGATGAGATTGCGCTTTTCCATGCGATCCAGGAGGCGGGTAATGTCCGGGTCGCGAGAGATCATGCGCTCGCCGATTTCGCGGCAGGCCAGTCCGGCGCGACCAGCGCCGCGAAGGATACGCAATACATTGTATTGGGCCCCGGTCAGGCCCGCCGTTTTGATTACTTGTTCGGCTTGAGCGCCGAGGATGTCGGCGATTTGCATGAAGGCGACGAACAAGCCGGCCTCCGTATAGGCGTCAGGGCTCTTTTGGGACGCGGAGCTCATCGCAAGGCAATATAGTCGTTATAACGATAGTTGTCAAACCTAAATTGGTGTCACATACAGAAAATCAGTCCGCGTGATCGAAAAGGTTGTCCACCCTACGATCAGCCGGGATCAGGGTTTGCTTAGCGGGCGGATCTGCAGTTGGCTTATGAAACTTTTGGGGCTTTGCGTGACGATGGTTTCCACGGCGTGAGCCACGTCTTCCGGTGATAAGACTTTGGCGGGATCTTTGGGACTGGTGCCGGAAAATTCCGTCGCAACGCTGCCTGGACAAATCGTGCTGATGCGAATGCCGTAGCCGCGCAAATCCTCGGCCATGCATGCGGAGAGGCCCTGGAGGCCCCATTTCGAAGCACAATATAGGCCACCGCCTTTGAAGGCGTTTACGCCGGCCAGGGAACTGATGTTGATGATATCGCCGCTTTTACGACTGATCATTGAAGGTGCGACGGCTTTGGAAACCAAGAACACGCTTTTCAAATTAGTATTCAGGACGCGGTCCCAATCTTCTTCGGATTTTTCATGTGCGGGACCGAAGACGCCGATGCCGGCGTTGTTTACGAGGATGGTTATGGGTCCGAGAGCGGACTCCGTTTTCGCCACCAGAGTATCCACATCGGCGGGGCGCGTTACATCCGCTACGTGCGAGAATACCCGACCTCCCAGGCCGGCGAGTTGGGCGCTCACATCGTTTAACGCATCGGGATCGCGGCCGCAAATAGCCACAGTGGCTCCCAGCGACGCCAGGCGCACGGCGATGGCACGGCCGATCCCGCGGCTACCGCCAGTCACCAGTGCCAGGGAATCGCTAAGGGGTTTTTCGTCGGCGTTTTGAGCACCCGCCTTATGTGTTTCAAGCATCCAAATTCTTTCTCGTGCAGGCTACGGTTTTTATGCGAAACTCATCTTAACATTGGAGGCCGACATCCAGTCGCCTGACGAATCACGCAATGATACAGCAGGACGGCAATTCGAAAACCTCCTCGTAGATTATTTTTCATGCACGTAACGACTTGCGGAGGGCTTGCGTCTTCCCTATAATCCCAGAGTTTTCCAAACGATAGCAGAACTTCCGGATAGAGACGACCCGGGTGAACGGGAATAGAATCCCAAGGTAGTAGTTTGAGCGAGGAGAAATCGGAATGAATGGAACACAGAAGGTAGTTGGCCTCGCGATAGCCGCGGCGCTTATTCTAAATCTCGGGGCGGCGGTTGGGACGAGAGCCCAGGCGACACAAGCTCCGCCCGCGGGGCAGGATGCGGCGGGTGCCAAGCCGCAGTACACCATGGCGGAGTACAACTCCTACCAAGCTGCCGCGGCGGACAAAAATCCGACCACGCAGATCAAGGCGCTGGACGATTTTGTGGCCAAGTATCCGAATTCCGCGCTACTGATTTATATTTACCCGCTGTATTACCAGGCGTATAGCAACCTAAAAAACTATCCCAAAGTAATCGAGAACGCCGACAAGCTGGTGGCGCTGGGCGATAAGGCGGATGCTGGAGCGCGTTACCAGGCGTTGTATGCGCGCGCGTTCGCTTACAACGCGATTATCGCCGACCCGGCGCAAGCTAATACCGGGGCCAAAGATGCGGCGCTGGCCAAGAGCGCGCAGGCTGCCGCGGTGGCTGGATTGAAAGCTCTGGACGAAGTGAAAAAGCCCGAGTCCATGAGTGACGACGCGTTTGCAGCCCAGAAAAAGCAGATACAAATTTATTTCAACGCCACCGCGGCGCAGGCTGCCATGGTGCAAAAGGATTTTGCTTCCGCGGTGCAATATTACAAGGCAGTCCTGGCACTGAATCCGGATGACGCCATCACCAGCTACCGTTTGGGCCTGGCTTACATGGCTATGACGCCTCCGCAGCAGATGAATGCGTTCTGGTCCATTGCTCGAGCGGTTACTGCGAAAGGCGCAACGAAAGCGCAATCCGACAAGGTGAAAGATTATCTGCGAAAGCTAATCGTGAATTACCAGCAGGCCGCTTGTGACAATCTTACCGATGCGGAATTGAACGAATTGCTGCAATTGGCGAGCAGTTCGCCGGAACGTCCAGAGAGCTACAAGTTGCCAAGTGCGGATGACCTGACGGCGGCGCGCAAGGATATGACCATGAGGTCTGTCGTTGAAGATCTCAAAGCTGGTGGCGATAAAGCTAAGGTCACCTGGCTGGCGGCATGCGGCTTGGAATTCCCAGAGGTGCCCGGCAAAGTTATCGAAGTTACGGGAGGGACCGATTCAGTGGAGCTGAAGGTTGCGTTCGTAACCAGTGAAGCCGAATTTGAATCGGCCAGCACCCCGAATATGGACGTGAAATTCGTTGGGCAGCCGGATGCGGCCAAACTCGAAAAGAACGGCGCGGTGCACTTCACCGGCACGCTGGTCTCTTTTGATCCCGATCCCGCTTTCATGTTGCACTTTGACAAGGCGAAGGTTAAGGAAGAGGATCTGCCGAAAGAAGGAACCAAGAAGCCCGCGCCTCGACGCCCGACAGCCAAGAAACCGACGCAGTAATCAAGCGCTCAGCGCTTTAGAACGGCTCTCCTAAAATGGGGAGCCGTTTTTTATTGGGGTCACTTTTGAGCTGAGCTTAAAAGATTTATGCACGGCTTAGTACCGGGATTTGCGGTGGCCGTTGTGGTCCAGTTTGTATTCGCCGATTTTGCGGCTCAGGGTGTTGCGGTGGATTCCTAAAGCTTCCGCGGCGCGAGACTGATTGCCTTGAGCACAATCCAGAACTCGTTTGATAAAGCGTTTTTCGAATTCGCACACCGCTTCGTCGAAAAGAATCCCACGTTCCACCATTTGATTGACGAGCCCTTCCAGTTGATCCTTCACGTCAGACGCTCCATATAAAAAAACTCAAATTTGCCAAGCTCCTTCCACCACACAATCCACTACAGGGCATGCCCCGTGAGAATGCGGAAGGCTTCGAGGTACTTTTCGCGCGTCGCGGCCACGACTTCGGCAGGTAATTCAGGCGCCGGCGGAATTTTGGGCCAACGGATGCGTTCAAGATAATCACGCACGAATTGTTTGTCGAAAGAAGGCTGAGGGCCGCCGGGGCGGTACTGCGCCGTGGGCCAAAAGCGCGAAGAATCGGGCGTAAACGCTTCATCGATCCACATCAATTCGCCATCGAAAAGCCCAAATTCAAATTTAGTGTCGGCAAGAATGATGCCGCGCGGCTCCGCGTATGCCGCGGCGCGTTGGTAAAGGTCTATGCTGATCGCGCGAACTTGCCTGGCCAGCTCTTCGCCGATCATGGAAATGACTTGTTCGAAAGAAATGTTCTCGTCGTGGCCTGCGGCGGCTTTCGTAGAAGGCGTGAACATCGGTGCGGGCAGGCGATCGGACTCTCGCAGAGCAGGGGGCAATTCAATGCCACAAAGCATTCCTGTGGCCAAGTAGTCTTTCCAGCCTGAGCCTGAGAGGTAGCCGCGCACTACACACTCAACGGGCAGAGGCTGCGTCTTGCGAACGATCATGGAACGTCCCGCAAGCTCATGGCGATAGGCGTCAAAGGGAGCGGGGAAGTGGTCAGCGCTCAACACGTGATTGGGGATTACGTCCTTGAAGATATCAAACCAGAAGAGCGATAGCTGCGTGAGGACGCGGCCTTTGTCGGGAATCGGCGTGGGCAGAATCACGTCGAAAGCGGAAAGGCGATCGGTGGCGACGATCAGTAGCTTCTCGCCGAGGTCGTAAATATCGCGGACCTTGCCGCGAGCCGAAGGCTCGATGCCGGCAAAATGTGTTTCGCGTAGGATGCGGCTCGCAGGAATGGCAGGCAAAAAAACTTTCCCCCGACAAAGTAAAAACATTTTAGCGCAGCGCGAGTCGATGTCAATTGAGCAAGCGGTGGAAAACTCTGGAAACAATCGTGTCAAAAAAATCTTCTGCGAACACATACACGATGCTTTAAAGCCTTTTGACAATAGCGCGGGAACTTCGGTTATATGAATCGCGTACTGATGAAAGAGGTGAACGTGCTGAAACAAATATTTGCTGTGATCTGTTGTTGCGTATTGTTTGCAACTCAGAATGGGGCTCCGGAGCGTCGGGTCGAAGGGAATACGATTACTTCCGAGCGTGATCCCAAGTTGAGAATCCGATTGCCGGAATCGGTGCACTACGTTGGCGCAGACCGATGGGTGCTTTACGGCATCGCGGATTGCGAACTGCACGCGTTTGTGAAGGCGGATAAACAGAAAAATGTGCAGGAGATGTATTGGTTGCAGTTCGAGGGCTATATTCCAACGAGGCCGGATTTGCACCACAAATATGATTCACCGCGGCACGCGACGATTGGCGGTGTGGATTTCTACGTGGACACCTGGCCGCGTTCGAATGAAGAGAAAACGGAATCTGGCTCGGACCGCGAACACATCGATGCGCTTATTCGCGCGAAGGGATACAAGATTCCCGCGAACATGATGTATGTGCGTCTCGTAAATCTTCTGGATTCAGAAAAACGCAAGGAGCTGATGATCATTTATGGGGAGGATCTGGCGCCTACGGGATTCACAGCAGCGGACCTGCGCGAGGGAGGTAAAGCACACGGCCAGTGGCCAGCCCTTGAGAAGGGATTGATCGACCGGGCGACAACGAAAATTGCTCTTGAGGGAACCGGCAAGCCGTGAGGTTTGCTTGCCGGTGCTCCATCGGGATTGAAAACGAAAAAGCTTACGCGGCAGAAGCGGCTGCGGCCCGTTGTTTGGTCTCGGCATCGCCTTCCCAACGGACGCTGACAAGTTTTGAAACGCCGGGTTCCTGCATGGTCACGCCATAGAGGACGCTGCTCATCTCCATGGTCTTGCGGTTATGGGTGACGATGATGAATTGAGTTTGATCGCTCATGTCCCCGATGAGGCGCGTGAAGCGTCCGACGTTGGCTTCATCGAGCGGCGCGTCTACTTCGTCCAGAATACAGAAGGGGCTGGGCTGATAGCGGAAGATGGCGATGAGCAGCGCCAGCGCGGTCATGGCTTTTTCGCCACCGCTGAGCAACAGAATATTTTGCAAGCGTTTGCCTGGAGGCGAGGCCACGATGTCGATGCCTGCATCACCCGAACTGTCCGGTTCCGTCAGGCGCATTTCCGCCATACCTCCGCCGAAGATGGTGTGGAAGGCGTCGGAGAAGCTTTTGTTGATGGCGTGGAAGGCGTGTTCGAATTTTTCCTTGGTGGCGGCGTCGAGTTCGGCGATGGCTTGTTGCGTATCTTGAATGGATTTCAGCAAGTCATTGCGCTCGCGAGTGAGGAAGGTGAAGCGCTGGTCGCACTCGTTGAACTCCTCGAGAGCCATCATGTTTACGGCGCCCATGGCGTCGATGCGCTCCTTCATTTCGCGGTAGCTGATTTCAGCGGCGGCGAGTTCTTCGCCGCTCATGAAGGCCGTCTCGGTGGCGAGCAGATCTTCAGGCTGGGCATTTACTTCAGTCATGCAGGTTTCCCGCAGATGTTGACGGTCGGAATCGTTGCGGGCGCGTGCGATTTCGGCGTGGTTGCGTTGTTCGCGCAGCTCTTGCAGCGACTGGCGGCCCATGCGCAGGTGATCTTCCATTTGCGCGACGCGATCGCGGCCCCCGTCCCATTCCTGTTCCATTTCGCGCTGGCGCGTTTCGAGACGCAATTTTTCGGCGCGCAGGCCTTCGAGTTGCAGAGCCAATTCCTGGCTTTGCTGTGCGAGGCTGGCCAGTTCATCGTTCACAGAATTAATTTGCTGGTGCAGGGAGGCTTCGCGGCGCACTAGTTCGGCGTGTTCTTCGGCCAGGCGCGTGGCGAGAGCCTCGGCAGCAGCCAAGCGTTCGTTCATGGCCGCTAGCTCCGCGCGTCCGGCAGCCAGTTCATTCTGGTCCGATTCGATGGAGCCACGAAGCTCAGTTAAATGTTCAGTGAGACGCGACCTTTCGGCTTCGGCTGCAGCGCGATTTGCGGTAGCGGTAGCGTGTTCATTTTTGGCGCGGTCCGCGCGGGTGCGTGCTTGTTCCACGTCCTGGCGGATGCGGCGCAATTCATTCTGGCAAACGGTCAGTTCGAGGCCCAGGCGAGCGAGTTCGCCTTGCATTTGCTGGTGGCGGTGTTTCGAGGCAAAAACGTTGCGATCCGCTTCACGCTGTTGCAAATCGATATCTTCCAGGGCCTTCTGTGCGAGCTGCAAATCGGCGATGAGCACTTCCAAAGCGGCTTGTCTGGCGCTGGTCTCATGCTCGAGTTGCATCACTTCGGCGTCCAGGGCGCGAAGCTCGCGCTTCATGCCCAGCGGGCCGGCTTCATCGGCGCGTCCACCGGTAACCATGCGGCCCTGGTAACAAGTGCCGTCGGGTGTGACGAAGGCGAATTGGGGATTGTCTCGGGCGAGACGTTCCGCGGCGCCGGCATTTTCGGCCAGGTAAGCGGCTTTGAGCCGCGGCAAAAATTGTTTGGCGGCCGCGCCCAGAGGATCGCGAAATTCAACCAGCTTGTCGAGGCGCGAGATGACGCCATCTTCGACGCGGAAATTTATGATCGGCTCGTAATCGGCCAGGCGCAGGTTGCGCAATGAATCGACGAAAAAGGTTGCGCGTCCGCCAACTTCGTTACGCAGGAGCGAGACGCCAGCGCGTGCGTGGTCATAAGTTTCCACGACCACGTACTCGAGCTCGTCGCGCAGATATTGTTCGATGGCGGCCTCGTGGTGCTCCTCCACCTCGGCGTAATCGGCCAGGACGCCCACAGCGCGAAAATCCTGCCCGCCACCGCGTTCGTTGGCGGCAAAAAGTTTCTGCACCGCATCGGCGGTATAAGAGCGGTCGTTCAAGATTTGCGTGAGAGTGGAGTGGCGAGCACGCACGCCGGACAGGGAATCGCGCAGGGCATCGACCTGCTGCTTGGTGGTTTCTTGTTCCCCGCGTAATTCCTGAATGTTGGCCTGCCAGTCCGCGGCCTTCTGTTTCAGTACGCTCAATTGGCCGCTGGCGGCTTCGAATTCGTGCGCGGCGGTATCGGCGTCGTCGCGGACTTTGATGGAAGATTCCAGCAATTCGTGTTCGTTGGATTCAAGTTTGTACAGCGCTTGACCCTGATGAACGAGGGCCTCTTCGGCCTGCTTCTGTTCACCGTGCAAACGCAGCAGGCTTTCGCCAGCTTCGAGTTCGGAGCGGCGGAGAGCTTCGATGCGCTCTTCCGATTCGGTGATCAGCGCGGCGCGAGAATGCGCGCGACCAGCGAGATTTTCCACCCGTCCTGTCAACGTGCCTGATTCTTCTCTTAGTTGCGTGACCGCCTGGATTTGCGCGTCGCTGCGGCGTTCGCACTCGGCGGCTTGCGCTGCGGCCTGGCTCAGTTCGCTTGAAACCTGGGTGTGCCGCTGAGAGAGTTCCTCCGAACGCTGACGGTTGAAATTGATTTTATTTTCGCCGCGGTCGACCTCCAGTGCCGTGAGGTTCAAAACATTTTGATTCTGGCGGATTTCCGCGTCGAGCGCATAGATGCGCTGGTTCAGGCGGTCGTGATCGTCTTCCTGCTGCTTAATGTCGGTGGCGTGTCGAGTTTCGGCGGCGGTCATCTCGCCGAGTTGCGCCGCGAGGCGATCTGCTTCCTGGTCCAGTTCGCGCGCCTTGCCCGCCAGCATTTGGCGTACGATGCCGCGCATTTGATCGCGAATTTCGGAGTAGCGGCGCGCTTTGGAGGCTTGACGCTTTAGCGAGCCAAGTTGTTTTTCGACCTCCACGACGATGTCGTTTACGCGCGACAGGTTAAGGTTGGAAGACTCGAGCTTGGCTTCCGCGAGGCGTTTTTTTGTTTTAAATTTTGTTACGCCGGCGGCTTCTTCAATGATGGCACGGCGTTCCATCGGTTTGGTGGAGAGGATCAGGCCGATGCGGCCCTGTTCGATGATGGCGTAGGAATCCGGACCGAGGCCGACACCCATAAACATTTCCTGGATATCGCGGAGACGTCCGGTGCGGCCGTTGATCAGGTATTCGCTCTGGCCAGAGCGGTAAAGCCTACGGCTGATGACCACTTCACCGGGCCGGGTTGCCAACACTGGTTTATCCGCGCTTTTTCTGCGGCGTTTGGAGCGGTCTTCTGCCATGGGGGCCATGGCCGGCGTTTCTGTTTTGTCGTCTGACGTGCCTTCCGGTTGTTCAGGGGACTGCGCGGGGACGAGCGAATGAATCTCGGTGTTGTAATTCGGGTCATCTGCTGCGAACGCCGCATCGTGGCCGTCAGCGTTAAGGCAGGACTGAGCGGCTTCGCTATTTTCAGTAGGCGGCGTGGCAGCCTGCGACTGAATGTCAGCGGTCTCCAGTACGAATCGAGCGGCTTCGGCGAGTTCGGGGTCTTCCATGGTAATGGTGACTTCGGCGAGTCCCATGGGAGGGCGTTTGACGGTGCCGTTGAAGATGCAATCGGCCATGCGCTCGGCGCGCAGGGATTTGTGGCTTTGTTCTCCGAGCACCCAGGAGATGGCGTCCACGACGTTGGACTTGCCGCAGCCGTTGGGGCCGACGATACAGGTAGTGCCTGAACCGCTGAAGGTCACAATAGTGCGTTCACAAAACGATTTGAAGCCGACGATTTCGACTTTCCGAAGCTTAAGCAAGGTTTCCTCTTTGTGTCTCTAACCAGGTGCAAGATTTCAGCCAGCAACTCACCGTTTCAGACAGGTGTAGCCAACGGCGGTTCGAAAACCGCGACAAGAGACGAGTCTTTGTTCCCGGGGAGGAAGGCTTGTTTTGCGACAAAAACGTTGGCTGGATCTCGATGAGAACCCTAGCCGCCCGGCGCTGGCGCGTGGATGGCGGTACGGAATAAAAAATTAGCACGAAGCAGCAAAGGTGTAAAGGATTACCCCACACATTGTGGCTGATCTGTTAAGGCCACAATCATGACGACCGGGTTGCCAAAAAGGCAGCCCGGAGCCAAGAAAAGGAATACAAAGAAGACGGTTTCGGGCTGCAGAGTTGGCGCTTGGTAGGAAAGACGACGAACGCCTTGGCGTACAGCAATATAGGTATGGTCTCTCACTGAAAAGTAATCTACTAAATTCTCCGTAGCAAGCTGGACGGCTAATGGTTCGAATATTGTTCTCGTTCCACGACCTTCCTGAACTGGAGACCATCGCCAAAGCTGCCATCGTTAATACAAGCGATCGAAAGGGTGTTGAATTCTTCGGCGAATCGTCAATCCACAATTGGTGATGGAAACACAGAACCAGCCCGCCTACAGCCCGAGGACGTACAGTAAAAGCTATACGGTGCCGTGCAATTGGAAAAGCGGGCATCCCTGCGAATTCTTGTCGCCGATGATCACGAATCGGTTCGCAAAGGTGTGTGTGTCATTCTGGGAACTCGCGGCGATATAGAAGTGTGCGGTGAAGCTTCCAATGGCCAGGAAGCGATTGATAAAGCACTAGAGCTTAGACCGGATTTAATTATTCTGGATATCACCATGCCGGTGCTCAGCGGCATCCACGCCGCGGAAGCGATTCGCAAGACCCTGCCGCAAGTGCCGATTCTGTTTTTGTCCATGCATCAGGGCAGGCAGATTATTGCAGAAGCTAAAAAAATTGGCGTGCGGGGCTACGTGAGAAAGTCAGACGCAGCTGCGACCCTTTTGAACGCCGTAGACGCTCTTCTGCGCAACGAACTGTTTTTTCCCTGAAGCGATTTGGAACAGGCGGTCCGCCGTTTAGCCGTTCCGAGCCTCACTTGGTGTTTGCCTGCGACTCTAAACCAGTCTTCAGATATTTGTCATACCAAGCGAGGATGCGATTCAGGCGGTCCACGAGATGCTTTTCTTCGTGGAAGCCGTGCGGCTCCCGTGGGTAGAGCACCAGTTCCGTATCGACTCCATAGCGTTTGAGGCCACGGTAAAGCTCGAGGCTCTGACCAACCGGGTCGACGGTGTCGGTTTCCCCTTGGAGAATCAGCGTGGGCGTTTTGACATTCTTTAAATGCACGAACGGGGAGCTGTTGAGGAAGCCGGCAATCTTTTCAGGCTCGTAGGGCACGCCGTAAAACCATTCGTCGTACGACGGATGTTGTTCGGTGCCATATTCTGAAATTAAGTTGGATAAACCGGCGCCGGACACCGCTGCTTTAAAACGAGTGGTTTGCGTGATGGCCCACTCCGACATATATCCGCCGTAGGACCATCCGCCGATGGCGAGCCTGTCGGGATCGGCGATGCCTCGGGCGACCAGGTCGTCGACTCCTGCCATCACGTCTTTGAAGTCGCCACCGCCCCAGTCGCCACGATTCATCTCAATAAATTTTTGGCCGTAGCCGATGGAACCACGTATGTTGGGATAAAAAATCGCATACCCACGCGATGCCAATAATTGGCCCCAAACTTCAACGGTATCCTGCCAGGCGCCGGTTGGACCGCCGTGAATCAAAGCGATCAGTGGCAGCTTGGTTTTACCGTTGTAGCTCACAGGCTTTAAGAGCGCTGCTTCAATTTCCTGTCCGTCGAACGATTTGTATTTATAAAATTCCGGGGTGGCCAGGGAAAAGCGGTTCCAGGCATCGTTTATGTGCGTGATTTGTCGCGGACTTGTTTTCTGGTCCCAGACAAAAAGTTCCTGCGGTTGTGTGGCGGTCTGAGAGACAAAAAATGCTTCTCCGCCATCCGAGGCTGCAAAAGCGGAAGGGTTGATGGAAATTGTAGAGGTGATCTGTCTGATGGAGCCATTCGCGCCGAACGCGCTGAATTTAGTATGAAAGCCATCGGCGGTGACGGCGAGTAAAGTTCCGTCGCGCAGCCATTTGAATTCAAAAATCTGACGATCGAGACTGAGTCCGGAGACATTGCGGGCGGCGTCGTTTTCGACCGGGAGCAACATCAGGTCATGAGGCGAAGGGCCATCTTCGCGAGCGGCGATGTAGGCGATGGTCTTGCCATTGGGGGAAACACGAATTTGCCCAAATGGCCCGCGTGGCGCGGCAAGTTGTATCATCTCGCCATCCGGAACGTGAACCCCAAAGATGCGGTCAGTGTTTTGATCGGACTCCGGATGATCGGTGGCGGTCACGACGAGATTCTGGCCACTGGGCATCCAGGCGAGTTCTTTGATCTCCCAGTTTGGCGGGGTTATCGCCTTGGGATCGCCAGATTCGACGGGCAGCAACCAGACGCGAGGTCGTTTGTCGTCTTTGTCAGCAACGCGGGCGTCATTTTTGTCCTTTTCTTTCTTTTCGTCTTCTTCTGTTTTGGCAATGGGCGCGATATAGGCGATGTACTTGCCGTCCTTTGTCCATTCGAAGCTTTTAATGTTGCTTTTTCCTTTCGTGCGGACGGCAGCCTCGCCACCGCTGCTGTTCATCAAATAGATTTGCTGCTCGTCGCCGCCGCGATTTGATAGAAAAGCCAGTTGGCTGCCATCGGGTGACCAGCGCGGAGTTGTTTCTGATTTGCTGGAGTATGTAAATTGACGGACGGCGTCTGTTTTTTTGTCGTACATCCAGATGTGTTGAGCCCTTTGTTCTGCTTTGGGCGCTTCGGAAACGACGAACGCGAGGCGTGTCCCGTCCGGCGACAATTGCAGGTCGGTCAGAAAATGAATATTTATAGCGGCTTCAGGCTTTAGTGGCATTTTGCCGCCAGCGTCGGCGGCTTTTTCTTGCGCAACCAGAAGATGTCCGTATACAAGAATTGCCACCAAAATTAGAGTTAATCCAGCGTTTTTCAAGAACATCCTCCGGGGAACGAAGCAGCACTCTAGCCGCCGCGATGGCGGGTCGTCAATGCGCGTGACACAAATGAGACAAACGAGAAAAATATCAGTGGTTCTACATTGCTCCGCTTTTGCGGCGTCGGCTACAATCTATCGTTTATCCATCGCGCAGATACACTCGCAGAGCGCGGGGACACCGGGAAGACATGGCTGAGATTCAGCTGCATAACACTCTAGGCGGAAAAATTGAGCCTTTCGTGCCGCAAAAAGCAGGCGAAGTGCGCATGTACAGCTGCGGGCCGACGGTGTACGACTACGCGCACATCGGGAATTTTCGCACCTTTGTGTTTCAGGATATTCTGCGGCGTTTCCTGAAGTCTCGCGGATACAAATTAACGCAGGTGATGAATCTTACCGATGTGGACGACCGCATCATCGCCAATGCCGCTGCTGCTGGAGTGGCTATTCGGGAATACACGGAGAAATTCGCGCAGGCTTTCTTCGATGATTGCAAAACTCTGAGTCTGGAAGCGCCCGAGCATTGGACTCGCGCGACCGACAACATCAATAGCATGGTGCGACTCATTGAGCGGTTGGGTGAGAAATCGTTCACCTATGAGAGTGAAGGATCAATTTACTACCGCATCTCGAAATTCCCCGATTACGGGAAGCTATCCAACATTGATGTAGCGGGCATTCAGGCGGGCGCGCGCGTGGACGTGGACCGCTACGAAAAGGAAAGCGTGCGAGATTTCGCGCTGTGGAAAGCGCCCAAGGAAGGCGAGCATTTCTGGGAGACCAGCATTGGGCGGGGCCGGCCGGGCTGGCACATTGAATGTTCAGCGATGGCCATGAAGTATCTGGGCGAAACGCTGGACATTCATACCGGAGGGATTGATCTGGCTTTTCCGCATCACGAAAATGAGATTGCCCAGAGTGAGGGAGCAACGGGAAAGCACTTCGTTAAATACTGGCTGCATGCCGAACATTTGCTGGTCGAAGGCGAAAAGATGTCCAAGTCGCTGGGGAATTTTTATACCTTGCGCGACCTTTTCGCGAGGGGCTATAAACCCTCGGCGTTGCGGTTTGCGTTGGCCAGCGTGCCATACCGGCGGCAATTAAATTTTACGTTTGACGGATTGCAGCAGGCCGCTAGTTCGGTCGAACGGCTCAGAAATTTTGCGGACCGCCTGGCCCAGGGCAAGTTTCCTCCAGGCACGCAGAAGGGCATGGCCGACAGAATCGCGGAGGCCGCCGAAGAATTTGATGCCGGCCTGTCGGACGATCTGAACACCGCGCGCGCTTTGGGAGCGGTGTTTGAATTTGTACGCGAAGCAAACATTGCCATGGACAAAGCGGAGTTTGGGAGTGCCGACGTGCCCGCCGCGCAGAAGTTTTTGCAAACCTTCGACCAGATTTTTGCAGTGCTGGTGAATAATGATGCGCAGAAACTTCAGGGTCTGGGCTATGCCCGGGAAAAAAGTAGCGCTGGTGATGCCGAAATCGAAAAGCTGGTCGCGGAACGGCAGGTGGCGCGTCAGACACGCGACTTTGCAACGTCCGATCGCATCCGCAAAACACTCTCTGAACGTGGTATAATCCTTGAAGATTCGCGAGACGGCAGCGTCCGCTGGAAACGCAAATGACCAATACCTTTCAATTCTCTCCCAGCAATTTTTCGCCCGCGGAAACTCGCCCCAATCTTTACAGCGTTGATTAACAACCCCTCCTTTTAGTGAAAATTCTGTAATTGCGTTTGACCGCACTGTTCGTCGCCCTCCGGCAAGCTCCGCCTAAACGTTGACCACTCTTCTTTAAGGAGGAAGACATGATTACCGTACCAGAATCCAAAACGAAATCCTCTGTGACATCGCAATCTAAATCTGATTGGAAACTTCCTCAATTAGTGACGGAACTGCCGGGACCGAACGCCAAGCGCGTGCTGGAGCAGGATGCCAGGTTCATGTCGACATCGTATACGCGCGATTACCCGCTGGTGGCCAAGCGTGGGCGCGGCGCCGCAGTAGAGGACGTGGACGGCAACATGTTTCTCGATTTTGCCGCGGGGATCGCGGTTTGTTCTACCGGGCACTGCCATCCGAAAGTTGTCGCGGCCATTCAAGAGCAGGCTGCGGAATTGATTCATATGTCGGGAACGGACTTTTATTACGAGAACATGCCGCGGTTTGCTCAAAAGTTGGCCGCCACCGTGCCAGGTCCTGAAGCCAAGAAAGTATTTTTTACTAACTCCGGGACCGAGGCAGTCGAAGGTGCGGTCAAGCTGGCGCGTTATGCGACGAGGCGCGACAAATTCATAGCGTTTTATGGCGGCTTTCACGGGCGCACCATGGGTTCTCTGTCGCTGACCGCTTCGAAATCCACGCAGCGTAAGGGATTTGGCGCGTTGTTAAGTGGCGTCGAGCACATTCCTTATCCATACGCGTACCGTTGCGCGCATGGCCACACCGCCGAGACTTGCGGCGCGGAAATTCTGGAGCAACTGGAAGGACAAATTTTCAAGCGACTCTTTGATCCGGAAGAAGTGGCGGGAATTATTATCGAGCCCATTCAAGGGGAAGGCGGTTACGTTCCGGCGCCCGATTTTTTCCTACAGGAATTGCAGCGCATCTGCCGTCAACACGGCATCATGCTGATTGTGGATGAAGTGCAATCGGGCATGGGACGGACCGGGAAGTGGTGGGCGTGCGAAAATTCCGGGATCGAGCCGGACATTCTGTGCTCCGCGAAGGGTATTGCCAGCGGTATGCCGCTCGGAGCCTTCATCGCCCGCGAAAGCGTGATGAACTGGAAGCCCGGCTCACATGGCACGACGTTCGGAGGCAATCCAGTGTGCATCGCCGCTGGTTTGGCTACGTTTGATCTGATCGAATCGCAATACCGCGAAAACGCGGGCCAGGTTGGCGATTACATTTTCCAGAAAACCGCGAAGTGGACCGACAGGTACAAGATCGTCGGCGATGTTCGCGGGCGAGGGTTGATGGTCGGAATTGAGATCGTTCACGATCAAACAACCAAGGAAAAGGCCCCCGATCTACGCAATCATATCGTCGACCTCGCTTTCCGCCACGGCCTGTGCATACTTGGCGCGGGTGAGAATACTCTGCGGCTTTCACCGCCGCTTTTGATCGACTGCGAACAAGCCGATGCCGCGTTGGCGATTCTTGAGCAATGTATTCAGGAAGTGGAAGGCAAGGCATAAAGCAGGTTCGAGGTCTTTAATCTCAGCCCATCCCTGTGGCCGTCCATGGAAGTTATGGGCGCCACGGGATTTTTCTTTATATACTGCGTGTACGGCTCGCCTCCTAACCAGACAATTCATGCCAATATTTTCGCCGTTGTGCGTTGGAGCGCCCGCCGTGGCTTGCGTGATTCTGCTGCGCCCGCGCCACAGAGCCAAAATCAAGAGGCCCAGCAAGATGAGAAATTCGAGCGCAAGGAAAAGGCGCGTCGTAGAGGCCTGCTGGGAGAAACGTATGGTTACTGGTACCTGCGCAGGCAGGGCTACGTTTTCATTGCAAAAAATTATATGCCGGAAGGTAATATCAAGGCGAACTGGATCTGGTCGGATACGATGGGGAAACTATTGCCTTCGTGGAAATCCGGACACGCACCGTTCGCGAAGATATCTCTGGACTGCCGGAGCTGAGCGTCAGCTATGCTAAACAGAGCGTGGTGGTACGTACTGCCCAGCGCTTCTTAATGGACCGCCATCTGCGCGATTGCCCGACGCGCTTTGACGTGCTGGCCATCGACAATATTCCCGGGCGTCCGCCGAAGATCAGGCTGCACAAAGACGCCTTCAGCCCGCAAATACGCCGCTCTAGATAATTTTCTGGAGCTTTGTTGCTCTAAATGGCGATACCATCCGCAGCGCAGGGCTGGGCCGTCACATATCTGTGCCTTGACGCAATCGCGGTACAATTTAGCAATTGTGTTAGCGGTGGCACACAGCGTTTTGTGTGTGTTCGGCAGGTCTTTAGCAGTATTTAGTCGAGGAGGAATCTTTGCCTGAGTTGCGGAAAGACCCAATCACAGGTCGCTGGGTTATTATTTCCACGGAGCGCGGCAAGCGCCCTAACGAATTTCTGCGCGAAAGCGTTGTAGCCTCCAACGGCAAAAATTGCCCCTTTTGTCCGGGGCAGGAATCCAAAACACCCACGGAAATCCTGGTATATGGACGCAATGGCGGCAGCAAAAATACGCCAGGGTGGAGCATACGAGTAGTCCCCAACAAGTTTCCGGCGCTGGGTATTGAAGGCGATCTGGACCGCGAAGGGGAAGGACTGTTCGACAAAATGAACGGGGTCGGGGCGCACGAAGTGATCATCGAGACCCCCGACCACGTTTCCACGCTCGCAAGCTTACCAGAGCGCGCGGTGGAAGATGTTTTGTGGGCTTATCGTGACCGCATGCTGGATTTAAAGAATGACAAGCGCTTTCGCTATATCCTGATTTTCAAAAATCACGGTGAAGCGGCGGGCGCTTCACTAGAACATCCACACTCACAGCTGATTGCACTGCCTATTGTTCCACGCCGCGTGCGCGAAGAGGTCGACAATTGCTGGCATTATTACGACGAGAAAGAGCGCTGCATTTTTTGCGACATTATTCGCCAGGAGCGCGACACCGGCGAGCGGGTCATTGGTGAAAACGAGCATTTCATTACTTTGGCCCCGTATGCTCCGCGCTTTCCATTTGAAATGTGGCTACTGCCGAAAACGCACGGCTCTTCGTACGAAAATAATCAAAGTTCAATTTACGGCAGCCTGGCACGTATGCTGAAAGACACGCTTATGCGGCTGGACGCCGTGCTGGATCGGCCGGCGTACAACTTCATGATCCACACTTCACCGATCGGCGAAGAAATTAACGATCACTATCACTGGCACATTGAGATCATTCCGAAACTCACCAAGGTCGCGGGCTTCGAATGGGGCACTGGTTTCTACATCAATCCGACGCCGCCGGAAGAATCGGCGCGTTTCCTGCGTGAAACCAAAATCGACTCGCCCCTCATAAACAAGAAATAGAGAACAGGAAATAACGCTGGCTAACTGTTTTCGCGGTATGCGCGATGCTTCGTCGTTGCTTCGGACCTTAACGTGTAAAGTCTTTGTTTAGAGTTGAATTTCAAACATTTGCAATTTGGGTCGCTAGCAGCAACGCCCAGTGTTTGCGCGAGTTTTGCTATACTCAAAAGTTCGGCGCGGTACCCAAGTGGCCCAAGGGAGAGGTCTGCAAAACCTCCATTCGTGGGTTCGAATCCCACCCGCGCCTCCAACCTCAGGCTTGTACGGTCCGGAGAGATCCTTTACAGAACGTTCCGAAGACATAGCTTACACCCTTGGGCCAAAAGGGTTGTCTAAGGGCTGCAGAGTCTTTTCCTCAAGATCGATGTAACCGAGATCGTAGTCCAT
>Ga0185299_10002326_pt1 | contig 29948 bp, 19 predicted proteins | sample PaiPotPPA55metaG_FD_128002 | JGI IMG/M metagenome (GOLD analysis project Ga0185299, IMG submission 128002) | Iron sulfur acid spring bacterial and archeal communities from Banff, Canada, to study Microbial Dark Matter (Phase II) - Paint Pots PPA... ...
GCTGTTGCAGATCGGAAAGCGAGAGCGTCATATAGCCTCCAATGTACTGCCTAGCGTAATACTACGCTAGGCCAGGAGGCTTACAAAAGGAGATTTCTCAAAACACCACTCCCGTGTCGCGCGCCCGCTGGCGGATCGTTTGTTGATTACCCGAACTGAATCAGCTGCGAGCGGGGCTCTAAAAAGTGAGCTTCAGCCCGAACTGAATGAGACGCGGATTGTTTACAGTCGAGTTGACGGCGCCGAAGCCGATTGCGTTGATATCGCTAATCGGCTGACCGAACTGCGCGTGGTTAAACAGGTTGAAAAATTCCGCCCGGAAATTCAGGCCCATATTCTCCCATGGCAGCCTGAACTGCTTGATCACGGAGAAGTCCGTGTTGACGAAGTCCGGACCGTAGACGGGTACACGGCTGGCGTTGCCAAGTTGACCTTTTGCAGGTTGGGGAAAGCAGGCCGGGTTTACGAACTGTATCTTGGTCTGGTTGGCGTAGGGGTTGCAGCCAGCCACCTGGTCCGGACGGTTGTTGTTGAGGCCATTGCCGCCGGTGTTGAAGGAGACCCCGGAATTGTTCAGGCTGTCGAGGAGCGGGTCGGCAAAGCCGGAAGTAATCTTCTCGATCAGCGTCAGCTGCCAGCCGCCCAGAAGTGAGTTGGCTACGTTGCTCCAACTGTTGCCGAATTTCTTGCCCCTGCCGAAGGGCAAGTCGTAGATCACAGTGCCAGTAAAGTTATGACGCAGGTCGATCTGGGAGGGAGCCCAATCGAGGTTCTGCCAATTCGGCAGTGGGAAATAGGGGGCACTCAACTCTGAACCCAGGCCATCGCTTAGACCGTTATCGTAGGTATGCGAGTAAGTGTAAGCAAAGAGCGCGTAGAGCCCGTACCTGGCGGATTTGGTCTCGGCCTTGATCTGCAAGGAATTGTAAGTAGTCTTGCCAATGTCCCCGAATTCCAGAATGGCGTTGAATCCGGGAGGGGTAAATGGAGAGACAAAGGGAGCGCCGCCTGGGGCGCAGCCGAGGGTGTATGTGCCTCCGGCGACGCAGGCCGATGGGCCGTTGGTGTCGAGGGCATTGCCAGATATCAGGATGTGATTGCCGTGCGAACCGGCATAGCCCACGGTCAGCACGATGTTGCCAGGCAACTGACGCTCGACGTTGACGTTCCACTGAGCGACTTGTCCGGGCCGGAAGTCCTGGGGCTGGTAAAAGAGCGTTCCTGTGAAGGTGGAAAGAGTCGGCGGAGTATTAAAAATTGGGAATCCGCTGGAGATGCTGGTTACAGTGCCACCCGGACCGCAGAAAGGGACACCGCCGGATGGAGTAGCCACCGGGCACCCGCCGAACTGGAAGATATCGCCCTCGGCGAAAAAGGGAGGGTTCTGCCAAAGGCCTTGAGCACCCTGGCTCCAGGCGGAATCGTGGTACATGGCGAAGCCGCCGCGGAGTACGGTTTTATCGCTGCCCAGGACCTTATAGGCGGCGCCGATTCGCGGTTCGAGATCAGCCCAATACATGTTTATGCCAGCGGAGGCGTTGACTCCGCCCTGATTGGCAACCAGAAGCTGGCCGGTAACGGCGTTCGCGCCAGTGGCGATGGCGGGCGGAATGTAATCGGCCAAGCGGCCAGCCGATTCTGTGATCGGCGTGGTCAGGTCCCAAGCCAATCCGAGGTTCAAAGTCAGGTCCTTGGTAATTCTCCAGTCGTCCTGGACGAAGGGGCGAATGATTTTCCAGCGGCGGCCGGTGACCGGGCCGTTAAAGGTCTGATCGTGTTCGGAGATGTTCACGTAGCCCAGGGTAAGGTCGGCTTCGGCATTACCGGAGAAAATGCCAAGAGGAATCCAGAAACCATCCTGGAAGGCTTCGGTGCCGACGTTCATCTGATTGACGCGTACATCAATTCCGACATGGATGTCGTGCTTGCCGCGAATCAGATCGACGGCATCGTTAAAAGAATAAATATCAGTGCCGCCTTGAAACGGGGTGAACCCGCGATCGCCAATAGACCACAAGCCGCCGTTGAACAAGACGGAAACCAAGCCGCAGCTGTACGCCCCCGGTGTACACTTCGCGCTCCCTGGAGTGCCCGTACAGCCCAAGTTCGCGCCGGGAATGCCAATGCCCGCGAGGTTGGCGGAATCGCAAGTGCCCGTGCCTTGAGAAGTGATGTAATTGAAGATGCGGTTGTAGCCGAAGGTAAATTGATTGACGGTGGTGGGAGAAAAGACGTGAGTTTCGCCGATGGCCACGCTACGCGCGTGATTGCTGATGCCCTGATTGCTGCCGAAGGCGCTCTGCTCGACTTGAGAGCCAATACCGCCGCCGCCCGGCACATAGGAGACGGCCTGATCATAGCTAAAGCGAGAGAAGATATTGTCGGCGTTGGAGAAAGAGTGATCCAGGCGGATATCGAACTTGGTTTCGTTAAGGCTGCGTACCGGCTCGTTGACGAAGTTAATTCCCGCAAGAGGATTATTAGCATTCGGCAGGGGATACAGATTCACCAAAGCCGCACCAAGAGGGTTAACCAAAGCGGCTGGTATTTTGGCGCAGGCAACCCCGGGAACCTGGCTGCCGTTGGCATTGACTGCGGTGGGCAGGCCAGTGCCAGCGTTGCACTGGAAGGAACCGCCCGTATAGGGGTTGGTGATTGAGGTGGGGGAAACCGGATTCCCGAAGGGGTCGGAGCTGAAATCCGCGAAGGGCTGCGTGGGGCTGGTGTGCATTGCCGCGCCGGGCACCAAGCCCGTAAAGGTGATGCCGTGAAGCTGATCCTTTTGCTCGCCGTCCAGGAAGAAGAAGGTCTTGTTCTTTCGAATCGGTCCGCCGATGGAGCCGCCAAACTGGTTCAAATTGAACTTTTCCGCCGAGGTGGCAAAGAAGCTCTTGGCATCGAGCGCGGTGTTGCGAAAAAACTCGAACAGCGAGCCGTGGAAGTCGTTGGTGCCGGATTTCGTGGTGACAAGTACTGTAGGACCGGCGCGGCTGCCATATTGTGCGGAGTAGTTGTAGGTCAAGACCTTGAATTCCTGAATGTCGTCAATGGAAGAAAAAGTTCCGATACCACCGGCGGTCAATTCGTTGTTGTCCGCTCCGTCCAGAATCCAATCCGTGCTGTTCGGACGGGACCCACCGACGGAAAGCGAGAAGGAGCCCCGCGCGGCAACCTCACTGCTCGCAGCTTGCGTGAAAAAGCTGCCGGGATTGGTCTCCGAGGTAGCGCCGGAAGTGAGCGTGGCAAGCTGGACGAAATCGCGACCATTCAGTGGCAACTGGGCAACTTCTTGTGCAGTGATGACCTGGCCCAGCGCGGGGCTCGCCGTCTCCACTTGCACTTCTTCAGCGACCACTTCCACCGAAGTGGTCACTGAAGACGGCGAAAGAGCAAAATCCAATTCCCGCTGCTCATCCACCTGCAGTCTCACATCTTTAGTCTCAACGGCCTGAAAGCCCTGGTATTCCACGCGGATGGTATAAACGGACACCGGCAACAAATTAATGGTGTAGTGCCCCACATCATCCGTGATGGCTTCGCGAGATATACCCGTCGTTTGCGAAGTGACGGTGACCCTGGCCCCGGAAACTGCTGATCCAGATTTATCGGTTACCACGCCCAAAAAACTGCCTGTGGCCTGACCGCGGGCCATTTGTGCACAACAAAGCACGCCGAGAATAAGCGTCGCTACAAAATAGAATCGTTTACCCATCGCCCCACGCCCCCCTCAAAAAACCCGTACTCATGAGATTTGCTCAACGGTGATGCAGAATTTGCGATTCTTGCTATCGCCGAAGCCGAGAAACACGTTCTGATCTGGAGCCCCACGATCAAGCGCTTGCGTCCCGAACTGGCGTCTCGACCAGACAACTTCAAAGGCCAAATAAGACTCATGGCTCAGAAAAAATATTGCAGCAAAACTACTTTCCATCCGCGCTGCTGTCAAGCGGTTGTTTGTGAAACCGTGAGGGGGCGCTAGCCGATTTTCCACGTTCACAGCGCACCAGCGATTTATTGACTACTCGCTATGCGTTTTCCGATTTTGGGCCTTTGCGGGTTGCAGCACTACGGTACAGATCAATGGGCGGCGGCGGTAGCTTCCTGTTTCCAGCCTGGTCCCCGCAGAGGACGACCTGAGATGAGGCCTGTGAGTTTGCCGTCTTCGAATTCCAACTGGCCGTTTACGAAGACATATTTCACGCCCTGAGAAATTTGCGAGGGTTGCGAGTAGGTAGCCATATCTTTGATGGTCGCGGGATCGAAGATCGTGATGTCCGCGAAGTAACCTTTCTTGAGCAAACCACGATCCACCAAGCGCTCCCGTTGCGCGGGAAGAGAAGTCATTTTGCGAATGCCCTGTTCGAGCGGAAGCAGGTGTTGATCCCGGACGTAACGTCCGAGGAAACGAGGCATGGCGCCAAAAGCGCGTGGATGGGTGTGCGGTTCGTAGAGCGGACCATCGAGTGATAACTCGCCGGCGTCCAGGCAAAGACTGGTCCACGGCTGTTTCAAGCCGAAGACCAGATCGTTCTCATTGGCCATGAAATAGAGCGCGCCGGTTTGTCCCTTATCCGCGATGATGAAATCGAAAAGAGTATCGAGTTGCGATTTCTTTTGTGCTTCCGCGATCTGCGCAATAGTTTTGCCGTCAAACTTCTTCAGCTCGGGATTTACGGTCCCGGCAACCATCACGCCGCTGCCTCCTCCGGTGTCGAAATAGAGGTTTTCCCAATCGGGATGATCGGAGGCCATTTCTACTTTAATTTTGGCGCGTATCTTCGGATCGTGGAGGCGTTCCAGGATTTTTTCCATGCCGCCGTCGGCGACCCAGGGCGGAAGACTTGAAGCCAAAGCCGTGCCACCGGCGATGTACGGATACATATCAGCAGTCACATCCTGACCCGCATCACGCGCGGCCTGGATTTGTGCCACGATTTTGGGCATGTTGCCCCATCGCGTTTTGCCCGAAACTTTTAGATGAAAAATTTCGACCGGCAGATTTGCTTCGCGGCCGATGCGCAGAGCTTCGGCTATGGCTTGCGGCTCACTCTGACCTTCGCTGCGCATGTGCGTTCCGTAAATGCCGCCATGTTGCGCGGCAACTTTTGCGAGCTCGATTAATTCTTCAGTCTTGGCATAGTGTCCTGGAGGATAAATGAGCGCAGTGGAAACACCAAAAGCGCCGTCCTGCATGGCCTGGGCAACAAGTGCCTTCATTTTCTCAAGTTCTTCGGGTGTCGGAGCATGATCGACATCGCCGAGGACGGCTTCCCGGACCTGTCCCAGGCCGACGTATGTGCCGATGTTAAGCGGCGTGCCAGATTTCTCCAGGCGCTTGAAATAACCATCAAGGGTGGTCCAGTCGACCGTCAATTTATAGTGGTCGAGAACTGGTTGTAGGGGTGCAAGGGTGAGATCGGTTTGCGGTGATATGGACCCACCCTCGCCGGTAATTTCTGTAGTGATTCCCTGGGACACCTTACTGAGCGAGCGATTGTCAATAAGCAGGGATGCTTCGGATTGCCCGAGCATATCAATGAAGCCGGGCGAGACCACCAGGCCTTTCGCGTCAATCACGCGCTTGCCGCTAGCGTTTTCGAGATTACCGATCGCGACGATGCGGTCGCCGCGTATGGCGATATCACCTGAGACCCAGGGATTACCAGAGCCATCGATGATGTGGCCGTTTTTGATGACTACATCGTATTCACGATCGGCGGATGTGCTCGCCGCCGAAGGTAGCGGCGATAGCGGGGCATCGTAGGCGGCGGCCGCGATTTCTCCCAGCGCTTCACCTGCGATTTTTTGCGTGGCTTCCGGATCACCGAGTGGAATGGAAACCATGTTGACGTAAAGCGCGAGAATGAGGTGCTGGCCGCTGGCGGTGTCCATGTATCCAGCGAGACCCTTACCGGTGACCATCAATTTTTTATTTAGAGCGTCGTATTGGCCGTAGGTGCCTGTTTTTGCGTGCACATGGCCCGCAGCTGGCGAATTCACCTGAATTTTAACGAGCGTGCCGTCTTTTCCAAGGATCGGCAGCCCACGATAAAAGTCGCTGAAGTCGTTCTGTTTAGACATGTAAAAGAGGTAGTGAGCCATGAAGTCGGGCGAAAAATAGGCATTGCCACCGGCTCCATCGCTTTGGGCCGCGCCGCCAAGATCGAGGCCGGCCTTGGTGAGAAATTGGTTTTCGACGTCGAAGCCTGCTTGGTCGATGTCGGCGTCCTTATGAGCTACAAGTGCGCCAAGCAGATAGGGCATCGAGCTAGCATGAAGATTCTGACTAACCTTCAGCGTGATCTTCACTTCTTCCTTCAAGGGCGGTGAGACGTGTTCGGCTACGACGTTTTCCGATTTGTAGTTCGCGGCCAGTGTCTTGAAATCGATCTGATCCCCGGGAGCAGCGAGGGCTGACGATATACCCTGCTCTTTCAGCGCTTCCATTAATATGGTTGCGGCAAAACGGCTCGGCTCCGGAACAGGATAAGAGGCCATGGTGGGCTGACCATCCAGCGGAAAACTGCCGGTGAGCGTCACGCTTCGTGTGCCGTCAGCATTGAGTTTCTCATCGCTGTATTTAACTGAGGGCTTGGAGCCGGCCTTGCCGGTAGTGGCTTTATTAGCAACGGTCAGGTACGCCGTTTGCGGGGCGATTTTTAATTTCACGGGAGCATCTTCTGTTGCGCCCGGACTGATGATTACATCGGTGACATTATCGTTGACCACTATCGGCGACACGACCACTCTCGTTCCCAACTCCCGATAGCCCTCCGGAAAAAGGGAGGCGTCTATCAGCACGCGTCCCTTGACGCGCTTGATCCCCTTGGCAGCCACCTGCTTGGCGAAATCGCGCATCACCACTAAGGGATCGCCCGGCAAACCTTGGCTGTCGGGGCCCCCATAGGAGTGATCTTCATCTTCAAAAGCAAGGGTGCCATCGGGCTGAATGCGATTTGACAGGTCGAGGTCGCCACTTGCAACCAGCACCAGGTCGCCTTCAAGAGTGCCATCTTTTTTGATGGGTCCGGTGCGGTAAATCCTGGTGTGAAAGCGGTAATCCCCGCCCAGAATTTCGAGCATGGTGCCTTCACTGAGCAGTTTTGTTGTGGACCCCGGCACGAACAGTTGCGCCGAATTCAACTCGTAAACCAAATTCCCGGTATCGGCCGCGACGAATTTCACGCCGAAACGCGAATGAGCGAACTCCGGACGGTCCATGATTTTCTTGATGCGTTGCTCCAGAGTGTCACTGCTTTGGGCCAGCAGCGCGCCGGAACAGCAAACTGAAGCTAGGGCGAGTACGCCCAAGATGAACGTGCGAATAGCTGTTTTCGTGCTCATGCGAGACCTCCAAGGAAATATCTGCCAGTAACACATTTCGTTATTTCAGAAGCGTTATCGGTCCGGTGCATCAGAAACGCCCGACATCTCGAGAGCTGGAAGTGGATGCGAGCTTTTCGAAAGTGATGTTCAAGATCGGATATTTTTGCCAATCGCCGTAATCGAAATGCCACCACTCGAATGAATAGACGAGAAACCCTTCGCTTTCCATGACGTGACGCAATAACTCGCGATGCCAGCGTTGCAATGATGTGCCTCCTGGATATCCCGGGTAAGAACGCTCCGACATTTCGTCATAAACGCCTACCATCTCCACGGGCTTTCCGGTCGCGAGGTCGTAAAGACTCAAATCCACGGCGCATCCGCGATTGTGCCGGGAGCCCTGGTTGGGGTCGGCGACAAAAATTTTCTTGTCATCGGGAGTGGCGTCCCAAAATATTTTTGTGACGTACCACGGACGGTAGGCGTCGTGAATCAGAAGGCCATAGCCCATCTCCATTAGCTTTTTGTGAGCACGTAACAGCGCTTCGGCGGCGGGCCGCTGCAGGAAGGCGCGCGCCTCGGAATAGACTGGCGTGCTCAGAAAATTATTCGTGGTGGCATAACGAATGTCGAGCTTGATTTTGGGATCGAGCTTGGAGAGTTCGAGGAGATCGGGCTTGCGAAATTCGCCGGTTTCGACGGGAGGGTGAGCTGCCAGAGCTTGCGTGCGGAGACTGTCAAAGTTTTTGACAGGGGGAATTCGGAAGATGCCACCAGAAACTCCGCCAATCGAACGGCGCCTGAACACCACGCCGCTGACTTGCACCTGCGTAGCGTTTCCGTATGCATCGCGTGTGAATACCGCTTTCTCACCATCGTATAAGCCGCGCGACGGAAAATTGAAAACATCGTCGGTGACTCGTGTGAGCGCATCAAATTCCGTCCACTCAATCAAAACATTCAGGCGTTGGTCTTTTTCAAATACATAAAGGATGTCGTGATCCCAGCCGTATTCGCCGATCAGGCCGCGCCACTTGGCCGGGATCTCCGAGGGCATCGGAGTCGAAACCTTTGATAGGACCTTGGACTGGACGCGAATGCCTTCGGGAACGGGCTCCACCTTGATGCCGAAGCCGGTCACCCCATCGATAATGAGGTCATCGCCGGATGGGGAAACTTTGCGAAGCTCCAGCTGTTCGCCGCCAGTCAGTTTCAGCAAACTGAGGTGTCCATCGAGATAGGTCAGGTCGAGGGCATCATCACCCGTTCCGTAGCGGCCAGCGAGTTTGCGGCCCAGGTCCGGGGGAACGGGGCTGGTCGGGGGAGGTATTTCCAGCGGTTTGCCAGCACGATGAGCGAGAATGAGCCGCAGAGTTTCTTCGCCGATGCGTTCGGTAACGGCGTTAACCGCATCTTTGGTGGCGACGACGACCACACCGACTTTGTCTTCTGGCAAAAGGTTGACGGTGGTTGCAAAACCGTAGATGGCTCCGCCGTGGCCGACCAGGCGATGGCCGTCGAGCGAGCGCACTATGAAACCTAATCCAAAAACGCGGCCGCCGCGATTGGGAAATTGAGGCAACCACATTTGTTCGAGAGTCGCCGGCTTCAGTGCTCCACCATTTTCCGTTTTGCCCTGCGCCAGAAGGACGCTGACAAAATGTCCAAGGTCGTTCACGGTAGAGTACATACTCCCGGCGGGAGCCATTCCGAGCTGAAAGGTGGGAGCTTCGAATTTCAGACCGTCATAGGTCCACATTTCGGCTTTTGCAAGATTTGTGATGATCGCCGGATTGGGTTCGAAGGAACTGTGGCTCAGGCCCATAGGATCGAGCACCGAGGATTTCAAATATTGTGCGAAGGGCTCGTGGCTGCGCGCCTCCAACAAATAACCGACCACCGCAATGGCCGCGTTGGAGTACTTGGTGTGGGTGTTTGGCGCGAAAACCAGTTCTGTGCCGTTCAAGCTCTGTACCGTACCGGCCAGAGTCGGTTGCGACGTCTCAAAATAATTTCCGACCGGCGGCTCGCGCAACAAGCCCGAACGATGGGACATCAATTGGCGAAGAGTGATAGGCGTGCCAAACAGATTTTTAGGGCGAAAATCGGGGAGGTAATCGGTGACTGGCGCATCCAGATTCAGCTCTCCTCGTTCAACCAGCTGCATGATGGCTATGTCGGTGAAGAGTTTGGAAACCGAACCAATACGGTAAACGGTGTCCGCACTTGCGGGCGTTTTGTTTTTGGAATCGGCCATGCCGAAACCCTGCGCCCATACAATCTGCTGGTCGTCGATAATAGCGATGGAGAGCGCGGGCAATTCTTTGTCGCTCATTTGCTGCTGGATGAAAGGACGGAGCGTCTCGACGACGTCGGCGTAGTCTTTCCGAACAGCAGTGGCGCTTTGCGCCATCGTTCGGTTGCACGCAACTGACAGCGCAAGTGCGAGGCAGGCGCAAACTACAACGTTTCTTGCAACAGCTGCCTGTCGTGGCAAATATTTGGCCATGAATTTCCTTTCATTTCGATCCTGCTTTAAACCAAAAGCACTTCCGTGAGCCTAGATGGTGGCCTTCTTCGCCATCCAGTTATTACGGCGCACGGTTATCTTTTCGATGAGATCGCGCTTTACGGTGAAACCGAGACCGGGACTGCTGGGAACGCGGATGGTGCCCTTGGCTGTAACTTCAACTGCAGGCTCGACGATGTCTTCGTTCCAATAACGCTGGCTGGCAGAAACATCTCCCGGTAGCGAGAATCCGGGCAGCGCAGACATCGCGATGTTGTGGGCGCGGCCAATTCCGGATTCGAGCATTCCGCCACACCACACCGGGATGCCACGTTCACGGCATGCTGCTTGCATTAATTTCGCTTCGGTGTGTCCGCTGACGCGGCCGAGTTTGATGTTGATAATGCGGCACGATTTCAATTCGATGGCGGCGAGAGCGTGTCGTGTGTTGTAAATGCATTCGTCCAGGCATATCGCGGTTTTTATCTGGGCCTGCAGTTTGCAATGGGAGTAGATGTCGTCCCAACTTAGCGGCTGCTCCATCATGAGCAGGCTGAAATCATCAAAAGTTTTAAGATGAGCGACGTCATCGAGACTGTATGCCGAATTCGCGTCCACCGACAGGAGGATGTCCGGGAATTCTTTGCGGACGGCGGCCACGAAGTCGTAATCCTTGCCGGGTTTGATTTTCAGCTTGACGCGCTGGTAGCCGCTGCGAAGTTCTTCCTGGACTCTTTTCACCAGTGATTGCGGATTTTCTCGTATGCCCAGAGACACACCGCAGGCAATTTCATCCATCGTGCCGCCCAGGAGTTTGGAAAGAGAAAGACCCTTTATAAGTGCTTCGGCGTGCCAAAGGGCATTCTCCACGCCGCTTTTTGCCATTTCATTCCCGCGAATGTGAGCGACTAATGCGGGGAAATCCGATGCGGTGAGCAAACTTTTTCCCACCAGGTAGGGAGCAATGAAATCAGAAATTATGAGCCAGGCAGTGTCGGTAGTTTCAGCGTTGTAGGCGGGGCTTTCGCCTGCGGTCACTTCTCCCCAGCCACTAACGCCGTCGGCCACGACTTCAACCAGGAGAATGCGACGGTCCTGAGTAATGCCAAAACTTGTTTCAAAGGGAGACTTCAGTCGCATGTGAATTTCGCGCAGGACAATGGCTTCAATCTTCATAACGCTCCAGAAGGTAGCTTCCGTGCTGATCCTTAAATTCAAAACCTACAACTGCGCGGCCAGCCGCCAAACGAGATTCGAACTGCTGACAAATGCTTGACTGAATTTCTTTGGCCCGTAGCGGATCGCTGGCGCAAATTTGGCTGATGTCGACAGGAATGGAAATGCGTTCGCTGAATTTTGGGATGTCAGCTTTGTTGTTAAGCGCGTCTTGCACGTGCTTCGACTGCACCCACCATTCGGCGACGAGCCGGTCGGTGGGCAAACCGGCATGTAGAGGACTGGAAGTTTGACCGTAGAAATTGGGAATGTAGCGGCGGACGATGGCGCCCAGGCGCGCGATGTTGAAGTGCGCGTTCTTCAGCTGCAGTGGATCGAAGGTCCACTCAATGCGATCGATCCCGCGCGCGATGGCGCCGTCGCGCTGCGCCAGTTTCAACAGTCTGCCAACACCTTGATTCTGGAATTCAGGCACAACAGCCACCATGTGGGAATGCAGATAAGGCGTTCGGTGATGAATGCCGGCGAACGCCAAGGCGAATCCCACTGGGTCGCGTTTGCTGAAAGCGCCGAGCACCTGGCCGCCGCTTTCTTTTGCAACTATGAACATTTGGTTGGGAACCGTATCGAGGGCGCTGTAGCCCCAGACACGATGCTGCAAGTTCACACCTATGTTCATTTCCTCAACATTCTGAAGCGGGCGAATGAGAATGTCCGGCTCCTTCACTGGTGCGGCCCCTTCAAACATGAGCGATGTCTTCTTTGATAATCAGATCCGCAGTGCGGCGCCAGAATCCAAATGCGTGAGCACAGGAACCAGAGTGGCACAGCTAAAAGCGAAGCCGCGGAACAACAAGAACCTGCGAAAATGGGAATACAACGAATGTTGCATTCTGTCAAGAATATTCACTATTTGTTGCACATAGTAATTATCACATTTTCTGCTGCATGCTATTTGAGACGCAACACTTGTTGCGTTTTTAATATTCTGCACGTGCGATGGTGAAAATGTTATTGACTTTCACTCTGCTGGAACCTAGACTCGCGCGCATTATATAGCAATGCAGTTATCCGCAACGTATGTTGCACACGATAAGATGGCTGCAGGGGCGGTGTGCGTCCGTCTGGCCAAAAACACGAGTCTAGGCGCAAGGGAGGGTGCATGCATAAGGTAATGCTCGTTAATTTACAAGAGACGAGAATCATGGGGGTGTGCCGTTACATGCGGATCGCTCGCGGCGGTATATTTTTCCTCCTGCTCGCACTCGGTTCTCACTTGCAGGCACAGACGACCTCAACAATCTCTGGGATCGTTCGAGATAAACAGGGCTTGGCCATAACCGGGGCAGCTGTACAAGTCAGCAGCAGCGAACTGGCCATCGATCGCACCACCACCACAGAGAGCGACGGCGCATACAATTTGGCGGGCATCCCGCCAGGAATTTATGAAATTAAGGCGTCAAAAGATGGTTTTCAGACGGAGATCTTCAAGAACATTGAACTGACGTTGAATCGAACGTTGACCTATGACATTACCTTGCAAGTGGGCTCGATGGGTCAAACGGTCGAGGTGAATTCCTCAGTGCCTTTGCTGGAGACAACGATTTCCTCGACCGGAGCCACCATTACCCCGGAACAGATCGAGGATATGCCCATTAACGGCAGAAATTATCTGGACTTGTTGCAACTGGTGCCGGGAGTAGCATTAAACCGGCAAAATGATCCCGCGGGAGATAACTCTACGCCGATCCTGGGCGAGCGCGGTGGAAATGCGCTTTATCTCATCGATGGCATGCCCAATCGCGACAACTTTAATGGCGGCCCTTCTGCGCAATTTAATCAGGATTCGATTTTGGAATTTCAAGTGGTGACGGCGGGATATAAAGCGGAGTTTGGTCACGCGTCTGGCGGCATCATAAACGTGGTGACGCGAGGCGGCACTAACGATTTCCATGGCGGCCTGTCGGTTTTTTATCGTAATAATGTTTTCGATTCCAACGATATTCCCGTCTCCACCCGCGGAGCGCCTTTCCTGTCACGTTGGGACCCTACCGTGTACCTGGGCGGGCCGATCATCAAAGAAAAGGTATTTTTCTTTGGCTCTGCCGAAAGAATTCTGGAGAGCCGCGACCTGAATTTCGTTTTCAATCCTAATTTGCCATCCAGCCTGGTGGCTTTTGAGGCCCCCTTCAACAAGCACTCGTTAACCTACGACACACGCGCCCGTTTTAAGCTCGATGAAAACCTCGCTCACCATCGATTGAGCGAACAATTTAATTACACCAACAATCACCTCACCGATTATCTACCGCTGACGGCTTCCTTAAATTTGCCGGATACGCGTTACAACCTCGACGGCCGGACGCTGATGCTGGGCTTCTCCGATTTATGGACTCTCGGGAATATGTCCAACCCCTGGATTCTTAACACCTATTTTCAATACCGCAGTGATCCGACGCGCCAGAGCCCTTCGCATCCCCAGGCCGGCACTCCAAATAATTTGTTCAATCTTTTTTCTTCCTATACCAGTGGGGACGAATTTGGAGACCTGGGCCAGACTTCCTTCGGTCCCGGCTACAACTCATTTACCTTTTTTCAGAAATATTACTCGGCTGGCAGCAACGTAAGTAAGCAGTTCGGTCGTCATACCATTAAATTTGGTCTGGATTATGAGAAAACCAAAGTGAATGGTACGGAGCCGAATAACTTCTTCACGCAACTGTTCGCCACCGTGGACGACTTCAATACCTTTGGCCCGATTAATTCGGGCATCAATCTGATTACTTTGCAGGGCGGGGCCACACCGGCAGACAACCTGGTAAAAATAAATAATAATTACACTGGGCTTTTCGTGCAGGACGATTGGCGGATCACCAACAAAATCACGGTAAACGCCGGGTTGCGTTGGGATTATGATTCAACATTTCCGAACAAGACTGACTTCTCGCCGCGCATTGGCGTAGCCTGGGCGCTTAACTCGAAAACAGTGATCAATGCCAGTTTCGGTATTTTCTACGATCAATTCCGCGAAGGCGTAGCCAGGGATATTCCCGGCTTTGGCGGCGCCAATATTCAGCGCGAGCGATTGTTGTCATTCCCGCGCTTGTTTTACGGCAATCCCACCACGCTGACCAGCTTGTTCCAAACGTTGGGTCGACCGACGGTTTGCGTCTCCAACAACATGACCCAGGCGCAGGTGACGGCATCAGGGGCATCGTGTCCCAACGGTTTGGGCACAACACTATATGGCATCGATTATCTGAACAACGTGGTCGCTCCCGGGCACGCGCCGATTCCGGCGAACACGGTTGTAAACATGTCCAACATCCAGCAGCTAACGGGATACACGCCGGCACAATTCCTCACTGCCGCCGACGCCGCTGTTGCCAACCTCGCCGGAACAGATACCAGCATTACCGTTCCAGCTAATTATTGGTCTTATGACCCGTTCGGAAATCTGACCACCATCGGAGGCATCAACGGCACCGCCGGCCAAGTTCCCATCAGCGTGGATCCTGGATTCAAAGTTCCTCGCACGCTCAACTACCACGTAGGTGTTCAGCGACAGCTTGCTTCAGACATGGTCGTGACTTTTGACTACTACCATAAGGACATCGAAGACATCACCACCGTGCGTGCCACTAATCTTGCCTTTGAAGCGCGCATGCCCGGCTTCGCAAATGAACTCGTTCCCGGGACCGGACCGAAGCGCATTGAAAGTTACGGACCTTGGGGAGCCGGGACCTATGATGGCTTCACGATCGGCTTTCAGAAACGGATGACCCATCGGATTACCGTTCAAACCAGCTACACCTATGCACATGCCAACGACGACGTTCTCAACTCGACGCTTGGTAGTGAGATTCAGACTGGCGAGGGAGTTAATTTTTTGGCCATCAGCGGTCTTTCCGACAGTTTTGTTGGTAAGGTGCCTACGGTTACGGATGCGAGTACCGGACAATCAAACGCCAGCAGCGCCTTCATCAACAGCTTTGGGAATTTTGTTCCCAAAGCTGGAACGTTTTACAACGGGGCCAAGGTAGATCAGGGCCCATCGGATCTGGCGCTGAATCACACTTTTCTGATCAACACTATTATTCAGTTGCCTTGGAAATTCGAGCTGGCCGGAATATTCCGGGCGCAGAGTGGGTTCCATTACAGCGTGTCGCCCGCGAACGGCGGACCGGACTTCGATGGAGACGGCTTGTTTAATGGACAGGGGTTGTACTTCGATGGGTTGGGAAATCCGTTGTATGCGCGGAACTCGCAAACGGCTCCGCCTTTCGTCAACATGGACCTGCGTATCGCGAAGCGGTTCAACATTGGAGAGCGGCTGAAGGCGCAAATTCTCTTCGAAATGTTTAATTTATTTAATCGCGACAATCCCGCGGCGGTGCAGCAACTCGAAGGCGGTACGCCACCTCTCGGATCCACATTGCAATACTTGCCAGGCCGCGAAGGCCAAGTCGGAATCAGGTTCGATTTCTGAGAACTTAGCTCCGTTATATGCCCGAGCAATTCTTCTTTAGTGACCTCCGAGAGCTCTTTGCCAAGGCAAATGAGGAAAAGTCTGGCGATCGGTTGGCGGGGATCGCTGCGGGATCAGAGCGGGAAAGAATTGCTGCAAAGCGCAAGCTCGCGGATTTGTCGCTCGACGAAATCGTGCGGCAGCCCTTAATTGATCCTGACAATGACGATGTAAGTGAGTTGATTCTGAAATCCTTCGATCGGGAATCTTTTATGCCGATCAAGAGCACCACGGTAGGTGAGTTCCGCGAACTTCTTCTTGATGATGCCACAGGCGAGGCGGAACTCAAGAAAATTCAACGGGCGATAATCCCCGAAATAGCCGCCGCTGTAACGAAAATCATGAGTAATAAGGATCTGGTCCTAGCCGCTGCGAGGATCCGGAACGTTACGCGTTGTCGAAATACCATGGGTGAGCGCGGAGTATTAGGGATACGTATTCAACCGAATCACCCCACAGACGATATCGCTGGCATCTTGCTGTCCGGATTTGAAGGCTTACTTTACGGATGCGGAGACGCGGTGATTGGAGTGAATCCTGCATCGGACTCCGTGGAGAGTACCGGCGCAATCCTGCACGCGCTCAACCGTCTTGTGACTACCTACAAGATACCCACGCAAACGTGCTGCCTGGCACATATTTCCACACAACTGGCTGCGCTGAGTCACGGCGCACCAATAGATCTCTTGTTCCAATCCGTCGCTGGAACAGAAGCCACCAATCAAAGCTTTGGTATTACTCTGGAAATGTTGTCAGAAGGTCGCGAACGCATTATCGAGCACCATCGTCAGCGTCAAGATGTTTCCTGGAAGGGCGAAAATGTAATGTATTTTGAGACCGGCCAAGGAAGCGCTTTATCCGCGGACGCTCACCGCGGGGTAGACCAGGTCACTTTAGAAGCGCGTGCGTATGGCGTGGCTCGTGCATTCGACCCGTTTCTGGTAAACAGCGTTGTTGGATTCATTGGCCCTGAGTATCTTTTCGATGAGCGCCAGATTATTCGGGCGGGTCTCGAAGACCATTTCATGGGCAAGCTACTGGGGCTCCCCATGGGCTGCGATGTCTGCTACACGAACCACGCAGAAGCGGACCAAAATTCTGTAGACAATCTTCTCCTGTTGCTGGGAGCGGCCGGATGCAACTATTTCATGGGAGTTCCATGCGGTGACGACGTGATGCTCAACTACCAATCCACGAGCTATCACGACGCCATTGGGGTGAGAAGGCTTTTCAACCTACGCCCGGCTCCTGAATTTTTGATGTGGCTTGAGGAGGCAGGAATTTACCGCGACAGCGAACCCGCGAAGCTCGACGAGCCAGTGCGGCGTCAACTGCTGAAAGGGCTGGAGTGGTCGCTCGAGGGCACTCATTAAATGGAGGATCGCGTCAACGGATTGGTTCCGAATGCTGATTCAGCTGAAATTGTGCGCAGGATCAGAATGCACACGCCCGCGAGACTCCTCGTCGGCCGCGCAGGAGCTGCGTATCGCACAGAAACCCAACTTCAATTGCGTGAAGATCACGCCAAGGCTCGAGACGCAGTCCGCGCGGAGTTGGATCTGAAGACGGCGTTCAACGCTGAATTTATTGAAACGTGGAAGCTCTTTGAAGTTAGTACGCGGGCATCCACCAAATTGGAATATCTGGCGCGTCCGGTTCTGGGACGGGAATTCAGCGACGAGTCGCGGGCAGAAATCTTAAGACGATGTTTACCGGACAGGAACATTCAGGTCGTGATTGGTGATGGGCTTTCCGTTCTTGCGATTCAAACGCAAGTTCCACAGCTGCTGCCCTTGCTTCTTAAAGGCGTCAAAACCTCCGGTTGGAGCATCGGGCCGATATTTGTTGTTCGCCATTGTCGTGTTGGAATTTTGAATGAGATTGGCGATCTACTGAAGCCGCAGATCGCAATTCTTTTGATAGGCGAGCGCCCAGGCCTTGCTTCGGCAGAAAGTATGTCGGCATATATGGCCTATCAACCTTGCCGATCTCATTCCGATGCGAATCGAAACCTCATATCCAATATTCATGACCACGGATTGAGCGCACGGAGCGCAGCCGCTCGCATTCTGAATTTGTGTGCGCATATGATGAGGCTCGGGATCAGCGGCTCTACCTTGAAAGAACCCCAGGCGATGCTCCCGAACGACATTGATGGCTAAAGGGAGTGGACAGGTCGGCTTCAATTCTAACTCTACCGATCAGGTGATTCTAGCAGCAGCGCCGATTCGCTCCAGCGACGAGACTCTTCTACCCGTTTGTTGATCGGGGCAGAAAATACGGCAATTCTGGGAGATGTGAAGAGGCTCGCGTAGCCCACGTACACGGTGTGTTCCCCGGGATCGACTGCAAGAGTATGCGCGCCAAAGTGCGTTCGTATGCGCTCCATAACTTCGTACTTGTCCGCGTCGATTTGCCTGATAACCGTCAAATTCCCGGCCGCACACGCCGCATAAATTCGATGGAGTGTGGTGTCGAACGCGACCGTATCTGGACGCTCACCGATTTCGAGGGAGGCAATTACCTGATGTTTTTCCAAGTCAAATACCACCAGCTTGGCATTGCCGGCGCACACCGTGAAGAGGCGGTGATTCTCCGAATCAATAGCCATTCCAGTCGGTTTGTTGCACGGTGCGAGCGGCCACTCACCCACGACGGATCTGGAGGTTAGATCAATCGCGGCGACGGTATCTGTATCGGCCAGGTTCTGATAAAGCAGACCGGTGTTGGAGTCGACTGCGGGAAATTCTGGCCTCCCGGAGAGCACTATGGACGCGACTGTGGCCCTCTTATCTGGATCAATAAGCGTTGCGAGCCCTGCGTCTGCATTGGCCACATAAATTAAATTGGCCGGCTGATCGTAGAGGATCGCGTCAGGATCGTCCGCCACCGGGATACTCTGAAGTAGTTGCAAATTACGCGGGTCAACAACATCCACAGCGTTTTTGCCGCTGCGGGTGATGAATGCAAGATTTTTGGACGGCACCAAGGCCACACCGTGAACTTCGGGGCTTCCCTGGAGTTCAAAGACAGGGTTTCCGACAGGTTTTCCATTCGCATCCAAAACTATTTTGAACACGCTCCCTTGCGAGAGGCCGGCTACGAATAGTGCGCCATTACTCACGATCAAGTAGTCGAGGATGTTCAAAGCGCTGCCCTGCGGCAAGACAATGAAGTTTTCAAATTTCAGCAGACTGGACTTGCCCGGATTGGCGGGATAGACGAGATGAACCAAAATCAGGCAGACACAGGAAATCAGGACGAGCAAAACTCTCGCCGCTATCTTGAGTGTGCGGTTCACACACTCTCCCGTGGCTCACCAGTCATTTGCAGTGCGCTGTACAAGTTCGATGATTTGGGTGACAGCCTGGGAGCTTTTTTGTCAGGCGACCTATCCTGGGTGTCTTTCAAGCAGGCTCCCAGCGCGACGGCTAGCTTTTGGCGGGCAATCCACTTGCGCGCCTTCATCGCCGTGCAGGTTACACCAAGCAACCGGGCAGCTTCTCTCGCTGTATAACCCTGCACCTCACAAAGCAAGAATGCCGCGCGCAGCGCTGGTGACAGCGCCATTACATTTTTGCCGATAAGCTTTCGCATTTCGCTTCCCGCAAGCTCTTGCTCTGGATTTCTTTCGTGGTGCACGAGACACGCGGATAACGGTGGCTCATCCCCGTTGACTGCTGCGTCCAGCGATTCCGTGGCGCGGCCTCTGAGAGCACGCTTTCGCATAAGCGCTGCATTAATCACGATTCGCGTAAGCCAACTGGAGAACTGCGAGCGCCCTTCAAAATGCGATAGCGCTCGATACGCAGATAGCATGGCGTCCTGTAAAACATCTTCCGCATCCGCAGGGTTACCCAAGACGCGCATAGCGGTCTGGAAAAGGCGGCGCTGATACCTGCGGAAAAGCGTCTCCACCGCTTGGTGATCGCCCTCGCTTCCCGCCCGGATCAAACTGTCCTCATCGGGTTGCGACCCAGCTCCCACACGAAATTCCATCAATTCCATCGTTATTCCTTCTGGCTCAACAGAACTTCTCACTCACTCGTAGAAAAAATCAGACCGGTCCGCATATCTGTCCTGAGTGAATCTCTCATTGAACTTCCTGTGTGTGACTATTCATTGACGGAAAGGCTTCACGTGCGTACCGCGGCATACAAGTTCGTATCCAGTTCCGGTCATCCTTACATAGTTGTTATTTACGAGCACTCCAATTTGCCCGACCTGTCAGAGTTACTCTTCGACAAAGCGCTTCCGTTCGTTTTCAGTTTGCTGGTGGTGATCACTGGCCTGTGTTTCTTGCTTGCATACAGCATTGCATCTCCCATCTGGGGGATTCAGTCGGCCGCACGACGGGTGGCGCAAGGAGACTTCAGCGCGCGGGCTCCGGAAGAAGTGTCCAAACGCGGCGATGAACTCGGCGCACTGGCCATCGACTTTGACTCGATGGTAGAACGTATCGAATTGCTGATTCGTACACAAAGGAGTCTCCTGAACTCGGTCTCGCACGAGCTTCGTTCTCCGTTATCGCGTCTAAACCTATCCCTGGCGGTGCTGCGAAAAGATGAGTCTACTCACAACTCGAGCACGATTGATCGGATGGAACGCGACATTGCCAGAATTGACACACTCATTGGCCAACTCTTAACACTGTCCCGGTTTGAAGCCAGCTTGACTTCCGGAACCAAAGAAGACGTGAACTTCACTTTGCTGGTCCAAGAGGTGGCGGCAGATGGGAATTTTGAAGCACAATCTCTTGGGAAGTCGGTCATTTTGGAAGAGGCAAATAATTCTGTAGTGCTGCAGAATGCCGATTCCCTCGCGCTGCGGAGCGCCTGTGAAAATATTATTCGTAACGCCATTCATTTCACCCGACCAGGCACGGAAGTGAAAGTGGCATTGGAAATAAATGGCGCTGCTGGCGCTCCGGAAGTCCTGCTGACGGTTCGCGACATGGGCCCGGGTGTCCCAGCAGACTCTTTAGAAAATATCTTCCAGCCATTCTTTCGTGTGGACCGGTCGGGCACGCGCTCCCGAGGCAATGGCCTCGGCCTTGCGATTGCGCTGGAAGCCGTGTGAATGCATCACGGGTCAATCGCTGCAACCAACCTCAGCCCGCAAGGGCTCGAAGTGAGCGTCCGTTTACCTACTTCACGTCCTACCAGATGACCATGTGGTCAGGGAGTCAAGATAACTTTTGCCCATCCTGTTATCTCCTGGATACCCGTCGCGCTGCTCTTGTCTGAAAAGTTGAAATTAAAATTGTCTCCTCTTTGCTCGTAGGAGCATCCAAGGCTCTCGGAGCAGATAGCCATTGTTAGGAATAACAACTGGGAATAGGATGTTGCTCCCGCGGCGTCAAAAACTTTGAGCAAAGGAGGCGGCCTTGAGGACCATTTACAAATCAAGGTGCACGTTCCTGTTGGCCGGAGTTTTATGGACCTATTCACCGAGCGCGCTGGCGCAAACGCCTGCACCGACGGCTCCCGGCCCGAGCGCGCCCGGCGCAGCTTCACCCGGAACGCCTGGAGGCAGTTCGTTCGCAGGGTCGGTCCCTGCAAAACTTGTTCCAGGCGTTATCCCGCTCTCTTTGCAGGAAGCCATTGACCGCGGCTTGAAGCAGAATCTTGGGTTGCTGCTCTCTAATACCGACATTCGCTCCGCTCGCGGACAGCGCTGGGAGCAATTAAGTGCGCTCTTACCACACGCGGAATTGTCGCCGTACGTGGCGGCGTCGAAAATCAATCTGGGCGAATTGGGCCTTACCAGTGTGGGAGCAATTACTATCCCGCCCTCGGTGGGCCCATTTTCTTATTTTGATTCGCGTGCCACTGTGACTCAGACGTTGTTCGACTGGAAGTCGATCAACGCCACGCGCGCAGCCAGCCAGAATCTTAAGTCGGCGGAATACTCCTACAAAGACGCTCGCGATCTTGTCGTGCTTGCTGTGGGCTTCGTGTATCTGCAAGCCATTGCGGATGAAGCGCGCATTGAAACCTCGGAAGCGCAAGTCAAGACCGCTCAAGCGCTATTCGATCAAGCAACCGATCAAGTCAATTCGGGCACTTCGCCGGCGATCGACGCCTTGCGAGCTAGAGTAGAGCTACAGATTCGGCAACAGCAACTGATTCAAGCCAGGAACGACCTGGCCATCCAGAAGCTTACCGTCGCTAGAGTGATTGGGCTCGCCCCTGGACAGGAATTCGAACTCACGGACAAATCGCCCTACCAACCGATCGAGAGCACCAGTGTTGACGAAGCCCTGAAACACGCTTACGATTCGCGCTCCGATTATAAAAGCGCCATGGCTGACGTCCGAGCGGCGCAATTTTCGCGCAGAGCTGCCACGGCCGGTTATCTGCCGTCGCTCTCCTTCAATGCTGATTATGGCGGGGCCGGAACGCATCCCTCGACAGCCACACAAGTGTTCGACGTGCGTGGAACGCTGACCATTCCGATTTTTCAGGGCGGTTCAGTTCACGGTGGCGTTTTACAAGCGGATGCCCGACTTGAGCAAAGCCGGGACCGCCTGGAAAACCTTCGCGCACAGATCGACTCCGATGTTCGCACCGCCTTGCTGAACCTGCAGTCGTCAGCAGAATTGGTCAATGTCGCGCGCAGCAACGTTGATTTATCGGAAGAGACGCTGGTGCAGTCGCGCGATCGCTTCACCGCGGGTGTTACCGATACCGTAGAGGTGGTGCAATCGCAGCAGGCAGTGGCGGCCGCGCACGAACAATACATCTCCAGTCTCTATAGCTACAATTACGCAAAAATCTCTCTGGCGCGCGCACTTGGCATGGCTGAAGCAGGCGTCAAAGAATATTTCAAAGGAAAATGACATGGCGGAAGAGAATCCACCTCGTTCGGTGCCAGAGACGGAAGGCCGATCAACCGTTAATACGCCGCCAGAAAATATCAAGGCTGCGACTCGCCCGTACACGGCTCCCAAGAAGCGCAATAAAACTGTGATTCTGGTGGTTGTGATCTTGCTTGTTTTGGTTGGGGGCTTTTTCTTGTGGCGCTACCTCCGCACCTATGAATCGACCGACGATGCGCAAGTAGATGTGCACCTCTATCCCGTGAGTGCCCGAGTCTCCGGCTATGTAGTGAAAGTGAACGTCGACGACAACCAATGGGTGCAGCAGGGTACGGTGCTGGTAGAAATTGACCCCAAGGACTATGAAGTTGCGGTCGCGCAAGCGCAAGCTAATCTCGCCAATGCGGAAGCTACCGCTCAATCCTTGAATATAACGGTGCCGATTACATCCACGAACACCTCCAGTCAACTGCGGTCAACGGCGTCGGGAATTGAAAATAGCCAAGCGGGAATTATTGCCGCCGAACAGCAACTGACTGCAGCGCGCGCGCAAGTAGAGCAGGCCGAGGCTAACGATGTGCGGGTGCAACAAGATTTACACCGCTACAAGCTGCTGGTGGACAAACGTGAAATTGCACAGCAGGTTTACGACACAGCCGTCGCTTCGGCCAGAGCAAGTACAGCTGCGGTGGCTGCGGCTCGCGCGAACGAGTCCGCCGCACAGCAATCCGTAACGCAAGCGCAAAGCCGCTTGGTGGAAGCGCAGGCCAACCATCAGTCCGCTGAGACCGGCCCGCAGCAAGTATCGTCAACCCGGGCGCGCGCTCGCGCGGCGATAGCGGATGTGGAAGAAAAACGAGCCCTGCTCGAACAAGCGCAGCTCAACTTGCAGTACACAAAAATTGTTGCCCCGGTCAGCGGTGAAGTGAATAAGTCGGTGGTGGTGGGAATGAATGTGCAAGCCGGGCAGCAACTCCTCACCGTGGTGCCTCTGGATGAAATCTGGATCACTGCCAATTTCAAAGAGACGCAACTCCGGCGCATGCGAGTTGGGCAGAAAGCCAAAATTCATGTTGATGCCAGTGGGCGAAGCCTGAACGCTCACGTGGACAGCATCGCGGGCGCAACCGGCCCGACGTTCAGTTTGCTTCCGCCCGAAAATGCCACCGGCAATTACGTGAAAATCGTGCAAAGAATTCCCGTCAAAATAATTCTCGAGCAGGGAGAAAATCGCGATCACCTTCTGCGGCCGGGGATGAACGTGGTGCCGGACGTGTATCTCCAATGAGCACCGCTGCACTGACCATTGACCAGGATGTTTGGCGGCCCAGATACAATCCCTGGCTAATCGCAGTGGTTGTGGCGATGGCTGCGTTCATGGAAGTTCTGGATACCAGCATTGCCAACGTGGCGCTGCCGTACATGGCCGGTAACCTGGGGGCCAGCAACGATCAAAGTACCTGGGTGCTGACTTCTTATCTCGTTTCGAACGCCATCATTCTGCCGATTAGTGGATGGATCGCGGGAGCAATCGGACGGAAGCGTTTTTTCATGGCGTGTTTAGGCGTGTTTACGGTGAGTTCGCTGCTCTGTGGAATAGCTCCGAGCCTTGGTTCTCTCCTGCTGTTTCGGGTTTTGCAGGGCGCGGGAGGCGGCGGATTGCAGCCCATGGCGCAAGCCATTCTGGCTGACACTTTTCCGCCTCAGCAGCGGGGCTTGGCATTCGCATTGTACGGCATCACCGCCATCATGGCGCCCACCATTGGGCCAACGCTGGGCGGCTGGATCACCTTCAACTACTCCTGGCGCTGGATTTTTTTTATTAATCTTCCGGTCGGCGTGGCGACGTGGTTTTTGGTGCGTCGGTTTGTTGAAGATCCGCCTTATTTAGCCAAAATTAAAGCTGCGGGAGTAAAGCTGGACTATATCGGTATAGCTCTTCTGACTATGGGCGTGGGCGCGCTGCAGATTTTGCTCGACAAAGGCCAGGAAGATGATTGGTTCGGCTCACGGTTCATCACCACGTTGGTGATCGTCTCAACGCTGTCGCTGATCAGTTTGGTGATCTGGGAGTGGTTTCAAAAGGCGCCCATTATTGATGTGCGGATGTTCAAGAGCTTCAATTTTGCGAGCGCGAATTTGATGATGTTCATGCTCGGGATCTCGCTGTTTAGCTCCCTGGTTCTCATGCCGCAGTTTCTCCAGACCCTGGTGGGCTACACTTCGCAACTGGCAGGGCTGGCGCTTTCCGCCGGAGGGCTGGTTTTATTGTTTGAGATGCCGGTGATGGGCAAACTCACGACGAAGATACAGGCGCGTTATTTGATAGCGTGTGGCTGGCTGGCGTTGTCGATCGCCATGTATTACTCGACCAAACGCATCGACTTGACGATCAGTTTTAGTGCCGCGGTGTGGTTGCGCATCGCGCAGGTGATTGGTTTGGGATTTTTGTTTGTGCCAATAACCTTGGCGGCCTATATTGGAATCGCGCCGGAAAAGAACAACTCTGTGGCGGGCATCATTAATTTTATGCGCAATATGGGGAGCAGTGTGGGAACCTCGCTGGTTACCACCTTGATTGCCCGGCGGTCGCAATTCCACCAGGAGATTCTTGGCGGCTTCGCCAGGGCAGACAATCCTAATTTCCAAAATTCTCTTAATGGGTTGACCCAGCAACTGGCGCACTCTGGATTGGGCCTCCATGCGGCGCGCGGGCAGGCCTACGCAAGAATCTATCGAGAAGTGCAAGCACACGCCGCGAGTCTCGCGTACATCGATACCTTCATGGTTCTGGCGGTGGGCGCAGCGATTATGTTCTTTCTGGCTTTTATGTTGAAACGCAATGATCCAGGCGGTGGCGCAGAACTGGCGGCGGGCTGAGCAGAGTAGAATGGTAATCAGAACGCGGCGTTCAGCGACCGCAAGCCTCGGGGGCCAACGTGATTAGAATAATAACTATTGAACGCGAATACGGCAGCGGTGGCGGCGAAATCGCCCAGCTTGTCGCACAGCAATTAGGATGGAAGCTTTGGGACCAGTTATTAACCGAGGAGATCGCCAAGCTCGCGAATTGTTCTAAAGCGGTGGTCGAAGTGCGGGAGGAGCGCAACGATCCGCTTTATTATCGGCTGTTCAAATCGTTCTTGCGAGGCAGCTATGAGGGTAGCCTCAATGCGCACAAACTTAATGTCGTAGATAGCGAAAGTATCTTGAAAATTACGCGACGCGTTGTTGAACATGTCAGCAAAGAAGGAAACTCGGTCCTCGTCGGACGAGGATCGCAGCACTTTCTCAGGGATCGGCAAGATACGCTGCGCGTGTTTCTGTACGCTCCGAGAGAAGACAAGGTGCGACGCCTGTTAGCTCGCGGCAAGGCTCAAAATGAAGCTGAACAGCTGGTAGATACGGTCGACCACGAGCGCAAGGACTTCATTCAAAAATATTTTGGCGTGGAATGGCCGGACCGCGGCGTTTACCACAGCATGATCAACACCACGATCGGCAACCGCGCTGTCGTTGACACCATCCTGGATTTGGTGAAGATCGTTAACGCGAGCCTCGCCGCCTAAGCACTGGGGTTCAAGAAAGGGGCGAGAAACCACCACGCGACGTTTTTCACCCCAGCGAATGCCCGCCTTCCTTCGACGAGGCATGGCTACCCGCCTCGATTCGATAGAAACGTCCATTCACACCAGTGCGATCATGTTTTGGTTTTTGCAAATAACGTGGGGTTCTGACAGTTTTGGGCAGCGCCACCCTTTCTGCGCTGCTCCAAGCACAGAAACAGCATCGGCATAACGACAGCCAGCCGACAGTCATTCTGTGGATCAAGCGCTTTGCGCAGGAAGCTAGCTGCCTGCAAGATTGCCCGATCTGCCAGGCCGTCACGCTTGCATTGTTGCGCTAATTAATCTCGAAACGCGCGAACAGCTCCAGCATTTCTGCTTCGGTCGGCGGCTGTAGTATGTATTTCGTCGCAAACTCCTCCGCCTGTGGATACTTTGCGGCCCGCACCCGCTCCGCAGCTCGAACCAAATCGTATTCCGTGTGCATCAATTCAACATCGGGACCCAGCAACACCCATTCCGCTCCCGTCCTGCCAAACGGCATGCCCACACTGCCGGCATTCACCACGCGAATACCACCGATGGCGCGATCAAACTGCATGTGCGTATGCCCGCAAACGACCATCTTGGCTTTTACACCCGCGAAGGCCCGCATGACGGCGGTTTCCGACGTTGACCGCGTGAAAATCTCGTTTTCATCACGCGGTGTCGCGTGGCAAAAAAGCACCTCCCCCAGGTCGCTGACTTTGAGGCTCAGTGTTTTTGGCCAGGCGCGCAAAACTCGCTCAGCATCGGAATTGAGTTGTTTTGCGGTCCAGCATATGGCTTCTTTGCTCTCTTCCGGCATGCGGCCCGGGTCCTCTCCGACTCTTGCCGCCAGCACCGCGACCTCGCAATTGCCATAGATAAAATCGGTCGGGGTTCTCAATTCCCGCAAGCGCGCAAACGTTTCCAGCGGCATAGGCCCAGGAAAAACGTCGCCGCCAACAACGATGCGCTGTACTCCGAGTCGCGTGATTTCTTCCAGCACGGCCTCCAGTGCTGGCAGGTTCGCGTGGATGTCGAAGATTGCAGCAACGCGATTCACGATCATTCCGGGACGCTCGCTTAAATTCTGAAAGTTGAAGCGAATGTCTTATTGGCCTCTGGCTCACCGCGACTTCACAGTAACGCAAGTCTCGATGAATAACCGCTTGCTTTCGATTGTCAACAACGACGTGATGTGGGGACTGTCGAGCGCGATGACTTTTATTACAAAAATCAATTTGGCGCGACGAATTGAAAAAGACAGCGTCTTTGCAGTCAAAACTCGATCACACGGACGCAAATCGGAAATTCCCGGATACATGGTTGTGTGTATTGCCAACGCCCTGAGTATGTTTTACAGACGTTCTCTTCGTATTCCCGAGGGCAAGGGAGATCGAATGTCATTGCCGTTATGGCCAAGAAAAAAGTAGCGGACTTGTTAGTGGATGTTCTCGCTGAAAATGGAGTTCAGCGAATTTACGGTGTTTCCGGCGACTCTCTCAACGGCATCACCGACTCGATTCGCGCAAGGGAACAAATTCAGTGGATTCACGTGAGGCATGAGGAGACGGCGGCGTTTGCCGCTGGAGCGGAAGCACATCTCACGGGACAGCTGGCGGTCTGCGCCGGGAGTTGCGGTCCCGGGAACCTGCATTTGATCAACGGGCTGTACGACTGTCACCGAAGCCGTGTCCCCGTCCTGGCCATCGCAGCCCAGATTCCAAGCAGCGAAATCGGGAGCGGATATTTTCAGGAGACGCACCCGGAACATCTCTTCGCGCAGTGCAGCAATTATTGCGAGCTGGTTTCGCAGCCGGAACAGATGCCGCGCGTTTTGGAGATTGCGATGCAGACGGCGCTGTCGCGGCGAGGCGTTTCGGTGGTTGCCATCCCCGGAGACGTGGCCCTGCGCGATGCGGTTGAACAGGAGCCGCGCCTGCATTTTCCGCCGCCAAAACCAACGGTGTGCCCTTCTGACGAAGAAAGCGTGACGCTGGCGAAGATCCTTAATAAATCAAAAAAAATTACCATCTTGGGCGGAGCCGGCTGCGCGGGGGCTCATGCGGAACTGATTGAACTGGCAGGCAAGCTGAACGCGCCGATCGTGCATGCGATGCGCGGAAAAGAGTTCATCGAGTACGACAACCCGTTTGACGTGGGCATGACCGGCCTCCTCGGATTTTCTTCCGGCTATCACGCGATGATGAACTCCGACCTTTTGCTGATGATCGGGACCGATTTTCCGTACCAGCCGTTCTTCCCCAAAGACGCGACGATCGTCCAGATCGACATCCGCGGAGAGCAGTTGGGCCGGCGCACCAAGGTTGACTACGGTTTTGTAGGAGATGCCAAGACGACGCTACGAGCCCTTCTGCCAAAATTGAAGCAAAACGATAACAACAAGCATTTGAAGGCTTCGCTCGAACATTATAAAAAGGCTCGTAAGGGTCTCGACGAACTCGCGACCGAGGGATCCGGCAAGAAACCAATCCATCCTCAGTATGTGGTACGGGTGCTCGACGAGCTGGGCGCCAAGGACGCGATCTTTTCTTGCGACGTCGGTACGCCAACCATCTGGGCAGCGCGCTACCTGACCATGAACGGCAAACGGCGGTTACTCGGATCCTTCAACCACGGGTCCATGGCCAACGCGCTGCCACAGGCCATTGGGGCGCAGGTAAGTTATCCCGGACGTCAAGTGGTATCGCTATCCGGAGATGGAGGGCTGGCGATGCTCATGGGCGATATGCTCTCACTTCGGCAATTGAACGCGCCGGTGAAGATCATCGTTTTCAAGAATGGCTCGCTGGCTTTCGTGGAATTGGAAATGAAAGCGGCCGGTATTCTGGATTTCGGAACTGATCTCCAGAATCCGAATTTCGCAAAAATGGCGGAAGGCGCCGGGCTGCTGGGGCTAACGGCGGAAACGCCCGCCCAAGTCCGACCAATGATTGCCCAAGCCTTAAAGCATGACGGCCCAGCCTTGCTCGAAGTAGTTGTAGACCGGCAGGAACTCTCCATGCCACCGACGATCACTGCCGAGCAGATAAAGGGCTTCAGTCTATTCACACTGAAGGCAGTTCTAAGCGGGCGCGGCGACGAAATCATCGATCTGGCAAAGATCAATCTCTTCCGCTAGGTTCGCAGCAGCTTTTTGGAAGCGCAAGCGAAGGTGACACGCTGTTGTTGATTCCCCACTTGGCTGAATTTATCGACCCGATGAAGCAGCTTTTGCGCTGTCGACGTGCACGACCGGCACGTCCACAAGATGTTCCGCGAGAAACCACACTTGAAGTTCGTTCGAGCGGATCACATTGCTGACTAGCAGGTCGTTTGTCCCATCATCTCCGGCTTCATCAGCTTGTCCGGCCATCGTGCGAGCCTCTTTAAGAATGATTTCGTGAGCCTCGAGGAGACGAGATATTTGCACCGGCACTTCTTCCCGGCCGCGCGGCGGACGCGGGATGATGGTTGTTTCAGCGATGTCCGCAGCCATTGCCAGACTGATGGCGCCCAGCAGCTGAATTCGCTCAGCGATCATGTCCACCAACTCGTCCTGTTCATCATGATGCTTATCAAAGAGCAGATGAAGCTGGTAAAAAGTATGTCCCGCAACCTGCCAATGGTGCTTCTTGTAGAGGTCGCGAAGCGTCATCGTATCCGCCAGAACCTGGTTCAAGTTTTCGGCGCTGGCCGCGCACACCTTTTCATCCAACGCAATCGGCAACTTCGCGATTTTTCCGTAAGGCTGAATTTCCCGAGCGTTCTGGTGCAGAATCGGCTTTGCCCGTTCTGCGCCGCTCTCGATCTGACCGTAACTCGCACTGCGTTTATCGGCTTTAGTAGCCATATATGGGTCACCTCCAATGTGTTGTTGCAACGAGAAAATGTCGTATTAACTGCAACGAAACTATGTCACCCCTCCCGTGGTTAGGGAACTGCGGTTAATGCGGGGTGCCCGGAAAAATTGTAGATGCGCGGCGTGAGGCGTTTCTT
>Ga0185299_10002327_pt1 | contig 29947 bp, 23 predicted proteins | sample PaiPotPPA55metaG_FD_128002 | JGI IMG/M metagenome (GOLD analysis project Ga0185299, IMG submission 128002) | Iron sulfur acid spring bacterial and archeal communities from Banff, Canada, to study Microbial Dark Matter (Phase II) - Paint Pots PPA... ...
GGTCTCGCCGCGCTGAAAGGACCAGATACGCGGCCCGAAACCGACGAAGAACTCGGTGACCTTGCCGCCCGACCAGCGCGCACACCACATGTGCCCGGCCTCGTGCAGCACGATCGAGATCAGCAGAGCGAGCACGAACAACAGCGCGCCTACAGCACCCACGCTTGATTACCCGCCTTCGCTCGCCTGTTCTCAAGTCTCCCGCGTCATGCCCCGACGTAGGGAATGACGCGCGAACGCCGCCGAAAAGTTCCGGCTCGCGCCACCGCCGCGGGCTATACCCGCCCGGCGCCCGGATCCTACCGAGCCTGGGCCAGCCGTGCGGCCCGTTCCCTCGACCAGGCGTCGGCGGCGAGCACCGCCTCGATGCTGAGCTGGCCGGGAGCGACCCGCTCCGGTGAGGCCTCGTGTTCGGCGACGACCGCGGCGACCGTGTCCACGATCGCGGTGAACGGGATGCGGCCCTCGAGGAACGCCGCCACACACGCCTCGTTGGCACCATTGAACACCGCCGGGCTCGTGCCGCCGGCCTCGCCCACCTGCTTGGCCAACGCGACCGCCGGGAAGGCCTCCTCGTCGAGCGGGAAGAACTCCCAGGTCGCGGCCTTGGTCCAGTCGCAGGCCGGGGCCGCGTCGGCGACCCGGTCCGGCCAGCCCATGCCGAGCGCGATCGGGATGCGCATGTCCGGCGGGGAGGCCTGGGCCAGGGTCGAGCCGTCCGCGAACTCGACCATCGAGTGCACGATCGAGGTCGGGTGCACCACGACCTCGATCCGGTCGAAGGGCACCCCGTAGAGCAGGTGCGCCTCGATCACCTCGAGCCCCTTGTTGACGAGGGTGGCCGAGTTGATCGTGACCAGCGGCCCCATCGCCCAGGTGGGGTGGGCCAGCGCCTGCTCCGGCGTCACATCCCGCAGCTCGTCCCGCTTGCGTCCGCGGAAGGGGCCGCCGCTGGCCGTGACGATCAGCTTGCGCACCTCGGCCGGCGTCCCGCCGCGCAGGCACTGGGCGAGGGCCGAGTGCTCCGAGTCGACCGCGACCAGCTGCCCCGGCGCGGCCAGCGAGGTGACCAGCTCGCCGCCGATGATCAGCGATTCCTTGTTGGCCAGCGCGAGGGTGCGCCCGGCCTTGAGCGCCGCGAGGGTGGCGTGCAGTCCGGCCGCGCCGTCGATGCCGTTGAGCACGGTGTCGCAGTCGTAGGCGGCGAGCTCGGTCACGCTGTCCGGCCCGGCCATGATCTTCGGCACCCGTGCGTCCCCGGTGCTGTAGCCCCGGCGCTGCGCCTCCGCGTAGAGCTCGAGCTGCACGTCCTGCGCGGCGGTGCCCTTGGCGACGGCGACCGCCTCGACCTCGAGGTCGAGGGCCTGCTCGGCGAGCAGCCGCGGGTTCTTGCCGCCGGCGGCCAGGGCGACGACGCGGAAGCGGTCCGGGTTGCGCCGGACGACGTCGATCGCCTGGGTGCCGATCGATCCCGTGGAGCCGAGGATGACGATGCGCCGTAGCTTGTTGCTCGGGTTCATGACCGCCATTCTCGCGCAGCGCCGGGCGCGGACCAACCGGGGGCCGGACGCGGCAAACGCAACAAAGCCGAAACAGAGCGGCACGGCGTGTCAGAATGCGCAGTCGTCTACAAGTCATTTATATATCCACATGACGGATATCGGTTCTCCCGCGCACTCCCCCCTGCACCGCTCCGCGTTGGCCGCCCGGGAGTTCGTGCACCGACTCGCTCCGTCGCAAGTGCTGCTGACCGAGGTCCGGGCCACCGGTCCGGACGAGTTCCGGGCCGTCGCACGCTGGCCGCGCGCCCAAGCGGCCGAGGGCCACGGCGCGCTCACCGGGCACGAGCCGCTGATGGTCGCCGAAACCCTGCGACAGCTCGGCATCTACCTTCCGATGCGGTTCTACGGTCTGCACGCGGATTCCCGGCTGCTGATCGAGGAACTGCGGCTGACGCTGGATCCCGACGACGCACCGCACGACTGGTCTGCGGGCGCTGAGATCATCTGCACCGCGCACCTGGACCGCATCGGACGACCCGGCGCCGCGAAATCCACGGGCTCTGCGAGCCCGCCGAGCGCCATGGACGCCGCGCGCGCCGAACCGCCACGGAACTTCGGGCTCCGGGTGACCCTGGCGGCCCACGGCCGCCAGTTCGCGCGCGCGGACGGCATGGCACGGATCCTGAGTCCCGTCGCGTACCGCGCGGTCCGGAACTACTGGCGGAGCAAGCCGGCTGCCATGCAACTGCCGATGACGGCGGTGGACCCCGAGCGGGTGGGCGTGCGCCGGATCGAGGACGTTCTGGTGGCCCTGGACTCCGGCGGGGCCGTGCGGATCGCGCCCGCCGACGCCCACCACCCCTTCTACCACGACCATCCCAGCGATCACGTGACCGGAATGATCCTCGTCGGCGCGGTGCATCAGGCGGCGGCGCTGCAGACGAACGAGCCGAACTTGCGGCTGCGCTCCTGCTCGCTGCGGGCCCTGCGATTCACCGAGCCGACTCCGCCCGCGACCGTCGAGATCGGCCCCGCCGGCCGCTTCGACATCAGGCAGCGGGACACCGTCACCGCGACCGGCGAGGCTTTGTTCGAATCCTGACGCCTCGCCCGTCGCGGTTCCGACTCAGAGATCGATCCCGGTCAGCACCAGCACCCGCTCGTAGGTGTAGTCCGCCATGGCGTACTTGATCCCCTCGCGCCCGACGCCGGAGGCCTTGGCACCGCCGTAAGGCATCTGGTCGGCCCGGAAGCTCGGCACGTCGCCGATGATGACGCCGCCGACCTCGAGCTCCCGGTGCGCACGGAACGCGGCCTGGATGTCGTGCGTGAACACGCCGGCCTGCAGGCCGAACTGCGAGTCGTTGACCGCCGCGAAGGCCTCGTCGGCGCCGTCCACCTGCTGCAGCACCAGGACCGGGCCGAAGACCTCCTCGCGCACCGCCTTGGCGTCCGCGGGCACGTCGGCGAGCACGGTCGGGGCGTAGTTCGCGCCGTCGCGGGTGCCGCCGACCAGGATCTTTGCGCCCGCGGCCACGGCCTCGTCCACCCACTGCCCGACCCGCTGCGCGGCGGCCTCGCTGATCAGCGGGCCGACGTCGGTCGAAGGATCGGTCGGGTCGCCGACGCCCTGCCGCCCGATGGCCTCGACGATCTTGGTGGCCAGACGGTCGTACACGGAGCGGTCGGCGATCACCCGCTGCACCGAGATGCAGGACTGCCCGGCCTGGTAGTTCGAGAAGGTGGCGATGCGGTTCGCGGCCCAGTCGAGGTCGGCCTCGGTGGAGTAGTCGCCGAGCACGACCGCGGCCGCGTTGCCGCCGAGTTCGAGGGTGACGTGCTTGTGCGGGGCCTGACCCTGGATCAGCTCGCCGACCACGGTGGAGCCGGTGAAGGAGATGACCGGCAGGCGCGGGTCCTCGTTGAGCGAGGCCATCCGCTCGTTGGGCACCGGCAGGATGGACCAGGAGCCGGCCGGCAGGTCGGTCTCGCTCAGCAGCTCGCCGATCAGCAGGCCGGAGAGCGGCGTGGCCGGGGCGGGCTTGAGCAGGATCGGCGCGCCGACGGCGATGGCCGGGGCCACCTTGTGCGCGGCCAGGTTGAGCGGGAAGTTGAACGGCGAGATGCCGAGCACGGCGCCCTTGGCGAAGCGGCGCACGATCGCGGTGCGTCCGGTGGCGGCGGCCTCGGTGTCCAGGCGCTGGACCTCCCCGCCGAAGCGGCGGGTCTCCTCGGCGGCCCAGCGGAAGACCGAGACGGCGCGGCCGACCTCGGCCCGCGCCCACTTGATCGGCTTGCCGTTCTCCGCGGTGATCAGCGCGGCGACCTCCTCGGCCCGCTCGGCCAGCCGCCGGCTGACGTGGTCGAGCGCGGCGGCCCTCGCGTGCGCCGGCAGGGCGATGGCGGCGGGCACCGCGGCGTGCGCGGCCGCGACCGCCTCCTCCACCTGGGCGTCGGTCGGCACCGAGACGCGGGCCAGCAGCTCGCCGGTGAAGGGGTTGTTGACCGGGAACGAGTCAGCGCCGGTGGCCGGACGGCCGGCCAGCCAGAAGCTTCGCGGTTCGGTGGACACAGGGCTCTCCCTCGGGACAGACGGCGATCTCTCTGGTCACCCTAGTTCCCCGGCGGCGGCGTGTCCTGCTACACAGTGGAGCCTAATTCGGCGCTGCACCCGCAAGTTGACGGACAGGGGGGTGGGTCCGGACCCCCGCTACGCGCGCAGATTCACCAGCACCGGCGGCGTCCGGATGCCGTCGGGCGTCGCCAGGGAGATCAGCGCGTGGCCCACCGGCACCTCGTTGATGATGTCCGAGGGCGACCACACGTACCGCTCTACCGCCCTGGTGGCCACCGACCGCTGGTACTGGGTGCTGGTCGAGCCGGTGAGCGACTGCACCACCGACTTCTCGCCGCGCCCGAACCGGCCCGGCGCCCCCGGCGACGACGTGTGCCCGGTGCTGGTCGTCGTCGCCGTGCCGGTGGTCACCGTGGTCTCCGCGGACCAGGACGTCCCCCAGTAGTCGGCGAAGTAGCGCGCGTCGGCCGGCTCGACTCCCGCGAACACCGCCTTGCAGCCCGTCGCGGTGAACACGGCGGACCGCAGGTGCTCAGGGAACTGCGAGAGGGACTGGGCAAGCAACACGATTCCCGCGTTGGCGGCCCGGGCGCGCTGCAGACCCTGCACCACGTACTCGTCCACGAAGCGGCCGGCCTCGTCCACGATCAGGCCCTTGAATACCTCGCGGTTCGCCTCCGGTGAAGCGACCACCTGCACGAACTGAGCGATCGCAAGGCGAGCGAGGATCCGCGCGGCCTGCGGCGAGCTGCCCTCGGGCAACGCGATGCGCACCCGAAGCGGGCGGTCGATCTCGCGCATGGAGAACCGGCGCGAACGGCCGTCGAACAGGTCGACCAGCTGCGGCCGGTCCAGCAGCCTGAGCCGCTCGTTGAGCAGCGCGACCGGGCTCTCGGCCAACACCAGGTCGATCAGCTCGCGCAGCCGCGGATAGCGGCCGTTGCGCTCGTAGAACCCGGCGATGATCGTGTACAGCGTGTTGCGGGCGGCCGAGTCGACGGCCGGGTCGCGCACCGCGCTGTCCGGCGGCAGCACGGCCCCGGCCAGCCGGTCGGCGGCCTCCTCGGGACCGCTCGCCCCGCCGAACAGGTCGAAGCCCCAGGACTGCGGGCCGGCCGGCACGTTGGGATCGATGTCCACGTCGAAGAACCCGGGCAGCTGCCGCTCGTCGAACGCGGATCCGGTCGGGTCGATCACCACCACCGAGGCGAGGCCGACGAGCGTCTGCAGCCCGAGCATCTCGATGATCGGCCGGGCGAAGGAGCGGGTCTTGCCGGCCCCGGGCGGCCCGACCACCAGCATCGAGGTCCGCAGCACCTCGGTGTCGAGGGCGAACCACTCCTTCTGGTGAGTGGCCGGGTTGCGGTCGCTCTCGGCCGCCACGCCGAGCCTGGCCTGGCCGGTCACCAGGTCGTGCTGGACCAGGCGGGGCATCGGCAGGTCGTGCTGGCCGGACGGGTGCAGGAAAGCGCCGCCGCCCTTCTCCTGAATGGCCACCGCTATCGGCGCGAGTTCCTGCAGGCCGTTCTTCCGGGCCGTGCGCTGCACCATGCGCGCCACCCGCACGTAGTCGACGTCGGTCAGCTCCCCGGTCGCGACTTCCTCGTCCAGCCGCTGCGCCGCGTCGGCGAAGCCCGCTTCACGCAGGTCGGCCCAAAGGTCGGGGCGCGGCTTGGGAATCGGCGCGGGCTGCTTCGGCTCCGGCCGGTAGCGCAGCCAGAGCCAGCGCAGCACGACCTGCCACCTGCCGTACGTGCCGACGCCCACCAGCACGATGACGACGCCCAGCATCGGGATCACCGACGACGGGAAGTTGAGGTAGGACAGCGCGTATCCGAGCGGAAAGGCCATCGCGGCCCAGATGGGGACGGCCAGGATGAGCGCGAGGCGGGCTCGGCGCCAGATGTGCGCCGGCAGCGGCCCCGGACGTCCGCCCTGGGCCTGCTCGGCGGAGCGGCCGAACGCGAAGACGCCGGGGACGTCGAGCACCCGGTCGCCGTGCACCCAGCTGACCAGGTCGGGGCGGACCTCCTCGGTCCAGGCCGAGCCGGTCCAGTAGCGCAACTGCGGCTGCCCGCTCGGGCACGGGTACCAGCCCTCCCGCATGCCCTGCCGCCTGGCCGGCGATCCCGCGGCCGCGTCCTCGTGAACCGTCACTCTGCCGCTCCCCTGCCTGATGACCTGTCGGCTCGATGGTATCGAGCGGCGCCCACGGCGAAAGGCCCGCCGCGCCCTCGATCTGCGCCTTCGATCCGCGCCGCCGAAACCGGCAGCGGCAGGGCCCCGGACCGGGCCCGGGTGCGGCCGGGTTAGACACAGTGCGAAGGAACGTCCGGATATTGGCGACGATCTGCGAGGTGTCGTAGCGTCGGAGCTTGGCTAGGGTCGATCGCGAGCCTTCTCGCCCGACGAAACGCCCGCACGCACGACGAAACGGAGTCCACTATGTCCGCGCTCTCGCACGGCGGCCCCACCATCCCGCAGGAGCGCCGGCTCGTCACCGAGATCCCGGGGCCGCAGTCGCGGGCGCTGCTCGAGCGCCGCAACGCGGCCGTGGCGACCGGCGTCTCGATCACCCTGCCGGTCTTCGTCACCCAGGCCGGCGGCGGCGTGGTCGTGGACGTGGACGGCAACTCGCTGATCGACTTCGGCTCCGGCATCGCCGTGACCAGCGTCGGCAACAGCGCCGAGGCCGTGGTCAACCGGGCCGGCGAGCAGCTGCGCCGGTTCACCCACACCTGTTTCATGGTGACGCCGTACGAGTCCTACGTGGCGGTCTGCGAGCAGCTGGCCGAGCTCACCCCGGGCGACCACGCGAAGAAGTCGGCGCTGTTCAACTCGGGCGCCGAGGCCGTGGAGAACGCGGTGAAGATCGCCCGCTCGTACACCAAGCGCTCGGCCGTCGTGGTGTTCGACCACGGCTACCACGGCCGGACCAACCTGACGATGGCGCTGACCGCCAAGAACATGCCGTACAAGAACGGCTTCGGCCCCTTCGCTCCCGAGGTCTACCGGGTGTCGATGGCCTACCCGTACCACTGGCCGACCGGTCCGGAGAACTGCGCCGAGGAGGCGGCGGCGCAGGCGATCTCCCAGATCGAGAAGCAGGTCGGCGCGGACAACGTGGCCGCCGTGATCATCGAGCCGATCCAGGGCGAGGGCGGCTTCATCGAGCCGCCGCTCGGCTTCCTGCCCCGGATCGCCGAGTTCTGCCGGGCGAACGGGATCGTGTTCATCGCGGACGAGATCCAGACCGGCTTCTGCCGGACCGGCGACTGGTTCGCCTGCGAGCACGAGGGCGTCGTGCCCGACTTGATCACGACGGCCAAGGGTCTGGCCGGCGGGCTGCCGCTGGCCGGCGTCACCGGCCGGGCCGAGATCATGGACGCCGCACACGCCGGTGGTCTCGGCGGCACCTACGGCGGCAACCCGGTGGCCTGCGCCGGCGCCCTCGGCGCGATCGACACGATGCGCGCGCTCGACCTGCCGGCGGCGGCGCGCCGGATCGGCGACCTCATGCTGCCGCGGCTGAACAAGCTGGCGGAGCGGTTCCCGCAGATCGGCGAAGTGCGCGGCCGCGGCGCGATGATCGCGGTCGAGCTGGTCAAGCCGGGCACCAAGGACCCGGACGCCGCGCTGACCGGGCAGATCGCCAAGGCCTGCCACGCGCAGGGCCTGATCGTGCTGACCTGCGGCACCTACGGCAACGTGCTGCGGTTCCTGCCGCCGCTGGTGATCGGCGAGAGCCTGCTCAACGAGGGCCTCGACATCATCGAGTCCGCGTTCGAGCAGGTCACCGGCAAGTAACCGGTAGCCGAAGCGCCGAGTGGACGCCGAGCGAGCATCGGCGAGAATCGGCGCGGCCCGGGGGTTTACAACGCCCAAATCGGTTGTAACGTAGCAATCGAGACATATGGACTGATCAACCCGGCGTCGCCGACTCGAAGTGGGAAGAGTCGGCGGCGCCGGGCTTTCACGTCCGGCGTCCGGGGCGCAGATCGGCCGTCTCGATGGGCGTAGGGTCGGGGGCGATGATCGAGACTCGCCGCTCCTGGTGGATCGCGCCGGCCGTGCTGCTGTGCGCGTTCGCGCTGCTGCTCTGGCAAGTGGTCGCGCACGGCCCGCTCACCCGCCTCGACGTGCACGTACGCGACGGGATCCAAGGGACGGCGACCTCGGCGGGACTGCACTGGCTCGCACAGTTCGGGCGGGCGTGCGCCGACCTGGGTGATCAGGCTCCTGCGCTGCTGGCCCTGATCATCGCGACCGGCCTCGCCGTCTGGCGGACGTGGTCCGTGCAGCAGGCGGCACCGAACGCGGCTACCGCAATCCCAGGCCACACGCTCTGGCGTTCGCCCTTATGGCGACCGGTACTGCTGACCGTCGGGGCCGGGCTCGTGCTGGCCGGCGTCATCCCGCTGAAGATCTGGGTCGCCCGCCCGGGCCCTGGCGAGGTCACGCTCGGCAATGCAAGTCTCGGCTTCTTCCCCTCCGGCCATACCGCGGACGCACTGTGCTGCTACGGCATGGCCTGCTACCTCCTCTGCGTCTTCGTATGGACGGGCGTCGCCGCCCGACGGCTGTTGGGCGCCCTCACCACACTGCTCATCGCGCTCACCATCTTCGGCCTCCTCTGGTCGAACTACCACTGGCTCTCCGACATCCTCGGCTCGCTCTGCTGGTGCGGCGCCTGGCTGCTGGTCATCTGGCACTGCTCTTCATCCAGCACTGCTCCGCCGACCGGCCGGCCGCTCAGCCGAGGACGTAGCCGAGCGGCAGACGATATGTCGGCGGCCGGTTGAGCAGCCGCCGCAGCTCGGTCCACACCTCCTCCCAGCCTTCGCGGAGCTGACCCGGTGTCACCTGGGCCACGGTCAGCCGGAGCACGCCCGCCATCCACCGTCGACGAGCGGCGGCTCGGTCCGCGGCGGCGGGGCTGAGCGCGTCACCCGGCGGCCGCACCTCCAGGGCGACGCCGCGGTCCGGCCAGAATGCGCCGGGGAGCACCGCGCCGCGTCCGGTGGACTGCTCGACGACCCGGCGGTTCCACACCGGACGCGGCACGGCGGAGCGCATGAGCCTCAGCCGGCACTGTGCCTCCGCGCTGTTGCGGATGCCCGCAGTGAACTCGGCCAGCACTGCCCGCAGCCGGGCCGAGCGTTGCGTCTGATGCGCCTCCAACTCGGCGCGCAACACGGCCGGGCTACATCGACCGGAGTAGACGAGCTCGGTGACGATCTCGCGCACGAGCTCCGTGTCCTTAGTGTCGAGGCATGCATCCACCGCAGCCCGCGCTACCGGCGCCACCTGGCAGCCGCCGATGTGCACCGGCTCCGGCATCCGCGTCGTGCGCGCGACGAGGACGAAGCCGCCAGACGAGCGGCGGCGCCCGTGCGGGATCAGCACTTTGACCCGCTCGCCGACCGCGCCGACCACGCCGGCCGTTCCGGCCACCGCAACCTCGTGCGCGCGCAGCGCCGCGAAGCCCGTCACCACCGAATCCGGCCCGGCGTACATCAGGGCCGCGCGTAAGCCGCCCATGCCGGTCAGCGCCCTGCCATGGCTCGCGCACACGCCCCTGAGCACCCGTCGCCAGGACCCCTGCGGGCGTTCGCGATGCCGGATCGTGGAAGCGGGCACGCCGAGATCGATCAGTTGCGCGCGGGTGGCCAGGCCGCCCTGGGCCTCGAAGAGCCGGGCCACGGCGCTCTTGTCATAGTTCTTACGCATTGGCATGGGTCTAGCATCGCCGCGCTACCGTGCCCGGACATCATGCAATCGACGTACATCCGGTACGCGAAATGCACGAGGCCGCGTGGGTGAAGACAAACGCAGATCCCCCCGCCGCCGTAATGGCGACGAGGGGATCAGGGAAGCGAACGCGCTTCGAGTGAGAGCTTTGAGCCCCGCCTCGGCCGATGCTACGCGTTGGTCGGGAAGCCGAGGTTGATTCCGCCGTGCGAGGGGTCGAGCCAGCGCTGGGTGACGGCCTTGGTCCGGGTGTAGAAGTGCACACCCTGGGTGCCGTACGCGTGCGAGTCGCCGAACAGGGAGGACTTCCAGCCGCCGAAGGAGTAGTACGCCACCGGCACCGGGATCGGCACGTTGATGCCGACCATGCCGACCTCGACCTCGTTGCGGAACTTCGTCGCCGCGCCGCCGTCGTTGGTGAAGATCGCCACGCCGTTGCCGTACAGGTTGGAGTTGATCAGCTCGAGCGCCTCCTCGTAGGAAGCGGCGCGCACCACGGAGAGCACCGGGCCGAAGATCTCGTCGGTGTAGATCGGCATCTCGCGGGAGACGTGGTCGAACAGCGTCGGGCCGAGCCAGAAGCCGTTCGCCGTGTCGATACCGGTCTCGGTCAGCGAGTCGATCGGGTGCTTGCGGCCGTCCACCACCAGCGAGGCGCCGGCCGCCAGGCCCGCGTCCACGTACGAGGTGACCTTGTCCCGGTGCACGCCGGTGACCAGCGGGCCCATCTCGGAGCCGGCCGAGCAGCCGGGGCCGACGCGCAGGCCGGCCATCCGGTCCACGATCTTGCCGACCAGCTCGTCGCCGATCGGGTCCACCGCGACCAGTACGGACACCGCCATGCAGCGCTCGCCGGCCGCGCCGAAGCCGGCGTTGATCGCGGAGTCGGCGGCCAGGTCGAGGTCGGCGTCCGGCAGCACCAGCATGTGGTTCTTCGCGCCGCCGAGGGCCTGCACCCGCTTGCCGTACCGGGTGCCGTTCTCGTACACGTAGCGGGCGATCGGAGTGGAGCCGACGAAGGAGACGGCCTTGACGTCCGGGTGCTCGAGGATCCGGTCGACCGAGACCTTGTCGCCGTGCACGACGTTGAACACGCCGTCGGGCAGCCCGGCCTCCTGCCACAGCGCGGCGATCCAGTTGGCCGCGGACGGGTCCTTCTCGCTCGGCTTGACGATCACCGTGTTGCCGGTGGCGATCGCGATCGGGAAGAACCACATCGGCACCATGGCCGGGAAGTTGAACGGCGAGATGATCGCGACCGGGCCGAGCGGCTGGTGCAGCTCGTAGACCTCGACGCCGGTGGACGCCTGGTCGGTGAAGCCGCCCTTGAGCAGCTGCTGGATCCCGCAAGCGAACTCGATCACCTCGATGCCGCGGGCGACCTCGCCGAGCGCGTCCGAGTGCACCTTGCCGTGCTCGGAGACGATGATCTCGGCCAGCTCGTCGCGCCGGGCGTTGATCAGCTCGCGGAAACGGAAGAGCACCGAGACCCGCTTGGCCAGCGAGGTGGCCCGCCAGGCCGGGAAGGCCGCGGCGGCCGCGGCCACCGCGTCGTCCACCTCGCGCACCGAGGCGAAGTCCACCGTGCCGGTGAGCGCGCCGGTCGCCGGGTCGTAGATGTCGCCGTGCCGCTCGGCCGTGCCGGTCCACGGCTGACCGTCGATCCAATGCGTCACATGCTTGCTCACGAAAGACCTCTGCCTTCAGATTCTTCAGATTCTTCGAATTGCCGGATTACGTGGTGCGTGGTGGGTAAGTCTGCCCTCGCCTTCGAGTCTGCGGCGCCCATGGCCGTCGCGTCACTTTCCAGGCTGTCGGCGTACCCGGCTTCTGCCTTACAGTGCCGACGCCGCCTGCCGGAGCGCACGGCGTCGGCGCAGCTGAGGAGCGCAGGAGCACAGGAGCACAGGAGCACAGGAGCACAGGAGCGCAACCGCTCAGGAGTCGAAGCCGAGACCGAACCGGTCGAGCGTGCGCAGCCACAGGTTGCGCTTGCCGCCGTTGTGGTCGGCCCGGCCGAGCGACCACGCGGTCGCGTTGATCCCGATGGCCTTGAACGGCTCCGGCGGGAACGGCAGCGGCTTCGACCTGACCATCTCGAGCTCGGTCAGCTCCGTCTTCTCCCCCGCGAGCAGGTCCAGCATGACCTGCGCGCCGAAGCGGGTGGCGCCGACGCCGAGGCCGGTGAAGCCGGCCGCGTAGGCGACCCGGCCCTGGTACGCCGTGTCGAAGAACGCGCAGAACCGGGTGCAGGTGTCGATGACCCCGCCCCACTTGTGCGTGAACGCGACCTCGGACAGCTGCGGGAAGGTCTCGTAGAAGTGCGTCGCCAGCTTCTCGAAGGTCTTCGGCCGCTGGTCCAGTTCGGGCGCGATGCGGTTGCCGAAGTGGTAGACGGCGTCGTATCCGCCCCACAGGATCCGGTTGTCCGCGCTCAGCCGGTAGTAGTGGAAGTGGTTCGCGCTGTCGCCGACGCCCTGCCGGTTGCGCCAGCCGATCGAGTCCAGCTGAGCCTCCGTCAGCGGCTGGGTCATCAGCGCGTAGTCGTAGACCGGCACGATGTACGGCCGCACCCGCTTGACCAGCGAGGGGAAGACGTTCGTGGCCAGGGCCACCCGCGCGGCCGTGATCCGGCGGCCTTCGGCGGTCCGCAGGAGCATCCCGGCGTCGGACTTCGCCAATTCGGCGACGCGCGTGCCCTCGTAGATCCGCACGCCGAGGGAGAGGCAGGTCTCGCGCAGACCCCAGGCGAGCTTCGCCGGGTGCACCATCGCGCAGCCCTCCCGGTCCCACAGGCCGGCGTAGTACGTCGGCGAATCGACCTGCGCTCGCACCGCCGCGGCGTCGAGGAATTCCACCTGCTCGCCGTAGCCGCCGGCCACCTCCGCGTACTCGGCCAGGTCCTTCGCCTGCCACTCCGCGGTGGCCACGCTCAGCTGGCCGGTGCGCTCCCAGTCGCAGTCGATGCCGTACTTGCGGATGGTCGCCTGCATCGCGTCGAGGTTCGCCTCGCCCAGCTTGACCAGGGTGCGCAGCTCGGACTCGAAGCGGTCGATTCCGTTGGGCAGCCCGTGGGTGAGCGAGGCCTCGGCGAAGCCGCCGTTGCGCCCGGAGGCCGCCCAGCCGATCCGGTTGGCCTCGACCAGCACCACCTCGCGGCCGGGATCACGCTCCTTGGCGATCAGCGCGGTCCACAGCCCGCTGTAGCCGCCGCCGACCACCGCGAGGTCGCAGCTCGCGTCCTCGGCGAGCGCGGGCAGGGCCTGCGGCCGGCCGGGGTCGTCCAGCCAGAACGGTACTGGCGCGGCCCCGGCCAACGCATGGCTGACTTCCATGAGAGATCCCTCTCGGTTTCCGTCTCGAATGCCTGAAGAATGCCTGGGAATTTCGCGGCCCGCGCAGCGGGCGCGACTCCCGCCCAATCCTCGCAAGCGGCCCCGACCTCGCCCAACGGCACGGGTGTCAGATCACCGCCGCGATTCTTGCAGAGTGGAAGTGGTCCATCGGTAACGCAGGGGAAAACAGGATGAATGATCATATTGAAGTGCGAGCGGTAAGGGCCGAGCGATAAATGGACTCTTCTCCACTTCCGGTCCTGGTATCGGCATCCTGCTGATCATCGCCACTCCGATACTTTATGCGGCCCCCGCTCACTTGTGGTGACCCGAAAGGCCGAGGCCCCCGCTTGGGGGACCTCGGCCTTTCGCGTGCTCGATCTGACTTTCGCCCGCTGACTTACGCCCTGCGCGTCTTGATGATCTGCGGCACCTGGGCGAACGCGATGCCCGCCAGGGTGATCAGCAGCATCGTCGATCCGATGACGTCGATCTGCGCCGGCACCGAGTGCTGGAACGAGGCGTACACGTACATCGGGAACGTCACCTCGTTGCCCGCCGTCAGCACCGTGATGATGTAGTCGTCGATCGACAGCGCGAAGGAGAGCAGCGCCGCGGCCAGGATGCCGGGGAGCACCAGCGGCAGGGTGACCCTGCGGAAGGTCTGCACCGGAGTGGCGTACAGGTCCGCGGCCGCCTTCTCCAGCGTCGGGTCCATGCCCGCGAGCCGTGCCTTGACCGTCACCACCACGTAGCTCAGCGAGAACATCACGTGGGCGATGATGATCGTCCCGAAGCCCAGCGAGTTGCTGCCGCTGGTGTTGTAGAAGAACGTCATCAGGGTGATGCCCATGGTGACCTCGGGCGCGGCCATCGGCAGGAACAGCAGCACGTTGAGCAGCGAGCGGCCCCTGAAGCGGTGGCGCATCATCGCGAAGGCCACCATGGTGCCCAGGACCGTCGACCCGATCATCGCGATGATCGCGATGCCGACCGAGAGCTTGATCGACGAGCACATGTCCGCACTCGCGCACGGGTGTTCCCAGGCGTTCGTGGAGAACTTGTTCCAGATGAAGTTGTACTTGTTGGCCGGCTGGTTGAACGAGAACAGCAGCATCACCGCGTTCGGCGCGACCAGGAAGATGAAGATCAGGGTCGAGACGAACAGCAGCAGGTGCGACTTGATCCAGTCGAGAGACTTGGACATTAGAGAAGGTCCTCCGATCCGGCCTTCTTGACGTAACCGAGGACGATGGCGAGGGTGCCGAAGGTGAGGATCACACCCATGGCTGAGGCGATCGGGTAGCCGAACACGTCGCGCAACGCCTCGTTCTCGATCACCTGCCCGATCACCTGCGTGTTCGGACTACCGAGCATGTAGGCGTTGATGTAGTCGCCGACCGCGGGGATGAACGTGAGCAGGGTGCCCGCGATCACACCCGGAAGGGCGAGCGGCCAGGTGACGTAGCGCCAGGTCTTGTACGCGGAGCTGTAGAGGTCGGCGCCCGCCTCGTGCAGCCGCGGGTCGATCTTCTCCAGCGAGGTGTAGAGCGGGAGCACGGTGAACGGCAGGAAGTTGTAGACCATGCCGAAGATCACCGAGAACGGCGTGTTGAGCAGCTGGTGGCTGTTGGTCAGCAGGCCCAGGTGCACCATCACGGAGCTGACCTTCGTGTCCGACAGGACCCGGGTGACCCAGCCGTGGTCGGACAGGATCGTCTCCCACGCGATGGTGCGGATCAGGAAGCTGGTGAAGGCCGGCGCGATCACCAGGGCCATCAGCAGGTTCTTCCACTTGCCGCCGCGGAAGGCGATGAAGTAGGCCAGCGGGAAGCCGAGCAGCAGGCAGATCACCGTGCACGCGACCGAGTAGATCAGCGAGTGGATGATCTCGGTGTTGTACGTGCTGAAGGTGGACTGGTAGTTCGCCCAGTCCCAGGTGACCTTGAAGCCCATGTCGAGGCTGCCGGTCTGCACCGACGCGGAGACCGCGTAGAAGATCGGGATCAGGAAGAAGACCACCAGCCAGGCCACGCCGGGGGCGAGCAGCACATACGGCAGGTAGTTGCGCTTCTTCTGGTGGTCGCCGGCCGCCTCGGCAAGGCTGGGCGGCGCGGCCGGAGCCGTCACGGCGGTCATTTGGCCGCCTCGTCGTCGATCTCGGCGCCGGCCTCGATGTCCTGGCCACCGTCGAGGCCGAAGGTCTGGGTCGGGTCCCAGTGCAGCGAGACCTCGGAGCCTGGACGGAAGATCTCCTTGCCGGTGTTCTGCTCGAACACCGCGAGCTCCTGGCCCCAGGGCATCTTCACCAGGTACTGGGTGGACACGCCGATGAAGGACGCGTCGCTGACCACGCCGCCGGCCAGCAGATTGTGCCCGTCGGGGGCCGCGCCGCCGGCCGCGACCAACTGCACCTTCTCCGGCCGCACGCCGATGATCGCGGCGCCGGAGTCGGGCCGGCAGCGGGCCGACGGCAGCGCGACCCGGTGGCCGTGCGCCTCCACCGTGACGACGTCGCCCTCCTTGCCGGCGACCGTGCCGGCCACCAGGTTGGACTGGCCGAGGAAGTTGGCCACGAAGGTGGTGGCCGGGTTCTCGTAGAGCTCCTCGGGCGAGCCGAGCTGCTCGATCCGGCCCGCGTTCATCACCGCGATGGTGTCGGCCATGGTCATGGCCTCCTCCTGGTCGTGGGTGACGTGCACGAAGGTGAGGCCGACCTCGGTCTGGATCCGCTTGAGCTCGATCTGCATCTGCCGGCGCAGCTTCAGGTCCAGCGCGCCGAGCGGCTCGTCGAGCAGCAGCACCTGCGGCTGGTTGATCAGCGCCCGGGCCACGGCGACGCGCTGCTGCTGGCCGCCGGACAGCTGGGTCGGCTTGCGCTTGGCCAGGTGGCCGAGCTCGACCAGCGCCAGGATGTCCTCGACCTGCTTCCTGACGTCCTTGACACCGCGGCGGCGCAGGCCGAACGCGACGTTGTCGTAGATGTTCAGGTGCGGGAAGAGAGCGTAGTTCTGGAAGACGGTGTTCACCGGCCGCTTGTACGGCTTGGTGTGGGTGACTTCGGTGTCTCCCAGGTATATTCGCCCGGCCGTCGGGTCTTCGAGCCCGGAGACCATCCGCAGGGTGGTGGTCTTGCCGCAACCGGAGGCGCCGAGCAGGGCGAAGAAGGAGCCCTGCGGGATCGTCAGGTCGAGGTCGTCCACCGCGGTGAACGAGCCGAAGCGCTTGGTCAGTCCGGTCAGTCGCAGATCGCCGACCGCGTCGAGTGTAGTCATCGCCTATGCCTTAGCTTCTGGGCCGGTCAGCCGGAGATCTGCTGGAAACGGGTGGTGTAGGTGTTGAGCTGGTCCACGTTGAGGTTCATGAACCCCTTCGCACCGGCGCTCATCTTGCTGGTCGGTACGATGAACTCGTTGCTCGCCGCGGTCGGGTCGAGGTTCTGCAGCGCCTGCACCGCTCCGGTCACGCACGGGATGTAGTCGATGTAGTCGTCGAGCAGTGCCGCGATCTGCGGGTTGTAGTACCAGTTCATGAGCAGCTCGGCGTTCTTCTTGTGCCGGGCGAAGTTGGGGATGCACATGTTGTCGGACCAGGCGAGCATCCCCTCCTTGGGCAGCGGGACCGTCACCAGGTTCGCCTGGCCGAGCTGGGCGACGTCGCCGGAGTAGGCCATCGTCGCGCCGATGTTGCCCTGGCTGAATGAGCTGATGTAGTCCTGGCCCATGAACTGCCTGACCTGTCCGCTCGATCGCGCGGCGGATATGTAGGCGAGCGCGCTGGTGAACTCGTCGGCGGTGAAGTTCTGCGGGTCCTTGCCGAGGGCCAGCAGCGCGAACGCGACCGTGTCCTCCATCTCGGCGAACAGCACGACCTGGCCGCGCAGGTCGGGCCGCTCGAACAGGTCCTTGATGGAGGTGACCGGCTGCTTCACGATGTTCGTGTTGTACGCGATGGTGGTGTAGCCGTACGCCCAGGGAAGAGTGAACCGGCGGCCCGGGTCGATCGGATCGTTGAGGATCTCCGGCAGCACGTTCTTGTGGTTCGGCATGACCGAGAGATCGAGCTCTTCGATGTAGTCGAAGTAGCGCAGGATCGGAATCATGTAGTCCGAGAACACCATCAGGTCGACGCCGGTGTCCTTGCCCGCGGACAGATCCTGGTCGAGCTTGGTGTAGTACTCGTTGTTGTCGGTGATGTCCTCGACGTAGTTCACGTTGATGCCGTACTGCTTGGTGAACATGTCGAGAGTCGGGTGGTCGCTCGTATTCGAACTCGACGCGATGTCGATGTACGAACCCCAGTTGTGGAAGTTGACGATCTTCTCGGTGGCCGAGTAGTCGGTGCCGAACCGGCCGGTGGAGACGGACTCGGGGACGACCGGGAATTTGGGGTCCACGCCGCACGCGCTGAGCGCACCCGCGCCGGCCACCGCGAGGGAGCCGAAGGCCCCGGCCCGCAGCAGACCGCGCCGGCTCAGCGCCGAGGAGTCGGCGTACGTGCGGCTGCCTCTGCGCATCGAGCCGGCCCTGGCGGCCCGGGCGAGGATGGACCGCTGCTCTTGGACTTCGTCCGGGTCGAAAGGTATCGAGGGTGGCATAGACGACTCAGCCTTCTGGTGATCCGGGTACCCCTTCGGGGTAAATAGTCAGTTCCTTGCCCTTGCCGACGGCCGGGCGCCGTTATCTGTGCCGCGAGCGGCCCGCCGTGCGCGTCAGACGCCGAAGATCGTCCGGTGCCAGTCCTTGCGCGCCTTGCCGGTGATGTCGTGCATGACGTGCTTGACCTGCGTGTACTCCTCCAGGGAGTACGACGACATGTCCTTGCCGTAGCCCGACTGCTTGTAGCCGCCGTGCGGCATCTCGCTGATGATCGGGATGTGGTCGTTGATCCACACGCAGCCGGCCTGGATCTCGCGGCTGGCCCGGTGTGCGCGGACCAGGTCCTTGGTCCACGCGGAGGCGGCGAGGCCGAACGGGGTGTCGTTGGCCATCTTGAGCGCCTCGTCGTCGGTGTCGAACGGCAGCGCGACCAGGACGGGTCCGAACAGCTCCTGCTGCACGATCTCCGAGTCCTGGCTCACCCCGGTCACCAGGGTGGGGCGGTAGTAAGCGCCGGCCTCGAACTCGGTGCCGCGCAGCTCGGTCGGGATCTCCCCGCCGGCCACGATCTTGGCGCCGTAGCCGCGGGCCCGCTCCACGAAGCCGGCCACCGAGTCGCGCTGCCGCAGCGAGCTGAGCGGGCCGAGGTCGGTGGCCGGGTCGGTGGGATCGCCGAGCCTGATCGCGGCGAACAGCGCGGCCACGCCCTCGACGAACTCGTCGAAGCGGGAACGGTGCACGTAGGCGCGGGTGGCCGCGGTGCAGTCCTGGCCGGTGTTGATCAGCGATCCGGCCACCGCGCCGTGGATCGCGGCCTCGAGGTCGGCGTCGTCGAACACGACGAAGGGGGCCTTGCCGCCGAGCTCGAGATGCACCCGCTTCACCGTCTGCGCGGCGATCTCGGCGATGCGCTTGCCCACCGGGGTGGACCCGGTGAAGGAGACCATGTCGACGTCGGGGTGGCCGATGAGCGCCTCGCCGGCTACCCGGCCGCGTCCGGTCACGACGTTGACCACGCCGTCCGGGATGCCGGCCGCGGTGGCCGCCTCGGCAAAGGCCAGCGCGGTCAACGGGGTGATCTCGGCCGGCTTGAGCACGATGGTGTTGCCCGCGGCGATCGCCGGCAGGATCTTCCACCCGGCCATCTGCAGCGGGTAGTTCCACGGCGCGATCGAGCCGACCACGCCGATCGGCTCGCGGCGGATCGAGGAGGCGTGCAGGCCGCTGTACTCGGCCTGGGCCTTGCCCTCGAGGTGGCGCGCGGCGCCGGCGAAGAAGGCCACGTTGTCCACGGTGCCCGGCACGTCGAACTCGGTGGTCAGCCGGATGGGCTTGCCGGTCTGCGAGGTCTCGAGCAGCGCGAGTTCGGCGGACTTGGCGTCGAGCACGGTGGCGAACTTGTGCATCAGGGCGCTGCGCTCGCCGGGAGTGGCGGCGGCCCAGCCGGGCTGCGCGGCCTTCGCGGCGGCGACGGCGGCGTCCACGTCGGCAGGGCTCGCATGCACCGACTCGGCCACGACGCGTCCGGTGGCCGGATCGAGCACACGCAGTGCCTCGTCCCCGGACCCGTCGACGAGCCTGCCTGCGATGTATTGGTGCATAGTGTGCGCTCCCGGAGCGTGATCGGTCGGTGCCCTTCAGACGCTTTGACGCCGAAGCTTGTCGAGCATTGGCAGATTGTCTGGTGACGGCGCTCCCAGCGTCGGTGACTTCATTGCCGCTCCGACCGAAGGATCGTGACACAAACAGGAGCTCGCTACAAGGGAATCCGCACGGAAAGTTGGCCAGAACGACGGATTCTCGATTACTTCCCGATCACGATTCGAAAAGCGGCAGATTTCCCGGGCGGCCCTTTGCCACCTTGCCACTATGGCGTCCAGCTGTCAGAGTGCCTCTAGTCACCCCTTTGCCGAGACAACCTGTCGCACGGCCGGGTGACGGGCGGATGAAGTTCCGCTCACGCCCCTCCCCCGGGGCCGATCCCGTCGACCGGAAGCCTGACCAGAATGTCCCTCACCTCTCCAGACCCGCGGGCTGCGCTGCCGCCCGGCTACCCGACCGTGGCCGAGGTGCTCGCGCTCGACGCCGTCCGCCAGGGCAACCCGCGCGTGGTGGCCGGCACCGCCGGCCTCGACCGCCGGGTGCGCTGGGTGCACGTGACCGAGCTGACCGACGTCCGGGAGATCCTGCGCGGCGGCGAACTGGTGCTCTCCACCGCGATCGCCTGGCCGGACGACCGCGAGTCGCTCGCCAAGTACATCGCCGACCTGGCCGGCCTCGGCGCGGCCGGCCTGGTGGTCGAGCTCGGCCGGCGCTACCCGCAGTCGCCGCCGAAGCCACTGCTGCTGGCCGCGGAGAAGCACCGGCTGCCGGTGATCACGCTGGGCCGGGACACCCGCTTCGTCACCATCACCGAGGCCGTGCACGCGCGGATCATCGATGCCCAGCTGGCCGAGCTGCGCAGTTCCGAAGAGGTGCACCAGACCTTCACCGAGCTGGCCGTCGAGGGCGCCGAGCCGGGCGAGGTGGTCCGCCAGATCAGCAAGATGGCCGGGCACCCCGTGGTGCTGGAGAACCTGGCCCACCAGGTGCTCGTCTACGACGCCACCTCGACCACCGAGGAGGCGCTGCTCGACGGCTGGGAGGGCAGGTCGCGCGCCGTGCGCCCGGCCACGCGCACGGCGTACGACGAGCGCTCGGGCTGGCTGACCACCGTCGTCGGCGCGCGCGGCCAGGACTGGGGCCGGCTCGTGCTGGTCTGTGACGGCATACCCGCGCCCGCGCCGAGCCGGCTTGTCATGCTGGCCGAGCGCGGGGCCGCGACGCTGGCGCTGAACCGGCTGATGCAGCGGGACCGGGAGACGCTCGAGCGGCAGACCCACCGCACCCTGCTCACCGCGATCCTCAACCACGCGCACTCCTCCTCGGAGATCTCGCTGCGGGCCCGGGCCATCGGCGTGCGCCTGGACGACAAGCGGCTGGTCGGCATCGTGCTGCGGCTGCGCGGACACAGCTCCTCGATGGAGCACCAGTCCCGGCTGCGCGAGCTGACCGACCACGCGGCCGCCGCGGTACGCGACAAGCGGCTGGCCGCGCTGATCGGCGCGGTCGACGAGCACTCGGTGGGGCTGCTGCTCGCCCTCGGTCCGCAGGACCGCGAGGACACCGCACTCGCGACCTTCGCCACTTCGGTGCGCAAGCTGGCCGGGCCGGACGGCGGCGACTTCGCGATCGCGGTCGGCACCTCGGTGGGGGCGGTGCGGGACGCGCGCCGTTCACTGCTCGAGGCCGTGCAGGTGGCGGACGCGGCGATCCGGCAGACCGGTGGGCCCTCGTACCACCGCCTCGTCGACGTGCGGCTGCGCGGGCTGCTGCATCTGCTGCGGGACGACGCACGTCTGCAGACGTATGTGGAGCGCGAACTCGGGCCGCTGCTGGCCTATGACACGGAGCGCGGCACGAACCTCGTGGCGATGCTCGGGATCTACCTGGATCAGGGCAGGAACAAGTCCGCCGCGGCCGACGCCGCGCATCTGTCCCGCCCGTCCTTCTACGAGCGGCTGCACCGGATCGAGCGCGTGCTCGGCGTGGACCTCGACTCGGTCGAGTCCTGCCTCTCGTTGCACGTCGCTTTGCTCGCGCTGGAGGCGGTGCGGAACGTCTAGTCGTTCCACACCGCCGTCCCGCAGGGCAATCTCGGGGTCAGAACCCTCAGATCGCGGACATGACGTGCTTGATCCGGGTGTAGTCCTCGAACCCGTACATGGACAGGTCCTTGCCGTAGCCGGAGTGCCCGAAGCCGCCGTGCGGCATCTCGGCGACCAGCGGGATGTGGGTGTTGACCCACACGCAGCCGAAGTCCAGGTCGCGGGAGAAGGCCAGCGCGCGCGAGTGCGAGGCGGTCCAGATCGAGGAGGCCAGGCCGTACTCGACGCCGTTCGCCCACTCGAGCGCCTGGTCGTCGTCGGCGAACTTCTGCACGGTGATGACCGGGCCGAAGACCTCGTTCTGGATGATCTCGTCGTCCTGGGTCAGGTCGGCGACGACGGTCGGCGCGAAGAAGTAGCCGGTCTCGCCGACCCGGTGGCCGCCGGCCTTGATCGCGGCGTGCGCGGGCAGCCGCTCGATGAAGCCCTGGACCCGCGCGAGCTGGCCCGCGTTGTTGAGCGGCCCGTAGAGCACGTCCTCGTCGTCCGGCAGGCCGGTCTTCGTCTCGGCCGCGGCGGCGGCCAGCTTCTCGACGAAGGCGTCGTACACGCTCGCGTGCACCAGCACCCGGGTGGCCGCGGTGCAGTCCTGGCCGGCGTTGAAGTAGCCGCCGACGCTGATGCCCTCGACCGCCGCGTCCAGGTCGGCGTCCTCGAACACGATGCACGGGGCCTTGCCGCCGAGCTCCAGGTGCACCCGCTTGACGTCCTTGGCCGCGGACGTCGCGACCTCGATGCCCGCGCGCACCGAGCCGGTGATCGAGGCCATCGCCGGGATCTTGCTCTCCACCAGTGCGCGGCCGGTGTCCCGGTCGCCGCACACGACGTTGAACACGCCGGCGGGGAAGAATTCCTGAGCGACCTCGGCCAACAGCAGGGTGGACATCGGCGTGGTGTCGGACGGCTTGAGCACCACCGTGTTGCCGGCCGCGAGCGCCGGGGCGATCTTCCAGATCGCCATCAGCAGCGGGTAGTTCCACGGCGTGACCTGGGCGCACACGCCCACCGGCTCGCGCCGGACCGAGGAGGTGTGTCCGTCCATGTATTCGCCGGAGGCCCGGCCCTCGAGCAGCCGCGCGGCGCCGGCGAAGAAGCGGAGCTGGTCGATGATGGGGGTCAGCTCCTCCGAGCGGGTCAGCCCCAGCGGCTTGCCGGTGTTCTTCGACTCGACGGCGGCGAACTCGTCCGCGCGCGCCTCCACGGCGTCGGCCAGCTTCAGCAGGGCCAACTGGCGCACGGCGGGTGTGCTCCGGCGCCATTCCTTGAAGGCCTCGGCGGCGATCCGCAGCGCGTTCTCGACGTCCTCGGCGCTCGATACCGGCGCGAGGGCGATCACCTGCTCGGTGACCGGGTCGATGATCTCGCTGGTCCGCCCGTCTACGGTGTCGGCCGGCTTGCCGCCGACGATGTTGCGCAGCACGCGGGGCTCCATACAACTCTCCTGATGCTCGTGACGTCGCTCTGCGACAGCACTCTAGTCCGAATAGTGGAACTCGGCGAGACCCCGGAAGCTGTGGATTCCGTAGTGATTATGGCCACGGGATACGAAATCCATCGCTTCGGCCTTGCCAAACGACGGGAACAGCACCCATGATGAATCACGTGTCGATCGAAGGCGCGGCCCGGCGCAAGAACCCGGGAGCGTCCTTGGACCCCGTGTCCAAGGCGATCATCGAACAGCTCCAGCAGGACGGCCGGCGTTCCTACGCCACCATCGCCAAGGCGGTGGGCCTTTCCGAAGCGGCGGTGCGCCAACGGGTGCAGCGCCTGTTGGACGCCGAGGTGATGCAGGTGGTGGCGGTCACCGACCCGCTCACCGTCGGCTTCCGACGGCAGGCGATGATCGGCATTCGGTGCGAAGGTGATATCGAGCCGGTCGCCGAGACCCTCACCGCCATGTCGGAGGTGGCCTACGTGGTCGCCACCGCCGGGTCCTTCGACCTGATGGCGGAGGTGGTCGCCGAGGACGATGATCAACTTCTGTACATCATCAACAAAAGGATCCGAGCGATCCCGCAGGTACGGAGCACCGAGAGCTTCGTCTACCTGAAACTGCACAAACAGACCTACACCTGGGGTACCCGATGACAGACAGCGCGGTTCCGAGCATCGACAGCCGGGCCTACGACCATCTCTGGATGCACTTCACCCGGATGTCCACCTACAAGGACAGCCCGGTGCCCACGATCGTCAAGGGCGAGGGCGCGTACATCTGGGACTCCAACGGCCGCCGCTACCTGGACGGCCTGGCCGGCCTGTTCGTGGTGCAGGCCGGGCACGGCCGGGCCGAGCTGGCCGAGGCCGCCGCGAAGCAGGCCAAGGAGCTGGCCTTCTTCCCGGTCTGGTCCTACGCGCACCCGAACGCGATCGAGTTGGCCGACCGGCTGGCCGGCTACGCCCCGGGCGACCTGAACAAGGTCTTCTTCACCACCGGCGGCGGCGAGGCCGTGGAGACCGCGTGGAAGCTGGCCAAGCAGTACTTCAAGCTGACCGGCAAGCCGATGAAGCACAAGGTGATCAGCCGGGCCGTGGCCTACCACGGCACCCCGCACGGCGCCCTGTCGATCACCGGCATCCCGGACGCCAAGAAGTACTTCGAGCCGCTGGTCCCCGGTGCGCACAAGGTGCCCAACACCAACTTCTACCGCGCCGAGGAGATCTCCGGCGTGGCGGAGCTCGGGCAGGACGAGGAGCGCTTCGGCCGCTGGGCCGCGGACCAGGTCGAGCAGACCATCCTGGCCGAGGGCCCGGACACCGTCGCGGCCGTGTTCGTCGAGCCGGTGCAGAACTCCGGCGGCTGCTTCCCGCCGCCGCCCGGATACTTCCGGCGGCTGCGTGAGATCTGCGACCAGTACGACGTACTGCTCGTCTCGGACGAGGTCATCTGCGCCTTCGGCCGCCTCGGCACGATGTTCGCCTGCGATAAGTTCGACTACATCCCGGACATCATCACCTGTGCCAAGGGCATGACCTCGGGCTACTCCCCGATCGGCGCCACGATGGTCTCTGACCGCATCGCCGCGCCGTTCTACGAGGGCACCAACTACTTCCCGCACGGCTACACCTTCGGCGGACACCCGGTCTCCTCGGCCGTCGCGCTGGCGAACCTCGACCTGTTCGAGCGCGAGGGCCTCAACGAGCGGGTGCTCAAGAACGAGGGCGCCTTCCGGGCGACCCTGGAGAAGCTGAACGACCTGCCGATCGTCGGCGACGTGCGCGGTGACGGGTACTTCTACGGCATCGAGCTCGTCAAGGACAAGGCGACCAAGACCACCTTCGACGACGACGAGTCCGAGCGCCTGCTGCGCGGCTTCCTGTCGAAGGCCCTGTTCGACGCCGGCCTCTACTGCCGCGCCGACGACCGCGGCGACCCGGTGGTGCAGCTCGCGCCGCCGCTGATCTGCGGCCAGGCGGAGTTCGACGAGATCGAGCAGATCCTGCGCTCGGTGCTCACCGAGGCCTGGACGAGGCTGTAGCTCTCAGCATGGAGACGCTCCTCGCGAACCCGGGTTCCACCGAGCGAACCCGGGTTCGCCGTATCCCAGAACTCGCCGTCACCGACCGGTCGGCACTGCACGACGTCCTCGACGCCGGGTTGGTCGGCCACCTCGCGCTGGTCGACGAGACCGGCCAGCCGTACGTGCTGCCGGTCGCCTACGCCCGCGAGGGCGAGTCCGTGCTCGTACACGGCTCGGCCGCCAGCCGGCTGTTCCGGCTGTGCGCCGCCGGCGCTCCGGTCTGCTTCACGGTGACGCTGCTCGACGGCCTCGTGCTGGCCCGCTCGGCCTTCGAGTCCTCGATGAACTACCGCAGCGCGATGGTGCTCGGCCACTGCAACGTGCTGCACGGCCGGGCCAAGGAGCTCGCGCTTCGCCTGATCAGCGAGCACCTGATGCCGGAGCGCTGGCCGGAGGTCCGCGAGCCCTCGGCCAAGGAGCTCAAGGCCACCGCAGTACTCGAACTCCCCCTCGACGAGTGCTCGCTCAAGATCAACGCCGACGGTCCCGACGACCCGGCAGAGGACGTCGAACTGCCGGTCTGGGCCGGCCGCGTGCCGCTGGTGCGCCAGTGGGGCGAGCCGGTCGCGGCCGACGACCTCAAGCCTGAGCTCTCCCGGATACCCGACTACATAACCCGCTGGCAACAGCGCATTTCCTGAGGACCACCCGTGACCGCGCTCAGCCTCTGGCAGGACACCCTGCCGAGCCCCGTCGCCGCCAGACCCGCGCTGCCCGGCCCGCGCGAGGCCGACATCGCCATCGTCGGCGCCGGATACACCGGCCTGTGGACGGCCTACTACCTCAAGAAGGCCGACCCCATGCTGCGGATCGTGATCCTCGAGGCCCAGTACGCAGGCTTCGGCGCCTCGGGTCGCAACGGCGGTTGGTGCTCGGCGATCTTCCCGTCCAGCCTGAGCAAGGTCGCGAAGGTCGCCGGCTCGAAGGATGCCGCGATCGCACTGCAGCGGGCGCTCAACGACACCGTGGACGAGGTCGGCGCGGTCGCCGCCGCCGAGAACATCGACTGCCACTACGCCAAGGGCGGCACCGTCGTCCTGGCACGCTCCAAGGTCCAACTGGAGCGGGCCAAGGAGGAGATCGCCGAGTTCCGCGAGTTCGGGTTCGGCGAGGAGGACCACCGCCTGCTCTCCGCCGACGAGGCGCGCAGCGAGGTTGCCGCGACCGACGTGCTCGGCGCGACGTACACGCCGCACTGCGCCGCCCTGCACCCGGCGCGGCTCGCCCGGGGCCTGGCCGACGTGGTCGAGCGCATGGGCGTGGAGATCTACGAGGGCACGCCGGTCACCTCGATCTGGAACGGCGAGGCCCGCACCCCGTACGGAAACGTGACGGCGGAGACCGTCGTACGCGCCACCGAGGGCTACACGACCACGATCTCCGGCTTCAAGCGGACGCTCGCGCCGGTGTACTCGCTGATGCTCGCGACCGAACCGCTGAGCGACGCCCAGTGGGCCGAGATCGGCCTGAACAACCGCCAGACCTTCTCCGACGGCCGCCACCTGATCATCTACGGGCAGCGCACCGCCGACGGTCGGCTGGCCTTCGGCGGCCGTGGCGCGCCGTACCACTTCGGCTCCTCGATCAAGGCGGAGTACGACAGCCACGAGCGGGTGCACGCCGAACTCAAGCGGGTGCTCGACGAGCTTTTCCCGGCGGTGCGCGAGGTGAAGGTCAGTCACCACTGGGGCGGCGCCCTCGGCGTGCCGCGCGACTGGTTCGCCTCCGTCGGCTTCGACCGGGCGGCCAAGTTGGCGTGGGCAGGCGGCTATGTGGGTGACGGCGTGGGCGCGGCGAATCTCGCCGGCCGCACACTGGCCGATCTGATACGTGGTCGGCGCACCGAACTGACCGCCCTGCCCTGGGTCGGCCACCGTTCACCCAACTGGGAGATCGAGCCCTTCCGCTGGATCGGGGCGAACCTGGGCCTGCGCGTGATGGACGGCGCGGACGCCGAGGAGGCGCGCACCGGCCGGCCGGCCCGGCGCGCGGCGCTCTTCGGCCGGTTCCTCGGCAGCTGAACCGTGGTCGACTGACCCCTGGACAGCCGAACGCACGCCGAATTCGCCAGGGGCGACCGATCGTCAGATCGGATGAATTCCTCCCGAATCGGGTACATCACCCGCCTGAGTCGGGCACAGTGGGAGAGTGAGCCTTCCCTCAGACAACCCGGTTCTCAACGCCGTCGGCCTGAACTACCCGGCCGACGGCTCCGTGCTGCGCGGGGCCCATCTCGCCGTAGGGGAAGGCGAGGCGGTGGCCGTGCTCGGCGCGGCGGCCGCAGGCAAATCGACGCTGCTCGGCACGCTCTGCGGCATGCTCGAACCCGCCTCAGGAAGCCTGTGGGCGAACGGCCGGCCGCTGCACGCCCTCCCGCCGGACCAGCGCGACGAGGTCTTCCGCCGCCGATTCGGCGTACTGCCGCAGGACTGCCGGCTGCTGCCGGAGCTCACCGTGGCGGAGAACGTCGCCCTGCCGCTGCGGCTGGCCGGGATGACCCTGAACCGGGCCAAGGAGCGCTCGCGGATCTGGCTGGAGCGCTTCGAAATAGAGGAATACGCCGAGAGCAGCGCGGCCGGCCTGACCAAGCCGGTGCTGCGCCGGGCCGCGCTGGCCCGGGCACTGGTCGGCGACCCGGTGGTGCTGCTCGCCGACGAGCCGCTGGCCGACCTGGCCGCGCAGACCGCCGAGGCCACGGCGCGGATCCTGCGCTCGATCGCGGTCTCGCACGGCACCGCGGTGGTCGTCTTCACCCGCGACCCGATAACTGCCGCGTACTTCAACCGCACCGTCAAGCTCGCCGAGGGCCGAACCGACGCGCAGCCCGCGAGCCCGCCCCCGGCCGCCGTCCCGCTGCTCGCCGCCACCGGCGACGCGCGGCTCGGACTGCCGCTGGGGCCCGGCCGGTGAGCGCGGAGTCTGCGCGGACCGAGGCGGCGGCGCCGAAGGCCGGCCGGCTGCCCGTGCTGCTCTGGCTGGCCTGGCGCTTCCTGCCGCCGCTCGACCGTCGGGATCAACGCACGCTCACCTGGGTGGCCGCGTCCTGCGCGTACCTCGCCGTGCCGACGACCGTGGGCCTGGCCGCGACCCGGATGCCCGCCATTACCCTGCTGAGCCTGCTCTGCCTGGCCGTGCCCGCGCTGCCGTCCTGGTGGCTGAGCGCGATCCGGCTCGGCGACCGTCGCCGCGAGACGGCCCTGGCGCTGCGTCAGGCGCGGATCAACACGCGTGCCGCGGCGGCGACGTCCATCAGCAGGCAGATCCTGTACCCGGCGGTCGGCTCGATCGTCGGCACGGCGCTGATCTCGGCGCTGCACCGGCCGCTCGGACGGGCGCTGCCGGCCGGCGCCCCGCTGTCCGTCGCCATCAAGGAGTCCTCAGGCCACTGGTTGGTGGCCGCCTCCATCGCCGTGCTGCTGCTGGTCGGGTTGACCGCCGCCCTCGGCAGCGCCCGCTCGGCCGAGCTCTACCGCTGGATCAAGAAGCTGACGGCCAGGCTCGATCGGCGCGAAGCAGCGCCACAGCCTCAGTGAGCGAATCCACCACCGGCAGCCCGAGCCCGGCCGATTCGAGGTTGCCCCGGCTGGAGGAACCGCCGGTGTAGAGCACTGCGGTCGCGCCCACCTCGAGCGCGGCCAGCGCGTCGTCCACACAGTCCCCGACGAGCGCGACCTGCCCCGGCGACAGGCCGGGCTCAGCAGCCTGAAGATGCGTCAAATGCGCGGCCAGGTACTTGGTCTTCGGCCCATAATCCAGGGCGGGCGGACGTCCGTCGATCCGGGCCAGCCGCACGTCGAGCTCGAAGGAGCCGACGAGCGGGACGAGCTTGTCGTGGTCGTACATCGACAGCAGCGACTGCGAACGCGGCGCCCACCCGTCGAGGGCGGTCAATGCGTCGGCGGACAGACCGCAGTCATGCATACCGGCCGAGTAAGTCGCGCTGAAGGCGTCCTCGACCAGCTTCCACTCCTGCTCGGTGAACTCGCGCCCGACCATGGCGAGGTAGAAGTCCTGCAGCGGGCGGCGGTAGAGCTCTTGATACCGGTCCGGGCTGAGCGGCGGACAGCCCACCGCCCGCAGCGACGCGTTGGTCGCAGTCGCCACCAACGGCTGGTCGTCGAACAGAGTGCCGTTCCAGTCCCAGACGATATGCGTGATCACGCGATCCCCCCGCCTTGATGCTCCTGCAGCCGATATGGTCAATCTCCGCTCACTGTGCCTCTGGTCAGTCCTCGTGCGCTGCGAGCTGCCCGCAGGCGCCGTCGATCTCCCGGCCGCGCGTATCGCGCACCGTCACCGGCACGCCGTGCGCCTCGAGGGTGCGCACGAAGGCGGCCTCGTCCTCGGGGCGGGAAGCGGTCCACTTGGAGCCGGGGGTCGGGTTCAGCGGGATCAGGTTCACGTGCACGAGCTTGTTCTTGAGCCGCTTGCCCAGCAGGTCGGCCCGCCAAGCCTGGTCGTTGATGTCCTTGATCAGCGCGTACTCGATGGACACGCGGCGCCCGGTCTGCCCGGCGTAATCCCAGGCGGCGCCGAGCACCTCGCCGACCTTCCAACGCGTGTTGACCGGGACCAGCTCATCCCGCAGCTCGTCGTCCGGTGCGTGCAGCGACACGGCGAGCGTCACGTTCAACCGCTCGGCCGTCAGCTTCTCTATCGCCGGGACCAGGCCGACCGTGGAGACGGTGATGTGCCGCTGGGACAGCCCGAGCCCTTCCGGCGCGGGCTCGACCATCCTGCGCACGGCGTTGATCACGGCCTTGTAGTTGGCCAACGGCTCGCCCATGCCCATGAACACGACATTGGACACCCGCCCGGGACCGCCCGGCACCTCACCGCGGGCCAGCGACCTCGCCCCGGCCACCACCTGCTCGACGATCTCGGCGGTGGACATGTTGCGGGTCAGCCCGGCCTGTCCGGTCGCGCAGAACGGGCAGTTCATGCCGCAGCCGGCCTGCGAG
>Ga0185299_10002329_pt1 | contig 29943 bp, 23 predicted proteins | sample PaiPotPPA55metaG_FD_128002 | JGI IMG/M metagenome (GOLD analysis project Ga0185299, IMG submission 128002) | Iron sulfur acid spring bacterial and archeal communities from Banff, Canada, to study Microbial Dark Matter (Phase II) - Paint Pots PPA... ...
CCCCCGGCGCCGGTTGGTGTGATCGCCCGCGCATTCTCGCGAAGCGCTGGTGGCCCCACTCGCGCAGGCGCTGGAAGACGACGTAGAGCATCGGGATGAGGAAGATGCCGATGGTGCTCGCCATGATCATGCCGGCGAAGACGGAGGTGCCGACGTCGCGGCGGCTGATCTGGGCCGCGCCGTGGGCGAAGACGAGCGGAATGAGCCCCAGCACGAAGGCGATCGACGTCATCATCACCGCGCGGAAGCGCATGCGCGCGCCGAGCGCCGCCGCCTCGGCGATTTCCATGCCCTGCTCGCGCTGCTCCTTGGCGAAGGCGACGATGAGGATGCCGTTCTTGGCGGCGAGCGCGATCAGCACGACCAGACCGATCTGCGCGTAGAGATCGAGCGTCAGCCCGGCGATGAGGATGCCGGCATAGGCGCCGAGCACGCCCACCACCACCGAGAGCAGGACCGGGATCGGGATCATCCAGCTCTCGTAGAGGCCGACCAGGAACAGGAAGGCGAACACCACGGCCATGGCCAGGATCGCCCCGGTCTGGCCGGTGGCCTCGTGCTCCTGATACGCGGTTCCCGTCCACTCGAAGGCGTAGCCCGGCGGCAGCGTCTTGGCCGACACGTCCTGCATCGCCGCCAGCGCCGCGCCCGATGAGCCGCCCGGCGCCGGGCCGCCATTGACGGTGATCGAGCGGTAGTTGTTGTAGCGCGTGATCACCTGCGGCCCGAGGATGAAGCGCAGGTCGGCGATCGAGCGCAACGGCACCATCTCGCCGGCCTTGTTGCGCACATGGATCTGCCAGATGTCGGAAATGTCGCGGCGGTCCGCGGCCTCGCCCTCGATATTGACCTGCCAGGTGCGGCCATAAAGATTGAAGTTGTTGACGAAGAATCCGCCCAAGGTGGATTGCAGCGCGGTGAACACGTCGTTCATGTTGAGGCCGAGCGCCTGCGCCTTGTCGCGGTCGATGTCGAGGAAGAGCGATGGCGTCGTCGCGGTGAAGGTCGAGAAGACGCGCGCCAGCCGCTTGTCCTGGTTCGCCGCGGCGATCACGCCGAGCATGACGCTGCCGAGCTTCACCGGATCCTGCCCTTCGAGCGCCTCGAGCTGGTACTCGAATCCGCCGCTGGTGGAGAGCCCGATGATCGGCGGCAGATTGAACGGCACGATGGCCGCCGTCCTGATCTGCTGGCCGTCGGTGAACATCTTGCGGATCAGCGCCTGTGCCGAATCCGCGGCCGCGCGGCGATCCTCGAACGGCCTGAGCTTCGCCAGCAGGAAGCCGGTGTTCGCTTCGTTGGCCAGATCGAGCAGGGAGAAGCCGACGACGGCGAAGGTGTCCTGCACCTGCGGCATCGCTTTGAGCACTTGCTCGACCTGGTGCACGGTCTCGCTGGTGCGCGACACCGACGCGCCGCCGGGGAGCTGCACGTTGAGGAAAAAGGCGCCCTGATCCTCCTCGGGGAGGAAGCTCGTCGGCGTGATGCGCGACAGGCCGAAGATGCCGGCGGCGAAGGCGAGCACCAGCACCAGCGAGACGGCGGCGCGGCGCATCAGGCGGTGGACGATCGCGGCATAGCCGTCGCGGGCGCCGTCGATGCCGCGCAGCACCATCGCCATCACGCCGCGCTTCTTGCCCTCGTGCCGCAGGAACAAGGCGCACAGCGCCGGCGACAGGGTCAGCGCGTTCACCGCCGAGATCAGCATGGCGACGCTGATGGTGACGGCGAATTGCCGAAACAGCTGCCCGGAAATGCTCGGGATGAACGCCACCGGCACGAACACGGAGAGCAGCACGAGGCTGATGGCGATGATCGGCCCGGTGATCTGCCGCATCGCCTCCAGCGTCGCCTCGGCGGGCGTCAGCGCGGGATTCTCCTCGAGCACGCGCTCGACATTCTCGACGACGACGATGGCGTCGTCGACGACGATGCCGATGGCGAGCACCATCGCCAGCAACGACACGGTGTTGGCGGAATAGCCCATCAGCAGCAGCACGGCGAAGGTGCCGATCAGGCTCACCGGCACCGCGACGGCGGGAATGATCGTGGCGCGGAGATTGCCGAGGAAGAGGAACACGACCAGGACGACCAGGACGAAGGCCTGGCCCAGCGTCCACAGCACCTCATGGATGGTGTCGCTGACGAAGACGGTCGAATCATAGACGACGCGCGCCTTGAGGCCGGGCGGGAAGCGCTGGCCCAGGCGGGCGAGGGCCTGGCTCACGGCGGTCGCGGACTGCACCGCATTCGCATCGGGCGCGAGGTAGAGCGCGATGCCGACGGAGGGGCGGCCGTTGATGCGCGTCTCGGTGTCCTCGTTCTGCGCGCCCATCTCGATGCGCGCGACGTCGCTGACGCGCAGGACGGAGCCATCCGGATTGGCGCGCAGCACGATGCGGCCGAACTGCTCCGGCGTGGTCAGCGTCCCCTCGGTCTGGACGTTCATCTGGAACTGCTGATCGTTGCTCACCGGCCGCGCGCCTATGCGGCCGACCGGGGCCTGCACGTTCTGCGCCTGGATGGCGTTGACGACATCGGACGGCGCCAGGTTGAGGTTGGTCAGGCGCTGCGTGTCGAACCAGATGCGCATGGAATAATTGAGCTTGCCGAAGAGCAGCGCCTGGCCGACGCCGGGCACGCGCGAGAGCTCGTCGAGCACGTTGATCGTCGCATAGCTGGTGATGAAGACCGGGCTGAGCGTGCCGTCCTCGCTGTAGATGTTGAGGAACTGCAGGATGGCGGCGGAGCGCTTGATCACCGTCAAGCCCTGCACCTGCACCGCCTGGGGGAGCTGCGGCAGCGCGGTCTGCACGCGATTGTTGACGTTGACCGTGTCGGTATCGGGGTTCGAGCCGACGGCGAAGCTGACGGTGAGATTGTAGCTGCCGTCATTGCCGCTGGTCGACTTCATGTAGATCATCTTGTCGACGCCGACGATCTGCGCTTCGAGCGGCTGCGCGACGGCGGCTTCGACGACCGCGGCGGATGCGCCCGGATAGTTCGCCGTCACCTGCACGCGCGGCGGCACGATGTCGGGGAATTGCGCCACGGGAATGCGCGTCAGCGCGATCCCGCCGGCGATAGTCATGACGATGGCGATGACGATCGCCAGGCGCGGCCGATGGATGAAGAGCGCGGAAATCATCGCGGGGCCGCGCCGGTCTCAGCCGCGCGGCGCCGGCGGGCTCGCCGCGGCGGGCGGCCGGCTGGCCGGCGCCGCAGCGCCGCCGGTCGAGGTCGCCAGGCCGGCCGAGGCGGCCGGGCTCGCCGGTCCGGGCGCGACGAGCTGACCCGGGCGCACACGCTGGATGCCCTCGACGATGACGTTCTCGCCCTCGCTCAAGCCGTTGATCACCGCCGCGATCATCGGCGAGGACTGGCCGAGCTGCACGCGGCGTTGCTGCGCCTTGTCCTCGCCGTCGACGACGTAGACGTAATCGCCTTCCTGGTCGGAGAGAACGGCGGCGCGCGGGATGGCGAGAGCCTCGACCGGCGCGGCATCCTCGAGGATCACCGTCACGAACTCGCCATCGACGAGCTCCCGCGCCGTGCCGAGCCCATTGGCGCTGGGCAGCACCGGATTGAGTATCGTGCCGCGCAAGGTGACCGTGTCGGTGTTGCCGCCGATCGTGTTGTCGACAAAGTCGAGCGCGCCGGTCTGGTTGTAGATGCGGCCGTCCGGCAGCCGGACCTTGATGATGACGGCGGCCATGCCGCCCTTCTCCGCAGAGCGCTGGCGCAGGTCGAGCACGGCTCGCGCCGACACCGGGAAGATCACATACATCGGGTCCTGGCTGACGATGGTGGCGAGCACGCCGGAGCCCGGGCTGACGTAGTTGCCGGCGGTCACCGCGGTGCGGCCGATCTTGCCGTCGATCGGGGCATGGATGTCGGTGTAGCCGAGATTGATCTGCGACATCTGAAGCTGGGCCTCGGCCCCCTGCACTTGCGCCTGCAGCGATTGCTGATTGGCGAGCGCCAGATCGACGGCGGATTGCTGACCGGCGGGCGTGCTGAGCAGCGCCTTGGCGCGGGCGTACGCCACAGTGGCATTCTGCAGCTGCGCCTTGAATTGCGCGATCGACGCCTGCTTCGCCTGGACGTCGGCCTGGAAGGGACCCTGCTCGAGGCGGTAGAGCGGGTCGCCGTTCCTCACCTCCGCCCCCTCGGTGAAAGAGAGCCGATCCAGGAAGGCGGCGACGCGCGCCACCACGTTGACCCGGTCCTTCGCCTGGATGCGCCCGATGTATTCGCTCGATTGGGTGATCGGCTTGCGGATCGCCGGGAGGACGCCGACGGCCGGGGCCGGCGCGGGCGCCGGCTGCGCCAGCGCGGGCGCCCCAGCGCTCACGGCCGCAACCAGCAATGTCGCGAAAATGCCCGCGACCCATGGTGCGAACCGACCCATGTCGATTTTGCCCCTTTCCACCCGCCGAGCCGCATGGTATCGCAACGGTACGGTTTCGTTGCAATACACGGATTTGCGAGGCGGGACAAGCACGGTGGCGCACGATATCGACACGGCGCGTGCCGCAGCGAGGCCGCGGGCGGCGCTGCGCCGCGGCGGCCGGCCGACCGTGGCCGATGCGCGGCGGCGGCAGGCCTATCTGATCGAGGTCGCCGGCGCCATGTTCATGAAGCTCGGCTTCGACGGCACCTCGATCGACGCCGTGGCCGAAGCAGCGGCGATGTCCAAGCGCACGGTCTACGCGCGCTACCGCGACAAGAGCGAGCTGTTCAGCGCCGTGCTGCGCGACCTGATCGAGCGCTGGCTCGTGCCGATCAATCGCTTCCAGTCAAGCAATGCCGATCTCAAGCCCATGCTGGTGGAGATCGCCCGTCACCTCCTGACCAGCGCGCTCGCGCCCCAGGCGGTGAGCCTGCATCGCATCATCATCGGCGAGGCCGAGCGCCGGCCGGAATTCGGCCGCCTAGCGAATTCGGAAGGACGCCGAGCCGGCATCCGCGCCATTGCCGCGGCGCTCAAACGGCATCGCACTAAATTGCGGATCGACGATCTCGAGCAAGCCGCCGAGCAGTTCATGAGCCTCGTCATCGACAGCAGCCTGCGCCTCGCCGCGCTCGGCATCCGCTCCGGCAACCGCGACATCGAAACCCGCATCCGCGCGGCGGTCGATCTTTTTCTCAACGGCGCGCGCCGGCGCTGAGGCTCGACCGCCGGGGCGCTGGCGGCTTCCATTACGTCCTTCACCACAGTCGCCGGCCGAGACGTCAGATTTTCGGCGGCGGTTGTTCGCCGCGGAAGATCGCGGCATGGCGCCGGGCGAAGTCGTCGAAGCTGGTCGCGGTGCGCCCGAGCAGCATGGGCACGAGCGGCGAGACCGTGCTCTCCGCGCCCTTGCGCCGCTCGGCGAACAGCTCGGCCAGAGCGTCGGCCATGAAGGGCGGCACGCCGGCGGCGAGCTGCGCCTGCCGTGCCTCCTCGGGAGCGACGTCGACGTAGCGGATCTGCTTTCCGGTGGCGGCGGAGAGCTTCTGCGCGACCTCCGCCATGGTCAGCGCCTCGGGACCGGTGAGGGGGTAGACCTTGCCCTCGTGCCCGGAGCCGGTCAGCACCGTCGCGGCGACCTCGGCGATGTCGCCGACATCGATCGAGGCGATCGTCGCATCCGCCATCGGCAGGAACAACGCGCCCTTGGCGACGATCGCCGGCGCCTGCCGGAAATAGGTCGCCATGAACTCGCCGGGGCGCAGATGCGTGAACGCCATCCCGGAGGCCTCCAGCCGCCGCTCGATCTCGCCGTGCATCCGGGCGAAGCGGAAGGGCGAATCGAGTCCCGGCATGATCCCAGACAGCTTGACGACGTGCTTCACCCCCGCCTTGCGCGCGGCGGCGATGAAGCTCGATTGCACCTCGACCATCGCCGGCTCCGAGGAGGAGATGAGCATCGCGCGCTCGACGCCGCGCAGCGGCCCGGCCAGCGTCTCCGGGCGCGCCATGTCGCCTTCGACGATCTTGACGCGCGGCAGCAGCGAGGCAAGCCCGGCGGCCCGGGCGGCGCTGCGCACCAAGGCGCGCACCGGCACGCCCCGCGCCGACAGCCGATGCAACAATTCTCTCCCGTTCAGTCCGCTCGCGCCGGTCACCAGGATCATCTGCCGCACTCCTCTCGGCCTCTCTCGGGCTGAGTGTTCGCCGATTTGGCGCCGGAAGGAGCGATTACGCAAGTATGGACAAAAATGATACTATGGACTTTCTCGGCCGCGCGCGTATCTTGCCGATGGATGCCCGAACACCCGGGGCCAGGGAGCGCCGCTCGCAATGCCGAACACCAAGCCGAACGGGACGTGCGCCTGCCCGGTGGCGGCGTTCCAGAAGATGATCAGCGGGAAATACAAGCTGCGCATCGTCTGGGATCTCAAGGACGGGCCGCTGCGCTACAGCGAGATCCGCAGCGGGCTGCTACGCGGCGCGGACGGCACGCGGGAGATCGCGCCGCGCGTGCTGAGCCGCGAATTGAAGGCGCTCACCCAGACGGGGCTCATCGACCGCCGGGATTACGGCGTGGTGCCGCCCAAGGTGGAGTATCGCCTGACGCGCAAAGGCCGCAGCTTCGTCCCGGTCATCGCCGCCATTCGCAAATGGGGCACGCGCCACCTCACGCCAGGCGGCGCCGCCGCGCCGGGCCCCGCGCCGCTGCCCGATGCCCGCAGCTCAGCCGTGGCGATGCGCCGCTGAGGCGCGCGCGAGAAAAATCAGAACTGCTCGAAGGTGCCGATGAGACGGCCGCGCGCGATGACGTCTGCGCGCATGGCGGCGAGGAGCTCGCTCAAGCGCGGCTCCCGCGCCAGGGCGAGCGGCCGCCGCACGGCGGCGAGCTGGAAGACGTAGCGGTGGGGACCGTGGCCCGGCAGGGCTCTCGGGCCGGCGTAGGCGCGGCGTCCGAACGACGCGCGGCCGAGCCTTATGCCGGCCGCGGCCGCGGCGCCGAGAGCGCCTTCGGCGAGCCCGCCCGCGTCGGGCGAAATGCCGGTCGCGATGACGTGGACGACGGGACGCGGAAGCGGCGCATCCGGATCTTGCACGATCAGGACGAGTTCGGCCGCTTCGTGCGGAACGCCGGACCAGCTCAAGGGCGGCGAGATGTTCTCGCCGACCCCGACGCCGGCGTAGCGGACGGGAATGGCGCGGCCTTCTGCGAAAGCGGCGCTGACGAGACGGATGCGGTCCGGGACATCCGCCAGGGCCGCGTCGTTCCACGCCAGGTATTTGTCACCGGCGCGGATGCCGCGCAGCGCCTTTCCGATCACACGAGCGGCATTCAATGCGCGTCGTCCCAATTGTGCGCCGCGCCCGTCTCGACGACGAGCGGCACCGATAGCGTGAGCACCGGGGCGCAGGCGGCTTCCATCACGTCTTTCACCACGGCCGCCGTCCGCTCCGCCTCGTCCTCGCGCGCCTCGAAGACGAGCTCGTCATGCACCTGGAGCAGCATGCGCGCGCTGAGGCCGGCCTTGGCCAGCGCCTTGGGGATGCGGATCATGGCGCGCTTGATGATGTCGGCGGCGGTGCCCTGCAAGGGCGCGTTGATCGCCTCGCGCTCGGCATAGCCGCGGCGCGACGGGTTGCTGTCGCGGATGCCGGGGATGTAGCAGCGGCGGCCGAACAGCGTCTCGACGTAGCCGCGCTCGCGGCACTCGGCCTTGACGCGGTCCATATAGGCGCGGATGCCGGGGAAGCGCGCGAAATAGGCCTTGATGTAGTTCGCCGCCTCGCCTTGCGGGATTTGCAGGCGCTGTGCCAGGCCGAAGGCGCTCATGCCGTACATGATGCCGAAATTGATCGCCTTGGCGCGGCGGCGGATCTCGCCGGTCATCTCCGCCATCGGCACGCCGAACACCTGGCTCGCGGTCAGCGCGTGGATGTCGTCGCCGTTGCGGAAGGCGTCCTTCAGCGGCGCGACATCGCCGATCTCGGCGGCGAGCCTGAGCTCGATCTGGCTGTAATCGGCGGAGACCAGCAGGTGGCCGGGCTCGGCGACGAAGGCGCGGCGGATCTTGCGGCCTTCCTCGGTGCGGATCGGGATGTTCTGCAGATTGGGATCGGTCGAGGAGAGCCGCCCGGTCAGCGTCGCCGCCAGCGCGAAGGAGGTGTGGACGCGGCCGGTCGCCGGATTGATCTCGCCCATGAGCGCGTCGGCATAGGTGCTCTTGAGCTTGGCGAGCTGGCGCCAGTCGAGCACGCGCGCCGGCAAATCGTGCGTCAGCGCCAGCTCCTCGAGAATGGCGGCGTCGGTACCGTAGGCGCCGGTCTTGCTCTTGCGCCCGCCGGGCAGCGCCAGCTCGTCGAACAGCACTTCGCCGAGCTGCTTGGGCGAGCCGATGTTGAAGGGATGGCCGGCGAGCGCGTGAATCTCGCGCTCGAGCTCGATGAGGCGGCGCGCGAAATCCTCCGACAGGCGGTTGAGCTCGGCGCGGTCGACGCGGATGCCGGCGCGCTCCATCGCCGCGACGACGCGCAGCAGCGGCCGCTCGATCGTCTCGTAGAAGGCAAGCCGCCGCTCTGCCAGGAGCCGCGGCTTCAGCGCGCGGTGCAGGCGCAGCGCGATGTCGGCCTGCTCCGCTGCGTAGTCGCGCGCGCGCTCGAGCGGCACCGCGGCGAATCCGACATGGCTCTTGCCGCTGCCGGCGACGTCCTTGTACTTCACCGTCTCGTGGCCGAAATGGCGGCTCGCCAGCTCGTCGATGTCGTGGCTGTGCGAGCCGCCCTCGAGCACATAGGCGATCAGCATGGTGTCGTCGACCGGCGCCAGCGCGATGCTGCTGCCGGCGAGCACGGCGATATCGAATTTGACGTCCTGCCCGATCTTGAGCACGGCCTCGTCCTCGAGCAGCGGCCTGAGCTTCGCCAGGGCGACGTCGCGCGCGATCTGGCGCGGCGCGTCGGCCATGGGCGCGGCGCCGGCGAGATCGAGCGCGCCCTGTGCCGCCGCGGCCAGATGCGCCACCGGGATGTAGCAGGCCTCGCCCGGCGCGATCGCCAGCGCGATGCCGACCAGCTCGGCGTCGGCGCCGTTGGTCGAGGTCGTCTGCGTGTCGATGGCGACGGCGCCCTTGTCATAGGCGGCGGCGATCCAGCCCTCGAGGTCGGCCATGTCCTGCACGAGGTCGTAGCGCCGCTCGGCCGTGCCGAGGCCGGGCGGCGGCGGCACCACCGCCATCGGCCCGGCGTCCACGGCGGTCGCGGTCGCCGGCGCGGCGCCGTTGCCGAGCCTGGTCTCGACGCGCGCGAGCAGTGTCCGGAAGCCCTGGGCGCGCAGGAAGGCCGTGACCTTGTCGCGGTCGAGCGGCTTCACCGCAAGCTTTTCCAGCGGCACAGTCAGCGGGACGTTGGTATCCAGCGTCACTAGCTGTTTCGAAATCCGCGCTTGCTCCGATTGCGCAACGAGCAGGTCGACGAAGGTTGAGTTGACCTTCGTTAGAAAGCGCCATCGCAAAACGAGGGAAGCCACCTCAAAGCTCTTCGCAGCGAGTTCGCTTAGGACTTCGCTATTTACGGCGTAGTTACCGGTCTTCCCTTTCTGCCCTCCTGGAAGAGCCATCTTATCTTTGTCGAACAGAAATTCCCCTAACTGCTTTGGAGAAGCGATATTGAATGAGCGACCCGCAAGAGAATAAATCTTCTCAGCTGTTTTTTTTGCATCAGCATCGGCCTCTTGCTTAAGCTCGTCAGGCCTCGTCACACGCTCAAGGAGTGAGTCCAAATCACCATATTCTTGAATTAGCTGACCGGCACTTTCAACGCTTATGCCCTTCACCCCTGGAACATTGTCGATGCTGTCCCCGTATAGCGCTTGCACGTCGATCACGCGATCGGGCGCGACTCCAAATCTCTGCCGCACTTCGTTCGGGCCAATAGGTTGCTGCTTGATCGGGTCGAGCATGGCGATGCCGTCGCCGACGAGCTGCATCAGGTCCTTGTCGGAGGAGACGATGGTGACCGTCGCACCCTGCTGCACGGCGTGGCGCGCATAGGTTGCGATGAGGTCGTCGGCTTCGAAATCGTCGCGCTCGATCGCGCACACGTTGAACGCGTCGGTGACTTCGCGCACCAGCTTGAATTGCGGCACAAGGTCGTCGGGCGGCTCGGTGCGATTTGCCTTGTAGGCGCCGTAGATGCGATTGCGGAAGGTGATGCCGGAGGCGTCGAAGACGACGGCGAGGTGGTCGGCGTCGGTCTCCTGGATCAGCTTGTAGAGCATGTTGGCGTAGCCGAGCGCGGCGCCGATCGGCGTGCCGTCGGCGCGCGTCAGCGCCGGCAGCGCGTGATAGGCGCGGAAGATGTAGCCCGAGCCGTCGACGAGATAGACGTGGCGGGTCTTCGCGCTCAAGGCTTCGCGGGCGCGGGAGGCGGCGGATGCGCGCCCGGCGCGAGCGGTGGCGTCGCCGCGACATGGCCCGCCGCCGGGTTGGCGCGCAGCACATAGAGCCGCGAGCAATAAGGGCACTCGATCCGGCCCTCGGCCGACAGGTTCAGATAGACGCGCGGGTGCCCCAGCGGCCCGCCGCCGCCGTTGCAGGCCACCACATTGCTGTCCACCAGGATCGTCTCAAAGGGCTGCATGGTTTCTTATGTTGGGTTTGGGAGGCGCTGCACAACCGCCCCTCTTGGGAGATGCCCGAAAGAAAAGCGCCTCATCCTGAGCTTGTCGAAGGACGCAGGATCGGCTTGCAGCCGGCGCGGGTTGACCCGGTCGCCGTGCGGATGATACGCATGGCGGCGGCACAATCAATGTACTCCTCCGTCGCCCCATCCAAGCTGCCACCCGACACGCGCCCGAAAATGCCGGCGCCGGTGCCTGCGGCCATGGTGGCGGCCGAGAAGCTGCCGGATCTCGCGGTCGAGCTCCGCGGCCTCACCAAGGTCTATGACAGCGCCGGGCGCATGCCGGCCAAGACCGCGCTCGACCGCGTCGACCTCGCCATCCCCCGCGGCGCCATCTTCGGTCTCTTGGGCCCCAACGGCGCCGGCAAGTCGACGCTCATCAACATCCTCGCCGGCCTCGTCATCAAGACCGCGGGCAAGGCCATCGTCTGGGGCATCGACATCGACGCCGATGCGCGCCAGGCGCGCGCCGCCATCGGCGTCGTACCCCAGGAGCTCAATATCGACGCCTTCTTCACCCCGCGCGAGCTGATGGAGCTGCAGGCCGGGCTCTACGGCGTACCCAAACGCGAGCGGCGCACCGACGAGATCCTCGGCATGCTCGGCCTCGCCGACAAGGCCGACGCCTATGCCCGCACCCTCTCGGGGGGCATGCGGCGGCGGCTCATGGTGGCGAAGGCGATGGTGCATTCGCCGCCGGTGCTGGTGCTCGACGAGCCCACCGCCGGCGTCGATGTCGAGCTGCGCCAGCAGCTCTGGGCGCAGATGCGTGCGCTCAACGCCGCCGGCTCCACCATCCTCCTGACGACGCATTACCTCGACGAGGCGGAGACGCTGTGCGACCGTATCGCCATCATGGACCAGGGTCGCGTCGTCGCCTGCGACACCACCGAGGCGCTGGTGAGCCAGGTCGACGACAAGACCATGATCTTGACCGTGGTCGAGCCGGTGACCGCGGTGCCGGCGGCGCTGGCGCGCTGGCGCCTCGCCGTGACCGGGCCCGGGCAGCTCCTCTTCCGCTACGGGCCGAGCCGCACCATGCTGGGGCCGCTCTTCGCGGATTTGCAGGCGGCCGGCCTCACCATCCGCGACGTCTCGACCGAGGAGACCGATTTGGAGGACATCTTCCTGCGCCTCACCAGCACGCGGGGGAAACCATGAGCCGCCGCGCGCCGCGCCTCGCCGCGCTGCTCCTGGCGGCGCTGCTCGCCGCCTGCGCCGGCCAGGGCACCGGGCATCTGAGCGCCCCCGCCGCGCTCGGCAATGCGGTGCCGCCGGCCGGGCCGCCGCTGGCGCCGCTTCTCGCCGACAAGGTGATGATCGCCGCCGACGGCACGCGGCTGCCGCTGCGGGTGTGGCTGCCCCAGGGCAAGCCCAAGGCGATGATCCTGGCGCTGCACGGCTTCAACGACTACTCCAACGCCTTCACCGGCCCGGCCGAGGTCTGGGCCAAGGACGGCATCGCCACCTATGCCTACGACCAGCGCGGCTTCGGCCAAGCGCCGCTGCGCGGGCGCTGGCCGGGCCAGCGCCAGCTCACCGACGATCTCGCCACCGCGAGCCGGCTCTTGCATGCGGCTCATCCGGGCGTGCCGCTCTACCTCCTCGGCGAGAGCATGGGCGGCGCCGTCATCGTCGCCGCAATCACCGGCGCCGCCGGCACGCCGCCGCCCGAGGCCGACGGCGTCATCCTCAGCGCGCCGGCGGTGTGGGGGCGCGACACCATGAACGTGTTCGAGCGCGCCGCGCTGTGGACCGGCGACGCGCTCTTCCCGGGCATGACGCTCACCGGCCGCGGCCTCAAGATCCACCCGTCGGACAATATCGAGATGCTGCGCGGCCTGGCGCGCGACCCGCTGGTGATCAAGGAGACGCGCGTCGACACCATCAAGGGCCTGGTCGATCTCATGGACACGGCGCTTACCGCCGCGCCCGAGGTCACCGCGCCGATGCTGCTGCTCGCCGGCGACCGCGACGAGGTGGTGCCGCCCGGCGCCACGCGGACCTGGATCGACCACCTCCCCTATCAGGCGCGCATGACGCGGCGCATCGCTCTCTACGCCGACGGCTACCACATGCTGCTGCGCGACCTCGAGGCGCCGCTGGTGCTGCACGATGTCGCCAGCTGGATCGCCGACCATCGCGCGCCGCTGCCCTCCGGCGCCGACCGGCGCGCCAGCGCGCAGCTCTTCGCCGGGCGCTGAACGCCGCCGCCCCCTCTCCCATCGTTGCAGCAAGTGGAGCAACGGGCTTGTGCCGGCGGCCCGCCTTGCCCACTCTAGAGTCGCGACGACGGAAAGGATGCCCCCCATGGCCGAGGATGCCGGCCTCATCACGCGGGAGAGCCGCCATGCCGTGAGCGAGACGCTGCAGCGGCTCGAGGGCGCGCTCGCCGCGCGCGGCTTCATGGTGTTCTGCCGCATCGACCACAGCGCCGCCGCCGCTGCCATCGGCGAGAAGCTGTTGCCGCGCACCGTGCTGATCTACGGCAACCCGCATGTCGGCACCGCCGCCATGGCGCAGCTCCCGACGCTCGCCATCGACCTGCCGCCAAAGCTGCTGGTATGGCAGGACGATGCCGGCAAGGTGCGGGTCACCTGGAACAGCGGCCGCTATTTCTTCGGCACCATCTTCGCCCGCCACGGCGCCGCCGCCGACCCGGCGCAGATCGCGGGCTACGACACCCTCCTCGCCCAAGTGGTCGCCCACGCGGTCGAGTAGCGCGCCGCATCACCACCGACCCGCGGTTTTCGCCCGATGTTGGCTTGACATAACTACCGCGGGTTGTATCGTTTCCCTGCGCTTTCCGCGCAAAAGCTTCGGGCAGGGAGTTTAGAGTGAACAAGAACCTTTGCGCCTTTCGGGCGGTTTTCCTCGCGACCGCGGCGGCCTTGATCGCGCCGGCGGCGGCCTTCGCCGACGATGACGAGGACTGCAACGTGGAGCGCGGCCCATCGACCCTGTTCGACGCCACCGTGGCGCCGGCGGGCATCGCACCCAACGGGTTCCTCTTCTTCGGCACCGGCAACCCGCCGACCGGCTTCGCCCAGCAGGAAGACCCGACGACGCCGCTCGAGCTCGACCTCAGCCTCATCTATCGCACCGGCGACACCATCCAGCCCGCCGGCGTGACCAGCTGCGGCGAAATCATCTATCGCGTGCCCGCGGGCCCGCAAGTGATCGATCCCGCGCATGGCGTCACCACCGCCAATGCCAACCGCGCGGCGTGGAACTTCAATTACGCCGCCGTGCTCCTCAACGGCGCCGACACGCTCGAGCAGTTCCTGCGCGCGCGCAACAGCCTCGAGATCAAGATCGACCTCGACCCGGGTCCGGAATTGCGCTCGCTCACGCTGCACGCCGTCTACGACCCCGCGCTCAATCCTGTCGGATCTCACATCGTATGGGAGACGAAGCAGGGCCAGATCCTCTTCGGGGACGACGGCGGCACCACCCAGGCGACGGAGAACTCCGAGAACGACGCCTTCTGGCGGACGCTGATCGGCAGCGATCCCCGGCACCTCGGCTACAATTTCGAGCCGGCGACCTTCAACCTCGAGCTCAAGGCCGCGAGTCACAACGGCCATGCGCTGGCGGACATCCGCGCCATCGTCGAGGTCGTGGCGCCCGCCCCCTAACCGGGCGGCGCGGCAAGAACCGCCGCGCAGGCCGCCGGCAGCTTCGGCGCCGGCGGCCGCGGCGTAACGGCGGCGGGCGCCGGCGGCTTCTGCGCGCGCCACCAGGCGAGCGTCGCGTCGCAGCCGTCGCCCGGCGGCAGCGGCGCCTGCGCCGCGCAATCCGGCGAGGTGCCCGGGCATGCGAGCCGCACATGGAAATGCTCGTCATGGCCCCACCACGGGCGGATGCGGCGCAGCCAGTCGCGTCCGCCGCTGGCCGCGCCGGCGACGCCGCGGCACAGCGCGTCCTTGATGGCGGCGTTGACGAAGATGCGATCGACCGCGGGATCGGCGGCGGCCAGCCGCAGCAGCGTGACCTGGCGCGGGCCGAAGCGCTGGCGGTCGATATCGCGCCGGCCGTCGCGCAGCATCGAGGGCAGCGCCACATTCTCGCGCGCCGCCGGCGCCAGCGCCGGCTTGGGGTCGAGGTTGAACCAGATGTCGGCGTCAACGCCGGTCTGGTGGCTGGCATGGCCGAAGGGCAGTGGCCCGCCGCGCGGCTGCGCCATGTCGCCGACATAGAAGGGCGCGAGGCCGGCGCCCTGCGCCTGCCGGCCGAGCCGCGCGATGAAGGCGACCAGATCGGGATGGCCGAAATCGCGATGCCGCGAGAGGCGGATGACCTGGTAGCCCGGCCCGTCATCAGGGAGCCGCACCGCGCCGGCGAGGCAACCCTGCGCGACGCCGCCGATCGCGAGCGCCGGCCCGGCGCTCGGCGCGGCGACGACGCTCCACGCGTTGCTCGGCTCGGCCAGGGCAAGCGTTGGCGCTAGGAGAAGGGCCGCAAGGATGAGCCGAGCGAGCAGAGGAGACACGATCGTCGAGAAATATTCCGGGGCTCCGAGCCTCTTACGACGGTACTGCCCTACGAGTACTGGATCAGCACCATTGCGTCCTTCGACAGGCTCAGGATGAGGGCGCGCCGAGGATGCAATCGACGTTAGGGGCCACGAAGAAAAGTACCTCATCCTGAGCCTGTCGAAGGACGCACGGGCCGCTCTGCAGCACGATCTGCCGAGCGCTCACGAGCCCGAGCGCGGCACGCTGCCGCCGCCGGCGCCGCCGCCCGGCGGCGTGCGCGGCGCGTCGGCTTGCGCCTCGGCGTTGCGCGCGAGCGAGGTGAGACCGGCCATGCCGCCCAGATTCATCGAGTCGACGGCGCTGCTGGGGACGATGATGGTGCTGCCGCGCTCCTTGACGCTCTCATAGAGCATGTTCATGCCGCGCAAATGCAGCGCGATCGGATAGTCTGCATAGGTGCGCGCCGCCTCGACGAATTTCTGCGCGATCTCCGCCTCGGCGGAGCCGAGGATGACGCGCGCCTGGCGCTCGCGCTCGGCCTGCGCCTGGCGGCTCATCGCGTCCTGCAGCGCCTCCGGGATCTTCACGTCGCGGATCTCGACCGATTTGACGCTGATGCCCCAATCCACCGTCTTGAGGTCGATCGACTTGCGCAGCTGCTCGTCGGCGGCCTGGCGGTTGGAGAGCAGCGTGGCGAGGTCGGCGGCGCCGATCATCTCGCGCAGCGAGGTCTGCGCCGCCCAGCCGATCGCCGAGGTGTAGTTGGCGACCTCGAGCGTGGCTTTGCGCACATCGGTGACGACCCAGAAGATGATGGCATCGACATCGACCGGCACGGTGTCCTTGGTCAGCGTCTGCTCGGCCAGGAACTGCGTCGTGCGGATGCGCGTGTCGACCCAGGCGGCGATGATATCGAGGATGGGGATGATGGCGAAGAGGCCCGGCCCCTTGATGCCCGTGAACTTGCCGGCACGCAGGATCACGACCTTTTCCCATTGCTGCGCCATCTTGATCGAGGCAAGGATGAGGATGCCGACGATGATGAGGGTTGCGCCGAGAGCGAGAGGGCCGCCGGTGACGATCGTCAGGGCGCCGACTCCGGCGAACACGACGAAGAGCGCGAACGAGATCGGGTTGGGGCCCATGATGCGTCCTTAAAAGCTCGAGGTGTGGCAAAGGCGTGGCGACAGGGTAGCGAAAAGCGGGCGATCTTCAACGCGGATGCTTGACAAGGCTTCCGGCGCCGCGGCGAAAGCGGCGCCCCGCGGCTTGCGCCGCCCCGGCCCTTGCCGTATCGTCCGCGGCCAGCAAGGACCCGTAGCTCAGCTGGATAGAGCGCTGCCCTCCGAAGGCAGAGGTCGCACGTTCGAATCGTGTCGGGTCCGCCAGATCTTGCCGTTGCTTACGCGAAATGCGCGGGCAGAGAAGCAGCGATGCGCCCGGCATGCGCGCCATCGCCTAAGGGCGACACCACACGCCGGCGCGCGCTCAGCGGAACAGCACGAGCGCATTTGACAAGGTGATCCAGGCGCCCCAGCCGATCGGGATGCCGACGGCGAGCCACGCCAGGATCGAGGTCGCGTCGAGGCGCCACTCGCCGATGCCCATCGCGCCGGCCGAACCAGATGTCGCCTGCTGCGCCTTCGCCTGCAGCGCGGCGACCTCCTCTTCCTTCATGTACCACTTGTCCGCCAGCGGCCGTACCAGGAAATTGCAGATGAAGCCGGCCACGAGCATGCCCGCCAGGATGTACATGGTGAAGTCGTAGACGGATTCGCGCGGCACGCCGGCGCGAATCTGCGCCTCGCGAATGTAGTTGACGACCACCGGGCCGACGATTCCGGCGGTCGACCAGGCGGTCAGCAACCGGCCGTGGATCGCGCCGACGAACTGCGTGCCGAACACGTCGGCGAGATAGGCGGGAACGGTGGCGAAGCCGCCGCCATACATCGACAGGATGATGCCGAAGAACAGCACGAACAGCGCCTTGCTGCCGATATGCGCGGTCCACGGCGCCGCGGCGTAGAGCGCGATGCCCAGCGCGAAGAACGTGTAATAGGTCGCCTTGCGGCCGATATAGTCGGATATCGACGCCCAGAAGAACCGGCCGCCGATATTGAACAGCGACAGGAGCCCGGTGAAGCCGGCGGCGATGGCGGCGACCATGCGCCGCTGCTCGTCGCTCAACGCCGTGAAATGAATCTCGGGATGGCCGATCAGCGAGCCGCCGAAGATCTCCTGCAGCATCGGCGAGGCCATGCCGATGACGCCGATGCCGGCGCTGACGTTGAGCATGAGCACCGCCCAGATCAGCCAGAATTGCTTCGTCTTGTGCGCGTCGCGCAGATGCACCTGGCGCGTCGTGATCATCGCCCCGGCGCCAGCTGCCGGCGCGGTCCAGCCGGTCGGCCGCCAGCCCACCGGCGGCAGCCGGTAGCCGAAGGCGCCGCCGAGCATGAAGACGAAGTAGATCGCCGCCATGGCGACGAAGGTCTGCCAGACGCCGACGGAAGCGGGCGTGCGGAACTGGTTCATCAGGATGTCCGCCAGCGGCGCGCCGATCATGGCGCCGCCGCCGAAGCCCATGATGGCCATGCCGGTGGCCATGCCGCGCCGGTCGGGGAACCACTTGATGAGGGTCGAGACCGGCGAGATGTAGCCAAGGCCGAGGCCGATGCCGCCGATGACGCCCGAGCCGAGCCACATCAGCCACAGCTGATGGGTGATGACGCCGACCGCCGAGATCAGCAGCCCGCCGCACCAGCAGACCGCCGCGACGACGCCGGCCTTGCGCGGCCCGGCGCGCTCGAGCCAGCCGCCCCATATCGCCGCCGACGAGCCGAGAAAGACGAAGAAGAGGGTGAACATCCAACCGAGATCGCTGATCTTCCAGTCGCAGCTCGTCGTGAACAGCGAACTCAACAGCGTCAGGTCCGGGCAGGCGACCGCCTTCTGGATGCCGATGGCGCGCGACAGCGGCAGCCAGAACACGCTGAAGCCATAGGCCATGCCGATGCAGAGATGAATGGCCAGCGCCGAGGGCGGGACGAGCCACCGGTTGAACCCCGGCTTGGCGATGATGCGCTCGCGATCGAGAGCGCCTGCCAGGCCGCCATTGACGGTGCTTATCGCGGTCATCGTGCGTCGCCTTCGAGGCGCTTGGCACACGAGCGGGCCGCGCCAGGGCTCGCCAGGGCCGCCGCGCCCGGCAACGATGCTTTCATGGTCAACATGCGTTTCCTCCAAATGCCGGTCTTTTCGCCATGCGCCGCGATCTTGGGCACGGCCGACCGATCTCGCTACCTGTATGCACAAAAACCTGTTTTGGCAATGATTTCAATGGATGTCGTTAACGCAACGGCCGGCGCAGTCACTGGCGAGCCGGCGCTGCTCACCGGCGACGAAGCGCGGATGGCGTGCCGGGGGACCGCCGCGGTAAAGGCGGTGCCGGAGCAAGGCAGAGGCGCCGCGACAGGTCGACGGCGGCCAGCTTTGTCACGTAAAAAATTTGTAAGCGAGCGGGCAATTGCGGCGCTGGGACCGCATCGCTAACTTCGGGTCGATCGTTGTCCCCGAAGTGGCCGCTACCGCCTCGTCAGTGTGCTCGTCCGACAATGTCTCAAGTGGAATATCTCCGCCAACAGGCGCGGAAATGCTTTCGCCTGGCGCGGTCGATTACTGATCCGCAAGCCGTCGCTGAACTCGAAAAGCTCGGGCGCGAGCTCGAACAAAAAGCCGCAGTGCTGGAGCGGGACGCACGCGGCTGACGATGGCCGGCAGCGCGCCCGTCGCCGGCAAAGGCGCGGGCCGCGGCCGGCAAGTCGGTGAATCCACGAGGCAATACGTCAGTATTTACCGTTCATTAAGCGAGTTCGGTTACATCCGAGACGAATGCGATGGGCGGGGAAGGACCCACGCCCCGGGCGTCGGAAGCGATGCTTCGCGACGCCGCTTCCGCCACCGCTTGCCGCCGGCCCCGACATGGATGGTGCATGACCCTCCTTTCCCGCTTCTCGGTTCGCGCCATGCTGAACTTCATCACGCTGGCGCTGGCGGCGGCCCTGTGCCTGTCGCTGGCGGTGCCGATCGGCGCGGCGTGGCGCGCCGTCGCGGATGCCGACCGTCTCGCCGCTCTGGCCGCGGCCGACCGCGGCGTGTTCCAGGCGCTGACGGCGATGCGGCTCAATCGCGCCGCCGTCCAGACGGCGGTCCAGGCGGACGACGATGCCGCAGCCAAGCTCAATGATCTTCACGCCCAGTCGCTCGCCCTGCTGAACGCCGGCATCGCGTCCGGACAGCGCGCCAGCGTCCCCGATAGCGACAAGATGCTGGCGACGGTGCGCGAGCGCTGGAGCCAGGCGGAGGCGGTGTGGCCCCAGGTCGACGCAGTCGGCCGCAAGCCCAAGGCCGAGCGCGACCTCAAACCCACTCAGGCCTGGTACAACACCATCGGTCTGGTGGTCGACGATCTCAGTCGCCTGTCGCTCGCCATCGCCAACGAGGCGCGGCTTACCGATCCGGTCATCGCCGAGCTGGTTGCGGTCCGGCAGGCGGCGTGGACGATGCGCTATGCCTCGGGGAATGAATGCCCGTTGATCCGGCCGCTGATCGCCAACACCCAGCCGCTTCCGCCCGAGATCCGCAAGCAAATCGCCTCGCTGCGCGCAATCGTCGACACCGCAGCGCGCTCGATCAGCGATATCCTGTCGCGGTCCGGCGCACCCGCGGCGCTGGTGGCGGCGGCGCAACAGGCCGACGCCGATGTGCAGAAAGCCAATGCGTTCCGCGACGCGATCGCCGGGCGGCTCGACGGCAGCGGCACGCCGGTGGCCGCGCCCAAGGAATGGACTGCGGGCTGCACGGCGCCGTTCACCAGCATCATGCGCATCCCCGAGACCACCGCCGCGCTGATGGAGCGCTCTGCCGGCGAGATCGCGGCGCGGGCGTGGCAGCAGCTCATCCTCGACGCGCTGGGCCTCGCCGCTGCGGTGCTGCTGAGCGCGTTCAGCATGGTCATCGTGCGGCGCCGCTTCTCCATCCCCATCCGGAATCTCACGGCGGCGATCATGCATTTGGCGCGGCGCGACTACGGCAAGCCGGTGCGCGAGACCGGCTACGCCGACGAGCTCGGCCGCATGGCGGCGACGCTGGAGGCGTTGCGCTTGAACGCGCGCGAGGTGGAGCGGCTTTCCGGCGAGAGCATCGCGTCGAAGGAAGTGCGGCTCAAGCAGGTGGGCGCGCTCGAGGAATATTGCCGCGAGTTCGACACGGCGATCCGCCGCACGCTGAGCGCGGTCACCGCCGCCGCCGGCCATATGACGCGCACCGCCAACACCATGTCGTCGATCGCCGCGAAGACCGCCGACCGCTCGACCGTGGTCGCGGCCGCCTCGAACGAGGCCTCGGTCAACGTGCAGACGGTGGCCGCGGCGGCGGAGGAGCTGGCGAAGTCGATAGCCGAGATCAGCCAGCAGGTCGCCCAGTCCACCCGCGTCGCCGCCGAGGCGGCGCGGCGCGCCGAGCGCACCAACGCGTCGATCCAGAGCCTGGTGGGCGCGGCGCACAAGGTCGGCGAGGTGGTTCAGCTCATCAACGACATCGCCAGCCAGACCAACCTGCTGGCGCTCAACGCCACGATCGAGGCGGCGCGTGCCGGCGATGCGGGCCGCGGCTTCGCGGTCGTCGCCTCGGAGGTGAAGTCGCTGGCGACGCAGACGGCGATGGCGACCGACGACATCGGCGCGCAGATCGGCGGCATCCAGGGATCGACCAAGGAGGCCGTGGCCGCGATCATGGAGATCGCCGGCGTGATCTCGCAGATCAACCAGATCAGCAGCAGCGTCGCCGCCGCCATCGAGGAGCAGGGCCGCGCGACGCAGGAGATCGCGCGCAACGCCACCGAGGCAGCCAAGGGCACCACGGAATCCTCGGCCAACATCTCCGGCGTCATGGAAGCGGCCGGCGACACCGGCACCGCCGCCAACGAAGTGCTCGACGCCGCCAAGGAGGTCGCCGCGCTCTCCGATAACCTGCACGCCCAGGTCGACGGCTTCCTGCAGAAGATCCGCGCCACCTGAGGCGAGCGCCGCGCTGGCGATTAGGTGACAGTCAGGACGCCACCAGGCCCGCGCCGTCACGGCGTCGCGGGCCGCCGCGGCCTGAGCTCTTCCACCGCCGGCACGCAGATGCGGGTCGCATGGTCGGGCAGCTCGACCACCTGCACGTCGACGCCGTAGACGCGCTTCAGCGCCGCCGCCGTGATCACCGCCTCGGGCGCGCCGATCGCCTCCAGGCGGCCGCCATGCAGCAGCGCGACGCGGTCGCCGCACAGGAAGACATGGTCGGGGTCATGCGTCGACAGCACCACCGCCATGCCCGCCGCCGCCAGCGCGGCAATGCGGCCGAGCACGCGCAGCTGGTTGCCGAAATCGAGGCTCGCGGTGGGCTCGTCCATGACGAGGATGCGCGGCTCCTGCGCCAGCGCGCGGGCGATGAGCACGAGCTGGCGCTCGCCGCCGCTGATCTCGGTGTAGATGCGGTCGCGCAGATGGCCGATGCCGAGCGTCTCGAGCGCCAGCGCGGCCACGGCGCGGTCGTGGCGCGACGGCGCGGCGAAGAGGCCGACATGGGCGCTGCGCCCCATCAGCACGATGTCGCTGACGGCGAAGGGGAAGAACGCGGCATGGGCCTGCGGCACATAGCCGACGACGCGGGCGAGGCGCTTGCGCGGCCACGCCGCCACATCCTCGCTGTCGAGCCGCACCGCGCCGGCGAGCGGCGGCAGCAGGCCGAGCAGCGTCTTCATCAGCGTGGTCTTGCCGCCGCCATTGGGGCCGAGCAGGCACAGCACCTCGCCGGCGCGGATGTCGATGCTGACGCCGCTGCCGACGGGTTTGCCGTGATAGCCGAAGGCGAGATTGTCGGCGCTGAGCATCACTGCCAGCCGCGCCGCCCGCTCGCCAGCAGCCACAGGAAGACGGGCGCGCCGATGAAGGCGGTGAGGATGCCGATGGGGATCTCGATGGCCGCCATGGTGCGGGCGAGCGTGTCGACCGCGAGCAGGTAGCCCGCGCCCAGCAGCATCGCCGCCGGCAGCAGGCGCGAAAATTCCGGCCCGGCGAGGAGCCGCGCCGCATGCGGGATGATGAGCCCGATCCAGCCGATGATGCCGGACACCGACACCGAGGCCGCCGTGATGAGCGTCGCCGCGGCGATGAAGACGACGCGCAGGCGCCGCGTCTCGGCACCGAGCGCGCGCGCCTCCTCGTCGCCCAGCGACATCAGGTTCATGCGCCAGCGCAGCAGATAGAGCGGCAGCAGCCCGACCAGAATCACCGGCAGGATCGGCAGGAGATCGGAGAGGGTGATCGCCGTCAGGCTGCCGAGCAGCCAGAAGGTGATGGCCGGCAGCTGGTTGTAGGGATCGGCGAAGACCTTGACGAGCGAGATCGCCGAGCCCAGCAGCGTGCCCATGGCGACGCCGGCCAGCACCAGCACCAGCACCGGATCGCGCCCGCGCATGGCGGCGCCGATGAGGTAGACGACGAGCACGGCGCCGAGCCCACCGAGAAACGCCAGCGCCTGCACCACCACGACCGAGCGCGAGAGAAAGATGCCGAGCACGGCGCCGAGCCCCGCGCCGGCGGCGACGCCGAGGATGTCCGGCGAGACCAGCGGGTTGCGGAAGAGGCCTTGATAAGTGGCGCCGGCGGCGGCGAGCGCCGCGCCGATGAGCGCCGCGGCGGCGATGCGCGGGAGGCGGATCTGCCAGACCACCGTCTCCACCGCCGGCGGCACGCCACTCGCTCCACCCGAAAGCTTCGCCCAGAGCACCGCGAGCAGGTCATGCGGCGCGACCGGGAAGCGGCCGACGGCGAAGGAGGCCACGAACAGCAGCAGCAGCGCCAGCGACGGCAACCCCAGCCGCAGCAGCCCGCCGCTTCTCATAGCGCGGGCCGCAGCAGATGGTCGAGCTGCGGCTCGCTCAGATGGACGTGATAGAAGCGCGCGTAGAAATCGCCGGCGGTCTCGCGCAGATCGCGGCCAAACACCTCAGGACGGAGCAGTGCCGCGAGCCAGCGCAGCCCGATGAGCCGGTTCACCGCCGGCGGCTCGTCGAACCACGGGAAGGGCACGGCAGGCGCTAGATAGACGCGCCTGTCGCGCACCGCCTTGACGCCCTGCCACACCGGGCTGGTCCAGACCGCGCGATAGAAGCGCTCGTCGAGGGTGATGATCACCTCGGGGTCCCAGGCGAGGATCTGCTCGGGCGACGCGGTGGCAAGGTTGTGGCGGTCGGCCGAGGCGGCGACGTTCTCCGCGCCGACATAATCGAGGATCTCGGCGTTGATCGAGCCCTCGAGCGCGGTCTCGAGCCCGTCGGGCCCGCGCGCGTAATAGACGCGCGGGCGATGCGCTGCATCGATTCGCGCCATGCCGTCGCGCAGCTCGGCCAGCACGCGCCGCGCGTAATCGGCGAGCTCGCGCGCCTTCTGCGGCTCGCCCAGCGCGTCGCCCAGCGCCGCGTAGAGCTCGGGCGTGCGGTCGAGCTTGCCGTCGTAGATGAGATAGGGGATGCCGGTCTGCGCCTGGGTGCGCTCGGCGAGCGAGACATGCGTCGGGTCGACATCGCCGAGATCGACGATGAGGTCGGGCTTGGCCGCCAGCACGCTCTCGACATTGGCGGTGTTGGCCCGGCCGGTGAGGCGGCCGAGCACCGGCAGCGCCGCCGCGCGCGCCGGCAGATAGGCCTTCTCCTCGTCGTTGAGCGGCGCGGTCCAGCCGAGCAGCTTGTCCGGCGCCAGCGTGAAAAGCGTGATGGCGGCGGGCGAGCCGGCGGCAAAGACGCGCTCGATGCGCGCGGGAATCTGCACCTGCCGCCCGGCGCCGTCGGTGACGCTGCGTGTCTCCGCGGCGGACGCGGGCGCGAGCGACCAGCACAGAAGCGCGACGGCAGCGCCGACCCGAACGAGCATGCGCCACTCTAGGCAGCGGTCACCGGCGATTCAATCGCGGCGGTGACTTGCTAAGCGCTTGCACTAGAATGCCGCGATGCCGAGCGAGCGCGACAGCGACTGGCGGGAGTATTACGAGCGCATGGCGGGGCGGCCGCCGCGGCACACGCTGATCGCGGCGCTCGAGCGCTTCGGCGCCGCTGCACGCGGATTGAGCGCGGTCGATCTCGGCTGCGGCGAGGGGCGCGACACCATCGCGCTACTGCGTCGCGGCTGGCGCGTGCTGGCGATCGACGCGGAGGTCACGGCGATCGAGCGGCTGCTGGCGCGGCCCGATCTGCCGCCGGGTGCCGCGCTCGAAACGCGCTGCGCGCGCTTCGAGGACATGGCCTGGCCCGCGGTCGACCTGGTCAATGCGAGCTTCGCGCTGCCGCTCTGCCCGCCGACGCGCTTCCCCGGAGTGTGGGCGAAGGTCGAGCGCTCGCTCGAGCCGGGTGGGCGCTTTGCCGGCCAGCTCTTCGGCGCGCGCGACGAGTGGCGCGGCGAGCCCGGCATCATCCATCTCGCGCGCGGCGACATCGAGCGCCTGCTGCAGGGCTTCGCGATCGAGATGCTGGAAGAAGAGGAAACCGACACGACCACGCCGTACGGCAAGCCCAAGCATTGGCACCTCTTCCACATCGTCGCGCGCAAGCGCTGAGCAAGCGGCATCTCTCGGCAGGCTCAGGATGAAGAGAAGGGGTGGGTGGCCTCCGCTGAAGCAAAACGCGGTGCCTCCTCATCCTCAGCCGCGAGCGCAAGCTCGCGAGTCGAAGGACGCACAGCGTCCATGCCATGCTCATCATTCGCCGACACCGCCGCCGGCTCGGGCGCGCGCTTCGCCGCCGCCCCGGCGGGGCGCGGCCGCAGGGTTCTCGTCAGCCATTCGCTCCACATGTTCGAACCTCCCGGGCCGTTCCGCGGCGGGCGAGGCGGGCAATGAAAAAGCCGCCTCGCGGGTCGCGGGCGGCTTGGCATCGTGGCACTCGTGTGGGGTCTAGGTCGTCCCCTTCCCTCGGAGCCAAGTGCGGCCGCACGCCGGCGACGCGAAATGCCAGCGCTTGCGACACATGAGTTTGGCTACAAGGTTCATGCCAACGATAATGGTCCGGCCGGTGCGGCGATGCAAGCGCGGAATCATCCTTCTTTCGGATCGGGCGTCATGACGCCGCAGGCTGCAGCTTCGCCACAAGCCGCGGAACCCGCGTCCCCGTATATCGCGTCCGCCGTATATACTGTCGCCACCACAGGACGGAGCAGGCATTGGACCAGACCGCTTCCACGACCGCCGCGCTCGCCACCCGCTGCTGCATCGTCGGCGGCGGGCCGGCGGGGATGATGCTGGGCTTCCTCCTCGCCCGCGCCGGCGTCGACACGGTCGTGCTCGAGAAGCACGCCGATTTCTTGCGCGATTTCCGCGGCGACACCATCCATCCCTCGACGCTCGAGATCATGTACGAGCTGGGTCTGCTCGAGGACTTCCTGCGCCGGCCGCACAACGAGCTGAAGCAGATCGAGGCGCAGATCGGGACCGAGCGCGTGGTCGTCGCCGACTTCTCGCACCTGCCGACGCGCTGCAAGTTCATCGCCCTCATGCCGCAATGGGACTTCCTCGACTTCCTCGCCGAGCGTGCCGGCCGCTATCCCTCGTTCCATCTGAAGATGCAAAACGAAGTCACGGACCTCATCGAGGAGGAGGGCCGCATCGCCGGGATCCGGGTGAGCACGCCGGGCGGCCTGCTGCAGATCAGCGCCGACCTCGTCATCGGCGCCGATGGCCGGCATTCGACGGTGCGGCAGCGGGCCGGACTCGAGGTCATCGACCTCGGCGCGCCGATCGACGTGCTGTGGATGCGCATCGCGAAGCATCCGGGCGATCCGCCGCAGACCCTGGGTCGCATCGACACCGGCAGGATCCTGGTGATGATCGACCGCGGCGATTACTGGCAATGCGCCTTCGTCATCCACAAGGGCGGCTTCGAGGAGGTGCAGCGGCGCGGCCTTCCCGCCTTGCGCGACGAGATCGCCCGGCTCGCCGGCATCGAGCGCGGGCGCCTGGAGGAGCTCCACGACTGGAGCGACATCAAGCTGCTGACCGTCGCCGTCGACCGGCTGCGACGCTGGCACCGGCCGGGGCTGCTCTGCATCGGCGATGCGGCGCACGCCATGTCGCCGATCGGCGGCGTCGGCATCAACCTCGCCATCCAGGACGCGGTCGCCGCCGCCAACGTCCTGGTGCCCGAGCTGCGCGCCGACGGCGACGTCTCCAGCGCGCAGCTCGCCCGCGCGCAGCGTCGCCGGGAGCTGCCGACGCGCCTCACTCAGCGCATGCAGCTGCTGATCCAGGACCGCGTCATGAGGCGCGTGCTCGCCAGCACCGGCCCGATCGCCCCGCCCTTGCCGGTGCGGCTGCTGCGGCGCTGGCCGTTCCTGCGCCGCATCCCGGCGCGCCTCCTCGGCCTCGGTTTCCGCCCCGAGCATGTGCGGACGCCCGAGCTGGTCGCCGCGCCGTCCCGGCAGCGGGCCGACGGTTGACAGGGCCGGGCGGGACGGGCCTGCTAGGGCGAAGAGTTACGGTTGACTTCGGGAGGATCCAATGATGACGACGCTCCGCTTCCGCCGCCTTGCCGCCGCGGCGGCGCTTGCCGCGCTCGCCGCCACCGCCGCCGCAGCCCAGGACAAGCCCGAGGCCAAGGACATGGCGCTGGTCGGTTGGAACGACCTCCAGGGCCGCAGCGCCTACCAGCCGACCATCCACGAGCAGAACGGCCGCTGGATCGCCTATATCGGCCATCACGGCGGCACCGATGCCGAGCCGATGCCGCTCAACCCGCTCACCGGACAGAAAGAAAGCAACGGCACCTCCCTGGTCGACGTGACCGACCCGCGCCACCCGAAATACCTGCACCACATCCCCGGCGAGCCCGGCACCTATGAGCGGGGCGGCGCGCAGATGGTGCGCGTGTGCGACGGCAAGACGCTGCCCAAGGCCGATCCCAGCAAGACCTACATGCTGCGCACTTTCGGCAATTCCGCGCATGAGGTGTGGGACACCACCGACCCGGCGAACCCGGCGCTGCTGACGCGCATCGAAGGCGTCAAGGGCACGCATAAGAACTGGTGGGAGTGCGACACCGGCATCGCCTATCTCGTCTCCGGCAAGCCGGGCTGGCGCGTCGGCCGCATGACCACGATCCTCGACCTCTCCGACCCGCGTCACGGCTCGTGGGTGCGCGATTTTGGCCTGGTCGGGCAGCAGCCGGGCGCCACCGACGAGCCGGTGCCGACCGAGCTGCACGGGCCGATCTCGACCGGCCCCAAGGGCAACCGCGTCTATTTCGGCTACGGCACCAACAAGGGCGGCGTGCTGCAGATCGTCGACCGCGAGAAGCTGCTCTCGGGCGAGAAGGAGCCGACGCCGGAGAACCTGCTCTACCCGCAGGTCGGGCGGTTGGACATGTCGTCCCTGGTCGGCGCGCATACCGTCTTTCCTGTGCTCGGCATCCCCGTCGCCGAATTCGCCCATGACAAGATCGGCCGGACGCGCGACTTCGTCGTCATCACCGACGAGGCCATCGCCAACGAGTGCCAGGAGGCGCGGCAGATGGTGTGGTTCGTCGACGTCACCGACGAGAAGCGGCCGATGGTGGCGTCGAGCTGGACGGTGCCGGAAGCTTCCGGCGATTTCTGCACGCGCGGCGGCCGCTTCGGCACGCATTCCTCGAACGAGAGCTTCACGCCGATCTATTACAAGCGGCTCATGTTCTTCGCGCATTTCAACGCCGGCGTGCGCGCCGTCGACATCCGCGACCCGTTCCACCCGCACGAGGTCGCGCATTACATCCCCGCCATCAGCGAGCGCACCGACAAGCGCTGCGCCACCGTCGACGGCAAGGAGCATTGCGCGCGGGTGATCCAGACCAACAATGTCGAGGTCGACGATCGCGGCTACATCTACATCGTCGACCGCGCCAATACCGGCATGCACATCCTCGAGTTGACCGGGTCGGCGCGCAAGATCGCCGACCTGCCGACGCAGCGGGCCGAGCAGTGACCGAGGCCAGCGGCGGCATCGTCGCCGGCGCCATCGTCGAGCTCGGCGCCGCGCCTTATGCCGTGACGGTGCGCATGGCGCACCACACGCTGATCGCCGACGAGCCGGTGAGCGCCGGCGGCGGCGATGCCGGCCCGTCGCCCTTCGGCCTGCTGCTGTCGAGTCTGGGCGCCTGCACCGCCATCACCTTGCGCATGTATGCCGAGCGCAAGAAATGGCCGCTCGACGGGATCCAGGTGCGCCTCACCTATCGCTGGGAGGGCGATGCGCCGCGCATCGACCGCGACCTCACGCTCAAGGGCGCCCTCGACACGGAGCAGCGCGCGCGCTGCGCCGAGATCGCCGAGAAGACGCCGGTGACGCGCGCGCTCAGGCGCGGCATCGATATCAAGACGACGCTGCGCTAGCCGCCGTCAGTGCATGAGCCCGCCCAGCGGGTAGGGCGGGTTGGGCGGCGCGCCCGGCGGCTGCGCCATGCCGCCGGGGCCATAGCCGGTGATCGGGCCGCTATAGGGCGGCGTATAGAAGGGGCCGGCGCTGCGGCCGGGCTCCGGCACCGGCGGCGCCCCGCGCATGAACTCTTCGGGGCTCGGGCCCGGCAGAAATTGCTGCACCTCGGGGCTGGGCCTGACGACCGGCGTCCGCGACGGCGAGCCCTCCTCCGGCGCGGTCGCCGCGGGTTGCGCCGGCGGTCCCGGCGGAATCACGAAATAGGGCGGGGGCGGTCGAGCGGGCGTGGCGCAGCCCGCCGCCACCAGACCCGTCAGCAGCACGAATGCCGATTGCCAGCGCATCAGCGGAATATCGGCATTGCCAGGGCCGCCGTCATCCTTGCCAAGCCCGCCGCCGCACGGAATTATCGCCGGCAAGCAAACACGTCACCGGGGGAGATCGCCAATGCCCAGGATCACGCGCCGCAGTTTTGTCGGCACCGGCGCCGCCGCCATCAGCATGGCCGCGTTGCCGCGCCGCGCCGAGGCCGCTGAATTCACCTACAAATACGCCAACAACACGCCGGTCGACCATCCCATGAACGTGCGCGCGCGCGAGGCTGCGGCGCGGATCAAGGAGGAGTCGGGCGGGCGGCTCGAGATCCAGATCTTCCCCAACAACCAGCTCGGCGGCGACACCGACATGCTGTCGCAGGTGCGCACCGGCGGCCTCGAATTCTTCACCCTCTCGGGCCTCATCCTGGCGACGCTGGTGCCGCTCGCCTCGATCAACGGCATCGGCTTCGCCTTCAAGGATTACGACCATGTCTGGGCGGCGATGGACGGCGAGCTCGGCGCCGTCGTGCGCGCCGCGATCGAGAAGGCGGGCCTCCACCCCTTCGAGAAGATCTGGGACAACGGCTATCGCCAGATCACCAGCAGCACGCACCCGATCAACACGCCCGGCGACCTCAAGGGCTTCAAGATCCGCGTGCCCGTGAGCCCGCTGTGGACGGCAATGTTCAAGGCGTTCGGCGCGTCGCCCGCCAGCATCAATTTCAACGAGGTCTATTCGGCGCTGCAGACCAAGGTGGTCGAGGGCCAAGAGAACCCGCTCTCGCTCATCCAGATCGCCAAGCTTTACGAGGTGCAGAAATACTGCTCGCTCACCGGCCATATGTGGGACGGCTTCTGGATGCTCGCCAACAAGGCCGCCTGGGAGGCGCTGCCCCGGGATTTGCAGGAGATCGTCCGGCGCAACTGGAATGCGGCGGCGCTGGCCGAGCGCGCCGATGTCGGCAAGCTCAACGCCTCGGTCCAGGGCGACCTGGAGCAGAAGGGCATGGTGTTCAACAAG
>Ga0185299_10002330_pt1 | contig 29941 bp, 23 predicted proteins | sample PaiPotPPA55metaG_FD_128002 | JGI IMG/M metagenome (GOLD analysis project Ga0185299, IMG submission 128002) | Iron sulfur acid spring bacterial and archeal communities from Banff, Canada, to study Microbial Dark Matter (Phase II) - Paint Pots PPA... ...
CCGCCGCCGGAGCCGAGTTCGCCCGCCAGGAGTCCGACAACTGCGAGCTTGGTCCACTGACCAAACCGGAATGGCTTGAACAATTGCTGCTTGGTGTGCTCAATGGCAAGAGGGATCGTGTCCACGGCCGAAATCAGCAAAGTGCACCTCGTGATGCGAACGGCTCAGGAGCAAGTTACTGCGAATTGCGCCCCGGATCAAACTAATTTCGAACGAGGTCGAAAGATCAGAAAATGAGGACGCTCGAACCAAGCCCAAGTTCTGCCTTGTTTATTCGTAACGCAGCGCCTCGACCGGGTCTAGTTTCGACGCCCGCAACGCCGGAACCATCCCGCTGATTACTCCCACCAGCAACAGCACCGCACTCGAAAGCACTACCGTCATCAGCGAAATCCGCAGGTGGATATCGCCCTGCCCGGAGTCATCTTCGAACAGAGGCCCCATCATTGGGAGCGTCCCCACGGCCCACGCGATGAGATACGACAGCAGCACGCCGATCGCTCCGCCCAGTAACATGATTAACAATGTTTCCGCCAAAAACTGCAGCTTGATGTGTTGCTTCCGTGCTCCCAAAGCGCGGCGCAGGCCGATCTCGCGGATCCTTTCATCGACCGAGACCAACATGATATTCATTACACCTACACCGCCGATCCCCAGGGTCAACGTTCCCACAAAGGCAAGCAGCACTTGCAGCCCAATCGTAAGCGCATCAATTACCGGACGGAATTCATCCCTCCCAAACATCTGGAAAGCCTTTGGGTCGGTGGGCGAAAAATTCTGCCGAATCGCCACCGCTGCCAACACCTGTGCCATAGCCTTCTTTTCAAACTGCGGCGCCAGGGGTTCAAACAACAACACAGCCGCGTAGCGCGTGTTCCACAGATCTCCAGCGGTGGCGTAAGGAATCCACGCCGATTCATCGTCGCTGCTGAAATAGTTGCTGAGCTGAATCTTGCGCGCCATCACTCCAACCACGGTGAATCGAACTCCACCCACTTCGACCGTCTCTCCTACCGCCGGCCGCCCGCTGAACAATTGTTCCTTGAGGCGTCCGCCCAAAAAGATGACGCGCCTCCTTTCCAACTCGTCCCCTGTATCGATCCACCGCCCTTCGGACGGTATTTCATTGCGCATCTCGCCATATTCCGGACAGACTCCTCGAACCGCCGCCGTTCCCACCATTCGGTCCCCATAAGAAACTCCAGGGCGGTTCACGGTTTCCCGGCACACGTGTCTCACCAGTGGCGCAGTAGCCTTCACCATATCCACGTCGACCTGCTCGACAACAACTTTTTTCCCGGCACGCTGGCCGCCCGGTTGCTCGCTGGTCTGCTGCGGCCAGCAAATCACCACGCTCTTGCCGAAGGCGTCGAACCCGTGCACGAGAATGCTGCGAAAACTACTGCCGTAAGCGATCAGCAACGTCACCGTAGCAATCCCCCAAACGATCCCCAGCATTGTGAGGAAGCTGCGCGTCAGGTTTCGCCTCAACGCGATCCAGGCTTCTAGAATGATTTCAATCAGCATCCGCTATCCACCGGCCTCGTAGCGCAACGCCTCAATAGGATCAATCGACGCCGCTCTGCGTGCCGGATACAGCGCTGCGCCCACCGCAATCGCTCCCAGCAAACCGGCGGCGATGAGACCGGAAGTCCAGTCTGGAATCAGACCCGCAAAAAAATCCGGCATGGGTAACAAGTTCACCAGCGCGCAAAATCCGAAGGCCACCCCCAGGCCGATCGCTCCGCTCAGTAAGGCAATAATCAGCGCTTCGATAAAAAACTGCCGCAGGATTGTTCCTGCCGGGGCGCCGATCGCCTTGCGCACGCCAATCTCTCGCGTCCGCTCTCGCACTGCAACCAGCATCACGTTCATCACGCCAATGCCGCCAAGCAGCAATGTCACGATTCCTACCGCGCCCAAGAAATATTTCATGCCGTCGGTCATCTGCCGGAATGCTTTGGCCTCCTGCACCGTATCCCATATGGGACACGCTTCCTTATCGTGGGGATCGTAGCGGTGCATGCGCGCCAACGCGACCCGCACTTCGTGCTTGCAGGCTTCATGCTGTTCCACGGATTTCGGCGTCACCAGCAATTGGTCGAACGTGGTGGGCGTCCCCGGGGGCTTGTCGGGAAAGTCGCGCCGCATTGCAGAGAACGGAATAAAAACCTTGTTTACGTCCCAGCCGTCATAACTTGAATCCTGTTTTTTCTTCGCCATGACGCCAATCACGACGAACGGGAAATCATTCAAATAAACATTTTCGCCAACCGGGTTGCGCCCCGGAAACAATTGTTTGGCTGCGTCCGATCCCAGGAAAGCGACGCGCCTCGCCTCGCGCATGTCGGCCCAATCGTAGAAACGGCCCAGCCCCACGTTCAGACTGCGGATCTCACTAAACTGCGGATACGATCCGGTTACCGTGAGAGACGCGTTGTTGAAGTTGCTGTGCGTTAAAACGGTATCCTCCTCCAGTTCCGGGATAGCATATTCGCAATCCATCCCCTCAGCCTGCACCACCGGCACATCCTGATCGTCCCAGTGGATCAGTCGCCCTGCGTGTGTTCCGCCTACCTGCAGGCTCGTGCGGCCGTGGAAGACGATCATCACATCTTTGCCCAGCGTCCGCGATTGCTCCTCCTGCCCCTTGCGCAACCCTTCGCCGGCCGCCACCATCAGCACGATCGACACAATCCCCCAGGCGATGCCAAACATCGTGAGGAACGCGCGCAGCTTGTGCGCCCACAAGGTGCGCACCACATCGACAATGAGGTCCCGCAGGGTCATCGCGCTTCTTTGGTTGGACGAGACACGGCAACGAACGTAAGCCCGCCGCGCGGTCTGTACTCACTATCTGGGATACGAATCCTTGGAGGGTTTTGTTGCAGGAAACTTGGCGTTGTCCGGGGCGTTGTGCTGGATAAGCAGTTCTGGTCAAAACTGCATACGGTGCCCCACTGTATTTACCCGAGCGAAGAGAGGTTCTTCTCCATCGTTAAGAGAGGAGTGCCAAATAACTCGTGCGTCTCTTCATCTGTATCTGTGAAATGAAAGCCAAACCTTTCATACAAGCGGATAGCCGCACCAAGAAATGGAGTGGTGCTAAGAAACAATCTGGCGCATCCCGCCTTTAAGGCCCAGATTTCTACGTTCCGCAGGAGCGCAGATCCTGTCCCAGAGCCGCGCGCCGCCGGCAAAACGGCCATGCCGCGTATGTAGGCTGAGGCGCCTTTTACCACGATCGCGACCGTGCCTAATGCCACACCTTCATGCAGCGCCAGCCAAACCGGTCCTTCCCGCATGCGCCCGCGAACCTGCTCTGCGCTAGGTGTAGTCGCGCTGAAGCCGCCATCGCTGTAAAGGGGTTTAAATTCAGCGAACGATTCATGCAGCACCCAGGCAACCACAGCCGCATCCTCCGGCCCTGCGCGGTGAATCTCAAGTTGCGCAACCAAGGGCATCTCTCCGTGCTCTCCGCGACCGCTGTCCGAGCCCTCCGCAGTTCAAGCTTTGACTGCTGTCGCTCCCGCCAGTTCCATCCACTCGTCAAACTGTCCTAGCGCCAGCTCGCACTGCGCCCGATGCCGCTGCTTGCGATCGCGAATCTTTTTCTCAAGAGCAGGCAGAAGATCAAAGGTAATGTTCGCTGGCTGGAAGTTCTTCGCCTCTGCATGCGCGACGTAATGCGTCAGAGATCCGAACGCCGAAGCCCGCGGCGGGGCCACCGGCTGAACGCCGTGCACCAAGTCCGCCGCGAATATTCCCGCCATCAGCCCTGTTGCAATCGACTCCACGTAGCCTTCCACGCCGCAAATTTGTCCGGCAAATAAAACGCACGGGTGTGCTTTCATCTGCAGCGTTTCGCGCAGCAGCGCCGGGCTGTTGATGTATGTATTGCGATGAATCTGGCCGTAGCGCAGAAACCGCGCACCCTTGAGCCCGGGAATCAGGCGCAGCACACGCGCCTGTTCTCCGAATTTCAAATGATTCTGAAATCCTACAAGGTTGAAGGAATCCGCTCGCAGATTTTCCTGGCGCAGCTGTACCACCGCATACGGCATTCGTCCCGTACGTGGATCCTTCAGCCCGACCGGCTTCATTGGACCAAAGCGCAGCGTATCCCGGCCGCGCCGCGCAATCTCTTCAATCGGCAAACAGCTCTCAAAGTAATTCAATTTCTCCCAATCGCGTTCCTCCACAGCCTGCGCCGCCAGCAACGCATCGTAAAACAAATCGTATTCGTCCCGCGTCATTGGACAGTTGATATAGTCGGCCGAGCCCTTGTCGTACCTTGCCGCCATATATACCCGCGACATGTCAATCGAATCTGCTTCCACAATCGGGCTGATCGAATCGTAGAAATATAAGTGAGACCCATGGGGACGAGGCTCCTGACCGGGCGGACGATTCGCCCGCTCAGGTTTCGCTTGCTCTTCGAATGCACTTAGCCGCGCAATTTCTCCAGTCAGCGCGTCCGAGGTCAAAGGCCCGCTCGCGATGATTGTGACCCCGTTGTCAGATTCTTCGATCCGCGTCACCTCTTCCCGCCGCACGGTAATTTTCGATTCACGCGAAATCGCCTCCGTCACTCTTGCGGCAAATGTGACTCGATCCACCGCCAACGCGTGTCCCGCTGGAACGGCACACTGACGCGCAATATCCAACAGCAGCGATCCCGCTCGCCTCATCTCTTCCTTCAGCAGCCATGGCGCCGTGTTCTCAGAATCTGATTTCAGCGAGTTCGAACATACGAGTTCCGCGAAATCTGCCGTTTGGTGCGCAGGCGTCGAACGCACCGGCCGCATCTCGAACAGCTCAACTTCCACGCCGCGATTGGCACACTGCCACGCCGCTTCCGATCCAGCCAATCCTGCTCCGATAATCCTGACTCCGGGCATGGTTTACCGCCTACTTCGAGTGGCCGCGCAATTTGCGGGGCTCATGAATTCTCTGATTTCGTTCGAGCATTTCTACGAACTGACGAATCTTCGCAGCCCGGGTTACGGTTTTCTTCACGGTCTGAATCCGAAACAGCACCGCGTATCGGTTCGCCCGGTCGAGCGATTGGAAAAACTCCCGGGCCCTTGGACTCGCATCCAGCGCCGCCTGCAGATCGGTTGGCACTTCGGCCGACCGGGGCGAATCATAGGCTGACTCCCAACTCCCGTTTTCCTTCGCAGCCTCTATTGCATTCAAGCCCGCGGATTTCATTTGGTCCTGCGCGATTAACGCAAGCGCCTTTTCCCGATTGATCTTCGACCAAATACTTCTCGCCGATCGGGGAAGGAACCTCTGCAGCCAGGCTTGCTCGCTTTCAGCCTTCTTCTGGCCATCGATCCAGCCATAGCAAAGGGCAATCTCCACCGCTTCGCTGTATGAAACCGACCTCAGTCCTGAGCCTTTCTTCGCCAGCCGCAACCATAAGCCATTGGATTTGAGATGATTCTTTTCCAGCCACTCCCGCCAGGCGTCCTGGCCGTGGAATAACCGCACGGCTTCGGCAGTTGTCTTTTTGGCGCTCAGCACTTTCACGACGTCGTCCCCACGTCAATGATCGTATCAGTGAGTAGATCGGATTGCAGGTTGGAAATTAGCGCCGGTGACTGGTGAGTCGCAGCAAGTTTTCTTACAGGCTAGTCAACGTGGAGTGGCTGGCCACACAAAACCAACTATCGTTCCGACGCACCCAGGTGTCCGTAAAGCGCTCCGGGAGCATATAAGGCTCTCCGTTTTTCCTGCCATTTTCGCGGTAAACTCCATTGACCACACTAACCGTGCCGTAAAGACGCACGTTCATGGATTCGCTTACGATCCTCTCGGGATGCAGCATCTCCGCTTGGACACTTCTAAGGTGCATAAGCGCCCTCGATGGGCCCCGCCCTAAACCGAGGCTCAGGCGGTTTATTCTAATCGATCCACTACATCCGAAAGCAGCTTCAAACGCAACCTGAGCGGAGGGTCGGCAACTCCTCCGTAACGGATTGTGGAAGGGTAGTTAGCCTGCTTGTGAAGCATTGCCCTGGGCAATGCCCTCGGGGTTGTCCCCGCAGCAACGCATATCCAATTTCTTCCACGAAGTACCCCATGTGTCAGTAAAGCGCACGCGTCGCAAGTATGGCTTCCCATTCTCCACTCCCTTGACCCGGTAAGTCCCGACTAACAATCGCCGTCTCCCTGAACATTTGGACCTACATTTCTTCCGCCACAATCTGCTCCACGTGGGTAGCGTTCGTCTTTACCCGTGCCCTGTACTCGGCTTTCGTCAACCACTTGCCGTCATAGTCGACCTAGATCAGGGAATCGTCGAAAATTGCGGTCGGCGCCTTGACGTCCCCGTGCTCCTGCGCCTGGTCCCAAGCATGCTCCAAAGCAAGAATGTTCGACCGCCCCGCGGAATCGCCCGTGTCTTGGCCTTCCGCGAATAACAGCGCCGAACAAACCAGAATCAGGATGAATCCGATATCCTTCATGGCGGAGGCCCGTTAGATCTATCGACATATCGGTTCTTTAATCTGTAGTACGCCAGTCACTTCGGTAGGAGCGATTCGTCGCGTCCGCGATTCATCTATCATGAGAGGAATCTTGAACTTGGAGGATTTGATGGCACGCATCACCCTTATCGCTCCGGAGTCCGCGTCTCCGGAAGTGCGCGAAATTTACGACACCACGCTCCGTGGCAAGCCCGGTAATGTGCAGAAAGCCCTCGCCCATCGCCCCGAGATGCTTAAGAGTTTTCTCACCTTCTATGCCACCGTTGGAAGATCCCTCGACCGCAAGTTGTATGAAATGATCTACCTCCGAGTCTCCCTCATCAACGGATGCCGCTATTGCACCCAGCACCACCTCGCATCGTCGAAACGTGCCGGTCTGACTGCCGAAGATTGGACGGCGCTCAAGACAGGAAACTATTCGCGATACGGTGAAAAAGAGCGAGCGGCGCTAACTTACATCGAGAGACTAACCCGCGCTCCGCACGAAATCGCGGCGACAGATTTCGATGAACTGAAGAAGCATTTCTCCGATCCCGAGATCGTCGATATCCACATGCTGGCCGGACTCGCCAACCTGACCAACCGCTTCACGGATCCACTGGGATTGGAACTGGAATTTCCGGAGGAAAAAATTTGAGTCGCAGTCCACGGCCTTCCGGACATCAAACGGATAAGCCAAGTTCGGCTTCCGCATATCCGTGTCGACCCGGAAATCCGTGATCAAAGAATTTCCCGCGCATCGCCCACGCGTCGTGTCACGCGCTCGCGATCCAGATATTCCAGCAGAGGGATTGCGTACTTGCGGCTCACTCCGGTCAGCTCCTTGAACTTGCCGACGTCGATCGTTGCCGATTTCGTCTTGTACGCCACCAACTGCCGCCGCAACTCCTGCAGTGCGCTACGATGAAACACCAGCTCGTCTGAAACCTTGACCAAGACCTTGTCCCGCAACAGGAGGGTCACAATTTTCTGCGCCCGCACTTTGTCGATCTTCAGCCCGGCGATTACCTCATGGAGCGCCGGAACTTTCAGCCCCGCCGAGGCGAATGCGTCCTCAATCTTTTTCTTCGATTCGGACTCCTCATCCTTCATCACCACGCCGTGACCAGGTAAGCGCACTACGTCACCCACAATTTCAATCTTTTTCTCACGCACAAGCATTTCGAGGGTTACCTCAAACACTTCGGCTGAGGCTCTCGCCCGCTCACGTAGTTCCTGTTTCTGGATCCCGCTGACGAGAGGGTTCTTTTTCTGAAAGTCCTCGACCGTAGTTACGATGTCGACCTTCAGCGTCTCCAGCGCGGGAAAATGCAGGAGCAGTTCTCCAGCCCGCACGACGCGCCCCGCCTTGCCTGCCTCCGTTAGTTGAGCCTCAATAAAGTTCCTCGTCCAGCCGGTTTCCGCAGTCAGTTGCGATATCGAAATGCCGTTATGATTCCGTCTTGCAACCCGTGCTGCCAGAATTGCTGTCGCATTGCTCTCTGCCGACGTTTTCAAGAACTCGTCGTGCTCCGGCCTACGGGCAATCGGCGCCGCATCCAAAACAACCCCACCGCCGATCGTCACTACCGGCGAAAACTGCCGGAGAATGAACCGGTCTCCCGGCAACAGCAGAGCCGGTTCGGTCAGCTTCAGCCGCGCAAACGCCTGGTTGCCGGGCGCGGCCTCCCTCGTCCCGTAGAGAACCACCTCCGCCACCGTCTCCATCGTGTAACAGTGAAGATGCACCCGTGCTCGACTTTTCAGCGGACGCGTCGCCGAAGCCAGCAGTCGCAGCAAAACATCCGCTCGCCGCGTTTTCTCAAATGTTGCCGGAGGTACCAGCGTCATCCCTCGCGACAATTCCTCCGTGCTGGCGCCCACTAGATTTAGCGCGGTTCGTTGCCCGGCAGTGGCCGAGTCTGCAAAATCTCCATGCACCTGCGCGCCGCGCACCCGCACGCGCCGCCCTGTCGGGAAAACTTCCAGCTCGTTTTCCCGGCGAATCGTCCCTGCTACCAGAGTTCCGGTGACCACCGTCCCGAACCCTTTCATGGTGAAGACCCGGTCAATCGGCAGGCGAGCGATCGCACGCGCATCCCGCGGCTGCACTTCGGCAGCCGCCATAACCATCGCGCGCTTGAGTTCCTCAAGTCCCGCACCCGTCAACGAACTCACCGCGAGGACAGGGGATTGAGTCGAATCCAGGAATGTTCCGCGTAGAAACTCTTCCACCTCCAGTCGCACCACGTCCAGCGTCTCCGCATCCACCGCATCGGATTTCGTCAGGACCGTAATCCCGCGCTGCACGCCGAGCAGTTGCAGGATGTCGAAATGCTCCCGCGTTTGTGGTTTGATCGCCTCATCCGCCGCAATCACCAGCAGCACTAAATCGATCCCGCCCACGCCCGCCAGCATGTTGCGAACAAAGCGCTCGTGCCCGGGCACGTCGACAAATCCCAACCGCAGCATTTCGCCCTTGGGTGCGGGCAAGGTCATGTGCGCGAATCCGAGATCGATGGTAATTCCGCGCCGTTTCTCTTCCTCGAGCCTGTCCGCGTCGATCCCGGTCAAGGCCTTTACTAGAGCGGTTTTACCGTGATCGATATGCCCCGCCGTGCCTACAATAATCGATTTCATCTGGCTGGCATCTTACCGGAAATCCGGGAAGTGACGATTCAAACAAATCGTGATCACGGCCCTACCCAGCCTTCCCGCTAAGTGCGACAATAGTGTTTCCACCATGCCTGCCTCCATAACTTCTGCCTTTTCTGCGGAGACCCTGCGGCAGCACGGCCTCACCTCCGACGAGTACGAAAAGATCAAGCAGCTTCTCGGGCAACGGGAGCCCACGCTTACTGAGCTGGGCATCTTCAGCGTTATGTGGAGCGAGCACTGTTCCTACAAATCGTCGCGCGTCCACTTGAAGCGTCTGCCTACGCGCAGCAAGCGCGTTCTGCAAGGGCCGGGGGAAAATGCCGGGATCATCGACATCGGCGACGGCTGGGCATGCGCCTTTAAGATCGAATCCCATAATCACCCTTCTTTCATTGAACCGTTTCAAGGCGCAACCACCGGCGTGGGCGGAATTCTGCGCGATATTTTCACCATGGGCGCGAGACCCGTCGCAATAATGGATTCGCTGCGCTTCGGACCGATAACCGGTGGTGTAGGAACGGCCGCCCTCGACCGTTCGACCGAGCGAAGCTCGGACCAGAAAGACATCCACAAAAATCACTCCATCCTCGAAGGCGTGGTCAGCGGCGTCGCCTCCTATGGCAACTGCTTCGGCGTGCCTAACCTTGGCGGCGAAACCAAGTTCGAACCCTGCTACTCCGGCAATCCGCTGGTGAATGCATTTGCCATGGGCCTGGTGCGTAAGGATGAAATTTTCTACGCGCGCGCCGCTGGCGAAGGCAATCCGGTGATCTACGTGGGCGCCAAGACCGGACGCGACGGCATCCACGGCGCGACAATGGCGAGTGAGGAATTCAGCCAAGCCTCGGAGGCCAAGCGCCCAAATGTGCAAGTCGGCGATCCGTTTCTTGAGAAACTGCTCCTTGAGGCTTGCCTCGAAGCGATGCAGACGGGAGCGATCGTCGGCATTCAGGATATGGGCGCGGCGGGACTAACGTGTTCGACCTGCGAGATGGGCGGGCGTGGCGGTGTGGGCATTGAAATTGAACTCGACCGTGTGCCGCAGCGCGAGACTGGCATGTCGTCGTACGAGATTATGTTGAGCGAATCCCAGGAACGCATGTTGCTGGTCGCGCAAAAAGGCCGCGAACACGAGGTCTTTCGCGTTTTTGAAAAGTGGGGGCTGGACGCCGTCGAAGTCGGAAGGGTGACTACCGGTAATAAATTGCGTGTGCTGCATCATGGCGGGGTCGTCGCGGAAATTCCCAATCAGGCCCTGACCGACGATGCCCCGGTCTATAAACGTCCGCTCGCGCGATGGGAGCCACCCGTGCCGCGGGAAATGCCGGACTACATTAAGCTCGACGCGGGCGGCGATTTCACGTCAGGTCTGAAGCAGCTTCTGGGGAGCCCCAACATTTGCAGCAAGCGTTGGGTGTGGCAGCAATACGATCACATGGTTCAGACCAACACGGTTGAAGCGCCGGGAGCAGGCGACGGGGGCGTGATTCGTATCAAGGGTTCTCAACGCGGCCTGGCGATGGCGCTCGATGGCAACGGTCGCTGGTGTTATCTCGATCCGCGGCTGGGTGCTATGCACGCTGTCGCGGAAGCTGCGCGCAAAGTTGCGTGTTCTGGCGCGACTCCCGTGGGCGCAACCAACTGCCTGAACTTCGGCAATCCGGAAAAGCCGCATATCATGTGGCAGTTTTCGCAGACCATCGATGGCATCACCAAAGCCTGCGAGGAGCTTGAGATCCCCATCACCGGTGGCAACGTCAGCTTCTACAATGAGACGCTGGGCGAAGCCATTTATCCCACTCCCGTACTCGGAGTAGTGGGGATTCTCGATGACGTCCACAAGGCCGCGAAGATGCACTTCGCCGCCACCGGCCGCACGATTGTGCTATTGCGGGCGGGCGAAGCGGCCGATATCACCGATGTGCAGAGTGAGTTTGGCTCGTCGGAATATGCCAAAGAAATTCTGGGCGCGCTGTGGGGATATCCTCCCGAACTTTATTTGGAGAAAGAAGCCGCGCTGCAGAAAGCGGTGATCCAAATGATCCAGCAAGGTTTGCTGGATTCTGTCCATGACTGCTCGGATGGCGGCTTGGCGGTCGCGCTGTCGGAGAAAGCATTCGCGAAAGGCATAGGTGCTCGAGTGGAACTTCCTGCCAACGGACTGCCCGCCGAGTTTGTGCTGTTCGGAGAAGATGCCAGCCGCATAGTGCTCTCTTGCGACCCGGCTAACGTTTCGCGAATCCAACAAGTAGCGGAGGAACATGGAATTGCCGCCGACGTGCTGGGTGCGACAATTCCGGAGCGACTCGAGATCTCGCTCGACGGAAGACTTGTTTTGTCCGCTCCGGTTTCTGAATTAGTTGCTGTTTACGAGAGTGCTTTGGAAATGGCGCTTCGCGCTGAGCCACAGCTCAGCTACTAAGGTCGCAGAGCTAAGGGTCAGGAGTTTTAAGGAGCTGAATGTCCCTGGATAAGTTCCACGACGAGTGCGGGGTAGTGGCGATCTTCGCTCATCCTGAAGCGGAGAAACTCGCTTACCTGGGACTGCATGCTCTCCAGCATCGCGGGCAGGAGTCCGCGGGGATTGTCACCTCCGACGGTCTCACCTCGCGCGTTCACAAAGCAATGGGCCTGGTCGCCGACATCTTCACTGAGGATGTTCTCGCGAAAATCCGGGGCACGCTGGCCATCGGTCACACGCGTTATTCGACCGCTGGCGATTCGGCTCTGCTCAACGCGCAACCGATTCTGGTGCAATCGAATAAAGGTTCGATTGGAGTAGCGCATAACGGCAATCTGGTGAACGCCGCCGAAGTGCGCGGCCGCTTGGAACGCCAGGGTTCGATTTTTCAAACCAATAGCGATACCGAAGTGATCGTCCACCTGATCGCACTTTCGCGCGAGCATACTCTGCCCGAAGCGATAGCGGACGCGTTGCGGCGCGTCGAGGGCGCGTTTTCGCTGGTGGTCATGAGTCCTGATCGCATCATCGCGGCGCGCGATCCGCGCGGCTTCCGGCCTCTGGCCATGGGTCGCATCGCGGCGCTCGAGGGGCAGAAACGCGACACCATCGTTTTCGCATCGGAGACTTGCGCCTTCGATCTTATCGGGGCCACTTACGAGCGCGACGTTAAGCCCGGAGAATTGATCGTGGTTGGCCCCGAAGGAATCACCTCGCGTTTTTATTCCACCGCCGCCCCGCAGTCGAGCTGTATTTTTGAGCACGTCTATTTTTCGCGCCCCGATAGCAGGGTGTTTGGCCGCGCCGTGCAGACCAGCCGCGAAGAGATGGGAAGGCAGTTGGCGCGCGAAGCCCCGGTGGATGCCGATCTCGTGGTTCCCGTGCCCGATTCGGGCGTCACCGCCGCCGTGGGCTACGCCGCGGAGAGTGGCATCCCATTCCGCTTCGGGTTAATCCGCAATCACTACGTGGGACGCACATTTATCGAACCGAGCCAGAGCGTGCGGGACTTTGGCGTCAAGCTCAAGCTGAACCCAGTGCAATCCCTTTTGGAAGGGAAGCGCGTGGTATTGATCGACGATTCGATCGTGCGCGGCACCACCAGCCGGAAAATCGTCCGCATGATCCGCAGTGCGGGAGCGAAAGAAGTTCATATGCGGATTTCCTGTCCTCCGACGATTTCGCCCTGCTACTATGGCGTCGACACGCCGTCAAAAGATCAACTCATCGCCGCCAATAAATCCATCGCCGAGATTCGTGACTACATTCGCGTCGATTCGCTCGCGTACCTCTCATTGGAGGGACTGAAGAAAGCATGCGGGGACGGCGAGAAAACATCGTATTGCTCGGCTTGCTACACCGGCAAGTACCCAACGAACATTGTGGACGTGGAAGAGATTCAGCCCGCCAGCGTGCCGCGCTAGAGATACGCTTCCGCAGAGATTTTTCGCGCTGCGATGACCCGTGGAATACCTTGAAGATCATTGACGATTCGCATTGCTTCCCAGCCACTCAAAAGCTTCTTGGCGCCTTCTACTATCGTCCCGCTGATCTCCGTTACCAGCCATCCCCCGCTCCGCAATGCTGCGTGCGCTTGTGGGATCAGCCGGGAGATAGTCTCTAATCCGCTGGGGCCCGCGAAGACGGCGCCCCGCGGCTCAAACTTGCGGACCTCGAGTTGGACTTCATCTTCCTCGGATTCTCCGACGTAGGGTGGGTTGGAGACAATGAAGTCGAAGAAATTATCTTCACATCCTGCGAGCAGGTCCGCTTCCCGGAAGTGAATTCGTTTTTCGAGTTGATGTCGCGCGGCATTGACGTGCGCGATTTCGAGAGCCGCGCTGGACACGTCCACCGCGTGGATTTCGGCGTGCGGCAACTCGTGGGCGAGCGCCAGCGCGATGCAGCCGGAGCCAGTTCCAACATCCACGATGCGGGGTGTATGGTGTGTACCCTCTTGCCCTCCTGACTTCTGCGCTTTGGCGAGTTCGAGGACAGTTTCGATTACGTGCTCGGTTTCAGGACGTGGGATCAGAACGGCGGGCGCGACGATCAGATCCATACCCCAGAATTCCTGATGTCCGGTGATGTATTGCGCGGGCACGCCACCGGCGCGCTCAGACAGCGCCGCTTCATACCGAGTTCCTTCGTCGGCAGTCAGATTGCGTTCCGGGTGCGCGTACAGGTAAGCACGGTCGCAGCCAAGAGTAAACATCAGCAAGAGCTCCGCATTCATGCGGGGAGAAGGAACGTTGTTCGCAGTAAGCAGCGTGCCTGCCTCACTGAGGGCTTGTTTCAGTTGCACAAATCCATTTCATCACAGAGCATGCAGGATGGGGAAAAAGGAGGGAATTCAAATAAGTGCGAAATCTTCTCGAGTCGGACTGGTTACGCGTCACGCGGATTAAGCCGGGCGATCTCCGAATTGAGCACTGCGGCGAATGCGACCCATGCGGCGTAAGGAATGAACGCATTAGCGGCGGCGCGATCGACTTTCCGGGCTGCCTTAATGTAGGAAAAGATCAGTCCCTCAAGGGCAATCGCGTCCGCAAGCGCGAGCGTGGGGCGATGTTCGCCAAAAAAGAGTTTCGACCATTCTGCGTTGGCGCTGAGTTGCGAAATCCACAGTCGCAGCGCGTGTTTGCGCTCGCGCGACGGTGCAGCGCTCCATATCCGCCATCCTGACCACGCGATCATCGCATAGATCGACGTCCACACGATAGGCAAAACTTTATCGGGTGGAGTGAAACTAGGCTTCTTGAGCTGGCTGTGCCGCCTGTCGCGACTCGCGTCACGGCTATAGTGCGACCCGTACCAAGCGGCGCCGGCGGTCGCGAGACCGAAGCCGGCGAGTGCGGCAAGAGAATGAGATCTTCCGTTCGACATAGTGCAGTTTGGTTGCTGAGTAAGTCTATTCGGGTTGCTCGCTTAACGCCTGTTCAGTGAGGAACGGCGCAGCCGTCACGAACCCGCCCTCACACGACGCTGCCGGTTTCCTGTTTTAATTTCTCTGCCTGATAATGCGTAGTGAGCGCTTCGATGAGCGGTTGCAGTTTGCCATCCATCACAGCTTCCAACTGGTGGATGGTGAATCCAATGCGATGGTCGGTAAGACGGTTCTGCGGAAAATTATATGTGCGGATCTTCTCGCTGCGGTCGCCGGAACCAACCATTGCCTTGCGCTCTTTGGCCAACGCCTGTTGCTGCTTTTCCATTTCGATTTCGTAAAGCCGCGAGCGCAACACACGCATCCCCTTCTCGCGGTTCTTAATTTGTGACTTCTCATCCTGGCAGCTCACCACCGTATTCGTCGGAATGTGCGTTATGCGCACCGCGGAATAAGTCGTATTCACCGACTGCCCGCCTGGACCGGAGGAGCAGAAGGTGTCGATGCGCAGGTCTTTGGCTTCGATCTTGATGTCCACATCTTCGGCCTCGGGCAGCACGGCGACTGTGACAGCCGAAGTATGGACGCGTCCCTGCTGCTCGGTGGCGGGAACTCGCTGAACGCGGTGTACACCGCTTTCATATTTCAGCTGAGAAAAAACTCGATGGCCTTCGATGATAGCGATGACTTCCTTCAATCCTCCGGCCGAGGATTCTGAGGAAGAGAGGATTTCAACCTTCCAGCGCTGCGTTTCGGCGAAGCGGGTGTACATTCGGAAGATTTCCGCCGCGAAGAGCGTGGCTTCATCTCCGCCCGTGCCCGCTCGAATTTCCAGGATGATATTTTTCTCGTCGTTGGGATCCTTCGGCAGCAACAGGACTTTCAAGTCTTCTTCGAGGGCACTGACTCGCGGCTCGAGTTTGCTAAGTTCTTCCTGAGCGTAGGCGCGCATCTCGGGATCTTTTTCCTCGGCGAGCATCGCTTTGCTCTCCGCTATTGCTCGGATGAGGTCCTTATATTCGCGATACTTATCGACGGTGGGCGCGATTTCACTGTGTGCCTTGGCGGTCTTCTGATACTTCGCCGAATCGTTAACGATATCCGGCGAGGCCAGAGCGCTGGTCAGTTCTTCGTAACGGGCTTCGATTTGGTCAAGACGTTCAAACATGGGACGCTTTCTTAAGATGGAAGCTTGCTGGATCTCGCTCTTGCTGGACCCGGTGAACGGTTAGACGCAGCAGCCTCCGTCTGTAGGGCATTGTAGATGGATGAGGGATGCGGAGAGGAAATATTCGCGGCGGCGCCGCTAGGCGATTACCAGTTCGCCACCGTTTTCTTTTTCCAGAGCCATGGCACGATCGAGAGCGACAATCGCGCACTGCGCCTGCTCGTCAGACGGAGGCTGCGTTGTGATGCGCTGCAGCCACAAGCCGGGAGCGGTCATCAGCGCAAAGAGAGAACCGCGATGCTTTGCGGCGAAGCGAATGATTTCATACGAGACACCGGCTATTACCGGCAGCAGCACGATGCGCGACGCGAAGCGCGCCCAGAACGTCGTGAAGGGAACCAACATGTAAAAGCCAATCGAGATCAGCATCACGGTCATCAGAAAGCTGGTGCCGCAGCGGGGATGGAAGGTCGAGTACTTCTGCACTGCGGCAGTATCGAGCGGATCGCCATTCTCGAAGGCGAATACAGTTTTGTGCTCGGCGCCGTGATATTGGTACACCCGTCGGATGTCCGGGAACAGTGAAACTCCCCAGATGAATAGCAGGAATAAAATCAAGCGCACGGCGCCGTCGACGAGGTTGAACGCGATCTGCCCACCGAGAGCGGGATTAGCCTTCTTGAGTTCCGTGGCCGCCAGCAGCGGCAAATATTTGTACATGAAGATGAAGAAGGCCAGGGAGAGGATGATATTGCCCGTGGCCAGCCATCCGCTGATAGAGGCTGCTTTTTCCCGGGTCTGCGACCGAAAAGGTTCCGCCGTGATAGGTCCCGCCTCGCTTCGCCTGGGCGAGACAGCCGAGGCGGTTTTCGCCACAACTACTTCATTTTGCATCAGATCTTCGATGGCTACATTGGCCGAGAAGCGTAGGGCACGGTAGCCTAGCGACATGGCATAACCTAGCGTCATCACTCCGCGCACAATCGGCCAGGCCATCCACTTGTGTTTCTCCGAGGGGCGCTCCAGCGGCTGGCTCAGGGTAACCACTTCGCCCGAAGGTTTGCGGCAAGCGATTGCCCAGGCGTGCGGAGAACGCATCATCACGCCCTCAAGCACAGCTTGTCCGCCGACCAAAGTTTCTTCGCCACTCTCCAGGGCGGGTAGAAGCTGCACCGCCACCAGGAAACGCGCCAGATTTCGCAAGGAACGCACGGTAATTAGATGCTCCAGACGCCAGAAAGCGCCAATCACTAGGTTACCACAGGCGGCAAATGCCATTGCGCGGGACGGTCTTTCGTCTATTCTCTGGGATGAGATGCTCAGATTCGCGCAGACTTGCGATGCGATCGCAGCCACCACCAAGAAGTTGCAGAAGACGGCCATTGTGGCTGAATACCTGAAATCCCGCACCATCGACGAGTCCGCCGTGTCGGCGGTGTTTCTTTCGGGCAGCGCATTCGCGGCGTGGGAGGAGACGACATTGCAGATCGGCGGCTCCATCTTGTGGCGCGTGGTTGCAGAGCTTTCCGGAAGGGACGAATCAGCGCTCACGGCGGCCTACCGCAAGTATGGGGATCTGGGCGCGGTTGCCGGAGAAATACTGGCGGAGCGCTCTGGACAAGGGCTGACAATTCTGGAGGTTGATGATGCATTCCGGCAGATCGCAGCGGCTCGCGGATCTACAGCGAAGGCCGCGCTGGTTCGGGATCTGCTGCAGCGAGCCAGACCGCTCGAAGCCAAATACATCGCAAAAATTATGACGGGCGATTTGCGGATTGGACTGAAAGAAAGTCTGGTCGAGGAAGCAATAGCGAGGGCTTACGACGCCACCTTCGCGGAGGTGCAGCGAGCCAACATGTTACTCGGCGACATTGGAGAGACGCTGAGGTCGGCGGTCACGGGTCAGCTTGCGGAAGCAAAGATGCGGTTGTTTCATCCTCTGGGATTCATGCTGGCCAGTCCGATCGGGTCGCCCGAGGAGGGACTGAGTTACTTCGCTGAGGCTGCTGTTGAAGATAAATATGATGGCATCCGCGCGCAGGCGCATGTTTCGGAGTCCGAGGTAAAGTTTTTCTCGCGCACACACGACGAGATCACCGCGTCATTTCCGGAGTTGCCCGGGGCGCTTTTGGGATTGCCGCAGGATGTGGTTCTCGATGGCGAGATCGTGGCTTGGGAATATCCAGAAAACCTTGCCCAGACCCAGGAAGTGGTGGACGAATTGCCCTCGGAGGCGGGAGAGATGAAAGCTGCGGAACTCGGCCGGGCACGTCCTTTCTCGGTTTTGCAGCAGCGGCTGGGGCGAAAGAAAGTGAATGAGAAAATGTTGCGGGAAATTCCTGTCGCATACCTCGTGTTCGATGTTTTATACGCGGGCGGTGAGTTACTCATTCATCGTCCGTTGCGGGAGCGGGCGCTGATTCTCGATGAACTGCTGGCTGGAGGAAGAAAAGTCATTCACCACAGAGTCACAGAGGCACAGAGGAAAATCGGAACGCAAGGTAAGTTGACGTTCGACGGCGAGGAAGAAATTTCGGCAGCCAGTATCATTCGCGCCCCGGTTTTTCTCGTGGGTACACCTGCGGAACTGGAAGACCTTTTCGTGGCTGCGCGGGCTCGGGGCAACGAAGGATTAATGATCAAGGACCTTGCCTCGCCTTATGCTCCCGGCAAACGCGGGAAGTCGTGGCTGAAGATGAAGCGCGAACTGGCTACGCTCGACGTCGTCGTGACCGCCGTCGAGTACGGACACGGCAAGCGGATAGCTGTGCTGAGCGACTACACCTTTGCCGTGTGGGATACGAATAAAGACCGGCTGGTGAATATCGGCAAAGCATATTCCGGATTGACCGACGCCGAGATCGCTGAGATGACGAAGTGGTTTCTCGAACACACTATTGAAGATCAGGGCTTTCGGCGCACGGTCGAACCGAAGATCGTGCTGGAAGTGGCTTTCAACAACATGATGCGGTCCGATCGTCACGACAGCGGCTACGCGTTGCGCTTCCCGCGGATTGTGCGGCTGCGGCCCGATAAGACGGCGGCGGAGGCGGATACGATTGAGCGGGCGCGGGAGATTTACGAGTGGCAGAGCCAATGAATCGGACGAATAGGCCGCGGGAAAAGTTGAAGGTGTACTCTTGGTGCTAGCCTACTAGGCATGGAAACACCAGGCAATTCAGATTTGGGGAGCGAAGCGCGGGGTGACCTACGGCGAGTGGTTTGTGCGCGAGGTGAATAGAGGTGAATAAAAGTATCGCAGCGGCAGACCGCGGCCAGATCGTGGAACACTCCGACGTCCGCAAACTGATCGACGGGCGATATCCCGGTTGAATCGCGGCGTGGTCGTTCCAAGCCTCGCCATGACAATTTTGCTATTGCCCCTGGTGTCGGTGTTCTTTCGATACATTCGCCTTCGAGGCGATGCCCCCGATCGGGCAACTGCGTGGCTGCGGCATCGTCGCTCGAACCACGTCGTACTGCTGATTACGCTGGCTGCTTGGTGCGCGCTCTGGGAACTCCCGCTTGTCGCCGCTTTGCCTCACATTCTTTTCTGGATTCTACCGATCCTGAGCACCATGATCCTCGAAGCGGCGTCGCGCATTGCCGATAGAGCCGTTCTCACGCGAACTTGGACGGCGACGGACATCCTGGGGTTGGCGTGTTGGAGCACACTTGCCCCGCCAGTCGCGCTCCTGATGGTCGCCGCAGGCTTTCATGCAATCTTGGAAGGCCTCTGGGCCGGCACGTTTTGGCTGGTCGGAGCGGGCATAGCCGCAATTGTCGGACCTGTACAGTTGCGCTCAGCCCAGGGGATAAAGCTGCGCCGAGTGAAGTCAGGCACGCTGTACAATCGCGGGTTTCGCTTGGCAAGAAAAGTTGGGATCAACCTGGAGAGAGTCTATGTCGTTCCTTCGGGGAGAGGGCATCTGACGAACGCCTTCGGTTTGTGGCGAGGCATCGCGTTGACAGATAACTTTGGCGAGTACCTGAGTGGTCCCCAGCTTGATTTTGTGATCGGCCACGAGCTAGCGCACGTAAAGGGCAGGCACACCCGCAAACAGTTTTCAGCCGTTTTGCTGGTTTTCGCGGTCTTGGTACTGTTGTCGTCCATGCTCTCGCCTGTGACGCATGTGTTCCGACCGATATTCGTGTTGCTTTTCTTGTTCGTTCCTCTCTTGACGATCTATTCCATCGCACGCTACTTCGAATATTCGTGCGATCGGGAAGCAATCAAGTTCACAAATGATCCGGAAGCCGGTCTCCACGCGCTGGTCAACCTTTACCGGATGACGGGTTCTCCCATTCCATGCAGCAGGATCGTGGAAGTCTTTATGACGCATCCCTCCCTGACTAACAGGCTTGAGGCCATTACCCGCGCGGCGGAGATTCCCGTTAGCCGCGCTTCCGCGGTGCTGATCGAAGAAGGTCTACAAAGCCATTAGTGGCTGTGGTGGTGATGCGCTTCGCTTTCCCCCACGGGAATCACGCAGCCATGCGCCACTTCGCACTCCACGTGCTCGAACTGGATCGTCGTATGGTCGATGTGGAAACTGTGGTGCAGGCGGTCTTTCACGTCGCGCAGGATGCGCTCGCTGACTGAGGGTGGAATGTCTGCGATTGAGATGTGGCAGGAGAGTGCGCGAGTCTCCGAGCCGATGCTCCAGCAATGGAGATCGTGCACGTCGTTGACGCCGTCGATGGAGCGGATGGCGATTTCGACCGATTCGAGCTGCACTCCGCGGGGCGTGCCTTCGAGCAAAATATTCAGCGTCTCACGTACGATGCCGAATCCTGACCAGAGAATCAGAGCGCCGATTCCGCATGACAGCGCCGAGTCAATCCAGGAATTGCCGGTGATCAGAATTGCCCAGCCTCCGGCGATCACGGTGGCAGTAGAGAGCGTATCGCCCACCTCATGCAGTAGAGCGCTGCGGATATTGACGTCGCCTCCGGAGCGGTAAAGCAGTAGGGCGATCACCCCGTTCATCACGACACCAGCGCCCGCCACCCACATCATGATGGCGGCTTCGACGTGCTCGGGATGCTGCAAGCGGCGGAATGCCTCGTAAAAGATGAAGAACGAAACCGCGACCAGCGAGACGGCATTGACCAGCGCAGCCAGCACTCCGGCGCGATGATACCCATAAGTCTTGGTAGAACTAGCTGGACGCGACTGCAAATAGACCGCAACCAGCGACAGCAGCAGCGCTAAAAAGTCGGAAAGATTGTGTCCCGCTTCGGACAGGAGTGCCAGCGAATGGGCGCGAATGCCGGCCACCACCAGCAGCACAATGTATGCGAGAGTCACCGCCAGCGAGATCTTGAGCACTCGCTTGGGACTCCCCGCGCCGTGGACGTGGGCGTGCATTTCTTAAGTGTACGGGCGGCGAACGCGGGCTTCAAGCCGCAAGGTGCGGGAGGTGCGGGAGGGGAAACGAACGCCTCTTAAATTCTCATCCGTTCAACCATCAGCGGTTGAAAAGATTCTGCAGGTAGCGGTCGTTGTACATGGTGGTTGTGCTCTGAACGAATTCCAGGATGCGGTACATTTGTTCGCGCGAGTCGCGGCTCATTTCCTTGAACTGAATCGCAATTCCTGATCCGGGATGCATTCTGGCGACGCTGCCTTCCGCGCTCAAATCAACCTTGTCCATGGAAAAAACTACCTTGAGGTCAGAGCCCGGAGTGAGGATGGCTGCGGTTTCCACGTAGCAGCCGCCCAAGCTGATGTCGATCAGATTGCCGAAGATTGGTGCCGCACTTCCCTGGGGATGCAACTCGATCGTGAGCCGGCATTTCATCCGCGTGTGCAGCCGCTGATCTTTCGTTGCGGGCTGTTTTTGTTTCTCCAAATACATGCGGCGGTCCGCTTCCGTGAGCAACTGTTCGGCGTCATTGCCATCAACCGGAGACACCGCGACTCCCACACTTAGCGAGAGAATGTCTTCTCCGCAAACATCAAATCCAGCCTGACGCGCCAAGGGTCGAATCTGCTCTATCTTCTTGGTGGCTGCGTCAGCCGGAAGCCCGGGAGCGATCACCACAAATTCATCTCCGCCCATGCGGGCAACGTAGTCGTACTCGCGGCAACTGTCTTTCAGCGCCTGGGCAAACAAACGCAAGACTCGATTTCCCTCCAAATGTCCGAAACGGTCGTTGATCTTCTTGAACCCGTTCATGTCACAGACCATCAAAGTGAGGGAGACATTGTCGCGCTTGCAACGTGCCAATTCGCGATCCAGTTGCAGAAACAGCGACCGGGCGTTGGGCAGCCCGGTAAGGTAGTCGGTGGTGGCTGAACTTTCCGCCTGCTGATATTTGACTGCGTTCTCGATGGCCAAAGCCATTTTCCCGGTCACCGCGAGCAGAATCCGCAAATGATCGGAAGTGAACGCATCGCGCTCGGCGCGGTATAAGGCCAGAACACCGATTACGCCACTCACACCCTCAAGCGGCAACGCCAGAGCCGAACGCAGCGTGCTGAACTTGTCGGGATCGTTTAAGTAGCCTGGCTCCACGGAAGGATTTCCGTTCACAATCGGTTTCTTATTCTGCGCCACCCAGCCGGACAGGCCATCGCCCATCGGTATCCGCAAGGAAGCAAAAAGACGGTAGTTGTCGCCATTTACATACTCCGGAATCAACTCGTCACCGCGCCGGATATAGATGGCAATGGCGTCGTAGGGAACCATCGGCTTGAGCTTCACCGAGAAGACAGACAGAGTTTCGCCGAGGCTTAGCGACGCTCCGAGATCCTGACTCAACTCAAACAGGGACTGAGCTTCCTGGCGCGCCGCCGCGATCGACGAGAGAAAATTCGCTTCCCGTCCCGGCGTGTCCGACACACCGGCGCTTTCGAATCCTGCGGCCGGCGCCGGTCCGCGCGTAATCTTCATCTCTCCGGAGTGCACCGGGATGCCATCTTCGGCTGATTTCTTCAGCGCCAGATTCTCCAGAGACTTGTAACGCTTCTTCAGGACCTCCACGACTTTCGGATCAAACGATTTCCCGGATTCCGCCGCGAGTCGTTGCATCACTTCATCGAGTGGCATCGCGCGGCGGTATTGCCGGTCCGATGCCAGGGCATCCAGAAAATCGACGGCTGAAAGAATTCGCGCACCGATGGGGATTTCGACATTTTTCAGTCCGTAGGGATAACCGGATCCGTCCCACTTCTCGTGGTGCGCACGCACGATCGGCACCACTGGGTAAGGAAATCGAACGCGTTCGAGAATCTCCGCCCCCACCACGGTATGAATCTTCATCTTCTCGAACTCTTCCGGAGTCAGCCGGCCGGGTTTCGAAATGATATGTTCGGGCACGGCCAGCTTGCCAATGTCATGCAGCAGCGCGGCCGCGTGCAGGGCCTCCAACTCCGCCCCCTTCATGCCCAGTTCTTTGGCAACCTCGATGGCGTATATACGCACCCTCTGCAGGTGATCGTGCGTGGTCTGATCCTTGGCTTCAATGGCCAAGGCCAAGGCTTCAATGGTTCGAAGATGCAGATTCGCCATTTCTTCGACATGCCGTTTTTCATCTTCCAGCTTTCCGAGATAGAGACGGTACGAACGGTAGATCAGATAAATGGCGGGAACGAATAGCAGCGACGTTTCCCAGTTAAAGGCATGATTGAACCAGGAAATCGCGCCCGCAATTCCGGCACCCACCAGATAGTAGGGGAAAGACCAGAAGTAGCAGTCCACCAAAATGTCCCGGAGCGGCTTGCCTTCGCTGAGCGAAATCACTGTGGCAATGCTTCCCGCATTGACAATGAAATAGACCGTGGCTGTCAGGCACAAAAGCAGCGGACGGTTGGAGATAAGTTCATTGCAAAACGGATTATGGTAAGTGAAATAGCCGAGCGCTGTGGAAAGAGAACCCGCGCAGACATTGAAGGTTAGCTGAATGGCAGTGGGCCGAGCCGGGTATAAGCTCTGAGCTATCATAGCTACAGCCCCCAGCGTCATCGCTTCCGCATAGCCGAGTTCCGCTATCCCCACCAGGATGAATAGGAAGCTGACGGAGAGAGTCCCCGTAATGCCCGGCAGAGTGACCCGCAATCGCGAGGCCAAAATTGCGATGCCCAGATAACAGATGAATTCCGCGATGTTCTTGCTGCTCTGATGAATGGCACCTTGAAGCAGACACGCAGTGCCAGCAGCAATCACCAAGCCGACCAAGACCTGGGCCCCAGCCGGCAGTCCTCTCCACGAATTGGTGCTGGCAGACATTTTAGTGGGGAATCACCACGCCATCGCTGCCGCCTACGCGTGCGGCGGCCATGCTCAAGGATAAGCACTTAACAGATTTAGTAACAGAGGTTTGGAAGGTAGATCGGAAACTTCGGTAATGCCCAAAATTGCTGAGAATTGATCAACTTTCCCGGAATCAGACTGCAGAGTTTTTGCACACTCCTAACGGTTACCTGCAACGGGAAAAAGATCGCAATCGCATTGTTTTCACTGTGTTCGCACTCAGCAGCGGCCGGAACGACTGTTTGCAGTCGTTCGTACGCCTACTCAGTAGTGATTTCAAATACGCGCACAAGCGAATCATGATCTGTGCTACCCTTGCGCCCCTCGACTTTTGCCAATGAAGACGAGATCCCGTTCAGGAGACCCAAATGAAACGTCCATTCCTAGCCTTATTCGTTTGTATTATGCTCGGCGTTGTGATCCTACTTTCTGGCGCTCGTCCCTTGCGAGCAGGAAACAATACGGAGAGTCCAACTCTGTTTGATGTGGACCAGGATGCTGCTGCCGACTACTGCGCCAAGAAGGGTGGCGAGGTCGATATACGCTCCCCCTACTACAACACCAACGACAACAATCCGCGGAATTGGGTTCGCCTTTCAGGAACTCGCGCCTTCTGCAAATTCACCTCGCTAAAAGACGGATCGCGGATTCATGTCCTGCTGTCCACGCTTTACACCAAACAGCCTAGCCTGGCCGCCTTGGCTTATTACGCGGAGGTTCCCTATGGAGGAACCTGCAGCGGGAATCCGGCATCCTGTTATTGCAGCCAGCTGGGTGGCACCGATCTGTTCGGTGGGATCAACCCCAATGGCGGCGGGTGGGTGCAAATGAGCGACCCGGTGGATACGGTACTCGAGGCATGTATCCTCCCCGACATGTCAACGATCGATTCGTGGGGGCTAATGTACCACCAGGCGAAGATCATTCGAGGTAAGAATCTGAGAGGTGTGTTGCGGTATCCGGACCCTTACGCTAAGTAGAGTCTTCGGCTTATTGGAAGGGGGCTGGATTGACCTCTTTCCGCCGGTCTACGGGGTGAAACAATGACGGGTGAACTCTGGACGCACCGTCTTCTCGCAACTGATCCAACATCTCCCCGAAAAAGAATTTCAAAAGTGTGTTGTCCGCTACAACGGCGACTCGAACTTCAGAGGATTTTCCTGTTGGGACTAATTACTGGCGATCGGCTTCGCGTAAGTCACCTATCCGCGAGAGCCTGCGCGATATCGAGGCCTGCTTGCGCGCGCTACAAAACGAGTTCTATCACATGGGGTTCCGCGGCAAAGTGTCGCGCTCGACGCTGGCCAATGCTAACGAATCTCATGATTGGAGAATCTTGGCGGAGTTCGCGCGGGTATTGATCGGCATTGCCCGGCGGCTGCATGCGCATGACCCGATTGGCGTCGATCTGGATCAAAGTCTGTATGCTCTGGATTCGACGACCATCGATCTGTGCCTGTCACTATTTCCGTGGGCGAAGTGTCGTCGGCGCAAGGCCGCCGTCAAAATGCATAGTTTGCTGGACCTGCACGGCAACATTCCCACGTTCATCCGTTCATCCGCGTCACCAGCGGCGATGTGCCCGACGTAAACATCCTGGACGAGATCATCGCGGAAGCAGGTTCGTTTTACCGTTATCGACCGAAGCTATATCGATTTTCAGAGACTCTTCGTCTTCACATTAAGCTCGGCCTTCTTTGTCGTCCGCACCAAATCGAATGTGCTTATCCAGAGACGCTACTCGCATCCAGTGGACAAGAGAACTGGCCTGCACTCGGATCAGACCGTCATCCTCACATCGTTCGAATCGGCATTAGCATATTCTGATGCATCGCGTCGCGTCAGTTGCATCCAGAGCACTTCCCCTATTGCGCCAGTAGTCGTCTTTAGGCCTGATGGATTCAGCCACATTGTAAGAATTTGGCTGTCGCAAAATCCTCTCGGTGAACCGAGCACGGCGAAGATGTCGGTTAACGGATCCCCGCGCACATCAATAGTAACCATACGAAAATTATGCAATGACGAACACCAAGGGACAGCCGGCGGTTACGACGCGACACATTGTCCTTCCGTTCAGAGCCTAGGCGGTGCGTCTGTTGTACTGTCGAACTCATGAAACATGACATTGAGCCTGACGCGACGAGCCAGCCGGGTCGGGGAACTACCGTATCCCTAAACTATGAGCCTTGTTACTTGTCCCCCGATGCCGAGCACAAATTAAAGGTATTGAACCACAAACCGAAAAGAACACGTGGCTCCAAGGTTCTTATCATCGACGACGATCTCGATTTGTGTCTTGGTCTCCGAATCCGGCTTCAGGTCTACTACGATACCTGCTTTGCGAATGATGCGGGGTCCGGGCTCAGCATGGCGTTTACCGAAATGCCGGATGTCATTATTCTTGACATTGGGTTACCCGACTACGACGGCTATTTTTTAATGCAAAGTCTTACTGAGACTCCCGGGCTTGCTGGCGTACCCGTGATCGTCCTAACCGCTCGCGACCGATTTTCTGAAGAATGGCGCTGCCACGATGCTGGGGCTAAGCGATTCTTTCAGAAACCTGTGGACAATCGCAGCCTGTTGGTGGCAATCGAACAACTCGTGGGTTAAGGTGTTGCAAACCGTCACTGGAGTTTGGCACATGCACATTCTGCACATGCCTCTTCTCGCAAAAAGTTTGCAAGTTAGAAATCGTGTGGCAATGCTATCTCGGATATCCGAGTACGTCTTTTTCAACCCGCAACACCCGAGTAAACATATCCAAAGCGTTAAGACTGCTTGGCGTCATGCTCTAAAATTGGCGGGGATCCCTCGATTCCCATCTACAAGTGTCGCCACACTTTCGCGACCCGACTTGGGGGATTGGGTGTGTCGGACACGATTATCGACCAACTCCTCCTTTATCGCATGGCGCAGCCCGGCGGCGATAACCGAGGAATATTCACTGCTCAGACCGCAGCAGCATATACAGACACGCGCGTGCCCCTCGGGCTATTCCGCACGCGGCAGTGCCCCCGCGACCCATCACTTGGCTCATCACCGAATGCCCCCACACCCACCCTCTGCCGTAGTGTCTGTACTCACCGAAATCCGCCTCAATCCACCACTTACTTTCGTAAATTACCCGTACCGGATCGCCTCTTCGGACCTACCAACACTCTTGCCGACATCTTTTACCAGTCCGCGCAACCCAACCCTGGTCTGCGGGTCCCGCTCGGCTGTCGCAATTTGACGCTGCTAGTAGTTACGGTGATCCCTGTATTGCTAAACGCAAAGAAAGGTTCTAAACCTCTTGCCAGTCTGGCAGCAGGGTCGGAGGTAACCCGTGACCCATCGCCCTCTTCGTCCTCCTAGCTTTCTTCGAAAGCTTTACCGTAAATATGTCTTCAGCTCACTTTCAGCTTTCACTGCCGCTGTTATCTCATTAGGTACTATATCGGCAGGGCAGCAATCGACCCCTATGCCGTCTGACAGCCAGGGAGCCAAAACTACCAAGCGCATTCACTCACGTGGCCTACAGAACGGCAGCGCAGGCCCGTTGAACTCCGGCCCTATCATCTTTCTCCCTCCGAAAGGGCATTATGACGACGGCGATACTTTCCCGGCCGTTGCAGTTGCCGATATAAACGGCGACGGTAAGCCGGATCTGATTGTGAGCGACAATGTTGGAGTGGGCGTGTTTTTCGGGAACGGAGACGGAACTTTCCAGCCCGTCAAGAATGACGTTGGCCCCCTTCAAGGTGTTGCCATCGCCGTAGCGGACGTGAACGATGACGGCAATCTGGATGTTCTGCTGGCGGATGGCTGCCAGGTCAGCTGTGAAAAAAGAGGCGTTGTGGTGCTGTTGGGCAATGGGGACGGAACCTTCAAGCCTGGCAGTTACTTTCCGTCGGGCGGGTATTTCTCGTACGCAATCGCGATTGCAGACGTGAATGGGGATGGCAAGCTCGACGTGGTGGTGTCTAACCAGTGTCCCGATAGTAATTGTTCGGCCAACGGAACTATAGCGGTTTTGTTGGGAAGAGGGAACGGAACTTTTGAACCACCTGTGATTTACGATTCGGGTGGCAATCCTGGTGCCGTGGTGATCGCAGACGTCAACCGCGACGGCGAACCGGACATCGTCCTGAGCAACACATGCTCAAATCTCATTGGCCCACCCGTTTGCACTGCCAACTCACTCGGGGTGCTGCTGGGTAATGGTGACGGCACCTTTCAGAAGGTCAGGACCTTCCCTGCGGGCGGCTATATGACCAATTCCATCGCCGTTGCCGACTTCAACGGCGACGGCAAGCTGGACATAGTCGCCGCGAACCTGTGCAGTTCATTGGCGTCGTGTAACGGTTTGGGCGGCAGCGTGGATATTCTGCTGGGCAACGGCAATGGAACTTTCCAAAAAGCTGTTCCCATCGACACCGTGGAGCAGCAGCCTGCGGCAATATTCGCAGCCGACGTGAACGACGATGGCAAACTCGACTTGGTCGTTGCTGGTTGCGGCGACTGTTTATTTTTGAACGGGGTCGTGACCGTCCTCTTGGGCAATGGCGATGGAACTTTCCAGCGAACGAGCTACCCCGTGAACAGGCTCATTGGGGCTTTTGCGGTAGCGGACGTAAACAGAGACAGTAAGCCCGACATAGTGCTAACCCAAAGCTGCCCGAGCACGCAGTGCGGTGGCGAGTCGCTGAACGTGATGTTAAATAACAACGGGACTCCCGCTACAGCCACCTCGATCGTATCAAGTAAGAATCCCGTCGTTAATGGTCCGCTTACCTTCAGGGCCAGTGTGGCAGCGGAATCCAGCGAGACATTAGGCGGGACAGTAACGTTCGCCGATGCTTACCAGAACTTCGCGACCGTGAAACTGGTGGACAATCAGGCGAGCTTTACGGCTAAGAATGAGAATACCGTCCTGAACTCCGTCGGGAACAACCCGATTACAGCTACGTACTCGGGAGTTTTTCACACCGCCGAGGGCAGCAGATCTGCCACACTCTTAGAAGATGCTAAGCTCGCCACGGATACCAAGCTGGCCACTTCCGGATCGCCTTCGGACCTGGCGCAGCCGGTGAGATTTACAGCTACGATGATCTCGAACTCCGCAGTGCCGCCCGACGGCGAACTGGTGAAATTTTACGACGGAACCACCTTCCTTGGCTCAGCGTCGCTGACTAATGGCCAGGCAACCTTCACCACCTCGAAACTCTCGGCCCAAACACACCCAATCAGAGCAACCTACGTGGGAGACTTGGACTTTGCATCCAGCAGCGGTTACGTTACCCAAGTTGTGGATCATTAGTATCCAAGTACCCAGCGAGGAAGGAACAAAATCTCGCTAACCTTTAGGGCCGTTTTTTCCGAGGAATGCCAGAAAATAACCAACTTGACGGAATCAACGGGCTCTGCCGATGACAGAATTTGTAGCGTCCGAACTCCAGAAGTGGTACGCCGCCACAGAGGGGATATCCGAGTACGTCTTTTTCAACCCGCAACGCCCGACTACACATATCCAAAGCGTTAAGACTGCTTGGCATCATGCTCTAAAATTGGCGGGGATCCCTCGATTCCCCATTTACCAGCGTCGCCACACTTTCGCGACCCGACTTGGGGGGATTGGGTGTGTCGGACGCGATTATCGACCAACTCCTCGGGCATTCGCCACGAGGCGTGCTCCGTTTCTATACGGCACGAGTCCCCGAATATCTCCGAGACGCGATCAATCTGCTGGAAAAAATTCCGAAGCGCTAAGACAGGACAGTCTGCCGCGCCAGAGATCGGAGGGATCCGGGAGCCCGTCGAAAAGGGCCCATCCCTAATAAACTAGCGCGTTTATCGTGTTGAAAACCCTCAAAGTCGAGCTTCAACATCACACTTTCATTACAATGCACCAAAAATGAAGCAATTCCCCTCGGGGCGGAACACCTCTAACTTATTGAAAACAAAACCATAGAATTTGGTGGCGGCGCGTGGACTCGAACCACGGACCTACGGATTATGAGACCGTCGCTCTAGCCACCTGAGCTACGCCGCCAC
>Ga0185299_10002331_pt1 | contig 29940 bp, 34 predicted proteins | sample PaiPotPPA55metaG_FD_128002 | JGI IMG/M metagenome (GOLD analysis project Ga0185299, IMG submission 128002) | Iron sulfur acid spring bacterial and archeal communities from Banff, Canada, to study Microbial Dark Matter (Phase II) - Paint Pots PPA... ...
GCTTTTGCTCCGATTCAGCGCATCGGAGGTTTGAATGGCTGGTACTTTGCCAATGTTCTTTGGTGGTTTCGGGGCCTCTTAGATCTCGTTGTAGGGGGCGTGGGACTGCGCCGGGGCCGTCGCGATCCTCACACACTTTCCGCAGGCGACGCTCTGGATTTCTGGCGAGTGGAAACCTTTGTGCCGGACCACGAACTCGGTCTGGTCGCTGAAATGAAAGTGCCGGGCCGCGCTTGGTTGCAGTTCGAGGTGGAAGCAAATAGCCGAGGCTCGGTCATTCGGCAGACCGCTATTTTTGATCCTGCCGGGTTGGCGGGGCTTCTCTATTGGTACATGCTTTATCCTGTGCATCGCTGGATTTTCGGCGGCATGCTGAACGAGATTGCAGCTGTCGCAGGACGCAGGACAGGTACTTCTTCCCTTGAGGCATGACGGTCAGTTCCCACAGGATCAGCTCATAGAATTAACACCCGGGCCGTGAAGGTCACCCACAGAAGCGGTGGTTCGCGACCCGATTCGAGCCATCGCAGGCTCTTTCGAACATTGTGGCTGAAATTGCTCCCGCAGCTTCCGCTCGATAATAATCGTGTCTTTCGGGTGGCAATAGAAAATCGCTGGAAGCCCCACCTTAGGCACTGTTCCATTGCTGTCCAATTAGTGTCCTCAAACAACTACATGAGGTGACTTCTTATAGTCCAACGTGCTGGATCGTTGTTGAAAAGAAATGAGGTTAGGGTGGAGTTGTTCGATTTCGCGAATTCGTAATCGGCAGGTCAGCGGTTCAAGTCCGCTCGTCGGCTCCATTCTTTCAAGCACTTGCGGTCAGTTCACCGAGACCTGCTGCACATCTGCTGCACGAGCTATTTTTTCTTCCAGTTGCCTCATCGCGTCCGACACCACTCTCGGCACCGTCTTGATATAGCTCCTCTGCGTCGTGCTGACATCCTCGTGGCGCAGAATTGCTTGGATCACCTTGTCCGGGACTCCGAGTTCGTGAAGGTTCGTGGCGAGGCCCCGGCGATAGGCGTGCCAGCCTTTCCACTTCAGACCGTTTGCTTTGAACACTGGCTTAATCACCCGGTCGGCTAGATTGTCGCGATCAAGCGCCCCGCCAATCGTATTCGGGAACATCCAGCCAGAAGCATTCTCTGGCTTGATTGCGTCGAGCACGAACCGAAGAGGTGCGATGATCGGAGCGACACCGGGGTCTTCCTCATCCTCATGAGTCTTGGTCTCGTCTTTTAGGTGAGTCCGCCACACAGAGCGTCGGATGTTGAGGATATCCCCTTCGTCATCTTCCCACCATTGCCCTCGGACTTCCCCTTGCCTGAGACCAGCAAATGCAGCGACACCGATCACTCCCCGGACTACCCCCTGAGAAATTTCGGGAGTGTAGGGCACGTCTTCGGTGGGGATGACAATTGGTCCCCCGCCAGAGAAAAGCTCGATGTGCTTTTCCACCTCCTCAAGGGTATAGGCAAGGCGCTTCCCTCCGTGTCTTTTTCCCTTGGGGATGTAGACGCCAGTCATCGGGTTGATCCCGTCGTATACGCCCTACGGGCATCGGCAACTATTTTTCTGGAGAAAATAAAGTGAACGCAAGATCGCAGGTTCGAGAAATCTTGATCGCCCGCAAGCTACAACGATGATCAGCGATTGCGAAGTGCCCTCTCATCGATCTCCGTTGCCCGACTGCAAGGGCCAGAAAGAACTATCAGCGTTTGTTCTACCGCTACCGAGAACTTGCGGAGAAGATTGGCCTGCACGAATGGTCGGCGTTTTAGCATTCGTCCAGAAACGTACTCACTTCCGGCTTGCGCCAATGAGCGAACTGGCCTGATAACGTCAGTTATCTTGAATGCGCACCGTAGCCGTGCTGCAATCGTATTTTCTCGTGGCATAGGATATGGGCAATTTCTACACGAACGTTACGCTCTTCACTACTGAAAGACAGGCAGTGATCGAGCACATGCGCGCACAGGGGCGAAGCTGCTTCGTCTCGCCAACCTATAACGGCTTCACGACAATCTATGACCGCTTGTGTGAAGAACAAGACCTCCGCGACCTCGAAGCCCTCGCCACAGACTTGTCGTTACGGTTCCACTGTGCTGCCTTGGCAGCGTTGAACCATGACGATGACGTTCTGTGGATGGGCTTGGCTCGTGAAGGTGAATGGCTCACGGCCTACCATTCCGACCAAGTTTCAAGTGGCAGTCCATGGCAACTTGCGAGGGAGTTCAAGGTCTTGGGACTGCTACCCCTCGTCTGGTTCCTGATGAGATGGCCGTTTGTCTTGTTCGAGATTTGGAGGCACGGAGCATTGGCATCGGTGCTCGGAATTCCGAACGTCACAGTGGGGTTTGGGTACAAGTACCTCTCTCGGGGTGAGAGGCCGGACAAGGATGCGGACCAGTTCGAGAGCGTTTAGCTACGAATGGCCGACAGTTGTTGCAAAATTGCCATAACTCTTATCGACCAGCGGTTAACCGGCCAATCCTCGGTAGCCAAGGACAGCGGCGGTGCACAGGGTGACGAGTTGTCGATGTATTCGGGGTGGGACGAGAAGACGTTCAATCGGTCTGGCGACCTCGTAGCAGTTGCAGTTCTGAAAACGCTGGAAGAGCACCATACAACAGTAATCTTGTCGAGTGCGGCTTATTGTGGCACGCTTGCCTTACATGCTCACGTCGCAACCAGCCATGAAAAACACAACAGAATCAGTTATGCGTAAAATCTTAATCAGCTTGGCTTGTGGCGTATCCGGTATCGGCGCATATTTGTGCTATTGGTGGCCGGAGCAATGGCAAGCAGGCTTTGTCTTTGTTTTATTTGGAATGATCGGCATAATCCCTGTAGCGGTTCAGGAAATCAGATTCAGGAACAGGATCAAAGCGAACGTTCAGCGATGACGGTTTCTTGAACCACCCCTGCGAACGGAAAGTCTCAGTCTCTCAATTGGTGATCGCGATAGGGACAACACTCACTGGTTGCCCCTCCCCGGACCCGTCCGGCCGCTGATCGGCGCATCCGGTTCTTATCTGAGAAAGTCGTTTGGAGGGCATCCTAACGCGATTTTATTTTGGCGGCTTTCGAGGGCAGGAGTTTTCCAAAAGCCACGCCTGTTAACAACATCAGTTAGCGCGGTCGGCAGCTTTCAGCCATCTGTCGTTTCAGTCTGGGCGTCAGGATGACAGCATTCGCATGAAGGTCGTTGATAACATCGATCGCGTACATCGGATCAGCAAACAACACAGAATCGTCGCCTTCGACAAACACTTCCCAGTTCGCCCGCTGCGCCAGCTTGGACTTCAATGCACCTTCAAAATCTTCTCCGCACACTTCGGTTCCGTTTAAGAGCAGTTTGCTCACTGAACGCCGTTGGTTGATCGTGACGACGATAGGGACTTCTAGGCAGAGTTCATCAGGTCCCGAAGGATGTCGCGGTACCAGTCGCACGTAGATTCCTCTCTTCGGGTCATGCTGCGTGACCATAACGAACAGAGGTATCAGGAGGAGAAGGATCGTCGCACCACCCACGACCCCTCGATTCGGGAGCACCGTAAATTTTCTTCTGAGCGGGAAGCGGCGTTGACGGCGAAACTCGACCGATTCGTGAGCGAGACCCTCTCCCATTTGCATGGAGGCATCTGGTGCATAGCTATCGAGCATGCGAATGAAGCCCGGCGCTAAAAGCATTACCACTCCCATCGCCGCCAATGAATCCCCGAGCGCAGCCTCGGTTGAGGCATGCATCGGGACGTGAAAGGGGGACCAATTCGTCCGCCGAAAGGTGTAAGTGTGGAAAAGAAGAGATAAACCAGCAACCACGAGTGCGTATCCGACCCATCTTCTGGGTGGTATCGCCATACTGGATTTAGACTCCACCCAAATGATCATGTTCCCCAATACTTCCAGCCAAGAGTACAAAAATTACTTAAAGCCTTATCCAATCCGTTGGGGTCGGTGGGAATCTCCGATTTGTAGTTGCTGATAAATCGCCCCCATCGCTCAATGACCCGCGGAACGTGACGCCTGTTAGCGTCAACAATCCGAGTTTATTGGCTTATACTCAGGATGCGCGGATCACTCGCCGCTTTCCACCGTGCAACGGCGAACTGTGTGGGAGCATCGGAATGTTACGCACTGTTCTAACGCTGCTGTTCTTCCTCTTCGCGATCATCGCAACCGCCCAAACTCCGAGTGACTTAGCCGCCCGTTACGGCGATCCAGACGCCGAGCAGTTCGTTGTTCGTCCCGGAATTATGGTGATGGCCAGATACGCTGAGGACCGAACTGCATGTGAAATGTTGATCGAACCCAAACATTCAATCCAGCGACCCAATGACAAAGAGCAGTCCATGGCACCCCGTACAGTATCGAGGATTATCGATGAACTGATCCCGGAATCGGAACGAGGAATTCTGCTGAACCGCATGATCGAATCCATGGGAGCTTCTGAGCACCAAGTAGCCGACTATCAGAATGTGACAATCGACCAATATTTTGTCCGCTACCTACCCGCAAACCACGATGAGACGTCCGCGACGGTCGTTCGCAAAGATGGGCCATGCAGTTCAGCAATCGCAACTCGGAACAATCTGCCTCTCATTGAACTGAACAACACCGATCTTCACTCCCGCTATGGTGATCCCGTTGTTGAGAAATTCGTAGTTCGTCCCGGCATAACGCTAATGGCTACATACGGCACGGATCGGGCTGCCTGCCGGATGGTGATTGAACCGAGGCGCTCGATAATTCCACGCGTTGTGCTAACCAAATATATGCAACCGGAAGTTGTAACCCAGATTATCGACGAGCTTCTACCAGAAGCAGATCGAGGAGAGCTACTGCGCAGCCTAGTCACCAAGAGCGGATGTAATGACTTCGAGCTTATGGACTACCAAACCGTCACGGTCTCCCGTTCCAGCCACACGTGCGATTTGCCAAAGCCTGAGATAGAGACAGAGGAAGAGGCGACCGTTACGCGCAAGAACCCCGCGTGCGGCAATGGCGGGAAGTAACTCCAGTGGCCCATGACATTCATCACCATCGCCACTCTTCGGATGTACGCCGATCGCAAAAAGTGGCCGCTTAAGGAGATTCGCGTCGCCCTTACAAATTCGAAGAACTACGCCAATGACTGCGTCAACCGGATACGGCAAAAGTGCGTGTCACCCGGCCGCACGCACTAGTGATGCTCAAACTGTTGGCTCTCTTTGACCGCTATCAGAATATTCGCGGTCCGGAGGAGGCGCGGCACGATCGCGAGGAAGCGCAGACGCACGCGGCGGATATTGTGGCGATCGTCAAAGCGCGTCCAGACTTAACAGAGTTCAGGCGTCAGTTTGAGGCGCAGTTTGCCGCGGACGGGGAATTGGGCAAACGCGTCTCGGCGATTCTGAACGATTTCTTTCGCGAGCCGATTGCGCCCGGATATCTTCTTTATGAGGAGTATCTCGCAGCGACCCTGCCAGCCGGTGGCGCAACCCAGGCGAAGATTCGAGACGAAAGCGGGCTGGCGCATCGCATTGTGCTGCGAGTTCCGCCTGGGCCAAGGTCGCAAGAGAAATGACGATGATTGTCAATTTATGTCAATGATGGTGCGCGATCGACATCGCCATAGGAGCGGCAATGTCAGAATCCCTTCACCTCCAATTGCGCCATTTGGCGGGGGCCGTTGTGTACTCGAGATGAGTGCTCGCAGCTGAGCGATTTCCGCTGTGTCAATGCCGAGTTCTTGCTTCAGATAATGTGGCAAGTCACCCCAGCGGCGATCAGTCTCATGGAAGGCTTGTTGCAGAAAGGCGGCGCGCATTCTGTGAGCAGATTGGAATCGAGGAATGAAGATCGCGAAATCGCCGCATTGAGTCATTGGATCAGGCTCGGTTTTGAGACGTATTTGCCAATATCCGAGGTCATGAAAACGGGGAAGGCGCCGCTAGCTCTGAATCCGAGGGCCGCCTTCGGATTCACTTCGGCAGCAAACTCCGAACTGCTGCCAAAGGCGAAACCACGGGCTATGCGCGAGCATTTCGTCGTGCCTGCGATTGGCAGCAGAGATGTCGTTTGCGCTGAGTGGCCTGATATCCGGCGCTTCGAACATTTCCTGTAGCTGCTGAATTTCGTCAATGATGCGTTCAACGTCCATTCGTCTCAATATCCAACATGGGCGTGGCAATCGTCAAACGGGGCGGCACCTGCATGTCGTGCGTGCGAGCGTCCTACACCTAGCGGGGCAGCGTTTCCTAACTTCACGGTCGTGATTGAACTGAAGGACGAACGATCCGCCACCTACACCCCCAGCCGCAACGACTCCGAACACCGTGACCGCAGCGGTGCATGACCGAATGCCCAGCGATTCTCAATCCAGATAGCTACGACCTGTGGACTGATCCGGGAATGACGAATGTGGCTGCGGCGTCCGAAGTATTGAAACCCTATGATGCCCGGCTGATGCGATGCTATCCAGTTGGCACTCGGATCAACAGCGTAGCGAATGATGACGAAGCGTGCTCCGAACCCGCGGAAGTCGCTGAGACTCAGGTCCGGCTCTTTTAGGCTGTCGGCGATAACGAAACACGAATAAGGTCTAACAGTTCTTCGTTGTCGACAGGCTTCTGGAAGCAGCCGGCCGCTCCTAATTCGAGCATGGGTTGTTTATAGTCTCGCAAATCCCGCCCCGTGAGAACAATCACAGGAATCGGAGCGAGCGATGGGACTGTGCGCATGTGTTTGAGCACGACGGGTCCGGTCGCGAATCCGGGCAGGCCCAAGTCGAGGAGCACGAGATCAGGGTGTTCCTTTTGAGCCAGAGCCAGTGCAGAATAACCGTCGCCGGTGCTTAACGTCTTGTAGTGATTGGCTCGCAGACGTAAACCCAGCGCGTGGCAGAGGTCCGCGTCGTCGTCTACGATCATAATCTTCATCGTCGATTGCCGTTTCGACCATTTATTCGTTGTCTCTCCCGCTGCCAGTAAGGGACCAGTTTGTCGCATCATTTTCCAGTCATATTGGTAAGCGGCTCCACAGGACAGGCATATCTGGTAGTGGCCGCCATTGTCGTCGTTGCGTGGCCAACTAAACTTGTGCGGGCATCCTCGCCCGAGAAAACGCTCCAAGAGGTTCATCGCCTGACCCATATTGTGCTAATTTCTCCGTCTGTCAGATCGTACCGAGCCAAAGGTCAAAAGAAGTGCCCTGCCCAACTATCACCGTTGCGGTGTTTTCGCCCTCCGTCTTACCTGCTCCCTTAATTCACATTTGAGAGCGACGGAGGGATGCGAAAAGGACTGTCTAACGCTAGACACCGTCGTTGGCAATAGCAATGAGGATTCGGAGCAGAGGCAGACCAAAGTTTACGGGGAAGATATAAAGGATGCCGCAGGAGATTGCAGGCAGCCCGCAATTTCCATGCTTTTAGGCTGTTGCGCCTAGGAGCCGCAGGCGGGCAGCTATCCAGTCGCTCTAGATTCGAGCCACAACCCATCTGGAACTGCGTTCAACGTATTCGTGAAGCCATCTCCAAGGTAACTTTCACAGTCCCCCCGCCAGATATAGCCTAAAGAGGTTGAAATGCGAGGAAAGAACTAATGCGGAAAGTGACGTGTGCCGCCGTTCTAGCACTGCTCGCGCTCAGCATGAGCATAATTGGTCGGCTCGTCCTTGCGCAGGATTCACCCGCGCTCTCAGTTGTGCCTTCCAAGGCCACCATTTTGGTAGGCGGAACACACACCTTCCGCGCTGTGGGCAAGGATGGACGATTGCGGCACAATGTCCGTTGGGGCGTTTCTCCCGAACATGCTGCCAAGCTTACGGTGGCTGGCGATGAAGCGACCATCCAAGCGGAGGAACCGTCCTCGACGGTGGTTCTGACTGCTTATGCCGAAGGCGATTCCTCTGTAGCCAGCATCGAGATTCTTTCCGGACCTTCCTTGCCCACCGGAACGATGATGTGGTCTGTCAGCCCCCTGCCCGGATGCAAGGGTACAAAAATGACCCAAGCAGTGCCGAGCGCAAACGGACCCGACATTTATGTGGAGGAGTCGTGTCCTGATGGCGCCTACGTTCGCGCACTCACCAGTGATGGGCGCGAACTGTGGCGCAGAAAGTTCGGCGGCCCGCTGACTCGCATTGCGCCGGGTCTCGAAGGGAAAGAACGAACCCAGCCCGCGGATCATATTAACTTGAGTACTCGGTCCGTGTGTGACGAAATCTCTTCCGGTATGACCAAAGATGGCGTCTCAAGGCTCGCCCAAGATCGTAACCTTCGGCTAGGCGAGAAAGAGCGGCAGAGTAATAGTTGGGTATTCGAAGAGCCCAACTTTCGTTGCACGATCTTGTTTGGCGAAGCTGGAACCGTGGTAAAGAACAAAAAGATCATCATTACCGACTAGCGAGCCAAAACGAATACCCACATGGAACGCAGCGCCATCGGAGGTTTCTTTCTCCCCCTACTCTTGGTCGCAAGTTCGGCCATTTGCGGCCCGATGTGAAATGCCCGCTCGATCTGCCATAATCTTCCCCATGTGCGGGCTCTATCCTTCTCGAAGAGGCAGAGGGAATCGGCGCAAGAATCATAGTTTCGAGCCCGGAGGGAGAAACCATGAGCAGCAAGACAGATCGTCATGAGCCTTGCGAGTGTGGCTCGGGGAAGAAGCACAAAGATTGTTGTGGAGCGCCGAAAAGTGAAGTCGAGAGCAATCTGAATCGTCAGCATTGCCCATCAGCTAATCAGCTTGCTGATAGCTCTGTCGATCTCTTCCCGACCAACCTTGAAGGCGGGATTGTTGTCGAGTTTGTATTTCTCGCGCAACTGTTTCAAATTGTCACGCTCCTTGCGTTCTTCCTGTGAATAAAAGCGAGCTTTCTCAAATTCGTGATTCGCGATAGAAGCCTCCATTCGCTGCACTATGAAACGAATGCGTTTTTGAACTTCGACGACCTCCTCTGGCAATGGACCCTGCTGTAATTGGGCAGCCGCGCCCACCTCATCGATGACGTCGACGGCTGTACCCGGCAGACTTCTATTCTTCACGTACTTGTTGGCGCAGAGAACGGCATGCTCGATGGCATCGTCCGTATATGAGACATTGTGGAATTTCTCGTAAACTCCTTTGATGCCTTGCAGCACCTTGATGGCGGTCGCTTCATTGGCCGGAGCGACCTCGATGGGTTCAAAGTATTCCGCGAGCCAGTGCCCGTCTGCCCGCAACTTGGCGAAGTTAGCGGGCGTGGATGTGCCGATGCACTGAATCTTGCCCCTATGATCGGTCGCTGCAGCAGTTCGGTGACGTGAATCGGAGCTACCGGGGAAATTCCCCCAGGCCGGTCATGCATCCGGTTCATAAAGAAGATTTTTCCATCCTGTGCCGCTGCTACCAGGGCACGATCCAATCTCTCGTGCCAAGAACCATCCTTTTCGAGTACTCGAAGCGGAGGTAGATCGAGGCTCAGAAAGGCTTTTTCCGAGAGCGCTTGAGGAATATTGCCATCGGCAATGCGCCGACGATGGTTCTTTTGCCGACTCCCGGCTCTCCCACCAAAACGGGATTCTTCCGATTGGAGCGGCACAGAAGCTCGATCAGACGATCAAGCTCCTTCTCGCGCCCAATCAGCGGCTGACCTTGGCTCACCAGATCGCTGGCATAAGAACTGAGTTCATCGTGCATGGAAGGTCGTCTTTGCCCTTGCGCCGCCTCGTGCGGCTGCCGGGCGAGTTCCTCACGGACCTGGCTCAACCGGACACCCCGTTCCACCAAGATCTGCGCGGCAAAGCATTTTTCCTCGCGCAACAAGCCAAGCAGCAGATGCTCCGTGCCGATATGTTTGTGCGCGAGGCGCTGCGCTTCCTCTCCCGCATACGTCAACGCACGTTTCGATTCGTTGCTCAGAGGAAGGTCTACAGAAGTAGAAGTTTTCTCCCTAGTAGTGGTCTGGCTCTCCACTTGTTTTCGAATGGATGCTACCTCGGAGCGCCAAAACCGATTGGCTAGTGCTTTATCTTCCCGGACGATTCCCAGGAGCAGGTGTTCGCTCTCGATGTAGGGAGAACAAACTGTGAGGCTTCGTAGCGTGCGAAGAAAATAACCCGACGCGCTTTTTCAGTGTATCGCTCAAACATAGCCGTTCGCCGAAACTGGGGAACGAGATAAGTCTAAGAGATAGCGATACCTGCGTCCATTGGGTAGCTATGACCGATGCAGCGTCGATTGGCGGCAAAATATCGCATTTCGCTGATCCCAAAACGATACCTTGCCGGAGGATCAGCCGGCGCAAACCCCAGCTCCGACGGGCTGCATCTGTCGGCCACGGGATCGTGCCGAATGGCGGCGCTGGTGACACAAGCCTTGTCCTCTGTTCTGAAGTCTCCTGGGGCGGACCCATAGTCAACATGGCGAACAAAAGGCGAATATGCTACGCTGTCACATGTGGTTCTACGAACGTGCACAGTTGCGGTGAAAGACCTTCGAGACGTTGAGCACTCGATAGAGGTTACGGCTGAGACCCTCTATGAAGCGATTGCTACTGCTCTTGCGGCCCTGCAACAAGACAACTGGGTGGGAGAAATCGGCCAAGGGTTCACAACGGTAAGTGTTCTTGTCCAGCAGCCGCCCGTAAAGCATGAAGTGAAAATGAAGGACTTTCTGTCATGGCTTAATCGTCAAGGGCGATCTCCGGCAGAGGTCATCCTGAAACAAAAGCTAGAGAAAATATTAGGCAAGATAAATCACGCGAGGACGTGAAAGGGCATGGTTTCGATCACGTGGTCTGTCCTGCGTTTCTTAGGATTTCGCTGCATCTTACATCTTACGGGAGCATTGGTGAAATGCCCTTTCCTTTTCGGACGGGACAGCCTTAGGATGGGCGCGTGAAGCCACGAGAGGAATGGCGACCAGTTCTAGAGGCTGAAATCAAACGCTGGTCAGAAATCCCGGTTGATCAACTCGTCTCTGCCTTGGTTAAGGTGCAAGCGTATGAGGTGAAATTCGAGTCCAAGACTTACCAGATCGAAGTGGAGTTGTTGGAGAACGCCGATAGCCTGGTCCACGTGGGAATATCTGTTGATGACGGGCGCTTTTGGCGAGCAATGCGCCCTCTCTCAACTAGCTTCATTCGCGGGAAAAGTGCGTCCGCTAAGGAAACTGAGAGAAACCAATGAGTCCGACCAAGAACCACATCCTGATCCTCTTATCGGAATCGGAGAAAACGAGTTTCGGGAAAGAGGAGTTTTCTCGTCAATCCGTGCCGCAAAAAGTCTTCTCCGCGATCTGGGCCGTCGAATCAGAAGTCAACAACGGAGGCTTCTCTCAGTATTTCCTTAACGGCACAGGTGACTCTACACCCTTTGTCGTTGCAGCTCTCGAAACTATCGGCGCGCCAATAACTGCCGACATCTGCAAGCGTGCAATAGAGACAGCATTCCCAAACGGATTGCCACGATCCGAAGATGCAATTCGTTCGGCGGCTGCGTCGTTCCCACCCGAACTACTTACCGCATTGGAGCCGTTAGACCAAGAATTCTTCTCGTACCCGCACGATCTCACGCATTTACTGTTCGCCTATGTATCGCGGCATCCCCAAGAATTCGGGGAATTGCCAAAGGCGGACGACGAGTGACGCTCAGCGTCCGGTGCCGGAATTTCGGTAGTTTTTGAGAAAGAAAGTTCCGAACTGCGGGGAAGCTTCTTGCATGATCACGTCAACCGGCTCGGGAAAATTACCTCTCTTTGGCCAGCAAGCCGCCGGATTGTAATTCTCGCTCCCGCACAGATCGGCGCGCTCCTTAAAGTCGGTTCGAGCGCGTTGAACAGTGTCTCAGCATTTGAGCCGTAGAAGATCAGGGTCGTGGTCTCCGGCAGTGAAAAACAGCCAGCGTACCGACCTATGTCATCGGTTTCGAGCAGTTCCGATAGCCGTTGCCCCAAATGCACATCTTCGCGCTTTCCATCGAGACTGCGTTCGCGAATGCCAACTTTCAGTTCGATAAAGACCGCGCACTCCATTGGAGCGTCTAGGGCACCCAAGTCACGATTGACCTGGGGAACGGCTTTCATGGCGATATGCACCGATGCCAGCCTTGCTTCAGCATCTTTCAAGTCGTCCGCTCTGCCGAGCCTTTGCAGGGCAGCAATCTCGCGGTTTAGGTCTTCTGCGATCGTGTCCAAGTTCGGGCTTGGCAATGTCTGGTGATGCTCATATGCTTTTCTAAGCCACTCCACCGCTCCTGAGTCCTGTCCCTGATCCAGAAAGATCAAGCCGCGGGTTCCATACGCTGACGCTAACTCCGCTCCTCCTTTGTCCTGCAGAAGGTCGATTGCGCGAGACACAGCCGTGAACGCATCCTCAAACTTCCCCATTCGCCGGTAGCAGTTTGCGATATTGTTCAGCGTAGTCGCAATTGCGCGAGCGGGTATGCCGGGAGACTGTTCCCTTATTTTTCGGACTTTCTCAAAATACTCCAACGATTCGGCGTAGCGACCTTGCTCGGAGCAGAGAATCCCAATGTTTCCCCAGGCCGGTGTCACAGACAAGAACTGTCCCCTCGCGACATGCCAATCGGCTGCCTCACGGTAGCAAGATTCAGATTCCGCAGGAGTGGTCTTGCGCAACGCGTTTCCTAAGGTGATCAGAGCGACGGGTAGGCGCGGGTCCTCCGGATGTTTACGAAAGGTCTTCACGGCGGCACGCAACGGAATCGCGGCGTGATCCTTCAATCCAATTCGGTTGTAGCATTCTCCGACCCGAGCCAGCGTGTGTGCCATGTCGATCGGATCCTTAACATCGTCCAGTTGGATAGCTTGCTCCCAGAACGGGATCGCACGCCGATACTCGCCAAATTCCACGAGAACCGCCGCCATTAAAAGATGAAAGAAGGCATTCGGCAAGATGGGAGGGCTCTGTTCGAGTTGCGCATTTGCCTGTTCTCGCAGTTGCCGAGCATCGTCCTCACGAGCCTGTCTTTGGCGAAGCCGACTCATGTTCAAAACTACCAGTAGGACTAGGTCACGCCCCTGCTCAGCGGGCGCAGCTTTCGCGATAGCCAGAGCCACTCGAAAGGAGCCCTCGGCCAAAGTAAAATTGCCGTCCTGCAATGCATCCGCACCGTGCGCAATGATTGCCAGGCACTTCTCAACTGGACTGAGATTGCTGCACGCGCTCATAGATATTCCTGCGAGAACCGCTGCGGTCGTTCACCGTGTCAGCACGAGACGAATTCAACGTCCGCCAAGTCGCTCGGCCATCCGCGCCAACATCGTTGCGGTCTTGGATGATCCTCTTGTGTTAAATACGCGAGAACACCGAACTCTTGCCGGGGGGGAGCGGCAGTCTTTTTTCGGCCAGAGAAGGTTAGCACATGGCAATTCAAGCACTGTGATCAGAGTCACGTGACACTGCGACATGCCCCTATTCGGAGTTGAACCACATCGTATTAATCGCATGATCCGCCACCTTTCTTAGGATGTAGCCCCACCTTGTGGGAATACTCGTCGAAAACGAATGGAGGGGTTATCTTCGCGTATGGCAAATTGTGGAAGACGATTGCACCTCGATTTCGCCACCTTGTCGTCGGCTCCAGTCCTTCGATCGTCAGCTGTCGCAGTAGGCGCCTCACCCTCATGCGCCGATTACCATTTCTATTTTTCGACTTGGGCATCGTTCAAACGCAGTTTTTGCTGTTCTTTGGGCGATTGGCCGATTGCGGGCCAACGAAGTATGCTTGGCAAGTGTCCTATCTTGACGAGTCCTATCTAGACCATCAACGCGAGCGCCGACGGCTGGCAGATACCTATGCCGGCATGACGGATGGGGAGTTGCAGCGCCTGGCGCGGAATGCGGAGTCGCTGACCGAGTTGGCCTGGGATGCGCTCGAAGATGAGATGGATCGACGGCATCTGGAATCTTCTGAGGAGCCCACGCCGGAACCTCGGCAGGAAATGGAAGTGCGGGAGCTTGTGACCATCCGGCAGTTTCGCGATCTGCCGGAGGCGCTGCTGGCCAAGGGCAGTCTGGAGTCGGCGGGCATCGAATGTTTTCTGGCGGACGAAAACCTGGTTCGGCTCGACTGGTTCATTTCGAATTTCATCGGCGGGATAAAACTCAATGTACGCGCCGCAGATGCAGCGAACGCGCAGAAACTACTGGACGAGCCAATTCTCGAAGGTCTCTATGTGCAGGGAGTCGGGCTGTACGAGCAGCCGCGCTGTCCCCAGTGCCAGTCTCTGGATGTGAACTTTCAGGAATTGGACCGTCCCATTTCTTACATGAGTGCGTTTCTCCACATGCCGATTCCGGTGCAGCGTCCGGGCTGGCGCTGCCATACCTGCGATGCGGAGTGGGAAGATGATGGAGCGGAGAGCTATTTGGAGTGAGGTTGACTGGCCCCGTCGACAGAAGTTGAAAGCTGCAGGTAATCGTTCGCATCAATGAGGCCAAGGACTACGCGCACCAGAAGCGGGAAGCGTCGTCGCGTGGGGTCATTCACGATGACTGGTTCGGAAAGCTGATAGGTAACACGGCGGGTCTCAAGCTGGCAGCGCCCAGCCGCCAGCACATTTCTCACCCATCCGCTATCTCGCCCGTAAGTGAGTGCGATCAGCAATCCGCCCGGCTCTCGAAAAACATTCACCGGTGTCCGGTAAAGCTTGCCGGAGTTTCGGCCCGCGTTTGTAACGACGCCGAAGCCGGGCAATCGGGAGGCGAATGGCCTCGCGATTCGGTTTGTAATAGCTCGATGGAAGGCGGCTACCGGCCTTTTGAGGAATCGAACCAGAAGGATGGGAACGAGCAGGATTGCGAGGAGTGAGATAGCCGATGCGGCAATTACCATGGCCGATTAGTTTCCTGTCATCCACATTTGAAACGTGGTTGTTCGCCGACAATTGTCAAACGTGATTAGCCATTCGCACCCAGCCACACGTGCCAGACAAACAGCCCGACATAGCTTGCTGCGAGCGAAGAAAACAGCGCGGTTAAAAGAGCGTGTCCCACGACAAACGCCGTTCCCTTGGGCCAGTCGGCGTGTGAAAAGTAAGTCGCATCGATAAGGATTCGCGCGGTCCAGTAAACCCCGATGAAGCCGGCGAGTCCCAATGCGGCGCGATCGCCTCGGAGCAGTTCCTCGTGAAGCGCCAAAGTCAGAGTGCCAAAGGCAATGATCGTCAGCACCGTGAATCCGCTCTGCACCCAGAGCATTTTCCGGTTGAAGGGCATCAACTGCTGCAGATCCTGTTTCCAGCGCAGTCGATATGGCACTTGAAAGCTGGCGAATAGGATCACAAAATGCGCCGCGCCGACGAACCACAAATCGATGTCAAACAGCCGCTTCACGAGTGCATTAGTCATAGCGCGTGAATTGCTCGCATGAATGGAAGTATCACACGCAGCACAAACCACGGGTGGAAGAGTCCAAAGACGGGAACCGCAAGGAACACCACCATGAAACACCAACCGCGCACTCCCTGCCCCAGTCCGAGCCGCTTGCCGAACCGCGAACGCTCGACGGTCACACCCGCGGCTTGCAGCACGAAGTAGAGCGTGGGGAGGCCATAGCCTCCGCGAGCGGGTAGCGAGATTACCAAATCGTGGATCAGCCCAGAAACCACGAAGACCAAGAAACCAGCCGGGCCCGGCCCTACGTTTCGATAGAGCGGATGAAAAATCAACTGGTGGGCAAGCTGACGGAAACCGAGATTCCATCGCTTCCCCCAAAACTCTCCGAGGGAGCTAGATCGGAGCGGCGCAGACATGATGGGTTCGGCTCTAACGCCCAGGCTCTGCCAAAGGAGAGCGACTATCTGGAAAGTGCCGAAGTGCAGGAGCAGGATCAGACCCAACATCCCTACCCAGCCGCGCAGAAGGGACTGACCTTGCGGAATATACCGCGCCACAAACCAGAGCAGGGTTGCGCCAAGAATCGTTTCGAGCGTCGCCCGGAGCCAGGTCGAAGGCTCCGGCTGGGGCACACATAGTCTCGCGTCCAGGAAGGCATCTGCGTCCATTCCCGGCCAAGCCAGAAGATAGGCTGCCGAGCGCCACGCCGGATGGGCAATTCGTGATCGCGCTCCCCACCAAGTCAGCCACTTCAAGCTGAGATAGAGGGCGAACGAAAGGATCCACATGAACAGCCAGGGCGGCAGGAGGCTGCGGCAAGCCACTGCCGTCAGAGGCAAGACGGAAATCGGAAGCCAACCCCAAGCTTGGGGACGAAACGCCGCCATCTCATCCGTGGCCACAGCCAATAGTATTACCGGATGTCCGTTAGTTTGGCGAAACCTTTCTGGATTACATCGATCGTATCTTCCGCCAGCTTCAGCGCCGAAAGTTCTCCGCGGGTAAACCACCGGACTTCAGCCGCGTCGCTGGCGGCGGCGAGATCTCCCGCAACCCGGCGGCATAAAAAATCAATTAATACATAGTGATATTGCACTCGCTTCTCGGCATTCCGCAGAATGCGATCGTAAACGCCCAGGAGTTCGCCGGGTTCGACGGTGAGTCCAGTTTCCTCGCGAGCCTCGCGGAGGGCGGCTTCGCGCACCAGTTCGCCAACCTCGAGCACGCCCCCGGGGATGGACCACTCCGCTTGCAGCGGCGGATGAAGACGCTTTACTAGCACGACACGTGCGTCTTCGATGATGATGGCGCCCACGCCGACCAGCGGCACTTCGGGGAATTCGCGTTTCATTGGCTTTCTAAGTATTGACGTGTGAAGGAGCAACCTGCGCGCATGCAAGCTTGCAAATCATGGGTGTGATTCTAATTAAAACTAAAGCAAGAAATACAGTTTCACCCCTAGGGCAAAATTTCCTGGAAAAATCCCGCCGCGCGCAGCGTTATAATCCCAGTCAAACGTCACTTAAACCACACACCAACATCCCCGCCGCGTAGGCTGATCTTCGAGCTACCGTGCCGGCGGGCCGGAAACATTTCACCTTCCAAACAAAATGCGAAAGGAGTTACCCCCATGTTTACCCGCATTGTGGAATGCCACGTGAAACCGGAGCGAAGGGAAGAGTTCGAGAACAAGCTGCGCAACGAGGTGATCCCCGTTCTGCAGAAACAGCCTGGTTTTGTCGACCTGATTGCGTTGCAGCCGGAAGATGGAGGGGAGCGCCAGCTCTCTATCAGCTTCTGGAACAATAAACAGGATGCGGAGCGCTACCAGCGCGAGCACTATTCCCGCATCGTGGATACGATCAAACCCTTGCTGAAGCGCGATCCGCAGGTGCAAACCTACACGGTGGCCCACTCCACCGCTCACAGCGTCACTGCAAGTGTAAGGAAGGTAGCTTAACATCGGAGCCCTGGCGTAGCAGCGGCCGCGCTGGGGCCCCTTTGCAGTTCCCCCCAGTATCGACCTTCGCAATATTTGCTTCGAAATCTGTACTCCAGAACCACATCCTCACCAGTTCCCGCTCGCCCCTTTCGTGATTAGAATGATCCGTATGGCACTCGAAGAATATAAGCGGAAACGCAAGTTCGAGCAGACGCCCGAGCCGCCCCCGAAGCTGGAAGGCAAAACAGGGCACCGGTTCGTGGTGCAGAAACATGATGCCACACGGCTGCACTATGACTTTCGCCTGGAGATGGAGGGCGTGCTGAAGTCGTGGGCCGTGCCTAAGGGTCCCTCGCTCGATCCCGCAGACAAGCGGCTGGCCATGCAGGTGGAGGATCATCCGGTTTCGTATTTCGATTTCGAGGGCATCATCCCGGAAAACAATTACGGTGCGGGGACAGTGATGGTGTGGGACGTAGGCACGTGGCAGCCGCTGTCTCCAGTGCCGGTGGAAGGAAAATATGTGCCCGGCACCGAGGCCGAAGCGGCGGCGATGCTGGCTAAAGGCGATTTGAAGTTTCGTCTGGATGGCAAGAAATTGAAGGGCGACTTCGCACTGGTGAAGATGAAAGGTCGTCGTCCCGGGAGCAAAGGCAACGAATGGCTGCTGATCAAGAAGCATGACGATCACGAGGTTGAGGGCTATGACATCGACGAGTATGACGAATCGGTGCTCAGCAAGCGCGGCCTGGCGGAGATCGCCGGAGACTCGGGGTCGAAGGAGTGGAGAAGCCGTACGTCCGGACGCGGCAAATTGAAGGCCGCATGGCTGGCGGACGCCGTGGCCAAACTCGACAAGAAAAATCTCGCTAAGAAGTCGGCAGTTAAAAAAAAACAAAAGAACTAGACACGCAGGAACTCAGGGTAACCCAAGAGCAACTAAGGGCTGAAGCGAAGAAGCCTTCGATCGCAAGCCCGGCCAAACCCCATATTACGAACCACCCTGCGTCGTCTGCTTTTCCCTCCACGGCGGTGTCTTCCTCCGTCGCGGTCAAGCGCCCCATGCCGACGGAAATTTATCCCATGCTTGCCACCTCCACCGACGAGCCTTTTGACGGACCGAACTGGCTGTTCGAAATAAAATGGGACGGCTACCGCGCCGTCGCTTTCATCGAAAATAATAAGGTGCGGCTAGTTTCTCGAAATCAAAACGAGCTAACGGCTCGCTATCCGGAACTCAAAGATCTTCCACACTACGTCAAAGCAAAAACCGCGATTCTTGATGGCGAAGTCGTTGCCCTCGACGAGCAGGGACGCCCATCGTTCAGTTTGATGCAGCAGCGAACCGGATTCCGTCCCGGTGGCCGCCGTGCCGCCAGCAATGCGGATGTGCCCGTGCTCTACTACGCATTCGATCTGCTCTATCTCGATGGCTATGATTGGCGGCGGGTTCCGCTCGAAGAGCGCAAGAAAGAGTTGGCGTCGGTGCTGATCGCCGGGGATTCGCTGCGCTACTCCGACCACTACGAGAAAGAAGGGAAGGCTTTATTCGAGATCGCGCGTGAGAAAGGACTGGAGGGCATCCTCGCCAAGAAGCGCGACAGCATTTACCAGGAGCGTCGCAGCGCCGAATGGCTGAAAATAAAAATCCGGCACCGCCTCGAATGCGTGATCGGCGGCTACACCCAGCCGGAAGGCAGCCGCGCGCATTTCGGCTCGATCGTGTTAGGCCTCTACGACAAACAGGGTCGCCTTATCCACGTGGGACAGGCAGGCAGCGGCTTCAATCAAAAGTCACTAAACGAAATCTTCCAGCTGCTGAAAGAACGGGAAACGAAACACAATCCGTTCTACGGAGAGGTTGAAGCCTTGCGGAAAGTGACCTGGGTGAGGCCGGAATTGGTGGCGGAAATCGAATACACGGAATGGACCGACGGCACCAACGGCGGTAGCGGTCCCAAGCTACGGGCGCCAGTATTCTTAGGACTCCGCGACGATAAGGATCCGAAAGAATGCGTACTGGAAGAAGAACTGAGAGCTGTGAAAGCTCGCCCTACTTAATATCCTTCATCGCCAGCATGGTCCCGTAGTCGCGACCGCCGGGATCGACCGCGCGAGCCACGACTGCGGCGAAAGCATTTCGCAGCTCCGGATACTTCGTCACCAGCGTCTTCATCACAGCGATATTGCTTTGATAAGCCTGATTCGTATTGGAAACGTCGGCTGCCTGATATTTGACGATCAAGTCCAGGTCATTGCCCACCAGCTCGGGAAAAAGCGCAGTAACCTTGTAAGTGGAGGCGCCCGCGGGAAGGTCCACAGTTTTTCCGTCCGCAGGCAGATCGGCAGGTTGTGATTTCTGAGATTCGTCGTAAAGTTTGTCGGTCGTCGCCGTGCTCATGAACGGCAAGGGTGAAACCAGCGAACGAGCCTCCACGTAATAGAGCCACGCATTGTGTAACTGTCCTTTGGCTTGAAAGTCCCGCGCCCGGGCGATGTACCAATCGCCGTTGTGGCCGCCGATTTCTACCGCCTTGATGTATAGGCCGCCCAGCTTCCATTCGGAGGCTTGCCGCTGCAGAATCATCGAGACCGTGTATGCGCCCTTGGCCGACACATCCAGGATGACCACCCCATACTTCCCCGGAGGAAGACCGTTAAGGTAGAACGCAGCGCTGTCAGCTGTTTGGCCGTTCTTTCCAAAAACGCCGCAGTAAAATTCAGCGCGCGGGATAGGAGCCGTGCCATCGGCTTCCAGCAAAAACGGTGGACGAGCCGTCGCTTTCGAACCGGCCAAGGCTGATTGGTTATCCTTTACTGTGGTCTCAATCCCGGAAAAATCCGCAGCCAAGCTCGGGATCGCTGACTGTCGCATCGGCGCCGTATCGCCTTTCGCCAGAAAATCGAAATAGCGCTGGCCGGCAGTCACCAAAGCTGTCCGGGTGGCTGCCTCCATATCACTCGATGTGGTGCAAGTTTCCGCCACCATCGTCGCCGCGCAGCAAGCCATCAGCGCCAAGAAAGCAAAAAACAAACTCGTTCGCCGAATCATGGAGGACATCGTAGTTGCCGAGCAGCGCTTACTCAACCGTCTTACGTTAAACACGTTCGTTCTCCAGCGTGAAGAATTGTCCGTTTTACGCAGGCCCGTTAAGCGCAAGAAGTTGCACACACCTAACGCTACCCGTATCAACGTTCGGGCTGCAAGACTATAAAGTCAATACGTTCTACAGGGTAGGGATGATGGTGCGACGGTGGACTCAACCCCATGGCTGTTAAGGCGGTGCTAGAATTGCTGTCAGAACCTTGCGATCTCCCGAATTGCGCGATTGGAAATTAGGAGTTGTCATGCGCTTTAACCTAAAACTCACGGGATTAATACTGGTGGGAGTGCTAGTTCTGCCGATTGCCGTACGTGCTGACACGCAAACCCCGCATCGCACGCACAGCAAGAAGAAAAATATCCCGCCCCCGCCATTGCCATCGGGCACGCAAGGACCGGTGCCCCAGGTTCCGCTGGACGCCATTCCAGCTATCGCGCCGCAGGTTAGCTACGAAAACGGACTACTGACGATTGTGGCGCAGAATTCTACCCTTGGCGATATTCTGCGCGGGGTGCGCAAGCATACTTCAGCCGATATCGAAATCCCGGCGACGGCCAGTGAACGCGTAGTGACGCACTTGGGTCCGGCGCCCGCCCGCGAAGTAATGGCGGAGCTGCTGAATGGATCGCGTTTCAACTACATCTTGTTGGGATCGCCATCCGATGCTAACGCCCTCGTGCGAGTCGTACTCGTAGCCAAGACGCCCGACACGCCACCCGCTCAAGCTCAGAACAACGGCCCTGCCGCTGGAGTGACGGCCAACGCGGCGGATGCCCCGGAAGCGGAAGCGACGGAAGAGACCACCGACGATAGCGCGGATCAAAGCGCGGCTGAGGCTGAACAACCCGCACCTTCACCCGACCAGCCAGGAGTGAAGACTCCACAGCAATTACTGCAGGAAATGCAGCAGCGTCAATTGCAAATGCAGCAGCAACAGGCAAACCAGCCGGGAGCCTACACTCCGCCACCGAATATGCCAGCTCCTCACCAACCTCAGCCTCAAGACCAATAAGAACGGGCGGAGTCTTGCTCGTCGACGTCTAGGTTATTTTGTTATCGGAGATCGTTACTGACGGTTGGCAGCGGGCATCCAGCGTGATTGCGTGCCGCCCTGCAGCGTGCGATCCGACCGGAGTGCGAGCTCACTCTCGGCAGGACTCAGAGCTTTCTGAAGCAGCATCATGTCATGCTCAACGTCGCTTTCCGAAACCTTGGGTGGATTTCCACGCCGCAGTTCTTCCCGGAGCCTTGCCTCGAGAATTTGCGCAGCGAACCGCCCAGAGGACTGCGTAAGAAAAATGTTGCCCCGAGCGACGCCTACGTTCACCACCTTGTCTGCGATTAGCATACGCAGTATTGGACGCCCATTCGAGTCAAAGGCGGGCGAGGCATTGCTCATCATTCGGACCAGTTTTTTTTCGACGTAGGAGCCATTGGCCTCGGAAAGCTCCGCACTGACGAGATGATTCAGTTCGATTTGGAAGGATCGTCGATCCTCGGCGCCGACTGGCGGTTCCAGCGCTCGATCGGCGTTATAAACCTGCGCCTGCCGGGCTGGATCGAAGTGGGCCGCGCTGGTGCCGACGTAAACAGCTGCCACGCACCCCGCAAAAACCGGACTTACCACTGCGCTTGGCACGATATATTTTTTTGACTTGAAGAACGACTCTACCACTCCATGCACTGCCGTGCTGCGCGCGGCGCTGCCCGGAACCTGCGGGATCACGTAACGCGAGAATTCCAATTCCGGATGACGCGAGCTGAACTTGACCATTGTCTTCGCCATCTGCTTGGGTGTCGTAATCGCCACGTCGGCAACTACGCTGCGGTGCAGCGCTTTCGGGTAATAGAAGTTGATAACGTCCTTCGCAAAATCGGCGCAATTGCGAGAGACCGTCCGGAACTGTGCTTGGTTGGGCGCTGAGTTGTAGCGCTGAATGAAAGCCTGATCCTGAGTTGCGGAAGTTTCGATTTCGAAAGCGTAGGCTGCCCGGTCATACGCCGACCCTACCAGTTCATACCAATTTCCGCCCGGAGCTCTTCCGCCATCCAGATCCGGCGCGACCGCTTCCAGATGTTTGCGCCGATATTGGTCCCGCAGAAAAGCGACCATCTTCGGATCCGCAAACAGCGGAATATCGTTGACATGATCAACCCCGTAAAGGTAAGGGATCAGGGGAATCGCCACCCAATCGTAGCTACCCACTCCGTCGTAGCGGCTGATGACAGCGCCAAGTTCTCCTGCAGCGCAGGGGCGGAGTACAAGCGGCGTTTGCGCGCACACTCCGGAGAGATAAACAGCGGCGTGCCCGGTAGCCGTGAAGAATCCCAGCTTGCCGTAAGGCTCCTCCAGCAACAGAGTGGCCGAGGCGTTTGCCAGAGACACTGACAGCGTCACCAGTACAAATACCAGGCCGATCGAGCGCCGCAATTTAGTCAAAAAACGCATGCTTCCGCCTGCGGGAACCCCCTGAAACAAGAACCCCTTGGCACTACATTAGTTGCTGGTAATCGGGAGGGCCAGTTACGGAAGTCAGAGTGGCAATAGAGGGTGGGTCAGTGGCCTCTATTCTGCTGAAAAATCAGGAGATGCCGGGTTGTGAATGGACTATAAAGTCTTCACCGATCGAGAGATCGCGAAGCCAATCCTGCCGCCAGCTAATCGGCTGAACTTAGTTTTTGGATGGCCCAGGCCGCGCTCTCAGCAATCACTTCATCTTCATCCGCCGCCAACCCCTCGAGCTGCGAAAGAAATTTCGTATTTCCGCTGTTGCCCATGGCGATCACTGCATTGCGCCGCAGACCTGCGCGTTTGGTACGGCGCACCGGCGAGTTCTTAAATGTGCTTCGAAATTCTTCCGGACTGATCTCAGCCAGACAGTCGAGCGCCGGATTCACCAACTCCGGACGCGCCTGAAATTCTGCGGCAGTCGTTGCCGGCGCTTTACGGTTCCAGGGGCAAACATCCTGGCAGATGTCACAGCCAAAAAGATGCCGTCCCATGCCGGAGCGAATGTCTTCCGGAATCGCACCCCGTTTTTCGATAGTAAGGTAGGAAATGCATCTGTTCGAGTCGAGCTGATAGGGGGCGATCAATGCATCTGTGGGGCAGGCGTCGATACAGCGGGTACAGGTGCCACAGCGATCAGGTGCGGGCAAGCCGGGTGTGAGATCGAGTGAAGTCAGGATTACGCCAAGAAACATCCACGAGCCTACCTTTTGATTAATGATGCACGTGTTCTTGCCAATCCATCCGATTCCCGCAAATTTCGCGACCACGCGCTCGACAATGGGACCCGTATCCACATAACAGCGAGTAAGCAGATCGTCGCTCCCCACCGTATTTCGCAACGCAGTTTCGACTTGTTGAAGACACCCCATCACCGAATCGTGATAATCCTGCTGACCCCAGGCGTAGCGAGAAATCCAGCCGCGTTCCTGATTCTCCCCGGAATGATTCTGAACCTCGGTCGAATACGGTTGCGCTGTGTTGTAGTTAATGGCGCATACCACCACACTGCGGGCCCACGAAGCCGCGTGCGCCAGCGACGCTCGCTTCAGGCGGCCCTGCTCGTCGCGCGCTTCCAAATACCTCATCTCGCCGGCGTGGCCTTCGGCAATCCAGCGCGGGAAATATTCGAGCTCCGGCGAGTCCTCTACGGGCGCGATGCCCACAAGCTCAAACCCCGCGCCTGTGGCGGCTCGCATTACAGCACTCGTGATTTCAGTGGATCGAAGCACAGTGATTAGGAATAAAGATCAAACTTTATCGGGGCCGGTTTCTCGAGCCAGCGCAGCCAGGTTTCGGTTCCAAATTGGTGCGTGCATGGCAGTTTTAGATTGTGAAATCATTCTCCCGCTCTTGATCAGCGTATAAGCTTTTCCTCACAGAGGCACGCAACCTTAAAGCTGCGCGTTCTCCAAATTTGTTTACCAGGAGATAAGCCATATGCCGCAAGCCACTCACGCACAACCCCCACTATCCAAATCTCCGTCATCAACGAGAGCACCGTGCTGGCCGACGCGGATGTCACGCCCGCCGTCGCGACGCTGCAGAAGCAAGTCACCAACGACGTTCGCCCTGTCTGGGGCACGGACGCCGAACTCACCATCGTCCCCAAGAGCACGCAACCATCCAACGGCAGTTGGTGGCTTGTTCTCCTTGACGACTCCGACCAGGCTGACGCTCTCGGATACCACGACCTCACCACTGAAGATCTCCCCATTGGTAAGGTATTCGGCGCCAGCGATCTGAAGGCCGGCATTACCGCCAGCCACGCACTGCTGGAAATGCTGGGCGACCCCAACATCAATCTTACCGTCTTCGTGCAGAACAGCAACACGGCCGGAATCCTCTACGCCTACGAAGTTTGTGACGCCCGCGAAGACGACAGCCTCGGTTACCAGATCGATAATATCCTGCTGTCGGATTTCGTCTACCCGTCGTGGTTTGAAAGTTTTCGGGCGGAGGATTCCACTCAGTTCGATCGCAGGAACAAGATTCAGGCCCGCTCCAGTTGCTAGCCGGAGCCTACATCGGCGCCTTTAACGTTACCTCTGGCAGGGGTGGCAGCAAACTACAGCGGAGAAACATCCCACGAGTCTGCGGACTCGCCGTGAACGCCGCAATATTCCTCACGACTTGTGGGTCAACAGCCTGCCCAGCACAAGATCGTAGGCAATGCACAGATTTATCGGCAACAGCTGCAAACCATCCAGCGTCGACGCGAAGCTGGCTCAAAACTTTCAGTGGGTCTTCCTGGACTCCGGGCCCCGTGCGCAATGCGCGGGGCCTTTTAGAACCCAGAGATAGCCCGTTTATAGCCGTTCAAGAAATGTTAAGCGCAAACAACACAGGCAGGACTTCGAACCCAGGAATGGTCAATCGCCTTGTCTACATCAAAGCTCTTCCTTCGTTACCTCAGGATGTGTTCCGAAGTGCACATCCTCGGCGCAGCTTGCGAGGTAAACTGTAAGAGCAGTGAGGAAAAAATGAAAGTACTCCTGATCGAAGATAGCAAATTCCAGCGAACAGCAAATGGACGGGCGCTCATCCGGGCGGGTTACGATGTCATGTATGCGGCGGACGGCGAGGAAGGTCTCGGTGCCGCTCGCGAGAACATTCCCGATCTTATTCTGCTCGATATGATGTTACCCAAAATGTCGGGACTCGATGTCCTTCGGGCGCTCAAAGCCGATGTACTCGTAAAGCACATCCCCGTCATCGTGCTGAGTGGTCTTGGGCAAGGGAATGAAGCCAAGCTCTTGAAAGAGGGCGCAACGGCGTTTCTTATGAAATCAATGGAATCGTTCGAGAACAACTCAGTGGCCCTGATTCAGGCCTTGCAAAGTCTGCTGACCGTGTCGAAAGCCTAGCGGCGCCCGACCATGCAGAATTCGTTCCTTCTGCCAGATTTCCTACTCTGCGTTCCAGTCTTCCCAAAGTAGCTGACGCAAAATCTTGGTGCCCTATCGACAAGTGCGCCGGCGCGGGACTTTGGGGTGGACCCAAGTGCATCACGCCGGCGCACTTGCGATAGGGGGGTTACGAAGCCGCTGGCGTGGCGGACTCGGTGGAGCTAGGGGTTTTGCATGGGCGATTCGCGATTTGTTCGTTGAACTGGAGGGTTGGAAGGGGTTGGCGAGGCGAGTCGGTAGGAGCTTCAATAGCCGCAAAGCGGCGATAAGGTGAGGATGATTTACGGAAGTTAGGGCGGGGTAGGATTCGTCCAGCAAAGGTGTTCATCCTCTGGGTGCAGCGGTTCCGGGAACGAAAACCACGGTTTCTAGGGATTTCCCTCCGGCCGGCAGGGCAGCGCCAGTTCCGTGGAAGGGTGTTTTGAGCTAATTAACGCCTTGTTGACGCCAGTTGTCCTTTCCTACTTCGCCTTACAAGAAAAATATGACGAGAAGGATCGTGCCCCCAGTAAACGATTCAAAGTAGCCACTTTTCCCCGTGAGGTGCGAGGTTCGTAGTCAGGCCCGTACATGGCATAGATACTAGCCGAAGACCTCCCTGGCCGGGGTCAATGCACGAGTGAAATCGCTGTAAGTGAATTCCGCACCGGGCTTGCGCGGGTTGTAACGGGATTATGGTTGGGGGAGTTCCAGCAGCACCACATCCGAGTGCTCCTGCACTCGCTCGAGGACAACTTCGCGACCGTCCGGGGAGATGTCGAAGTCATGTATGTCGAAGTCTGGGGTGAAGTTGGTCAACTGCCGGTTGGAGCCTGTCTCCAGGTCAACGAGCCAGAGATTCTTATGTCGAATCTCTCCTCGCAAGTAAACGAGAGCCCGTCCATCGGGCAGAAATGCCAGGCGTCGACCCCCTCGTGTAAGGGTCAAAGGTGGCAGAGGGCGCAGTGCACCCTCTGCCGTGACAGCCTTTACTGAAAACTTGGTGCCAATATCGGGTCCCGAGTAAACGACGAACCGGCCGTCGGGCGCCCACGCGGGATCCATCGAATACTCCCCAATAAGAAGCGCGGGCGGGCCGCCTCCGACCGGTATGCGGAACAGGTGTGGAACGCCGTGATCGTTCGCAGCCGAGGTGATGGATTGGCCATCCGGTGCCCACGTGGGACCGTCCTGCAGATCGAGCGAGTCTGTGACGATTCGAGCATTGGTGCCGTCAGCCTGCATTACGTACAAAAAGGTCTGCTCGTGTTGTCGGACTGAGAACGTGATCGATCGCCCGTCGGGAGAGATAGCCGGGCCGCCAACGATTTGCGCTCCCTCGCCATTCCACAGTTCTGTGGCCGTTTCGTTGCCGACCTTCCAGATACTCTCGCTGGTTCCGGTCGCAGAAACATAAACAAAGTAGTCTGGACCCAGTCGTGGGGAGGACCCCGTGCTGGTCGTCAACGGGATTCGAGCAGCCGCCGAAATCCCGACGGGTGAATCGGCGAGCCGTAATCGCCAGAGAGTTCTCTTCGAAGATGCAAGCGTCGCCACCAGGCGTCGACCGTCGGCGCTGGCCGCCAGCGAAGTGTAGTGGTCAAGGCCCGAAGTGAGCCGGTGAGGAATGCGCCGTTCGACGTCCATGCTGTAAAGCGATAGTCCCAAACCGTCGGGATCGCTGGCCAGATACAACAGCGTGCGCCGATTCAGAAGCACTGGATGACTCACTCGCCCATTGTTCGACGTGATCCTCGCCGGGCTTCCGCCGGCTGGAGGGATGCGCCAGATATCCAATTTGTCAGGCAGGGAACCCTGGACGAAGTAAATAAATGCCGAGTCGGGCGCCCACAATGGAAAGTGAGAGTGCAGCCCGGCAGGGGCAGTGAAGATGGGCGGATCTTCCGATCGCCGTCGGCCGTCGGTCACGAACAGTGGGTCTCCCGGTCCAGGCGTGTGGTACGCGAGCCGGGAGCCGTCATGTGACCAGTCGAACTCAGCGACGCCCTCCAGGTATAGTCTCGGCTGTCCGCCCAGCGTTGGCACCTCCCAGATGCTGATGTCTTCGCCGTTGGGGGCGTTTTGCCTGCGAGCCCAAAACGTGACGAACGAGCCATCGGACGAGAACCCGAGGGTGCGGATCGACGGATTCACTAGTTCTGGCGTGCTCCCGCGCGTCAAGTTATGGAACTGTCCGGAACCGACCTGTGTGACCCATACCTCCATCGGTCCATCTCGGTCCGACAAGAAGGCCACAAAATGCCCGTCGCGCGACACGGCAGCGGCTTCCTCAACTCCGTCGAAGTCCGTAATCGTCTGAAATCGAGCGTTAGCGATGGGGCTGCGCCAGAAATACTCCGTCGTCTGAAACCAGATGGTTACGGCAATCGCCAGCGCGGCGGCCACCGCTGCCATCGGCAGGATGAACCTCATCGTTCGGGCGGTCGATATCGCCGATCGTGGCGACGCAGCGGCGGTTGGCAAGGGGGCATTGTTGCCGTTTCCCTGCGCGGGTGGAAGATTCCGACTGCGCGCCCACTCGTCCAACTCCGCACGAGAGGCTGAGACCGAGCCCATCCTGTCGTGCTGATGGCGGTGAACCGGCATCCCCTCCCGCTTCTCCCAGCGCTGGACCGTCGTTACATCCCGGTTAAGGTATGCCGCGATTTCCTTCCACGAATCCAGCCGGTCTTCAAGCGATCTGTCGGGTTCCGATGTGCCAAGGGATGGTTCGCCCATTTCGCTCTCCTGGTTGGTGCGCAGTAACGACGAACCCGGGAGCCCAAATTGTAGCCTCCTTTGCCGGCAAAAGGCACGGCAAAACACCGCATTTGACGGTAAGTGGAAGCAATTGCGCAATTCCACGCATTGCCGCTTGCAGTGACGCACGCAAATATCCGAGTGTGTCCGTGCGTCGCAAGTGAATCTCAAGTCTGGAGGTTTTTCATGAAGGGCAGAGCTTTCGAGTTGGCGATACGCGTCATCCCGGTCCTGGTGCTGGCAAGCACCGCCGCGCTGGCGCAAAGTGGGGCACCGAAGAGGTTTAGTGGGATGATCGATGGCTATTCTCCCCAAACAACAACAACGAACGGGTCAACCACAACCACAACTGGTCCCTATGAGGTTCGAGGCCCATGGTCATTGAAATTAAAGTGGGACTCACGCAAGGCAGATTTCTCCGCTGCCGTCAATATGGAACTGTCTGATGGCTGGGTCATGACGGAAAACAACGGCAATTTTGATCCCAACGCCAGGGGCGCCCACACTCACCATGTGACTGTCGTCGATGGCGATGTCACGACGACTTCGACCGGAGGGCTTCTAATCACCGGTACCGCCACGATTACGCTCAACGGAAACCCCGCGCCCATTTCACCGTCGCCCATCACGATAGAAATTACCGGCGGCAGCGACGTCGAGTTCTCCAACATGAGACTCACGTTTGGATCCCCGGGCTCCAAGCATTTTGGAGCCGAGGCTATCAGCGGCGTCGTTCGACGCGTCGAGAGAGAAAGAAGGTAGATCGAGCGGGTGGGGGCGGCGTTGCTTCGCTGCCGGGCGATTTCGAAAAGCGTCGACGCCTGCCCGTCTCTCGGCCCCTATGACCGTCTCCAGCAGTCACGGATCGAGGACGGTCGCGGAAAAGGATAACTGTTGAAATGCCCTATTGCATTGACCGGTTAATGAGTATAAACGCCTGGTTTCAACGCTTACGGGCGTAAGATGCGTAGGTCCTTGCCAGTGGTGTCAACGATGCAGATTCTTCGCTATGTCAGTCTTTCAATTGCGGGTCTGCTTGCGGGAGCAACAGCGGGATGCATTGGTGGTTTGGCGCTGGGCTGGTTGCTGTCTCTCGGCTCCCACCGACACGGGCCTTCTGACCCCGGTGATGCTCCAGTGTACGTCGCGATGGGCCTGACGGCGGTCGGAGCATGTGGGAGCGATCACTGGATTCATTATCGCAGTCGTGTATTGCGTCCGATTGGCACGAAGGCGCAAGCCCGCCGACGGATTGCAGAACATCAACGAGTGAAATCGCTTGTTCTCGACACTTGAGAAATTCGTGAAGGAATATGGGAAGCCTCACCCCGACTCAAAGCAGTCGCGCCGAGGTGAGGTTTCGTCTTTAGTCTTTCGGTTTTGTTGGATCGAGAAGGAAATAGCCGT